>WNFL01283229.1_pt1 | contig 23776 bp, 19 predicted proteins | sample 5400361 | NCBI WGS metagenome assembly WNFL01 (sample SAMN13153351, study PRJNA577476) | soil metagenome | isolation source: 40 cm soil on Douglas fir-dominated hillslope | place: USA:California | collected 2013-09-17
CAAACCCGATGACAACTTCTGGACGACCAAGGCGTACCTGATTCCCGACACGCCGTTCGCCAACATCGTACCGGGTCAGAAGGACGTGAAGATGGTGCCTATCAATCGGATGCTGCCTCGCTCGTTCTTCACCAACGTCCAAGACGGTGCGGTCCTGAAACTGGGACAAACCACGATCGTCCGGGGCATCGCCTTCGGTGGTGACGCCGCACTCGCCAAAGTACTGTTCTCAGCCGATTCCGGCCGCCACTGGCAGGAGGCGCGGCTCGGCGCGGACCATGGCAAATACAGCTTCCGACAGTGGGAAGTGCCTTTGCGCCTGTCATCTTCAGGTCCGCACAAATGGATGATCAAGGCAGTGAATTCGGCGGGCAGTGCCCAGCCCGATCACGTCAACTGGAACGGCGCGGGCTTCATGCGCAACGTGATCGAGTCGGTGTCAGTGCAAGCGGCCTAATTATGGAAGGGGAACATCATGAATACGAGCCTGCGTAACTTTGTTCTGATCTCGGCGGTCCCCGCCTTGCTGGGGATCGTGCTTGCCGATTCCGAGCCCGCGGCGAAGGAGGGGGCCAAGGGACCCATCCAAAAGTGGACCAAGGTCAGTGTTGACCTGCCCGTGAGCCAGATCTCGTTCCCGCCGGGTAACGGCTCGGTCATCGCCAATGCCTATTGCCTGATCTGCCACTCGGCAGGGATGGTGCTGCGTCAACCCCCGCTCACGCAGGATGAATGGACCGTCGAAATCAACAAGATGCGCAACGCCTTCGGCGCACCACTGCCGGCCGATCAAGTCGAGGCCCTCGCAAAGTATCTCCGCAACATCAACGGCCAGTCCCCAAAGGGCCCGTCTGCCGTGGATGGACAAGCCAGTTGATCATGTTGCCCGCTGGGGCTCACCACACACGTCTCTGCGGTCCGCAATGCCGGTATCAAGCCCCTTCTGTTGGGAGGCGTGCTCTTTGCCTGGTTAATCCTCGGCGGCGGACTGATCAATGATCTCGTGACGCGCGCACTGAATTGACACGGCGGGCTCCGCTCGTGATCGGGCAGTCGATTTACTGCGACACTCGCTTCAACACAGCCGAATTCCGTTCATCGTCTGCGATCACGCGATAGAACTGTCTGAGTTTTTCCGCCTCGCTGACCGGCACGCTCAGCCTTTTGATCTCGAAGGTACGCGTGTAGCGCAGCGTCCGGCCCACGATTTCGGTCTTGCTCTGATAGGACGCAAATCCATCGTCGAGATTGATCGGCGGCGGCAGATCGTCGGGTTGATACCCCGCCGGCAATTCGATTTCGAAGACATCGGTGTCGTGCTCCGGCCCCTCGAACTCCACGGGGTATTGGCGCGCCTCCTTGGTTTCCATCAGACCGCTGGTTTTGCTGCCCAGAACCCTCGGCCTCACCAATAAGAGATCGCCGGCGGTCTTGGCGTAATTCGCTGCCTCCAACGTGTAGTTCCACTCGAAGGGCCGGTCGGCGACGCGCAAGTTCGCGACGGTCGCCTTGAGAATTTGAAATGTCGAAAACGAAGCACCCGCCACGGATTCCACCGGCTTGATTCGGTCGGTATCCTGAGTCGTCGAGCGCAGGGCATAGCGCTCCGATGACGCGCTATCGCCCAACCTGACCTCATGCACGTCGCCGCGCAGTGTCCCTTTTTCGTCCAAGGTCATTTTTGCCGTTCGTTCGATTCCGTTCGAATCAGCCGGCAACTGGGGAAGCTCGAGCAACTCTCCCCCGTCGGGCGTGACCAACATTCCGTAGTTGGCCTGCAGAGCGCCGGACAGCCGGCCGAGCGGCGTCAGTGCATTCGTGGGATCAAAGAACAGAAGCTGACCCAGCTTCGGGTGCGTGATTCGCGCCCTAAGCGTCGCCGTATCGACGCCGGCAGGCAGCGCAATGGCCAGAATGGCGTGATTGAAATCCAAATTTGGCGGCGTCGTCGCGGTAACTGAGCCGCGCACGGTATTGATGATTACATAGTAGGAATCGACGCCGACTTCCTCGAGCATGGCGCTGAGCAGCGTAGCCTTGTCCTTGCAGTCGCCGTAGCGATGATTGAAAATGTCGGGGGCGGGATGGGGTTGATGACCGCCGATTCCGAGTTCGATGGCCACGTAACGAATATCGTTTTGCACGAAGCCTGCCAGCGCCTGCATTTTACCCAACAGCGTCGGAACCGACGCCGTCAATTCGACGACCTTTTGTTTGATCTCCGCGGACGCCTCGCGACGCCCGTGCGTCAAGCCCAGATACCACGCGCCGATTTCGCGCCAACTCTGGATGCCGGGGTCCTGGCCGGTCGGAGGCACGAAGGCGACGACCATTCTGCCGGCGATGCCGCGCCAAGGCGGCATGTCCGGCTCGATACGAATTGCCCGTGCGTCCTTGATGGACCAATTCCACTGACCCGCTCCAGACTCGGTGGGCGCCTGCTCGGAGTGATTCAGCCAGTTTGTCTTATACGACCAGCCTTTGGGCAGCTGCAGCGTGTAACGTGCTTCTCGCACGGGAATCGTGTCCTGAAAGTCCCAATCATCCACCATCACGTAGGGTCGCAATTCCTGTTCGATTTCATAGCCGATCACGCTGCCCGCCGTGGCGGCTGGAATGCGCAGCGTCTTGGTGCGCAAATCGCTCACCAGTTCGCTGCCATCCACGCCGATGATCGCTGACTCGACTGCGTCCTTTTCCTTGACTTCATAATCCTTGCCGGAGACCGGCACGCACCACGCATGGAGATTGGTGATACGACTCTGCGAGTCGAAGTACACGCGAACCACACCCCGTCCCTCACCATCGGGCCGCAATATCTTGTCCACTTCGCGATACAGCTTTTTGATCTTGCCGTTCGGCTGTATGGTGAGAATCGTCTCGGCGTAGAGCACGATGGCATTTGTCTTGTCGTCGTGCGCAGGAAGCGTCGCACCAGCCTGCGCATGGATCCATGACGGCGCATCGCCGGCCACGGCGAGCCGCGCGCCAATCAAACTTAACGTCGCCAGGAGCGCCCCTATTCGCAAACTCCCAGTGCGAGCCGCCATCACTGCGCCGCCATCTTCTTCACGGGCGTCAAGATGATTTGCTGTTCATCGCCGGTGCGCACGATCTCGAAAAAATCATGCATGGCATCATAGTACTTTGCGTCCACCAACAGGGCCGCCACGCTCAGCTCGCGTTTCAGGTGTAAGGAACCGTTTTTGATTTCGCTCGACGAAGCATAGCCCAGCACCTTGTGGTCCGCCCGTGTCGGTTGCGGCGAGCTGCTCACCTGCCAATTGGGCGGCAGTTCGATGGTCACATCGTCCGCGATTTGATGCCGAAAGCTGAAGTAAAGCGGATGCTCCCGTATTTGATGTTGAAAGGTTCTTTTGTCCTGGCCGCCGAACAAGCCGACCGGCATGACAGCTCGTTGGCCGGCGATGGATGCCCAGCCTGGAACCTTCAAATCGTATTCCGCGACCAGCGTCGCCGACGCACTACTCCAATCCGGTCGATTGGCGAGTTCGACCACGATGCCGCTGGGAACGTCGGCTTTGATCTCATCCTCCAGAAACTGCTTGCGCCCCGCGTCATCCTCATTGCGCTCCTCGAGGCGCCGCCACAGCGCCTCCTGGCCCGTGAAAGTCACTGTCACCTTGCCTTCCAACGTGCCGTTGGTCGCCAGCTTCAAGTTGCCCTTGCGCTCGACGCGGGAGTCCGCTGCTTCCGTGAGTGGTGTGTCGATCCAGGTGCCGCCATCCTTGTTGAGGCGCAGCCCCCTGACGGCGGTCTCGCTCCAAGGCAACAGGCCAAAGGGCGCGAATGCGGTGCCCGGATCCAGGAACATTTCCTTTCCATTGAGGGTCACCAACACCACGTTGGAGTTGATCTCTGCCGGGTTCTGGATCCGGTAATTGAAAAAACGCACATCACGGGTCGACACGATCACCGGATCGGCCTCTATGCCCGCCGCACGCACCAGCGCCAGGAACAGCCAAGTGATTTGATTGCCATCGCCGTATCCCTGTTTCCAAAGATCCTCTACATTCTTCGCGGTTTTGAGGTTTTCCCGGTCGGCTTCCTGCTGCGATTTCTGACGCTCGAACGACAGGTTGCGTATTCGCAGGGTGCGTTCGTAAATTCTGTGCAGCTTTACCTCGGGCGAATCACCGGGATCGACGATTTGTGCCACCGCTTCCGTCATGGCACGGCGCTTGTCCACGAAATCGTCGACGACGTGGTAAATCCTTTTCCCGTACTTCTTCCAAAACACGTCGGGGTCTTTCTCCGGCCTCGGGTCGAAGTCCGACACGTAGATGAAGTCGACCCGGAACTTCAATTCATTTTCGGGCGGCATGAAGTCTTCGGTCACGAATGCGGGCACGTCCCGCGATTCGAGACGAATCTTGCCGCGCTCGTCTTTCGGGCGTTCGGTTCCCGTCGGCAGCCCTATCGGCCAGCTGTACCGCAAATAAAATGCGCGGTAGGGATCGAGAGAGAACTTCGCGTCCTTGGTGAACAGATCCTGGCTCAATATCCAATGTGAATTGAACACGAAGCCCCACTGGAATTCATGCCGGTAGCGGTATTCGACGATGCTTCCCACCTGGACATCGGGCATCGTGAAGGTCTTGGCGAGCCACTTGACCCCTCTTGCCTGGACGATTGGTTTCTCGTACACGGTGCCGTCGAATTTGACGATGCTCCCATCCGGGTGGATGGTCCGAGCTTGAATGCCGTGGATACTTTCGGTTGCCTTGTCGAAAGGAATTTCGACGTCCGCGTACTTACGGCCTTCCTCCGTCAAAATTTTGATGCGAGCGTACACCGCTTCGCTCGGTCCGTTGTCATCCCGGTCGACCTGCCGGTACAGGAAAATCGCCGGCGCCCCCAAGGCCTTGGGCTCACTGGTCATTTTGAGCTCGTCCGGCGAAATCGGCAGCCAATCCTCGGCTCGAGCCGCCTGCGAACCCGCGCACAATGCCAGTGAGCCGATCAATCCCTGTATCGCGCTGTGCCTGAGTCCCGGCATGACTAGCCCCTGTAATCCCTGTTATCGCCCTCTGTCTTTACCGTCCTGCGGCAGCAGAGTTGACCGTGAGTATGGCCGAGCTACTCGCGGTCGTCGAGGTGCCGAATCCTCGGCATACCTTAAATGCAGTATTTATTTGCGGAGGTTGTTGGCACAGAGTCATTTACGTGGCTTTGCTTGTTGGAACAACGGAAATGGAGTACCAATGCGCTTAAAATACGTGCGTTCGGTAGTGATTCTCGGAGTCTTGGCGGGCACCGGAATATGTTCAGCGTCGGCATTCGCTGCGGATACGGCGGTGCAAAAGCATTGTGAGGCTTTGGCCGTGCGATTCAAGACGACTGACATGAGACATATGAGTCCGGACAAACTCGAGACCGCGAGGCGGCAAGCCGCTCACGGCGAGCGTCTGTGTAAATCCGCGCCGGAGATCGGCGTCAAGGCGCTCGATCTCGCCTTGAAGGACGCGGGCTTCGCATCGACTTAGTGGGACTTGTCGGTCTACCGCGAGTTGCTTGCCGGCTTCCCGCGGGGACCCCAGTCAAAATCAGGCCCGTACGACCCCGCCGGCTAATGCGCAACGGCGATGTTGTTAACGACCCGCGCGACGCCCGGGGCTTCATCGGCCACCGATTCCGCGGTTTCGCTCTCCAAGCCCGCACCCACAAACCCATTCAGATATACCACATGATTTATCGTCTCCACGCCGATCGAATGCGGGGGCCCCAATTCCCGGCGCCGATCCAACTGCGTCTGGACATTCGCTGAGATCTTCGCGTCATCGGCACAGGCATTGGATCCGCATTCTCTGAATGTCTCACATCCGGGAAGTGCAACTGACAGGATGAAGATGGAAGCCAATGCATACAGTGGTTTGGGGTTGGTCATTTCAATCTCCGTGTTATTCGCTAGGTTGAGATAATCTAAGATCCACGGTTAATCTAAGATCTGCCGACATAGATCACAAATACATTGTTAATAACGTTGCGTTATCTTTTTGATCAGTCACAATTAATTTATTTTTCATGCATGTGCCGGGCGAGGGCATACTCGCCCCGTTCTCGGAATAACTCGAGGGGAAGCCCAATGCTTTACACGCTGCTTTGCTACAACCAGGAAGACGTCGTTTGGTCTTGGAGCAAGGAAGAAGACGCTGCCGTAATGGCCCGCCTCGACGTCGTTCACGAAAAGTTGGTCAAGGAAGGCAAGCTCGGCCCGTCGCTGCGTCTGCTCCCAACCACTGCCGCAACCACATTGCGGGGGCAGGGCATGGTGATTGACGGCCCTTTTGCCGAGACCAAGGAACAGTTGCTGGGTTTCTATGTCATCGACGTCGAGAATCTGAACGCGGCGCTGGACGTGGCGCGCGAGCTGTCCGATGCCAATCCCACCAGCGTCTATGAAATCCGTCCGGTTGCACTGTATGTGCCCGAAGCGCGCGCCAACGGGCCGACGCAGAGGATCAAAGTCTATTGATGATCGATCGATCGGCTACGAATCAGCGGGGGGCGGCGTCTAGGTTGCCTCCAAAGGCGGCATATTTGCGTCGACCTCTGCAGCAATCTTTGCCGGGTCGGCGCCGGCGGCGGCATAAGACTTAGACCAAACCACAGAGCCGTCCGACACCTTTGCGATTTTGACCGCGAGTACCTGCGCGCGGTCGACCTCATCAACGGTCCCGAAGAGAACGTATGTCGAATGGTTTGCCCTTGCACGGTCCAAGGCCGCGCCCAATTCACGCGAGGGTAGCGGTTCCTTGGTCAAGCTCACTTGTCCGCGGTGCGAGATGGCCACCATCCCGTAGGTCATGGCAAACGTCGAGTCCGCCATCTTCCCGGCAGCCGCATCGCCGGGCGGCGCGGTAAACGCGATGGCCAGCAACGGGCTGCGGTCCGTCGCCTTTGTGTCGGATTCGTCCGAGAATTCTTTGGCGATTTCCGTGCCGAGCGTGGTGATGTCATTCTTGTTCAGCCTGCCCTGGTATTTCTGAGAAATCGTCTTGAGCTTCTCGACGTTTGCAGGCGTCAGTTTGACCGAGTCTGGATGCCTCGAAGAATCGCAGCGTGAAATGAGGGCTACGGCGACCCACAAGTACGCAACCACCCTGATCCAACGAGGCAGGCGTCTGAAACGCACCCAGGCCGACCGTGAAGCCCATACCGCCACCTCGACCCAGAACCGGATCCTCTGCCCCGGTTCCGCGTGGGGGAATTCCGGATTCGACAGCAGAGGCGTCGCTGACTTGGCGTTTCTCTGCCCACCCGGCAATCTCCGCGCAGGCTGCGGATCCTTGATGTTGCCGGAAGCGATTGGGCGGCAAAGTGACTCGAGCGCGCGCGTCGGCTGCCCGCCCGGGACCTTCAGCCACTGCACTGCCAGAAATTTCTCGGGAACGCGGGCTACCGACTGATCTGTGTCATCGATGACAATGGGCAGGAGATAGGGATGATCGTCGGCCATGTCGAGAGTCCTCTCGACTGCCAGGCGCCACTCCCGCCGGAAATACCCTTCGTGCCGGGCCTCCGTTTGGGCCGACACCAGAGGCATGAAATAGTCGCATTCACGGATTTGCCGCCGGATCTTCTGGTCCCACGCCTCCCCACCGCCAATGTCGCTCTCGTCGTACCACACATCAAGGCCATAGTCGGGGAGCGCGTCCCTCAACAACCGCGCAGCCTGTCGATCCTCCGAGGCATAGCTGAGGAAGACGGATGGCCGCGGAGTCTGGGAAACTGCGGCGTCGAGTTCAGTCAATGTGCAATACCTCCGGCGGCGACCAGCGGTATATTCGCACAGCCGGCAGCTCCCGAAACAGCGGCGTCGCGTTCCGGAGGAAGGAACTAGCTCCCTTGAATGACTTGCGTCAGATCCCCTTGGAGACAATCGTCGAGAGCGGGCTTTCCACCGCTTGGGCGGTATATGCTGCAATCGCGAAATACCACGTTCCTGACGGAAGGTTGCTGATGGTGTAGCTGCCTGACGCGGGACTGTTGATCGCTACGACTTTCGTCATCGTCGTCGAACTCGTGCCGTAGTAGATGTTGAAGCCGGCCAGATCGGTGATCGGCGCGCCGTTTATGTCGAGCGTCGGCGCGGTCCAAGAGAGTGTGGCTTTCCCGGCACTGGTCGTTGCCGCATCCCCATTGATGCTGACGATCGCCGAGGGGGTTGTGCCCAAAGACGCGCCTTCCGCGCCGGCGATGGCCACGGCCAGCTTTTTGGTGCCGGTAAACGGCGCCGCATTGCTGATCGGGATCACAAAAGACTTGGGCGCCGCGTCGCCGTTGCTCCAGCTGACCGTGCCGCGTTCCGATGTGTAGTTCGTTCCCGCGATTGCGGTGCTGTTGGCCGTGGCGTAACTCACGGATGCCCCGCCGCTCGAGCCGCCGGTACGATTCACCGTGATCTTCACCGAACCTGCGCTCTGCGCCGCAGTGTAGGTTGCCGCGGAGAGCGACACCAATCCGCCTCCCTTGTCGCCGTAGATCGTGACCTTGGTCAAGGAAACGCCCAAAGGTGCGCCGGTCGGGTTGCTCAATTTCACGTAAAACGTTTTCTGTCCGGTGAAGGGGGTCGCGTTGCTGATGGTCACATTGCACCACTTGTCCGCCGCGTTGCCGCTCGCCCAAGTGACGACTCGGTTCACTGCTGTGAAGTCCTTCCCTGCGACTGCAGTGTTGTTCACCGTGGTGCAAAGCACGCTCGCTGCACCGCTGGCTCCGCCCCGGCGATTCACGGCGATCAGCCGGACTCCTAAGTTCTGTTCAGCGCCTGCCGTCGCCCACGACATGCCCAGCGTACCCGTGGCCGCGCGCGCCGCTGCGCCGCTGCCCAGGCTCGCGCCGAAAAAAACCAACGACAGGGCCATTGCAGAAAATAATATTCGCCGTGAATGCATCCGTTCACCTCAGAATCTGTTTGACGAGCAGCTACGCTCGTGGGATGAAATAGGCGGCGGGCAGTTGGAACACTGCTGGTCGCGATTGACTAAAAATGAGTCACGTGCACTTTGTAGCCGCTAATTCGGAGCGTTGCGAATGTCTCCAAATGGCGCCACGAATGTCGCCAAACGGCGCCACACGAATTTTTTCGCCGCGATATTTCGCGCGCGACATTTCGCGCACGATTCCGCTGCGAAAGAAATTCCGCGCAGTACGATGCAAGCGAAAAATTTACATTCTCGTCATGCGATTGAAATTAATTAATTTATGTATCGCGCTGTGTTGAGTGCACGCGCCGCGTGTCGCCATCCTGCGTCACTTGCAGGCGTTGGATGAACCAAGGGTAAGAGTTGAGACGCCGGCGCACTGAGCAACGCCCGCAAGTGGTGACGGCGCCGTTGGAGTTAAGCCGTATTCCCGGCGTCGATCGTCAGTGTCGTGCCGGTCACGTTGCGGCCGCCGTCCCCGAGCAGGAACTCGACGCTGCGTGCCACGTCGATCGGATCAGCCATGCGCTTGAGGGCACTGCGCCGCGCGATCTTGAGGCGCTGCGCCTCGTCCAGATCGTGCGTCATCTCGGTGGCGATGAAGCCTGGTGCGACGGCGTTCACGGTGATGCCGAGTTGGCCCACCTCGCGCGCCAGAGAATGAGTGAAGCCGATCAGCGAGGCCTTGGTGGCGCTGTAGACCGACAGTCCGCTGTAGCCGGTGGCGGCCACGATCGAGGCGATATTGATGATTCGGCCCTCACCGTGCGCCATCATCGATCGAACCACGTACTTCGACAGCAGAATGGGCGAGACGGTGTTGAGTTGAATCAGCCGCTGAATGTCCTGATCGCGCATGTTGCTGAGAACACCGCCGGTGCCCAAGCCCGCGTTATTGACGAGACCGTAGATGGGGCCGAAGTCCGCGCGCAGGGCTTTGACCAAGGGCCCAATTTGACCCAAGTCGGACAAGTCGCAGGCGCGAAACTCGATCGCGCCGCGGCCGCTGTCCGCCGCCGCACGGCTCGCGGCCATCAAATCCTCGGTGCTGCCGCGCGCGAGCGCGATGATGCGATAGCCGCCCGCGGCGAGGGTGCGGGCCATCGCGAGGCCGAGCCCGCGGCTGCCGCCGGTCACGATGACATTTTGCATTGGCCATTATCATCCATGCGGTAAAGCAGCGGCAAGCATGAGCGCCATTCTGTCAAACTCCGGTTTCATCCTGCCTCGAACGAAGCGCGCCGACTCGTGACAAATCCCGCCACCCTATCGAACGACTTGGTCACCTTGTTCCCGCCGGGCGCGGTGGCCGCCGAGCTGCGAGAGCCGGGCGACCCGCGGCTGTTGCTGCCGGCGGAGGCCATGTACGTGCGACGAGCGGTCCCGAAGCGCGTGCGGGAATTTGCGGCGGGACGCCTGTGCGCGCGACGGGCATTGGCCGAATTCGGCATCGTGGATTTTCCCATTCAGGTGGCGGACGACCGGCAACCGGTCTGGCCCGGCTCCATGGTCGGGAGCATTACTCACACCGCGGGATACGGCGCGGCGGTGGTCGCCGAACGACGAAGCGCAGCGGCCCTGGGACTGGATAGCGAGGTGGTTGGGGATGTCAAAGCCGAACTTTGGCCGCGCGTTTGCGTACCCACGGAATCGGCGTGGGTGGAGTCGCTGCCGGCGTCGGAGCAAGCCGCCGCCGTCACCTTGATCTTTTCCGCCAAGGAAGCGTTCTACAAATGCCAGTTCGCCTTGGTCCGCGAACGCTTGAATTTCCACGATGTGCGTATCGAAACGGCGGCGTGGGGCGCTTCGAGCGGGGCGTTCCGGATCCAGCCGGCTCGCCGCATTGCCGTGCGCGCGCGCGCGGCGCTGCCCCTGCAAGGGCGCTACCGATTTCACCAGGAGTTCGTAACGGCGGGCATGGCCCTTGCCGGAGCCGCGGATTCGGCCGTCGAGGAGTCGGCTCAGTAGGCCTTATCGTCGCGAAACACCTTGATTGCGGTGAGCAAAATGATTTTGATGTCCAGCATGGGCGTCCAATGCCTGAGATAATCGAGGTCGTAATTCACCCGCGCCTCCATCTCTTCCAGCTGCGACGTCTCTCCCCGGCAGCCATTGACCTGCGCAAGGCCGGTGATGCCGGGCAACACCTTGTGACGCACCATGTAGCCCTTGATGAGCTTGCGATATTCCTCGTTGTGGGCCACGGCGTGGGGCCGCGGCCCCACCAGACTCATGCGGCCCTGCAGGACATTGATGAGCTGCGGCAGTTCATCCATCGAGGTGCGCCGGAGGATGCGGCCGATGCGGGTGATGCGGCTGTCGGCCTTCGACGCCTGCCGGATCTGCTCACCGTCCTCGGTGACGCTCATGGTCCTGAATTTGTACACGGCAATCTCGCGCCCATCCAGACCGTAACGGCGCTGCTTGAATATGATGGGTCCGGGCGATGACATCTTGACCAGAATCGCGATCAGCATCAGCAGGGGCAGGAACAACAGCAGGATCACCACGGATAAACCGATGTCGGTCAGCCGTTTGGTGACGCCGCGGTATCCGTAGAAAGGAGTTTCGCACATGGCGACCACGGGAATGCCGTGAATCTCGCCGGAACGCGCTTGGATGAGGTCGAATACGAAGATATCGGGAACGTAGTAAATCGAGGCCGTGGTGTCGCGCAAATCATCCAGCAGGTTCATGACGCGCTTCACGTGCCGAATGGGCAACGCGATGAATATGACGTCCGTCCCGTGTTCCTTCACGTACGTGGACAGTTCGCTCAAGGCGCCGACGAGTTTGGCGTCCGGCTCCAAGCCCAGCCGGTCGCTGCTGCGGTCATCGAAGAAGCCCGACACCTTGAGGCGCATCGCGGGATTGTTGTTCAGCCGGCGCGCGAGTTCCAGGCTGCTGTTGTTGTATCCGGCAAAGATGGCGCTGCGGTTGTCGAAGGCGTTCATCAAGAAGCGATGCATGATCTCTTGCATGGCGAGGGTCGAGAAGGCCAGCGCGACCGGCGTGACCACCGCCCAGGTCAGAAATATTCGACGCGGATATTGAGCGAGAGACTTGGTGACGTAGCCGATCGCCAGCATGACCGCAAGCAGCAGCAGCCAGCGAAAAATCACGTCCGCGACGGCCGATATGCGCGCCGAGGTGAGCTGGGTGGTGACCTCTCGCGGCGGCTGAACCAGGATCAAGCACAGGACCGCGACGATGATGATGGCCTGGGACGAGCGGTCGAATACGATGCCGAAAAAGGTGATGGTCGCGTACAAGGACGCGACGGCGACGACCGCCGGCATCACTGCCTGGAGGCCGGCCAGTACCGCGATGAGAAAGCTTTGTTTGAAGAGAACCGGCTGGGTCATCGGGCATCCATTGAGTCACGGGCTGCCTTCGCGGTGCTCGCGCGCGGCAAAATTTCGACAAAATCAACGTACATTATCGGTTGAATCCCATGATCCATGCGTGACCTATCTCCATGAATGTTAAATCGTTTCCTCCGAGGCAAGCCTGCGTGCTCGAGGGGTCGCCCGTCGTCCAATGGTATTCTATGGCGCTATGCCAAACGTCCCATTACTCGATCTTAAGGCCCAATTTGCCCAAATTCGCGCCGAAGTGATGCCGGCCATCGACCAGGTGTGCGCCAGCCAGCACTTCATTCTGGGCGAACAGGTGCGCGCTCTGGAGGAAGAGGTCGCCCGCTATTGCTCGGCGTCTTCCGGCGTGGGTGTTTCCTCCGGCACCGATGCGCTGTTGCTGGCGCTCATGGCGCTCAACATTGGGGCGGGGGATGAGGGAATCACCACTCCTTTCACTTTTTTCGCGACCGCGGGCACCATCGCGCGCACGTCCGCTCGCCCGGTGTTCTGCGATATCGACCCGGAGACCTACAATTTGTCGGTGTCCGCGGTGCAAAGTTTTATCGATGACCACTGTACGGCCCAGGGCGGCCAGTTGATCAATCGCGCCACGGGGGGGCGGATCAGGGCGTTGATGCCGGTTCATCTGTACGGTCAATCCGCCGACATGGACCCATTGATGGCCATGGCGCGGCGGTATGGATTGAAAGTCATCGAGGATGCCGCGCAGGCCATTGGCACGGAATACAAGAACGGTGCTCGGGCCGGCACGATCGGCGACGTTGGCTGCTTTTCGTTCTTTCCGAGCAAGAATTTGGGCGCGTTCGGCGACGCTGGCCTGTGTACGACCAATGATCCGGAGCTTGCAGAGAGCCTGCGGGTGCTGCGTGTGCATGGCGGCAAACCCAAGTATTTTCATGCGGTGATCGGCGGCAATTTTCGCCTCGACGAATTGCAAGCCGCCGTGCTGCGCGTGAAGTTGAAATACCTGGACGGGTGGACGGAGGGCCGGCAGCGCAACGCGGCGTACTACGATGCAGCCTTCGCCGGTGCCGGTTTGGGAGCAAAGCTGCGTACGCCGCACGCCGTTGCGGGCTACCGCCACATTTTCAACCAATACGTCGTGCGGGCGCAGAGCCGCGACGCCCTCCGGGCGAGGCTCACGGAGCGCAGCATCGGCAGCGAGATCTACTATCCGGTGCCTCTGCATTTGCAGAAGTGCTTCGCGTACTTGAACTACCGTGCGGGAGATTTTCCGCAATCCGAACGGGCTGCCGAGGAAACCCTGGCATTGCCCATCTATCCGGAACTGGACCAGGCACAATTGGCGTACGTCGTTGCAACGATCTCCGAGTTCTACGCCTGAGGGGCAAGGGGCAGTCAGAGCCCTCCGGCCTCAGCTCTTTTTGAAATCATCGGGCAGCAATTGGTGGCGCGACAACAGCTTGTAGAAATCCGTGCGGTTGCGCTTTGCCAAGCGTGCCGCCTGGCTGACGTTGCCCCCCGTGATCTGCAATATCTGCGACAGGTAATTGCGCGTGAACTCATCGCGCGCTTCGTCGAATGACGGAAGGCGCGTGGGATTGCCGCCCAAGGATTGCTGCACGAGTTCGGCGGTAATGATGGCGCCGTGCGATAGAGCCACGTTCTGGCGCACCACGTTGTACAACTGGCGCACGTTGCCCGGCCATTCGGCCGTTGCCAACAACTCCACGGCCTCGGGAGCGTAAATCTTGCGTTGGCCGCTTTCCTTCGCGATCTGCTCCAGGAAATGCGCGACCAGCAGCGGTATGTCCTCGCGGCGGCGCCCCAAGGCGGGCATCTCGATGTGCACCACGTTCAGGCGGTAATAGAGATCCTCGCGGAATTGGCCGCTGACCATCAATTCATGCAGGTCGCGATGCGTGGAGGAGATGATGCGAACGTTGATCGGCACCGTTTCGGCCGCCCCCACCGGGCGAATTTGGTTCTCCTGCAAGACGCGCAGCAATTTCACCTGCAGTCGCATCGGCATGTCGCCGACCTCATCCAGCAGCAAGGTGCCGCCGTCGGCCGTCTCGAACAGGCCTTTCTGCGAGCGGACGGCGCCCGCGAACGCTCCCTTTTCGTGGCCGAAGAGTTCCGATTCGAGCAGGTTTTCCGCCATCGCGCTGCAATTGATCGTGATGAACGGCTTGTTGCGCCGAGGGCTCGCCTCGTGAATGGCGCGCGCCAGAAGCTCCTTGCCCGTGCCGCTTTCGCCCGTGAGCAATACCCGCGCGTCGGTGCCGGCCACCATGTTGGCCTGCGCCAGCTTGTCTTCCATCAGCTGATTGCGGGTGATGATGTTCGAGCGCCAATCTTCGTCCACGTGCGCGAACCCCGACACCTTGAGGGCTTTTTGCACGTGATCGAGCAGGTCCTGCTTGTCCACCGGTTTGGTCAGAAAACCGAAGGCGCCGCTCTGCGTGGCGTGAACGGCGTCGGGGATCGTGCCATGCGCCGTCAGGATGATCACCCGCAGGCCGGGCCAACGGCTCTGCAATTCCTTGAGCAAGCCAATGCCGTCCATCTGATCCATGCGCAAGTCCGTGATCACGAGATCCGGCCGGAAGCGCACACACGCGGACAGCGCCGCCGCCGCGCTCTCAACGGCTTCCACTTCGTAGTTCTCGGCGCGCAGGCGGATGGTCAGCAGGCGCAGCAGCCCGGGATCATCGTCCACCACCAGAATTCGCGCTTTGCGCTTTTGTGGCGCCTGCGTTTCCCTCGAGCCGGGGTGCAGGCCGAACGAGAGAGGTGTCGTAGCGGCAATCGAGTAGGCGTTCAATGCGGTCTCTCCGGTGACTTTCATGGCGGATGCGATCCATTCGGTTTGCGATCGTTAATCGACCGCTCGATATGCGTGACCGCCTCCAGTTTGGCTCGAGCCTCGTCCAAGGCCTTGCGCAGTCTCGCATTTTCGTCTGATTCTGCGGCCAGGCGACGGTTGAGCGCCAGCAATTTATCGCGCGAATCATCATGTTGCGCCTCATCGCGCAAGCGGCTGTTCTCAGCCTGCAGTATCAGCCTTTGCTCGACCTCCTTGAGTGCGACCAGGGCCAATAATCGTTCAACCGGCAGCAGAGTTTCAGGCCTGGCCAGCAGTTCCGCCAACTGTCGCTGCGCTGCGACGGGGTCGCTCCCGCTATGGCCGGGGGTGGCCAGGGCGAGCGCAAATCTCAGCTTGTTGCTGGTGGTGGGGGTCAGCTCGGCGGCGTCCTTGGCCGATTGGAACAGTTCCGCCTGGCGGGCCGGATCGCCCTGCGGGAGGTTGCTCATCATTTGGAGCAGGGGGGTGATGGGGCTCAAGTCCTGCGACGTGCGATCCGGCTCGGCGGGGGCGGCCGGCTTCTGGCGGGCGAGCGGGCCGACCAGACTGCAAGCGGTAATCCAGCCGGCCAAGAGAGTGCATGCTGCAACGCGCAACCATTTATGCGGCATGAGCTTTTTCGCGGGGTTTTGCCGCCTGGCGCATGGGAAGGCGCACTCGGAAATGCGCGCCTCCCGCCTTGGCCTCGAGAATCTCGATGCTGCCGCTGTGTGCATTGACAAATTCGGTCACCACCGACAGCCCAATTCCCGTTCCCTTCACGTGCCCTCCCTGCGGGGTCTTTCCCTGGTAGAAAGCTTCGAATATCCGGTTGCGTTCCTCGGCCGGAATCCCCGGTCCGCTGTCCATGACATCCATCACCAGCTGTTCGCGTTCGCCGCGCGCGTGGATCGATATGGTGCCGCCGCGCGGCGTGAACTTGATGGCGTTCGACAGCAAGTTGTCGAGGATCAGCCGCACCTTGCCGCGGTCGGCGAGGGGGGTGAGGTCCTCGACGTGCACGTCGAGCCGCACGCGCTGCGCCACCAGCGTGAGTTGCTGATTCTCCAATACGCTCTTGACCAGGGGCCGCAACTTGAACTCGCTCACCTCCAGACCGACGCTCTTGGCCTGCCAGGCGCTGAATGACAGCAGATTCTCGATGAGCCGCTGCAGCTTCATTCCGTTCTCCCGCAGGATCGCGGTCACTTCGCGTTGGCTGCTTTGCAGCTCGCCAACCGCGCCATCCATCAAGAGTTCGGTCCCTTCGCGTATGTTTGCCAGCGGCGTTTTCAGTTCATGCGACATATGTCGCAGAAATCGGTTCTTTTCCTGCGCCAGATCCAACAAACGGCCCCTGAGCCATTCCAGCTGCGCCGCCAGACGCTCGAGGTCCGCCGGTCCGCGAATGGCGATGGGCCTGGAAAACGTGCCGCGCCCGAGTTCGCTGATGGCGCGGTCGATGGCGCGAATGGGCCGGCCGAACAAATAGGTGAACAGGCCCACCACGGCCAGCGTCAAGGGCACGAGCAGCAGCGTCTCCAAAAACAGATTCCCCTGCGCCCGCTGGGTCGCATGCTGCAGGCTGGACAATTCGTCGTCGATTTGCGCACTCACGCGGTTCGATACCTTCGACGCCATATCGGAGAGCTGCGGAAACGCACTGATCAGATCCGTCATGCGCGTCGAGTTGGGCGCGATTCCTTTCAGTTCCTGCTGCAATCGATCGGCTTCGGCCTGCAGCGCGAGGGCATCGTCGTGCGAACCGGCGTCGAGCGGCATGGCGAGCAGCTCGTTGAGCGTGGCGGCCAGGCGCTCCTGGTTGCGCGCGTAGACCTCGAGCAGATCCGCGCTGCCGATGATCTGATATAAGCGTGCGGTACGCTCGAGCGCACCGATTTCCTCGAACATGCGTTGATTGTTGCGGGTGCCGCGAATGCCGTGCAGTACCAGCTGCTCGCTGCGGGTCGACAAGTGATTCATTTGCACGGCCGCGTTCACGATGGCGAACAGCAGCGGAGCAGCCACGATCGTGAAGCCGATCAGCATCAGGCCGCTCAATGACTTGGGTCGGGGAAATCGCATGGCCGGCATTCTAGCAGCGTGATTCGCCAAAGGAGTGATCGCATCGTACCTGTAGAATTCCCGATATGAACAGTAGTGAAGCACCCTATACCGAGCTGTCTCCCCAGACCGTCTTGGATGCGATCGAGGCCGTGGATTACCGTTGCGACGGCCGAGTCCTGGCGCTCAATAGCTACGAAAATCGGGTGTATCAGATCGGGATCGAGGAAGGCGAGCCGCTGGTCGCCAAATTCTATCGGCCGGCCCGCTGGTCGGATGCGGCGATTCGCGAGGAGCACGCGTTCGCCGGTGAATTGGCGGCGCAGGAAATCCCGGTAGTGGCGCCTCTGCTTCGCGGCGGGATATCGCTGCACGTGCATCGCGGGTTTCGCTACGCCGTGTTTCCACGCCGGGGCGGGCGTTGGCCGGAACTGGGGGTCAGCGACGATCGAGAATGGGGGGGCCGATTTTTGGGCCGCATCCATGCGGTCGGCCGTGCCGCCCGCTTTCAGGAGCGGACCCGCTTGTCCATGGAAGATCTGGGCCGCAAGGCGCGCGATTTCGTGCTCGAGGGCGACTGGATGCCGGACTATTTGGCGACCAAGTACGCAGATCTCACGGATGAGCTGCTGGACGAGATCGAGGCGCGCGCGGCCGGGTGGGGCGGGGCGGTTCTCGGGCGCATTCTCGGCGATTGTCACCGCGGCAATATCCTGTGGACGGACCGCGGGCCGCACTTCGTCGACCTCGACGATTGTTTGACGGGACCCGCCGTTCAAGACCTGTGGATGCTGCTGTCGGGCGGCCGGGAGGAGATGCGCACGGAGCTGCACGATCTCTTGAAGGGATACGAGCAATTCCTTCCATTCGAGCGCAGTGAAATCGCGCTCATCGAGCCGCTGCGCGCGTTGCGCATGATCCATTATTCGGCCTGGTTGGCGCGCCGTTGGCACGACCCGGCCTTTCCCCGGGCCTTTCCCTGGTTTGCCGAACCACGCTATTGGGAAGATCACTATCGGGCGCTCGACGATCAGCTGGCGGCGGTCGTGAGTCCGCCGCTCGAGTTGTGATCGGCGGCGTATTTGGTGATCATAGCCGCATGAAGACCGCAAGAGTCGTACTGCTCAGCACCTTGACGGCCGTGAGCGCCTGCCACAAAGATTCGGAGGCCCCGCCACAACCCACGCCCACGCCGCACATCAGCCGCGCCCCCGTGGTTGCGAAGAAAGGGCCGAGCGCGGCGGAGTTGACGGCCGGCATGGTGGAAGCGGCGACTCAGGGCAAGTCTCAGTTGCCCGTTGAACTCAAGTTCGATCTCAAGCAACGGCCGACCCTGGGGCGAGCGCTCGACATCGACATTGCGGTCATTCCGCAAATCGACGCGAGCGCGGCGGGCATCCAAGTGTCGGGCGGCGACGGGTTGACTCTCGCGCCAGGCCCGAATCAAATCGATTTGCCCGCCGTCGAGGCGGGGCAGGTGTATCGCCAAAGCGTCAAGGTGACGCCCACGGCGGATGGGGTGTTGTTGCTGAGTTTGAACATATCGTTCAAGCACGACGAAATGACCGAATCACGGGCGTTTTCCATTCCCCTCATCGTCGAGCGCTGAAACTAGGGCACGAACCTCCCCGAGGCTCTATAATGGGCGGTTTCCCTCAAGGCCTCACTGTGACTCAGAAACTTCGCAATATCGCCATCATCGCGCACGTCGATCACGGCAAAACCACGCTCGTTGATCAGCTGCTGCGGCAATCCGGGACGCTCGATGCGCGCAAGGATCTGCAAGAGCGGGTCATGGATTCGAACGATCTGGAGCGCGAGCGAGGCATCACCATCCTGGCGAAGAATACCGCCATCACCTGGGGCGACTACCGCATCAACATCGTCGATACGCCCGGACACGCGGATTTCGGCGGTGAAGTCGAGCGCGTGCTCGCGATGGTCGATTGCGTGTTGCTGTTGGTCGACGCGGTGGACGGGCCCATGCCGCAGACCCGCTTCGTGACGCAAAAGGCGTTCAAGCACGGATTGCGCCCCATCGTCGTCATCAACAAGATCGATCGTGACGAAGCGCGCCCGGGTTGGGTGTTGGATCAAACCTTCGATTTGTTCGATCGATTGGGCGCCACCGATGAACAGCTGGATTTCCCGGTGGTGTATGCATCCGCCCTGAGGGGATTTTCCGGCCTCGATTCGACGGTGCGCGACGGCGACATGCAGCCGCTGTTCAAGACCATCGTCGAACATTGCCCGCCGCCCGATGTGGATGCGGACGGCCCCCTGCAACTGCAGGTCACGCTGCTCGACTACTCGAGCTACGTCGGCGCCATCGGCATCGGGCGCATCAAGCGCGGCACCATCAAGCGCGGCATGGCGGTCACGGTGGTGAGCCGCGAGGGTAAGCAGCGCTCCGAGAGAATCACCCAAATATTGGGCTTCCATGGATTGACGCGGGTCGAGGTCGAGTCGGCCAGCGCCGGCGACATCGTGGCCTTTGCAGGCATCGCCGAGCCCAAGGTATCCGACACGCTGTGCGATCCGGCCAAGGTGGAACCGCTGCCGAGCCTCACCGTCGACGAACCGACGATCAGCATGACGTTCGAAGTCAACACCTCGCCCTTCCTCGGCAGGGAAGGCAAATTCGTCACCAGCCGGCAGATCCGCGAGCGCCTGGAGCGCGAGGCCATTCACAACGTGGCGCTGCGGGTCGAACCGACCGGGGACCCGGACAAGTTCGTGGTGTTCGGCCGCGGCGAATTGCATCTCGGCGTATTGCTGGAGAACATGCGCCGCGAGGGCTACGAAATGGCGGTTTCCAGGCCGCGCGTGGTCATCAAGCAGATCGACGGCGCCGCGCACGAGCCGTACGAGCAGGTCACCGTCGACGCCGATGCCGATGCGCAGGGCGACATCATGTCGGCGCTGGGCAGCCGCGGCGCCGAACTCAAGGACATGCAGGCGGATGGCCGCGGCCGGATCCGCCTGGACTACATGGTGCCGTCGCGCGGATTGATCGGATTTCAAACCGAATTTCGCACCATGACCCGCGGTACGGGACTGCTGCATCACGTCTTCGATCACTATGGGCCGGTGGTGCAGCGGGAGTTGGGCCAGCGTCCGAACGGGGTGTTGATCGCGAACGGCCAGGGTACCGCGTTGGCTTACTCGCTGTTCAGTCTGCAGGAACGCGGCAGGCTGTGCATCGGTCCCGGCGAAGAGGTGTACGAAGGGATGATCATCGGCCTCAACAATCGCGACAACGATCTGGTCGTGAACCCGCTCAAGGGGAAGAAACTGACCAACATGCGCGCCGCGGGCAAGGACGAAAATGTGGTCCTGACGCCGCCGATCCGGTTCTCGCTGGAGCAGGCGATGGAGTTCATCGACGACGACGAGCTCATCGAAGTGACGCCCACGTCCGTTCGCCTGCGTAAGCGCAATTTGCGTGAAACCGACCGCAAGCGCTCGGAGCGAGAGACGGCGGATCAGAACTCCTGATCCGAGGCCCGTGGAGTTCGGTTATTTAACCGATTGTTGCCCGAACCGAGACCCGCGTCACGCCGCCATTGCGGGATCGCCCTAACATCTACGGATAGGGTGCCGCAGCGCGCCGTAGATTCATTGCGGGAGATCCAAGGAGTGTCACGCGATACCGCGGCCGCAATTGTTAGCGAGGCGCCGGCGTCTCCGCACAGCCTGAACCACCTGCTCGAGCGCCAGATCGCGGAGGCGCGGGACCGAGGCGGCGAGTTGGATGTCGACACGCTGCTCAAAACTGTCAGTGCCCACTACGATCGGATCGACGGTGAACGGCGCGGCGTCGTGCGCTCGATGCAACTCATGTCCGACGAGGCGCAGGCGCTCACGCGCGAAATTCGCGAGCAGACCGCCTCGCACCTGCAGGCCATTCTGGACAACGTCAAGGACGCCATCGTCACGGTGGACGATGCCGGCCACATCGAGACCTTCAACCCCACCGGTGAGCGCATTTTCGGCTACGCGCAGGCGGAGATTCTCGGCCGCTCGCTCGAGTTCCTGCTGCCGGACGTCGCGCGCGGCTCGAACGACTTTCTCGAGCGCCTGGCCACCAAGATCGACGATACGCACGTCGACCTCGCGGCGCACCAGACATGGGGGCGTGCCAAGGGCGGCAACCGGGTCGCGGTCGAGATCGCCGTCAGCAAGGCCAAACTCAATTGGCGCGACGGCTACATCGTCAGCATTCGCGACATCACCGAACGGCATCTCGCCGAGCAGTCGATGCGCGAAAGTGAGGCGCGCTACCGAACGCTGGTGGAGCACGCCCCCGAAGTGATCGTGGTTTTCGACGTCGACCAGGGCAGGTTCGTCGACGTCAACGACAACGCATGCCGCTTTTTCAAGATGCCGCGGGAGATCTTGCTCGCCAGCGGCCCGGACAAGATCAGTCCCGCGCACCAACCCGACGGTACGGCGTCCTTCGGCACGCCGCGCGGCTTCATAGAGGGCGCGCTGGCGGGCGATGCGCCGGTGTTCGAGTGGGCGCACTGCGACGCCGCGGGACAGATCATGCCTTGCGAGGTGCGCTTCGTGCGCCTGCCGAGTTCCAATCGGCGGCTGATCCGCGCCAGCATCACCGACATTACCGAGCGCAAGCGCGCCGACGCGATCGCGACGGGCGAGCGCCGGGTCTTCGAGAAAATCGCCGCCAACGCGCCGTTGACCTCGGCGCTCGGATCGATATGCGAACTGATCGAACGCGTCATGGTGGGCAGCTGTTGCGCGATCAACTTGTTGGATCACGAACGGCAGGCGTTGACCTTCGGCGTCGCGCCGAATTTGCCGCGCGAGTTCGTGGCGGCAATGGACAGCGCGCCCGTCGGCATCCGCTACGGTTCCTGCGCCGCCGCCGTGTACTTGGCGCGCCGAATCACGGTCGCCGACATCGAGACCGACGCGTTCTGGGAATTTCGGCGCGAAGCGGCACGGCATGCTGCCCTGAGAGCCGCTTGGTCCACGCCCATCGTCGCCTCGGACGGCCGCGTCGTCGGCACCCTTGCGGTCTATCGCGGCCATCCGGGAGTTCCGTCGGCGCGGGATCACGAGCTGATGTCGCGCATGTCGCAGATCGCCGGGATCGCCATCGAGCGCCGCTCCGCCGAGGACGCGTTGCGCAACAGCGAAGTGAAGTTTCGCGGGCTGTTCGAAAGCATGATGGAGGGTGTGTATCAAACGTCGAGCGACGGCCGCATTCTCGTCGCCAACCCCGCGTTCGTGAACCTGATGGGCTACGGCTCGGCGGAGGAGCTCTATCAAGTGCCCGCCGCAGCGCTGTATTGGTATCCGAGCGACCGCGAAACCTTCGTGCGGCGCGTGGAGGGCGAGGGCGAACTGCGCAACGAAGAATACATCTTGCGCCGCAAGGACGGCTCCATGGTCGTGGTCATGGATTCGAGCCGGGTCGTGCGCGACGCCCATGGCCGGGTTACGGGCTACGAGGGGACGCTCACCGACATCACGGAGCGCAAGAAGGCGGAAACGGCGGTGTTCCAAGCCAAGGAGCGCGCCCAGGTCACTTTGCAATCGATCGGCGATGCCGTCATCACCACCGATTCCGAAGGGCGCATCGATTACATGAATCCGGTCGCCGAGAGCCTGACCGGGTGGGAAAACCGCGAAGCGCAGGCGCAGCTCATCGGCGACGTATTGACCGTCGTCGACGAAGCAACGCGGGAAGCCAGCGAAAGCCCGGTCATGCGCTGTCTGCGCGAAGGACGAATGCTCGGACTGTCCGAGCACACGGTGCTGGTGAATCGCCGCGGCCAGGAACTCGCCATCCAGGATTCGGCGGCGCCGATCCGCGACCGCGCCGGCAATCTCATCGGCGCGGTCATGGTGTTTCACGACGTGAGCAAGGAGCGCCGTCTTCACCGCGCGCTGCATTATCAGGCCAGCCATGATGCGCTCACGGGGCTGATCAACCGCCGCGAATTCGAAAATCGTCTGACTGCCGCGGTGGAGAACGCACGCCAGGAAGGCGGCGGCCGTCATGCATTGCTGTATCTGGATTTGGATCAATTCAAACTGGTGAACGATACCTGCGGGCACCCCGCGGGCGATCAGCTGCTGAAGCAGATCACCGGTGTGCTGCAGTCGCGGGTGCGCAGCGGCGATACCCTGGCACGTTTGGGCGGGGACGAGTTCGGCATTCTTCTGCAGAGCTGTTCGCTGGATCAGGCGCTGCGCATCGCGGAAACCCTGCGCCAGGCAATTCGCGATTTTCGATTCATTTGGCAGGACGGCGTGCTCGAAGTCGGCGTGAGCATCGGCATCGTCGAAATCACCAGCGATACGCCGACGGTCGCCAATGTCATGAGCGCCGCCGATGTCGCCTGCTATTCGGCGAAGGATCTCGGCCGCAACCGGGTTCAACTCTACAAGCCGGACGACGTGCCCGAGCGGCATCGCGAAATGCATTGGGTCTCGAAGCTGGCGCGCGCCTGCGACGAAAGCCGGTTCGAGCTCTACTACCAGCCGATCGTGCCCATCGGCGCAACCGCGCACGAGCATGAGCGCGAACACTTCGAGCTGATGCT
>WNFL01154130.1_pt1 | contig 23773 bp, 20 predicted proteins | sample 5400361 | NCBI WGS metagenome assembly WNFL01 (sample SAMN13153351, study PRJNA577476) | soil metagenome | isolation source: 40 cm soil on Douglas fir-dominated hillslope | place: USA:California | collected 2013-09-17
ACGCGGCGGCGCTGCACACGAACCCCGCTTTCAATCCCAAGCCCATGCTGCGCCACGCATTGAGATACGTAATGACGAAGCGCGCGACGCCGGCAATTTTCAACACGCGATCGAGGTAGACAGTTTGCGTCAGCTTTTCAAGCAAGCTTTGCGTTGTGTTCAACGTATTCATTGTTTGTCCCTTTCTGGACCCGGCATATCAAAAATGATCTGTGCGGGCTCCTCGTCCGCTATGGCCGCGTGCTTGCCGTAGCGCAGCTCGCGCAGATAGGCCAGCTCGCGTTGCACGATTTTGTCGTCCTTAGAACTCAGCAGGTCCACTTCTAGCTGAACGAGGTCCACCTGCGCGTGTACGGCGTCCACAAAGGCCTCCCCGTCGACAGGAAGCGGCTCAAGGCCGGGCAGAACGTCTCGCCGAGCATCTGCCTCCCCCGCTTCTTTACCTTTTTTCTTTCCGCTTTTCTTGCCACGGGACCGGGAAGCGGCCCCCGCCGTTTGAGGCCGCCTCCCTTTGCCCTGGGACGGAGCCACATCAGCGTACGCCTCGCGGTCCGCGCCAGCCGCGACGGACGAAGTCGCGGCATTCGCAACGGAGAGTTCGCTCGCGTCGACAGACGCAGCCCTGTCCATCCCGCTCAACGAAATCGTGCTGCCGTTCGCGCCACTGCTTTTTGCAAGCAGCGCGCCGTGTCCACTCGGTTTATTTTTCGTGTTCATGTTGCCAACCCGTTGGTTTACACGCATTTTCAGTTCACCCGCTGCGCAGCTGAGGCCGGCGGCTTGGCCGGCCGCGGAAAGGCGCGCACGAACAACCCGAGCAACGCTCCGCGCAGCGCATTCACGTGCGCGCGGCAGAGCGGATGCCCTTTCGCACGCGGCTGCTGACACCGCACCCAAGCGTTTCGGTGAAATCGCGAAACGCGATACGCCACGCACTGTTTCATGATCAAGAGTTCCGGCCGAATCTAGATAGCTAAAGGCGGTAGGCCCCGAATGCGGTTGGTCCTTGCAGTGGCGCAGCATGCCTGCCGGCCGCAGGCGGGCTGCGTCGCTAGAAAAAAGCTCAAACGAGAATCTTCGCGGTCAATCCCGTGCCGCCGGTCGACGAGATAAACTTGATGCGCAGGAATTTGGCCTGCACCTGGCCAGGTACCGCTGCGCTGGGAATCGAGCGCGCCTCACCGGTCGTCGCCGTCGAGGTGTCAATCGTTTGATACTCGGCGTCGACGTCCGCCATGGCGCCTTGCAACACGATGTTCACCGCCGTTGGCGCGGTGCCGAAGATCGTTTGCCAGCGCACCGCCGTGCCGGGATCATTCGTGCCCGTGAAGCTGGGCAGCGCGAACTGCGATCCCGCTAACGCGCTGCCGGGAAACGCCTCGTTGTTGAAGCTAAAGCCGACATCGCCAGAAAAGAGAGAAGATGGCGGCGTTACATTCTGATAGGCGGGCATGGCAACTCCTCGAAGAAGTTTTCAGTTTTCAGTTGTTAGTTCTTAGTTTTGGAAAGAACACGGGCAGTTTTCAGCTGTCAGTTCTTAGTTTTCGGAAAACACTCGGGCAATTTCGGAACACAAAGTCGGGAAACCTGAGCTGCGCGGCGCTGCAGTAATACCGTACGGCGCAGAGGCGCCTCCGAGGACTGAACGCTGAAAGCTGACGGCTGAAAGCTGTTTTTTGAGCGCTAAAAAGCAAAAACGCCCCGGACCTTGTTCGCTTGGTCGGGGCATGGTCTTCTACGAGGAGAGTGTATACCACTTTCTACTTTTTTGTCAAGGGAAATCTTCAACTTTTTTTATTTTTCCTTGAACTTGTTTCTTTTCAGGAGCATAGTTCCCCAATTCCCCGGCCAATTTTTCTTGCGCGGCTCCTCCGGCCTCGCCGGAGACCTCGCAATTTACAAGGAGGATCCCATGCCGCATTTTCTCTTCCAAGGCAGCTACGCCCAGGAGGCTTGGGCCCGCTTAGTGGCCAATCCGCAGGACCGAACGGACGCCGTTCGGACGCCCATCGAAAAACTCGGCGGCCGCGTCCACACTTCGTTCTTCGCGTTTGGCCCTTTTGACGTCGTGGGCATCATGGAGATGCCAGACAACGTCAGCGCCGCGGCCATCGCCATCGCCTTAGCGGCCGGAGGCGCCGTGAAAAACGTGCAGACGACGCCGCTCATGTCGACCGCCGAAGCGCTCGATGCCGTCAAGAAGGCGGGCACCTGCGGCTATCGTTCGATCACGGCAGGCGCCAGCGCCGCCGCCGCGCGTCCGTGAGTAGTGGCGATCGCCAGCTTAACCTTCCGGGTAGGGGCGCAGCCCGCCGGCGGCCAGCACCGGCATACAGCGCCCCTACCGCCCAGACGTAATGGTCATTGCTGTAGCTCAGGTCCGCCTTTTGGACCTGAGGCTTTTCGGCTGCTCGAGCGGGATCGCCCGATGACACGCCCGAGTTCCGATCGAAAAAGCCTCACCCTTCAGAAAGGGTGAGCTACAGGTTTTCCATGTTGAATTGGTTGCACAGATTATTGCAAACGAAGTACGTCGGCCTGCTCGAAGGCGAAGTAACGCGGCTGCGAGCCGAGAATCGCGCGCTGACGAATTCGCTGCTGGGTACGGCGGGATTTCCTCCGGTGGATTATCCCGAGCCGATCAAGCCGCAGGCTTTGCCGCGGTTACGCAAACGTTCGTGGCACCAGATTCAAGCGTGGAAAGAAGCGGAAGCAGGAAGCAATGAAGCAGGGAAGTAAAGAAAAGGGCGGCTCATTTGAGCCGCCCTAATACGCATACTGGACGCGTTTGAGAATCGCAGAGTAAGTATAACCCATTGATGAATTTTGTCAATGAGGACTCGCGGAAGGGCTCGTGCGGGGAGTGGGAGACTCGAACTCCAGGGCTGCAAGCAGCCCTCCGCGATTCTCAAACGCGCCCAGTACCCCCACTGGGAGCACTCCCCGAAACGCGTTCGAGCAGCGAGACCTTAGCATAAGTACTTATAGATTGACAACTATGTGGTAATAGTCGAGAGCGAGCGAATGGATCTCTATCCCACAGCTGAGACTTGGACTGGAACACCGGGCGCGATTGCGCCGGCCGACGGCAACGTCGGGAATGCAGGATCTCAGGCCTTGCGGCCTGAGAACCTGACTTCGGCGGTCGACACCTCGGTAGTAGGGGCGCAGCATGCTGCGCCCCTACTTGGCAACACCGATCTCGGGCCGAACAATGAGCGGCTCGAGGACGCGAAGCCGAAGCTGGTTCATGCTTTGCGCGAGCTGGTGCGGCAATATCGCGAAGAAGGCGTAGTCGCGCGGCGGCACGAGATTCGGCGGATACGCCAGGCGCGGCTTTTCTGGCAGGGCTTGCAGTACGCCTGGTGGAATCCCAACGACATGAACTGGCATCTGCCATTCGAGCAGCGCTTTAGCGACGACCGCGCGCTCGAAGAGATGCCGCGCTACCAGTTCGTCACCAATTTTTATCAGGGCTTCGGGCTTTCGTTCATCGCCGTGCTTTCGCAGGACGTCCCAAGCGTGCGCTTCTACCCCCAGTCCGCGCAATCGCTCGAGGACATTTCCGCGGCGCGCGCGGCCAGCGACGTCGCCGCGCTGATCGAGCAGAACAATCACATCGAGCACCTGCTCACCTCCATCGGCTATTTCCTGTGGACCGACGGCAAGCTTGGCGCCTACGTGCGCTACGTTGCCGATGGCCAGCGCTTCGGCTTCCGCGAAGAAAATGTGCTGGAGGCGCTGGAGATTCCGCTCGGCGAAGACGTCTACGTCTGCCCGCAGTGTGGGAAGGAAACCGGATTAGCCGCAGAGACACGAAGTGCCGAAGACCAGGAAAACCCGCGCCAGCTCGAGTCGGATCGCGCCGCGATGGTAGGGGCGCAGCTTTATCCCGAGAGCAGCCGAGGGAATGCTGCGCCCCTACTTGGCACGATATCCTGTGCGCAGTGCGGCACCGAATTGTCCGACACGAATCTGCGGCGCGCCGAGCGCGTCACCGTGCCGCGCATCGCCGGCACGCGCCGCGTACCCAATGGCCAGGAAGTCATCTCCATCGCCGGCGGGCTGGAGCTGAACACGCCGGTGTGGGCCAACGAAATGCACGAATATCCGTACCTGCAATGGCAAGCGGAAGTGCATCGCGCAAAATTGAAAGCAGCGTACCCGCACGCGGCAGACAAGATTGAAGCGTCGCCCTCGCAAGACGCCGAAGATGTGTACGCGCGCGTCTCGCGGCTGAGCGTCGAGCAAGGCTTGCCGTCGATTCATCCCGGCGACGCGCTGATGAACCTGATCACCTTCGACCGCACCTGGCTGCGGCCGTGGGCCTTCTATTCGGTCGAAGACGCGGAGGTCCGCGCCGAACTGCTCGCGCTGTTTCCCGAAGGCTGCTACGTGGCGTTTGCCGGCGACGCGTACTGCGAATCGCGCAGCGAATCGATGGACGATCACTGGCGTGTGCTGCACGCCCTCCCGGGCGACGGGCAAAACCGCCCTAGCGTCGGCGATTCGCTGGTGCAAGTGCAGGAGCGCTACAACGTTCTCTCCAACATGCAGGCCGAAACGTATGAGTACGGCATTCCGCCGATCTACGCCGACCCGCAAGTGCTCGATTTCGATGCGCTGGCCAATCAAGTGGCCGAGCCGGCCGCGCATTTTCCCGCGCGCGCGCGCCCGGGCCAGCCTCTCGCGGCAGGGTTTTTCCAACCGGCGCCGGCGCAAGTTCCTCCGGACATGCTGCGCCACCAGCAAGATCTAATAGGCCCAGTGGCGCAATTTCTTACGGGGCTTTTTCCCGCCGTCTTCGGCGGCAACATGGAAGATGTGAAGACCGCGTCGGGCTACGCGCTCGCCCGCGACCAGGCGCTCGGCCGGCTTGGTCTGGTGTGGCGGCGCATGAAGCAGTTTTACGCTGATGTCCTGTTGCTGTCGGTTGACGTGTTTCGCAAGAATCGCCCGAATGACGCGGAGATTCCATTGCTCGGTCCCGACGGAGTCTTCGATTCGCACGTGATTCGCATCGCCGACCTCAAGGGCAACATCTGCGTGCATCCCGAAGCCGACGAGACCTTCCCACGGCTGAAATCACAGCAGCGCGGCGTACTGCAACAAATGTTCAGCATCAACGATCCCATGATCCAGCGCGCGCTCACCGAGCCGGCGAACCTCGGCTACATCAAGAATGTGCTGGGGCTGACCGAGTTGGTCATCCCCGGCGAAGAATCCCGCAACAAACAGTTGCGCGAAATCCAGCAGCTCCTGGCCAGCGCCCCCATTGTCATCTCGATGAACGCCTCAGGCGCAGTGCACGTTGAGCCAGTGTCGTCAGTTGTAGGGGCGCAGCTTCATCCCGAGCACAGTCGAGGGAATGCTGCGCCCCAGCCTGGCGCGATGTCAGAAGCGGGAGCGGCAAGCGTGCCCGCGGGGCTGCAGACTCAACAGGCCGGAGCAGGTTCTCACGAGTCACCAGTCACAGGTCACCCCTCGACTTCGCTCGGGGCAAGCCAGTCACTTCCTCTGGTGCTGCCCTCCGTTCCCGTAGACCAATTGCTCGACGACCACGCCGTAGAATTCGAGGAGTGCAAGCGTTGGGCCAACTCCGACGCCGGGCAAGCCGCCCGCATGACCAATCCAGCCGGCTTCGCCAACGTCCGCGCCCACGCCGAAGCCCACCTCCGCGCTATGACGCCGTCATCTCGAGTCAGCACGCCGCCTTCACCGACTGAGCTGCATACCACCAGCACCGCCGTGCGTACAGCCAGACAATCTGTTCCGCACGGCGGCGGCGATCGAGACGCTCCAGGCGACCATTGGGTCACCATCGATGGCCACCACGTCTTGATCCACGAGATGCAAGGCAGGCAAAATCAGGAAACTCCGCAAGGTCTCGCTGCCCAAATACCGTGTCACGTCAAGGCCGCCATTGCGACCTCAATTAAAGCGAGCAATTCACCTACAGCAGATGACAAAAAAGGCGGATTCCATGAAGAAGGGGGGCAATGGATCATAACGACCGATGGGAAGATTGTCCCGGTCCCCGCGAAACCCGGCCCCGCCAGCCCAACGACACGAGGTGGTGCGCATGTAGACCCCAGCAACGCCATCAACCCTAGTCTCAAAGACAACATTACCGGTCTGGGTGGAACCTGGCATGTTCACCCATCGGGGACGTTAATGGAAAGTGGAATCGAGAGTCAGTTTGTCCAGCCCCCGTCTGACAAAGACAAAAAGGAGGCTGGATTCGGGATCAATCTCGTCGTTGCCGCCCGTGAAAAGAAAGTGTATTTTTATAACAACTCGACAGTAATCGGACAGCCAATTAAGCTGAAAGACTTCCTGAACGGATGCTGAATGCAAAGGCCCCGAAGGTTCGCCGTTATCTCAGTTCTCCTATTTCTGTCCGCTTGCTCCGCAGCACAAGACAAACCAAAAGAGACCAGGGTGTCGCTGCCAAAGGTTGCGAGTGCCTTCGTGCCTTTCTACCCGAGCCTTGCACGGCAGACACGCATCCAGGGAGTGGTCACGCTTCGAGTATCCACCGATGGGCAGAGAATTTTCGCTGTTTACGCGGAAAGCGGACCGCGCTTGCTGGTGATTGCGGCGAAGGAAAACGTGAAAACGTGGCAATTCGAGCCGCACGCGCCCACGAGCTTCGAGGTCAAATTTCGCTACAGACTCTTGGACTCCAAGTGCGATTCAGAATGCAACTGTGGGAGCGAGGAAAAGCCGTCGGTCGTTCTGCAGTTGCCGGCGGACGTGGAAGTGAGCGCGGAAAGTCTGATGCTTTGCGATCCCGCAGTGGAGATACGGCACAAGAACTGACACCTAAGTCCCACGCCAGCTTCGAGAATCGGAACTTTGCCGACGTCGTGAAGTATCTCGCCGCTGCCTGCGTACAAGAACTAGGCGCACTTCAAGCCAGGGCGGCGGCACATGAAAAGAGAGTCAAAGCAGTTTGATCCTGATTTCGTAGAGTTCTTTGTTGAAGTCGCTCTCGAAGTACTGATGGGTTTGCTGGAATGTCTCTGAGACGTTAGTTCATTCGTGCGCAAGTCGAGTGGGATAAACGTCGCCGCCCTCACTCATTCTTCCAGGTCCGAGGCACCCGTGAGCTGCAATATTTCCGGCGCGATGAAGATGCGGTTGCGCTTCCGCCCGGTCATTTCCTTGAGGATGCCGAGCTTTACGAGGCGCATCACATTGTTCTGCGCGCTGAGAAACGACACGCGCAGAAGTTGACGAGCAAGCCCCACACTCATGGCCGGTTGCATAAACAATTGATCAACTAAGTTCTGTCCCAGGATGGATGCGCGCGCAGTTTGCAGCCGCTTCCGGTAGTCCTGCCACAGCGCCATGAGCTTGGTAGCTCGTTCGACGCCGTCCATTGCTTGTTCAGCGATACCTTTGAGGAAAAATTCGATCCAGGCCTCCCAGGCCGCCTTTTGACTGACTCGCAAAAGCAGATCGGCATATTCCGTACGATGCTGCTCGAAATACGCGCTCAGGTAGAGCAAAGGTTTCGTCAAAATGTTGCGTTCGCAAAGCAGCAGCGGAATCAGGAGCCGGCCGACTCGGCCGTTGCCATCGCGAAACGGGTGGATGGCTTCAAACTGGTAATGCAACAACGCGAGATCAACCAGGAAAGGCCGCTCCGAGGGGGCCTGCAGAAACCTCTCGAACGCCTCAAGGGCTTGCGTCATCTCCGGTACAGGAGGCGGTACAAATCTGGCTTCTTGGATCGGTACGCCACCAGCTCCGATATAGTTTTGCCGGTCGCGGAATTCTCCAGGACTTTTGTCGGTGCCACGCACGCCCTTCAGCAGGCGACGATGTAACTCGCGGAGCAGCGTCAGCGACACCGGAAGCTCGCGGAGGCGTTTGAGTCCAAACTCTAGCGCGATGACGTAGTTCCTGACTTCCAGAGTGTCCGGTCTCCTGTCCTGAACCGCGGGATCCACTTTGAAAAGAACCAGGTCTTCTTCATTGGCAATCGTTCCTTCAATGCGGCTCGAAAGCACTGCTTCGCGACGCACAAAAGGGCCGATCAGCAGATGCGGGTTAGGAAGCATCTCGCCCGAGCCAGCCAGTTTTCCCAAAGCCCGCTCCGCACGGGCCAGCATCTGAATCGTTGGCATCGCGAGAGTCAGTTTGGGCGGCAGGGGACTGGGTACGAAGCAGAGGAAGCCCTTAGGGGAAGTGACCAGTGTCCCCGGCGCAAGTTCCGTGAAATCAGCAGGATTCATGCATGTGGGCTTATTATAACCAAGTATAACAAGCCCGCTCCTTATTTAACTTTACCGACCTAAACTATAATAAAGGATTTTGCGCCAGATTGATAGACGCCCTTTGAGGGACCAACAACAGATTCTCGAGATCGAACCGCACGACCGGTAGGTTCTCACCAGTTCTTCGGTTTCTGGAACGTACCGGCACCGTCGGTCAATTGAGACGGAAATTGGCTGTTTGCGAGAACACCGATTCTAATTCGTTTCAAAAAGTTTACGGTGGGAGGACGAAGCACCCAACTAGCTTTCGCATTGGGACAAAGAATTCCGACCTGCAATCCAAGTACGTTTCGTACGACCCTGAGCGGTTCGAGAAGGTCGGAGTCGTTAGTGACAAGCACAGCAGTGTCGTATGCGTTTTGGAAGCCATCAAGCAAAAGATATGTGGCGAGATTTACATCCGAGCCCTTCTCTTCGGTTTTCAAGACGCGAAGCATCTTTGGCGGATTGCTCGTTGACGTCGCATCCGGCATCCATACCGGATGGGTCAGAAACTGTCCTAAGTGAATCGTCAGATTTGGAATCGTATTGAGAGCGCGAAGATAGACTTGTTGACGCGTCGGCGCATCCGGATCGTGCGGACGAGACTTGATCCTGGCTGTGAAGTATCTGATTTTGAAAATGCTGTGTTTCGCAAGCAAAAGATTACACAGCTTCGATAGATCCAACCACTTGTATGGAGTTCCTCTGACTGCTCCGTAATAGAGATTGAAACCGTCGATGTAGACGTGTGTACGGAGCATGAAAAGCAGAGGCCGCTCGGTTAAGAGCGGCCTCGCGCCCTGCTCCCGAAGGACCAGGGGGAATCTTCACCTGAAGAATAACAGAGAACTGCGCATTGTCAAGGCTTCGTTTACCATCTGTATAAATCAACGTCAAGCTATATCTAAGGCCGTCTTTACGTCACGGGGTGTTAGTTAAAGACGTATGGCTGCGACGAATGTCTCTTACGCCTCCACCTGCACATCTATCTGATCAACGCAGGACTGGGGCCGGGTTTTGGATGGTCCCTGCCTCCAACGACCAGCGTAAATTGAAATCTTGGAGAGCCCGCTTAGGTCCAAACATCGCCATTCACCTCCGGGTGGAAGCCCCGATCTGCTTCCGCCGGCAAACTGGAAGAACAACGCGCGCTCCTTGCCTTGTTTGAGTCCAATCACGTGAGGGCACATCAGCCGGGTGAAACCGAGGTAGTCGGCGGAGACGCATCTCCTCTCCAGGAGCGCCGCTCTCACGAAAGCGTAAGCCGGACTCGGCGTGCTATTTATTGAGTTCTCTTGGCGAGTCGAATCAAGCACTTGGCATTTGATCCCAAGCCCAGTGTACATCCGCTGTGCATTTACATTATCAGCTCTGCAATCGGGGCTTTTTCTCTTTAGGGTGAGGCTATGGACCCGCTGGCAACGACAAGCACAAACGGCCAAACTGCGCTGAGCGATTTGTTCGCGCTAAGCGACGAGCAGATTCTGGAGATTGAGCCCGAAAAAGAAATGGCGCGTAGTGAGTCGCGAGTGGGAAGCCATGAGCCGGCAGCGAAGCAGCCGCCAGCGGATCGATCTGAAGATGCGGCGTTAACCGGAACCGCAACGGCGCCTTCTTCCACGAGTCACGAGTCGCTAGTCACAAGTCCCGACGCGGTCGAGCCGCCAGCGTGGCTCGCGGCGCAGATGAAGGACCCGTGGGGCGGGGAGGAAGCGCGGGAGTTTTGGGATGGCGTGCAACAGGCGAGGTCGGAGGCGGCGGCGTATCGCGCGGCGTTTGCGACTCCCGAGGATGCCCGCGCGCTGAAGGAACTGTATCCCGGCGGCGTGAGCGAGGCGCGTGCTGCGGCGGAACGCGCGCGACTGCTGGATGAAGTGGATCGCGCCTATTTTGGCACAGCAGGGAACTCGCCGGAGCAACTCAGTGCCTCGCGTGCGCAGCTCGCGCAACGCATGCTGCGCGAAGATCCCGCGGCGTTCCGCGAAAATGGTCGAAGCGGGAATTAGAGTTCTGCAAGAAGCCTCGGGTTCGCAGGGCGCGACAACTAAGAGCTTAGCTTCGCTAGTTTCAGACGCTTCAGCGAGCGCTTCCCCTAGCGGCAAGAACGCGTCCGTTGTAGGGGCGCAGCATGCTGCGCCCCAGCTCGGCAACGCGTCAGCAAACGAAGCGCACGTAGCAGCGTACGCGGCCTTCGAGCGCGCGGCGAATGAAGATTTGGAGCGAAGTGTAGGCGCTGCGATCGAGCGCACGCTGGCCCAGGCGCTGCCCAGCTTTGAGCAGCACAATACGCCCGGGCAAACTCGTCGCGGCGAGCAAGCCGGGGCGCAGCGTGCCGCGCCCCTACAAGAGCGGCTCGCGTCGTCCGTTCGTGCCGAGGTCGAGAAAGCGCTGCAGGGCGATCGCCAACTTGGCGAGCAGGTCGCACAGATTCTCGCTTCACGGCGCTTTGACAACGACGCGCGCGCGCAAATCGTTCGCTTGATCGGCGAGCGCGCGCAGCAACTCGTTCCCGGCGCGGCCAAGCGCGTGCTGAATGATTGGACGCAAACCACGCTGGCCGCACATCGCGGGAGCACGCAACGTGCCGACGCGGCATCACTAAGGACAGAGGTAGCGCCGGCTCGCCCTGAGGCGTCCGTGCCGGCGCACCCGGCCGGCAGCGAGAAAGCTCACGCACGCCAGCAAAATGCCCCGCGCAGCTCAGGACAAGCCGGCGCAACAAAGTCTCAGGCGATCAATTACCGCAAACTCAGCGACGAACAGATCCTGGACATGTAATCAGCATCGAGGGGACTCCGTCTCGAGCGAATAAGATCTACAAAAGAGGGACCCGAGAGGGCGTACCCATCAGCACTCAATCCGGCCCGTATTACAATTCTTACCTCGGAAAGGATGTTAAATCGCACACCGCTTGGCTTAATACATACCGCTCGGAATACGAAAGGAAGAGATAGTTCCCCCGCAGAAGTGTGTGAGGATCTTATTTCTGCACAAAGGTGATCTTGGCGGACTCGACGCAGGCGTATTGCCTCTCGCCTTCTCTCTCAGGCTCAAGGGGGCAAATTGCAAAATCGCCGAACACATCCGGTGGGTAGTAGTCTCCGTGCCCACCTCCGCGTTTCCACTGGTGCCGGTCAGCGTCGTAGATCCTCTCCAGGTTCGGGGGGAAATCGGGATCTGCGCAGTCACCGGTGCCTTGCATTGATAGATATGTAGGCTCATCGCATATCTTAAGAAGCCGATGGGTGCCGATCTTCCACAATAACCAAGTGAAATTCACTGAATAAAACGATAGCCGACCGTGCGCCCAGTAGCACAGCGAGGCGTTCTCGGGCGTCTTGCACGGAATTTTGCGCCCAGCCCTCGCGGACGTCGCTGCCGATGGCTTGGCCTGGTCCCGCACGACTCGCCCCGCTCCTCCCGGTGAGGGAGCTTCCGGTTGTCTCGCGACCCCGGCTGGGAACAATGCCACCAGGGCCAGGAGCATTAGCGTCCAATTCGGGCTTCTGGTTTTAACATCGGTAATATAGCACGAACCGGTAACAAACGTGGTCAGGTTGCGGCGTATGAACGCTAATTTGCATCTCGGCAATTCTGTCGAGCCAAACTCTTGAACCTTTGAACTCTTATCCTCTTTCACTTTTCTTTTAAGGAGAAAACAGATGCCAGCACAAGCAAACGCGAATGTCATCGCGTTGCAGCTCGAGAAGGTGCGCGACAAAGTGCCCCTGCTCTACGAGCGCGACGACATTCTGCTCACCATGATCCAGCAGCGCGGCGACGTCGAGAAAGTTTCCAGCCGCAATATGCGCCTGCCCTTGCAAGTCAACCCGGGCGGCAAAGCTGGCTCGTACAACGCGGACGGTGGCGACCTCGGCCGCGGCTCCGGCACCGCGTATGACGTGGCGCAGGTTTCGCCGATTTTCTTCCGCTTCGCGATTGAAATCACGAAGCTGGTCGAATACGCCACCACTGGCCGCGAACGCGCCATCGAAAACGCCGCGAAGCGCGAAGTCGCCAACGGCATGAAACAGTTCCGCGCGTTTCTGGACAAGCTGATGCAGACCGCCGGCAACGGCGTGCTCGGCACCATCAACTCCATCGCCAGCACCACGTTCACTATGGCCGTGCCCAGCGGCGCCGCGCTCGTCTATGTCGGCCAGACGGTGCAGGTCTACGACACCACGCTGACCACCAACCGCGGCACTTGCAACGTCACCGCTGCCGATCCCATCAACGCGCAGACCATCACGGTCGACGTCGTTCCCACCGGCACCGTCGCCACCGACGTGCTCGTGCACGACGGCCTCAGCGGCGCGCAGCCTGTCTCCCTCTTCGGCATCAGGTACCACCAGAACGCCGCGACCACCGGCACCTGGCTCAACCTCAACCGCGCGACCTATCCCGTGCAACTCGCCACGCCGCGCGTCAACGCCGGCAACGCCGCTCTGACGCCATCCAACGTGCGCCTGGCCATCAACAAGGTCCGCAAATCATTGGGCATCAACCACGTCGCCAAGCTCATCGCCTACATGGCCGTCGAGCAGGAGCACGCGTGGGAAAATCTCGGCATCACCGTGAGCCAAATCATCAAGGAAGGCGGCAGCGGCGACGGCAACGATCTGGATCTGCTCTTCAGCGGACGCAAAACAATGAGCGGCATCCCGATCAAATCCAGCGTCAACGCCGACCAGACGCGCGTGGATTTCCTGGACCTGTCGCACTGGGGACGCGCCGTGTTGAAGGACATCGACTTCTACGAAGTCAACGGCAACACGGTGTTCCCCATCTACGGCGCCAGCGGCGGCCTCGCCGCGTCTTACATCTTCTACTTCGACACATCTTTCCAAGTGTGGGACGACTCGCCGCGTACCGGCGCATTCATCGATACGCTCGCGCGTCCGTCCGGCTACTAGAAAACGGGCGCACCGCCTTAGTAGGGGCGCAGCATTGCCTGCCTGCCGCAGGCGGGCTGCGTCCCTACTACCGAAGTGTCAACAACTGGGGTTTTTTACCGCGCGCAAATGGGAAGAGCATTTATCGCCGGCATACTGCTTGTGCTAAGTGGCGCCATTGCTGTGCGCGGCAAGACGGAGTCGCTGCTCTTCGTGTTTCTTCGCGTGGACCACAAGCAAGATATCGCCATTCTTCGCCCGATGATTGCTCCCGACATCGGCGTGCAGCTCGATTCCGGGCCGCGGCAGCTCACTCCCGGCACGGTGCTCGCGTGCGAGATGCTTCCGCGCGAACACGACGCCATCGTCGAGGGCCAGGTCGGCAAGGTCAGCGAGATCGTGCTGAATTGCGGCGAGCACAAGTTTGTCGTGAAAACCCTGGACTTTGCTCCCAACAGGAAATGAAGAGAGGTCCGTTGTAGCAGCGCAACTTTATCCCGAGCACAGTCGAGGGAAAGCTACGCCGTCACAAGGACGTGCCGCCCGATGATTTCAGTTTTACGCGAAACGCACGATACGCCGGAGGCGGTCGCGCGGAGTCTCGAGCTGGCCGGAGGCATCAATCGTTTCCGCGAGCCGAACTATCGCGCGGTTTGGGGATGGAACCGGCTGGCGTGGATTGGCGGAAAATTCGAGGAGCGCGATCCCGCGACGGGCTCGCTGCTTCGCGAAGTCGTCGAACTGCGCCAGGAGCCGAAATATCCGGCGGTGAATCGCTGGCACATCGAGAAGTGGATGCCGCCCGAAACGTACGGCTCGCCGCGCGCCTGGTGGGCGCAAACGCTCGAAATCGAGGGCGGCCGCAGCATTCCGGCGCTCGGCCCGTATCCCGCGCGCGGCGAATACGAGCATTGCTTCACGCTCGAGGGCCCGCGCGGCGAATTCGTACAGCTCACGCCGACAGTCGCCGAGCACATCGCCCGCGCAATCGAATGGTCGCGCCATCACCCGCGTTCAGCAGGGAAGCGCGCGCTCCACGATCGCGAGCAGCGCCAGGAGCGTGCCTACGATGCGTACGCGTACGACATCCTTGACGATGCCGTACCGGCATTCCACAGGCAGCCATTCGTCTCGGTCCTGTAGCGCAGGGCGGAGTCCGCGCAGCCCTGCGGGTTTAGAGTCAAAAGCCTCACGTACGGAAGCGCAAGCATCGAGGTGTGAAAAAGAAGGAAAAACCGCAGAGCTCCGAAGACTACGCTCTGCGCTACAGGAACCTAACTCACCACCACCAGGGGGAGTCGCTCTCTTCTTCTTTCGAGCGGCTGGTGAGGAATATATATCCGAAGACGGCGATGAGGCTGGTCCCGTAATAGAGCTGGTTCCCCCAGTCATTCCGGAGCGTGCTTTGCACGACAACAATCACCGAACTGAAGAGTAGCGCCAAGCCGGATGCAATGCGCAGCCAATTGTAGCCATACATACGACGACCCTCGTATTAGAAGCAGGTCAGCTTTCAGCAATCAGGTCTCAGTCAGAAACCCCGGTGAAAACTTCTTTCTGACGACTGAATGCTGACAGCTGACGACGCTTGCGCGCCACACAGCAGTAAACCGTTTTACTAATTTTATTTCAGGGCGGCCGCGGAGTCCAGCGCAATGATGACGCGAGTTGAGGTGTGGCTAAAGGGCCTGCTGGCCGCGGCGATTAGCGGCGCGGCGGGCGGCGTGCTCACGGGACTCGCGGCGGTCGGCATCGATCCGCAACACTTCAATCTGCAAACGGGAATCGGCGCAACGATGCGCATCGGCGCCGCCGCCGCGGTGATCAACGCCGTAATCGGCGTCGCCGCGTATCTGCAAAAGTCGCCGCTGCCAGACACGTAGACTCGTTGACGGTGAACGAACGGAAAAAAAAGGGCAGCCAACAATGGCTGCCCTTTTCAGAAGCTCGCGTGTACTGGACACGCCTCTCAAGCAAGCACAGGATATGCGCCTAGTCTGCGGATTGTCAATGAGCGTTTTGCAAATGCGCGCTGAAAGCGGAACGGAGAATGTGGGACTCGAACCCAGGGGCTGTCGCCAGCCTTCAGCGCTTGAGAGGCGCGTCCAGTACCCCCACTGGAAGCATTCTCCGAGACGCGCCCACGCCGACGCTCTTTTACTCTGTTAATAAATACCTGTCAAGGTAAATAGCTCAAGGATGGCAACATGCCAGTCGTTGGCTCATCTGCGTATAACACCGCGGGGCAAATCACTTCGCTGGTGCGCTCGCTGCTGAATGATTCGCAGGGGAACCTGTTCACCGACGCGGTGCTGCTGCCGTACGCGAACTCCGCGTACCGCAAAACGCAGCGCGCGCTCGGCAATGCCGGCGCCGGCGGATTCATCCAGGACGACGTGCTCCTGGTCGTCCCTGCGGTCGCGCAGGTCGATACATCGCTGCAAGTCGCAATCACCGATGCGACTGCGCCGCCCAATCAGCTTCCCACCGATCTGCTCGTGCCGGTGAAAATCTGGGAGCGCCCGAATGGCTCGACGCAAGATTTCGTCGAGATGGTGGACCTCTCGCAGCACGGCGGCTTGCCGTCGCGCGGCCAGGGCCTGACCCTTAGCGTATGGGAATGGCGGGCTGACGGCGTGTATTTCCTCGGCGCCACACAAGACACGCAGATTCGCCTGCGCTACCTGAAAGCGTATCCCGATTTCACCGACGCAACTTCGCCGGTGCTGGTGCGCAACGCGCAGGAAGCCATCGCCTACGCAACCGCCGCGCTCGCCGGCTGGTCGCGCGGCAGCCCGCTCGCGGAAAAATGGGACGAAGCCGCCAGCGACGCGCTCGAAGATCTCGTAGCCGCCGCGGTGCGCCGCGAGCAGCAGTCCGCCCGCCGCCGCCGGCCCTTTTCCGCCCGCAGCGGCTACACACCGTTCTGACCGTAACATTTCCGGATGCCCTGTAGCGCGGGGCGGAGTCCGCGCAGCCCCGCGGGTTTAAATTCAACATTAGCGCTAAGTCAAACCGAAAAGCCGCAGGGCTCCGAAGACTCCGCCCTGCGCTACAGGCTTCGACATCACCAGGGGTTTCGCAGAGCCACTCAGCTTATTGAGTAGCGCTTTCAGCTTCAAAGCGGCGGCCCGCCTGCGCCTGCCTGCGCAGGCAGGGCAAGCAGGCAAGACCGCCGCACTCCAAACGAAATAGGAGAAGACATGCCCATTACCATTACGCTTTCGCCGTTGAACGTCGATTCTTCGGCAAACAATTTCGTGTACGCCATCGCGACGCTGGCGTTTTCCGGGAACTATCCGACTGGCGGGGACACCATGGATTTCACCACCGTGGCCGACAAGCTACCTTCGACGCAGATCATCCAAGCCTTCGCGGAAAGCCAGAACGGCAACAGCGGCTACTACGTAGCAGTTGCCGGCACGGCACTCAACAACTGGAAGCTGAAAGCCTTCAACGGCGGCGGCACGGAAATCAGCGCCGGCGCCTACCCGGCCAGCGTAACCTCCGACGCAGTGCAGCTAGCAATAACCGCCCGCAAGCTGCTGTAGGCTTTCCGATTGAAGAGGCGCGAGAAGGGTTCTTAAATGACACGATCGAAAATCGCGATGGGTTTTTTGTGGGCACTCGTAACTCTGGCGCTGCATGTGTGGCCGGGGGTAGTCGCGCCGGCGCACGCGCAAGGCTCGCGCAAGGACGACATCGTCTTCAACACGCGCGGCATTCCGCTCGCCGGCGCCACGATTCGCGTCTGCGCTATGCCGGCAAGCGGCCAGCCGTGCACGCCGCTCGCGCTAATCTACTCCGACGCGGCGCTCACGCAAGCGCTAGCCAATCCCACCACCACCGACGGCCTCGGCAACTATTTCTTCTACGCCGCGCCGGGAAAATACGAAATCGAAGTCTCCGGCCCAGGCATCACCACCAAGCAGCTCGCCAACGTCATTTTGCCTAACGATCCGAGCTCGCCGACCTTCAGCAGTGTCAACAGCAGCGGCGCCATCAGCGCCTTCTCGCTAAACCTCAGCGGCAATCTAACGGTGAACGGCAACACCACGGTGATCGGCAATCTCGCCAGCGGCACGCTCAATCTCGCGAATCAGTCGACGACGCCGGGCGCTGCAGGCGCCGGCAGCGTCAATCTCTACACAAAAACCGCGGACAAGCGTCTCTACTATAAGGACGACACCGGCGCCGAGATCGGCCCCATCGCCAGCGGCAGCGGCGCGCAAACCAACACGCTCAACACGTTCACCGCGCAGCAAAATTTCGACGCCAACTTCGAGGCCAAGGGGCCAAATCCGTACTTCAGCCTGGCGCGCTACGGCGGATACGGCAGCGGCACCAATCCTCCGCCCACCATCACCTGCAGCATCAACTCCGGCAGCACCACGCTGACCTGCCCCGGCGGCAGCGGCGATTTTCTCAACGGCCACGGCGTGATGATTCCGAAGGCTGGCGCCGCGACCGCTTTGACCACCACGGGACAGCCCGCCGTCACGCCAACAAACCTGTTGAACGGCACAGCGACCTACACCTACCAGGTGATCGCCGAGGATCGCCTGGGCGGCCTTACCGCCGCTAGTGCGATTGGGCAAACCACCGCGGGCGCTTCGACGCTCGGCGCAAACAACATCAATTTCACCAGTTGCGTGCGCACCAACGGCATGGCCACGTACACTTCCAGCGTCGCGCACAATTTGCAGGCCGGCGCGCAGGTTAATATTTCCGGCTTCAGCGGCGGCGTGGTCGATTATTGCAACGGCGTCAAGACCATCGTGTCCACGCCAACGTCGACCACCTTCACCACCAACGACGGTACGCTCGCCAACGAAACCAACACGACCGGCACCCCCACGGTCACCGTTTTGGCCTGCAACACCCTGACGTTCCCCTCCGGCAGCTTCAGCGGCATCAACACCATTCATTACTGGATTTATCGCAACGGCGCCCTCGCCGGCGTCGCCGTAGGAATCGATCCGTGGTTTCAGGATTGCGGCACCAACGTCAATATCGCGCCGAGCTACGTCCCCACTACGCCGCCAAGCACCCCACAGCCTGGTTATCTCGCGAGCACGATTGTTTCCGGCGCGGGCACCACCAGCTTGACGCTGGCCAACGCCGCGGGCAGCACCGTTTCCAGCGTCACGGTACTCCACGACAATTCCGTAAACCTGAAGGCCGCGATCCAAGCGGCTTACAATGTCGGCGGCGGCGCGGTGTACATCTCCAACGGCATGGGCTATGTCCCCTTCAACTCCACCTTGGATTTGACCAACGGCTTGACCAATGTTGCCTCCTACAGCGTCAAGATCCATTCCAACAACGATTTCGTCGTCATCAATCAGCCCTGGATTCTGCGCGGATCGATCGACATTGAGGGCGAGGCTCATCAAAGCACCAGTTTTTCCTACGTTAACGGGTCGCAGTTCCTGGGCAGCGCGACCCCCCTGTTCCTGATCCCGGAAGTCAATGGCGTCAATGGAGTGCACTTCAATCGCGTGCTGCTCGCTGCCGGAGGCGTGCAACAAACCGCCATTCTCACCGACAGCGGAACCGACGGCGGCGGCACCGCCGGGCTCGTCCTGGATGACATCGACATCATCGGAAATAATGGCACCGGCCGACCGTTGGTCTTCAAGGGTGGCTTCGACTACTTCATTAATCGCGGGAATTGCCAGAACGGGGCCGCCGGCTTCACTGGTTCGGCCTGTCTGCAGCTCACCAACACCAGCTCCGCGGTGACCACTACCAACATCGCGCAGGTTCCCGGCCGTCTCAAAGTCAACGGCTTGTACTTCGCCGGAGGCGCCATCGATATCGATTGCTTGCCGAACTCGTACGGGGTGTCACCGACAGATTTTGAGTTCGATACCACGATCTATGAAAGTGCGGTTGCGCCGTACTTGCGATTCAATTGCCCGGCGGGGCTCTTCAACATCATTAGCCTTCGCGACGTGGTGGAAGCTGACTCCATTGTGGGCTACGGCACGGCAGTTGTAGACGCGCAAGATGCTGGTATTGTGTCCCTCATGTGGTCCGGAGGTTCCGTGGGCAACGCCGGCCAGCCTCTGTTCATCGCTCCTTCGTCCTCGGGGGGCGCGAATGCCTTGATCCTCGATGGCCCCTTCAGCAATCAAGGGAACACGTCCTTTGTGAGCATGAACGGCCAGGGTATTTTCGCCAACGGACTCGTCAATGCCTTCGGCAACGGCCGCGTCCTCTATGGGATGGCCACGCCAACCGCGCCCAGCGTCGCAGTCAGCTCCGGCGGCAACGCTCCCATCGGATCCCTTGCTTACCAGATCCAATGGGTGGACGTGGACGGAAATTTTAGCTCCGCGAGTGCCGGCGTGACTGCGGTGACCACCAGCGGCAACCAGACCGTTACAATCACTCCGCCGGCAGCTCCCGCGGGAGCCATTGGCTACGTGCCCTATCGCAATGGCGCCAAGGCCAACGTGCAGTCGTTTGGCACCTGCGCTTCCTTTCTTTCCGTAACACAAATATATGTCGACACCTTCGGCTCCGTGTGCGGCCAGTCCGTGGCGTACGCCTCGGCCGGATCTTCCATCGTCGGACCGAACGGTCTGTCCGGCCAGCAGCTCCGGCTAACCAGCAACGGAAATGTCGCTTCCACGAATTTCCCCAGCGGCTTGACCGCGAATCGCACGCTCTCGATCCCCGACGTCACCGGGTATCTGCCGGTGACTGGTTACCTCAACAGCGCGTATGACAACGCCACGCGCGCAAACGGCGCTATCGGCGCGAACTGGACCGTCACCAACAACGGTATCAACATCAGCTCGAATAATTTTGTGGGTACCGTCGGAATCAACGACGTGGCCTACTGGAGTTCCAGTTTGTTCAGTTCCTCGCAATTTTCTCAGGTCACGCTCACCGCGCTGAATGGCACAACCGATTTTCCAGGTGTCGCTGTTCTCCTTTCCGGAAGCGGCGTTTCCACGCAGGGCTACAACTGCATGGAGAACACCGCGAACATCTTCATCCAGAAAATCTCCGGCACGACGAACACGACGCTGACCAGCGCGGCAACCACCGGCGCTGCGGGCGACATTCTGCGGCTGGAGGCCGCGCCGGGTGGCGTGCTTACCTGCTTCAAGAATGGGGTTTCCACTCTGACCGCCACCGATACAACGTACACCTCCGGCCAGCCGGGGCTGTTTTTGTACGGCACCGTCTCCACGTCGAAAAACTGGTCAGGCGGGAATCTGCATCCCCTCGCGCACCTCGATGTGGAGCAGGATTGGGCCAAGGCGCAGCACTTCACGCAGGGAATGGCTTTGGGCGGAGAGACGCTCAGCGCAAGCCCGCGCGGCGAGCAGAATGTGTTTCTCCCCGGCGCGCTCACCTCCACCTGGACGGGCTCGACTTGGACGCCGGATAAGGCCGTCACGGTAACGCGCCTGCAAGTACAGGCGAAAACGGCCCCGAGCGGCTGCACCACCAACGCCATCGTCCGGCTCACCGACGGCACCACGCCGGTGAACCTCACCGTCGCAGCCGCGGCCAACGACAGCGGCGCCATCGCGCAAAATTATGCCGCGGGCGCCTCGCTCACTATCGCCGTGCAAACCGCCGCCGCCGGCTGCACCACCAGCCCCGCCGATGCGAACGTCGTAGTGCAGTACCGCATGCAGTAAAGTGTGGAGTGCGGCGGTCTCGAATCGAGCGGGTTGGCGACAATTTCAGCGCTCGACGCTATAGATTCTTTGGTTCGGCTGCTCGAACACCAGCTTGAGTCCAGGCGTGTTCGCAGGCACTTGAAAATCGGAAACCTGGGAGCGCACATCCAGCGCGTGCGAAATATGGAGCTCGCCGAGATGTTCGAGAGCGTCGCTCGCGTCTCGGATACCAGGCACCGCTTGCTCTTTCCATTGCCCGGTGATCTTGAGATACCTCTTGTCGCAATAGTAGGGCGGCACGCTGCGATCGAGAATCAGGACTTTTTGGACCGCGGGTTCGCTGTTCAAGTAGCGGAAGCTTTCGAGGAAGGGAATACGTTGCTGCCGCTGGCGTTCCGCGAAAGAGCTTGAAAGGGTGGTGGCAACGTCGTTGGCTCGCGCCGTGCCAATCATAAAAAGGCCATAAGCGAGCGAACAGCCAATCGCGACGCCGCAGAGCAGGGAACCGTAGCGCGGCGAAAGCAATTTCACGTAATGCCAACCCAGCACCGCGAAAATCGCGCCGATGGCGTAGACATGAATCAGAAAGCGTGACTCTTGCTGCGTGACGAACCATTCTACGGTGAGCAGCAAAGCGAGAATCGCCAGCGCCCGAGCAAACGGATTTTTTCGCGACGCGATCAAGCCAAAGGGTCCCAGGGCCAGCGCGTACAAACCAATTCCACCGGCTCCGTGGAAATTCGCTGTGTGATAAGTGAGATGAAACGGCAGCAAGAGAAATGCGCCCATCCCGTGACCGAGACCAGCACCACGCTGGTAAATGTAGGCATGAAACTCGCGCACTGCCTCGGAGGATAGATACTTCACCTGGAAAATGCTCGCGAGCAGCGGCGGAGGCGGATAAATCGGGCAACCCAGCAGGATCCAGTTACGCACATAGGCCGGGGCGCCAACAAGCAAAGCCGCAGCCGCGGCGATTCCAAGATTTGGGATCAGCGCGCGCCAATGCCGCCGCACGGATGTCGCGCCGGAAATTCCTGCGGTCAGCAAGAGAGCGGGCAGCGCGAGGAGGCCGGTGTACTTTGTGGCGATTGCGAATCCGCAGAAAAGTCCAAACGCCAGGAAGTGCTTCGGGCGCACCGCGTCCAACCCGATGCGAGCCGCCGCAAGAACAAAGCTTGCGTACAACACGTCCACAAAGCCGGAATGGGCGCCCGCGTAGATAGCCGGCATCGCGGCTACGAACGCCGCTGCCCACCACGCGTCGCCAGCATCCAGACCGGCGCGGACGGACAGAGCAGCGACCGCGAACAGGAACATCGACAGCGTCAATACCGCCGAGAATCCTGGGCCGTGCGGTCCACCGAGCACCAGAAACGCGGCGTACATCACTTCTGCGGTGGCCGGAAATGCGGTGTGGCTGTTGTCCAGCACGGGTCGAATGACTCCGTCGCGTAACCAGACCTTTGGCCCCAGCAGGTGATACGCGACGCCGTCGTTGCCCCAATCGCCGGTAATGTCGGCAAGGCCGGCGACAGCGGTCAGAAGCAAAACCAAGGCAACGACGCCAGCAGGAATAAGCCGAACCTGGATGCTTTGGCGCAGACCGGCGGCAACTTTAAGCGCGCGCATGAGTGGTCCGATCGAGGCGAGAACGCCGAGCGCAAGAACCAGAGAAATAGTGAGCGGCGTAAACGCGATCTGGCCGACGAGAAACAGCGCGGCACCGAGCAGTCCGAAACCTCCGAGCCAGCAACACGCGAGGCGTTCCAGGCGGGAGAAATCAGCGGGCAGGAGTTTTTGGAGCCAGGATCCAGCGCCAAGCGCTGCTAAAGCGACGACACTCGTGGCGAAAATCAATCGCGCCAAGTCCCACAGCATCGCTTAACGGGCCGCCAGGAAATGAAAGATGCGCCGTGCAGTATTGGAATCTAGGACGCGAAGCACGAAGAACAACAGAATCACCGCGGCAATCCAGAGGTTCATGGCCAGTGGCCGCCAGCGGTCGAACTTGGGGCTGCGTTCACCACTAGCGTCAAGATTGTTCTGTGGCGCGCCGTGGCCCATGTTGCGGAAACCTCGCTTGCAGCAGAGTCTACACTAACTGTCTGCCTTCGATACCGCGTGTCTCCGCAAATCGCAAGTTGCGCCATCGTTTTTTGCTGTTTCCACACAGAGAGAGGTGTTGTTGTGAGCACGCAAGCGCAGATTCAGACAGAGACCGTAGCCCTGGTGAACATTTCCTCGGAGAAGTGGCCGCCGCGGCACCGCACCTATTTTGGCTCGCTGGCGATCTCTTCGCCGCAGCCCGGTGAAGCGTTCGCGATTACCCCGATTCGCGGCTGTCTTGGCGTGATGGACCTGGGCGACAAGCGCACCATGGAGTTTCGCATCACCGCGCGCGAAATCGCCGAAGACATCGCGCGCGAAATCAACGGAGATTCAGGGGAGGGAAGTTACCACGGCGTTTTTGTCGCTGCCGGAGACTCGCCCACGGAGGGCGAGCTCGCCGAAGCGCGCCGCCGCCTCGAGGAATTTCAGCGCCGCTTGGTGGCGGCCGCCGATCTCGAATGGGAGCGCACGAAGAATCCCATGTTTATCACCGACCTCGAGCGCCGCGCCGCGCGCCAGCTCGGACTCGAGAAGCCCTGGCTCTACGATGCCCGGCCGCTCGCGGATTGCCCCGTCTGCGCGGAGAAAATCAAGCACGGCGTCGCGGTCTGCCGCTCCTGCGGCGCCATCCTCGACCGCGAAAAAGCCGCCCAGTACGGCCTAGTCGCCGCCGAAGAAAAAGATTCGCCGCGCAGCCGCAGAGCGCACGCAGAGAAAAGGGAACAAGAACCGGCCAAGCAGTAGGGAAGCGCGGAATCGGCATAGGGGGAGCGGTCGCCCGCTCTCCCCTGCCACACCACCCGACATGCGGGTCCGCATCGGGCGGTTCAGAGGGTTACGCATCGCCCGCGAA
>WNFL01404403.1_pt1 | contig 23768 bp, 22 predicted proteins | sample 5400361 | NCBI WGS metagenome assembly WNFL01 (sample SAMN13153351, study PRJNA577476) | soil metagenome | isolation source: 40 cm soil on Douglas fir-dominated hillslope | place: USA:California | collected 2013-09-17
GGTCCACTGGCTGCGCGAGCTGGGCATCGCCCAGGCGCTCTGGGTGCTCGAGGTGGACCGCCTCGGCCCCTTCCTGGTCGAGGGCGACGCCGAGGGCCGAAGCCTCTTCGCCCTCGCCAACCGCGAGATCAACCTCCGCATCGCCGAGGTCTACAAGGACCTCCCGCCGCCGGCCCTCGCCCGCTTCGGCGAGATCCTCTCTCGCACCGACGAGGTCGTCTGACGGGGGTCATCTGACGGGGGTCAGGTCTTGAATTACGACATTTCTCGCCCGAGCTCGAAGACCGGGTGGCGGGGTGCTTCGGCGACGAAGACGGCGAGCGGGGAATCGGGCCGGGCGTCGAAGTAGGGGCGGGTGATCGGGACGCGCGTGACATAGCGCTGGAGGACGGGCGCGGCCTCGGTCGCGCCGAGCTCCCGAATCGGGACGATCTCGGAGCGCCTGCCGCGGCTCAGCGTGACCCGGCCGGCGGCGCGAACGTTGCGAACCCAGGCGACATCACCGTAGGGGGCCACGAGCCAGCGGGCCTTGCCGTCCTCCACGAGGGTCACCGGCGTCGACAGCGGCCGGCCCGTGCGGCGGCCCGGGACGGTCAGCAGATACGTGGGGCCGGGCATCAGGCCGAAGCTCAGCAGGACGCGGACGAGGCGATTCGCGGCGCGCCGGCTCGGGGTGAGGCGGTACGTGGTGGCCACGACTCCCCCTCACCCTGACCCTCTCCCAGGAGGGGAGAGGGGATCGCGGGATTTGTCGGCGGAGTCGCGGGCGGTGGCGGAGAAGATGCCGCGGGTCATGAGGGCGCGGGCCTCCTCGGCGCGGCGCGTGTAGATCTCGGCGCGGGCGGCATGGGCCTCACCGTGCGCGGGCTCGGCCGCGACGGCCCAGTCGATCAGGTGGGCGGCCAGCGCGAGGCGGCCCTCGGCGGCAAGCGTGCGCGCCCGCGTGATCAGGCCGTCCATTCCGCCCGCCAGCGTCAGGACCTCGCGGCCCAGCTCGGCCTCCGGCGCGGGCTTGAGATGCGAGGCCACGCCGTCGTACCAGCCGCCGTAGAGCCGCCAGAGATTGCGCACCACGTAGTCCGGCTCGTCGTACACCGCCTGGAGATACCGGCGCTCGGCCAGATGGGCGGGCGGCTTCACCGAGCGCAGCACCTCCTCGAGCGTGGCCCCCGCGTTCATGAGCGCGAGGGTCTGGGTGACCAGCGCCTCGAGCCATTCCGCGGTATCGGTGAGCGCCCGCCGCACGCGCTCGGCCCCGACGATGGGCATGCCGTGGCCGGGGATGAGCAGCTCCGGGCCCCGCGCCGCCATCTCGCGCAGGGCCGCCGCCCACTCCGCGGCGTAGCGCTGGGCCTTCTGGGGATTGCCCGCGTTCGGCGCGACCCAGATGAAGAGGTCGCCGGTCCATAGAATTCGCCGCTCGGGCCACCACACCCAGGTGGCGTCGTCGGTCTCGCCCCGCGCGTGCTGGAGCTCGAGCGTCACCCCGTCGGTCTCGAAGCGCAGCGCCTGGTCGTAGACCCTGTCGGGGTAGTCGTACTCGGTGGGCCACGAGGCGGCGATGGAGAACTGGCGCGCGTTGATGAGGCCGTTGTACCCGATGGTGGCGCGGTAGCGGTCGAAGCGGGCGGCCACGCTCCGGTGGCCGACGATCTGGGGCCGCGGCCAGGCCTTCTCCGCCGCCTCGGCGAGGAAGGGGGGCAGCCCGAAGGCGTGGTCCGCGTGGCCGTGGGTGTAGATGGCCGCGTGCACCGGGCCGGGGTCGATCGCGCGCACCGCCGCGAAGGTCCGGTCGCGGCCCGCGTAGTTGGCGGTATCCACCAGCACCAGGCCGCGGCCCGCGCGCACCACGGTCACGTTGGCGAAAGCGTGCACGAAGTAGACGCCCGGGGCGATCTCCTCGGTCGCGCCGGTCGCTTTCCAGAACTCGCGCGGCTCGACGCCGCCCGACCAGAACTGCTCGGCCCGCTCCAGGATCTGGCCCATCAGTCCGCGCTCGCCCGGGGTCTGCGGCCCACTAGCCGGCCTTGCGCCAGGCCTCGATCTGGCCGCGGTGCTCCAGGTAGTGATGCCGGCTGTTGAGGTCCACGATCTTGTGGGCGGTCTTGCCGGCGACGTAGCGCTCGTCGGGCACGGTGGCGGCCGCCCGGATGAAGGCGGCGTGCGAGGCGTCGAGCTCGGCCAGGATGTCGGCGGTGGCCGCGCCCTTCTTGGCATCGGCGAAGCGGCCGTTCCAGACGTCCACGTCCTCATAGGAGACGCCCTCGGCGATCGGGCGCTCCCCCCGGGCGAGCCGCTCGAGGGCCGGGGCCAGCTCGCGGTGCCAGCCGGAGATGTGGGCCACGATGTCGCGCGCGCTCCAGGTCCCGAGCCAGACCTGGCGCATGTGGGTCTCGTCGAGCCCCGCGATCGCGCGCTTGAACAGGGTGAACTCGGTCTCGGCCTCGCTCAGCAGGGTGGTCTTCTCCGACATGGGGCCGCGCCTCCGTCTAGCTGGTTGATCCCAGGGATCGGGGCGGGATGCGCTTGTAGAAGAGCAGCTCGCGGACCCCCTGGGGCAGGTTGTCGATGTGGCCGCTCGGCTGGAAGCCGAGCGCGCGGTGCATCTGGATGGACACCGCGTTGGTCTCCTCGGTCGAGGAGTAGAGCCGCGGGGTGGGGGACACCGCCTCCACCGACTTGAAGAACTCGCGGGCGATGCCCTTGCGGCGAAAGTCGTCCCGCACCACCACCAGGCTGACGAACGTGCACTGAAACCAGTCCGACCGGTAGGCGAGGAAGCCGACGACCTCGCCGTCGGCCTCGGCGACGATCAGGTGGTGGCGCTCGAGGTGGGAGCGGATGAACGCGCCGGCGCGCTCCTCCCCGATGACGGCGGCGGCGAGGGTTCGACAGCCGACCTCGTCGGCCACGCGGGGCAGTCTGATCTCGATCATGGAGCGGTCCCCGGTCGAAGGAGCCGGACGGAGTCTCCTGTCCAGGCTAGTAGGTGCCGGGGCGGATGCGCTTGAAGAGCTCCTTCAGCTTGTCGGCGGAGAAGCCCGGGCTCTGGCACGCCGAGATGATCTCGCGCTCGTCGGCCTCCACCTTGGCGATCGCCTCGGGGATCTTGGCCGCGATGTCGTGGGGGATCGTGCACACCCCGTGCTGGTCGCCGTGGACCAGGTCGCCCGGCTTGATCAGCACGCCGCCCACCTTGATCGGGATCCCGAAATCGACCATGTGGACGTTGGCGTGCGAGACCGAGACGTGGGCCGCGCAGAACTGGAAGCCGAGCGCGCGCACCTCGTCGAGATCGCGCACCGAGCCGTCGGTGACCACGCCGACGCAGCCCAGCGCGCGGTGGATGTTTGCCTGCACCTCGCCCCACTGGGCGCCCTGGCCGCGCGGGTCGTCCAGGTCGTGCACCACGATCACGCGGGGCGCCGGGATGGTCAGGACGTAGTCCCACCAGCCGTAGGTGCTGGCGCGGTGACCCTCGATCGGCCCCTGCTCGGCGCGGATGACGCACGGCACCGCGTAGCCCACCATCGGCCCCATCTCGGGGAAGCGGGCGCGGATGTCCGAGGAGAGGTTGCCCTGCTCCCGCGGGCGGACCTTGAAGGTCTCGATGGCGTTGGCGACGCTGGGGCTGGTGATCTTCTTGAGCGCTTCGACCTCTTGCGTGGTGAGCGGCACGGTGTCCTCCCTATGAGACGGGCCTATGAGATGGGCGTATGGGCTTGGCGGCTGGGTCGGGTCAGATAGTGCCCTTTCGGCGCTCCGTGAGCAACTGCTCGAGCTGCGGGATGATCTGCTCCACGCTCCGCATGTTCGGGTTGACCCGGAGCGCCCGGCGGAAGTAGGTGAGGGCGCGCTCGGGCTGGTCGAGCTGCAGGTAGATCTGCCCGTAACCGGCGAGGGCCCCGAAGTGGGCCGGGTTTCGCTTCATCACCTCATCGCAGTCCTTGAGCGACTTCTCGTGCTCGCCCATGAGGAAGTAGACGGTGGCCCGCTTGTTCCAGGCTTCCGCGAAGTCGGGTTTTCGCTGGATCGCCTTCGTGAAGGTCTCCACCGCGGCCGGGCCGTCGCCGCGGCTCATCTCCTGGATGCCGACCTGCAGCAGGCCGTCTGCCTCCGCGTCGCCGGAGCGGCCCCAGACCTGCCACACCGAGTGCTCGGCGAGCGTCCGCACCACCTCGTCCCGGTCCGAGAGCGCCCCGATCAGGACCGGGGCGTCCTCGATGACGCCGACCTCGCCGAGCCACGCGGTGGCGCGCCGGCGCGTCTCCAGATCGGGCTTCTTGATGTCGGCCAGCGCCTGCTCCCGCGTGAGTGGGGACTTGTCCTGGGCGGCCCCGCCGGACGCGAGCAGGCTCAGCCCCAACAGGACGGCCAGCGCGGCCCCCGCGCGGCTCACGTGCGCCCCACCAGCTTGAGAAATGCCGCCTCGTCGAGCGTGGCCACGCCGAGCCGCTTGGCGTCGTCGGCCTTGGAGCCGGCGTCCTCGCCCACGACCACGTAGTCCGTCTTCTTCGACACCGAGCCGGTGACCCGGCCGCCCAGGCGAATGACGAGGTCCTTGGCCTGGTCGCGGCTCAGGCTCGCGAGGCCGCCGGTCAGCACCAGGGATTTGCCGTCGAGCGGGCGGGGGCCCTCGGTGTGGCCTGCCTCGCTCATCGCGACGCCGGCCGCGGCCAGCCGCTCGATGGTGGCGCGGTTGCGCGGCTCGGCGAGGAACGTCGTCACCGCCTGGGCGATCTGGGGGCCGATGCCGTAGATGTCGTTGATGTCGCCCTCCGTGGCCGCGAGGAGCCGCTCCATGGTGCCGAAGCGCGCGGCCAGGAGCTGGGCCGCCCGCTCGCCCACCATGCGGATGCCGAGGGCGTTCAGCAGACGCGTGAGCCCGCGCGTCTTCGAGGCCTCGATCGCCCGGTGGAGGTTCTGGGCCGACTTCTTGGCCAGCCGCTCCAGGTCGGCGAGCGTGTCCACGTCGAGCGCGTAGAGATCGGCGAAGTCGCGCACGAGCCCCCGGTCCACGAGCTGGCCGACGATCACCTCGCCGAGGCCCTCGATGTCCATCGCCCGCCGCGAGCCCCAGTGGAACAGCCGCTCCTTGAGCTGGGCGGGGCAGGCGGTATTGGTGCAGCGCCACACCGCCTCGCCCTCCCCGCGGGCGGCCAGGCCCCCGCAGGCCGGGCAGTGGGTCGGCATCGTGAAGGCGACCGCGTCGGACGGGCGCTTGTCGGTGACGACCTGGACCAGGTAGGGAATGACGTCGCCCGCGCGCTCGATCAGCACGGTGTCGCCGATTCGGACGTCCTTCCGGCGGACCTCGTCCTCGTTGTGCAGGCTCACGTTGGAGACCGTGACGCCGGCCAGCTCGACCGGCTCGAGCTGGGCGGTGGGGGTGAGCGCGCCCGACTTGCCCACGTTGATGGTGATGCCGAGCACGCGGGTGGTGGCCTGGCGGGCCGTGAACTTGTAGGCGATGGCCCAGCGCGGGTGATGCGCGGTGGCCCCGAGCCGCCGCTGCTGCTCGAGATCGTCCACCTTGACCACCACCCCGTCGGCGTCGTAGTCGAGCGCGTCCCGATCGGCCTCGAGGCCACGGCAGTACGCCGCGACCTCGTCCAGGGTCGCGGCGCGCTGCGACCGGGGATTCACCGGGAAGCCGCTCTGCCGGAGCGCCTCGAGCCGTTCCCACTGCGAGTGGAAGCCCGGCGGCTCGAGCACGCTCACGTGGTAGAGGAAGATCTCGAGGGGGCGCGAGGCGGTCACCGCCGGATCCTTCTGGCGCACCGCGCCCGCCGCCGCGTTCCGGGGGTTGGCGAAGACGGGCTGGCCGGCTTCCTCCAGCCCCGCGTTGAAGCGGGCAAAGGCCCCGCGCGGCATGTAGACCTCACCGCGCACCTCGAGCTTGACCGCGCCCTTGAGGGGCCCCGAGAGCGTGGCCGGGATGGCCTTGATCGTGCGCAGGTTCTGGGTGATGTCCTCGCCGATGCGCCCGTCGCCGCGCGTGGCGCCGCGGACGAAGCGCCCACGCTCGTAGAGCAGGGCCACCCCGAGTCCGTCGATCTTGGGCTCGCAGACGAAGGCGGGGGCGATGCCGGGCTGCGCCCGGCGGATCCGCGCCTCGAACTCCTGGAGCTCCTCGACGCTCATCGCGTTGTCCAGCGACAGCATCGCGACGAGGTGCTCGACCGGGGCGAAGGTCTCCGCCCGCCGCCCGCCCGGCCGCTGGGTCGGGCTGTCGGGGGTGATCAGCTCCGGGTGCGCCTGCTCGAGCGCCACCAGCTCGCGCCAGAGCCGGTCGTACTCGGCGTCGCTGATCTCGGGGCGGTTCTCCGCGTAGTAGAGGTGGTTGTGCCGGTTGAGCTGCTGCCGCAGCTCGTCGAGCCGCGCGCTGACGTCGGCGGGGGCAGTCATGGCGGGTTCCAGAATAACAACCGGCCTCGACCCGCGCCATCTTCTCCCGCTCCCTTGGAAGGAGAGGGGCTACCGCGATACAGGTGGCTGGCGCGGGCTCTGACGGATGGACTGTTCCAGCTCCGGCGTGACCCGGCGCATCTCCTCGGTGATGCGCGCCGCGTCCAGCGCGGTTCCCACCGTGCGCGGAGTGATCAGCAGGAGCAGCTCCGTCTTCTCGATCTTGTGCTCGACGGAGCCGAAGAGGTAACCGAGGATCGGGATCCGGCTCAACCACGGGATGCCGGTGCGGATCAGGGTGCGCTTGTTCTGGATGAGGCCGCCCAGCACGAGGGTCTGGTTGTTGAGCAGGACCACCGAGGTCTCCGCCTCGCGCTTGGTGAAGCGGGGCGAGTTGATCGGGGGCGGCTCGTTCTCGCCGACCTCGTTGACCTCCTGCTTGACGTCGAGGGCCACCGTGCCCTGCTCGCCGATCCGCGGGGTGACGGTGAGGATGATGCCCGCGTCCCGGTACTCCACCGTCTGGGTGATCGCGTTGCCGGTGATGCCGCCGGTCGCCACCGGCACCTGCTGGGAGGTGACGATCGGCACCGACGTCGACACGTTGATCACCGCCTTGCGGTTCTCGGTGGTCATGATCGACGGGTTCGACAGCACGTTGACGCGGTTCTCGCTCGCGAGCGCGTTGAGCGCGGCCAGGAACTTGTCCGCCGCGAACGTGAAGACGTTGAAGCCGAGCGGGACCGCGCCGCCCAGGGGGATGAGGGACTGGGCCGGCCGGCCGGGCAGCAGGCCCGACGGCGACGAGCTCACGTCGAAGCGGCCCGAGCGCACCGCCCATTCGATGCCGAGCTTGGTATCGTCGGTCAGGGTGACCTCCGCGGCCAGCACCTCGATCAGCACCTGGCGCGGCATCTTGTCGAGCTTCTTGACCGTCTCCTCGATCTCCTTCCAGAGTCGCGGGTAGGTGGTGACGATGACCGCGTTGGTCACCTCGTCCGCGACGAACCGGATGTCCGCCGAAGGCGGTACCCCTTCGCCCGACACGCCCGGGAAGCCCGCGGGCCGCGCGCCCGGCTGGGTCACGACCGGCACCGGGCTCGGCAGCGTGGGTGACGGCGGCGGCAGCGCGGAGGTCAGGCTGGAGGGGCTCGAGATGCTGCTGTACGTCCGCTGCGTCTGCTGCGTGCCGGTGATCGCCGGACCCCGGTCGCCGCGGCCGTAGATGGCGTCGAGCGTGGTCGCCAGGTCCCGCGACTTGGTGTTCTCCGCGAAGTAGATGAAGACCCGCTGCCCGCCGTAGATGTCCACGTCGAGCTTGGCGATCAGCCGGCGGATCGCCTCCATGTCCTGCTTGCGCGCCTGGATCACCAGCGAGTTGGAGCGGCGCTCGGGCACGATCAGCGGACGCTCACCGCCGAGCGGGGCCGGCGCGCTGGGCGCCGGCGTGACGCCGGGCCCGGGCGGCGGCGGGGCCGGGACACCGGGCGGCGTCGCGCCGAGGCGCGCGCCTCCGAAGAGCTGCCCGAGCAGCAGGGCGACCTCCTGAGCGTCGGCGTGCTTGAGCGCGATGATCTGGAGCTCGTTGAGGGAGACCTCCACGTCCACGAGGTGCAGCATGTCGAGCAGCCGGCGGATGTTGCCCGCGGTGTCGGTCACGATCAGCAGGTTCGTCTCGCGGTGGGCGGAGATGGTGCCCTGCGCGGGGACGAAGGGACGGAGCAGCGTCGCCGCGTCCTGCGCGTTGATGAACTGCAGCGGCACGATCTGCGTCACCACCTCATCGGGCGGCATCGAGGCGCTGACCTCGCGTCCCACCACCGTCTTCACCTGGGTCTGGGGCGCACCCTCGCGCGGGATGATGCGATAGAGGTTGCCGGAGCGCACCGCGGCCAGGCCGTTCACGTCGAGGATGGTGAGCAGCACCCCGAAGACCTCGTCGCTCGAGATCTTGCCGCTCGTCTGGACGGTGACCTTGCGGCCGCGGGCGGTCGGGGCCAGCACGTAGTTGAAGCCCACGATCTCGGCCGCGGCCTGGATGACCACCTCGACGTCCGCGTTGTCGAAGTTGAGCACGAGCGAGCGGGCGGGTCGCGTGGCCGCCGGCGGCGCGGCCGTGGGCGCCGTCGCGGGCGGCGGGGTGCCCGCCTCCGGCGGCGGGGGCGGGGGTGGCGGGGGCGCGGCCGCGTCCGGCTTCTCGGCGGCCACCGGCGGGGGCGGGGCCGGCACCGGAGCCGGAGCGGACCTCGACGCGAGGGCCGGTGCTCGGCGCGGCCGGCGGCTTCGGGGCCGCGGCGGCACAGCCGGCCAGCAGGGCCCCGACGAGCAGCCAGCACGCGGGCTTCACCGGGCGGCTCATCGCCGCTCTCCTTCCGGCACGACGACCGGGATCCGGCGCGGCGCGGGCACGCTCGGCGGCGCTGCTCCGGCGGCCGGTGGGGCCCCGGACGCGGCGGGCGCGGGCCTCGGCTTGGCGGGATCCTGGAGTAGCACCTCCACCAGCCCGTCGGGCCGGGCGATGATCACGCGATCGTCGCTGATGGACTGCACGCGGCCGCCGGCGACCGTGTCGCCGACGGAATAGCCGAACGTGCGCTTGGCGACCGGATCCTCCAGGAAGGCGCGGCTCTTGGGGCCATTCATGACGACGCCGTGGAGAAACGGCTTCGGGCCCGCTGCGACGGCGGGGCCGGCGGCGGCCTCGGACCGAGTCGGGCTGAAGAGGTTCCGGGACGCGACGATGCCGTACGACGCCGCGACGGCGGGCTGGGCCGGAGCGGGCGGAGCCAGGCGAGCGGGTGGAGCCGGGCGCGGCGGCGAGGGGGGCGGGAGGCGGAGCGGCGTGAGCAGCTCGTGGACCAGCCCGGCGGTGAAGACGCAGCCGAGGAGTACCACGAGCACGTTGACGGCGAGCAGGCGTCGCGACACGGGCTAGTCGCTCCTGGCGGCGACGGGCTTGGCCGGCACCGGGCCGGGCAGGAGATATCCGGCGATGACGACGGTGGTCAGGAGGTCGCGCGGCTGTCCCGCCGCCACGACCCGGATCTTGACGTCCTTCAGGGCGAGGAGCCGGGGGGCGCGCTCGAGGCGCGAGAGCGCGGTGACCGTGTCCCGGATACTGCCCATGACGGCCAGCTCGATGGAGACCTCCTGGAGACCTTGCAGATCCGATGCAGGCAGGACCCGCTCGCTCCGGACCTCCACGCTCGCGTCGCCCAGCAGCTCCTTGACCAGCTGCTGGAGCTCGGAGGCGGCGAGGGGCGCCGTGGGGCCTCGGAGGAGGCGCCCCGATTCGGCCTCGAGCCGCGCGTTGACCGCGCCCAGCTCCTCGGCCAGGCGCGCCTGCTGCCGGATCTGGTCCCGGCGACGCTCGAGGATTTCCTCACGCGAGGGCACGGTGGCCTCGGCGGTGCGGGCACGAGTCATGATGGGCTCGACGACCATGAGGTAGCCGCCGACCACCAAGGCGATGGCCGCGCCGGCTCCGACTACGATACGCTCCCGGGGGCTAAGGGTCGGCATTCTAACGCTCCCGGGTCTCCCAGGCCGCCCGGAGACGGAACTGCTCCTTGTTCTGGCTCTTGGTGACCGGAGACGTGAACTCTACCCGTTCGAGGCGTTCCGAGGCTTCGAGCAGGGGAATGAGGGCGCTCGCCGCGTCGGACTGGCCCACCAGCTCGACCCCTTGGCGATCCAGGGTCAACCCCTGCAGCCAGGCTCCCTGCGGCAGGGTCTCGGTCAGCTCACGCAGGACCGGTAACACCGGGATGCGACCGTCCTGGGCCGCCTGCAGGGCCGCGAGCATCCGGCGCTTCCCGCCGAGCTCTGTGGCCAGGCGCTCGACCGCCTTGACCTCCGGATCGAGCCGGCGGATCTCCTGTGAGAGACGACCGAGATGTCGCTCGGTTTTGATCACGTGGGTGAGAGCCAGGGTGAGCCCCAGGAGCGCGGTGACCCCGATAATCCCCACGGTCACGAGCTGCTCGCGCGACGGGGTCCAGGGCCGCGCCTGCGAGGGGAGCAGGTTGAGCAGCGGGCTCCGCGGGCCGACCGCCACGGCGAGGGCGAGGAGGGCCGGGCCCTCCTCCTCCACGGGCAGAGCGGCGACGAGCGCGGCACGGTCCGGGGCGTAGGGTGGCGCGGAGACCGACACGCCCATGAGCGCGGCCAGGTCGGGGATCCCGGCGGCGGCGTCGCGGCCGGAGAGCCAGACCGCCTCGCAGTCGCTCCAGCGAAGCATGGGCAGGCTGCGCCGGATCTCTCGCGCCAGGTCGTCCGTGGTTCCGGTCGTCACGCGGCGGCTCATCAGCAGCCGGCGCCCGTCGAGGAAGAGGAGATCCGTGGCCTCGCCGTGACGGTGGGCCCAGACGGCGCGCGAGGTTGGCGCTTCGCGGCCGAGCAAGGCCGGCAGCTCGTGGCACGCGATGACGACGGCCGCCGGGCGGCGATGGGCCGCGGCCAGCAACCCCAGCGGACGCTCCACCGTCCGCCGCTCGGCCGCCACGATCAGCACGTGGTGCGGCTCGTCCGGGCCGCTCGGCAGCTCCATCCAGTCGAACCGGACGCTCTCGGCCGGGAAGGGCACGTGCCGCTCCAGCTCGAATCCGATCATCGCGCCGATGTCGCCGCCGGCCGCGCGCGGGAGCTCGATGGCCTTCACCACGGCCAGGCGGCGATCGAGGCCCACGCGGAGGTGGCGTCCCGTGAGCCCGCGGGCCTGGAGCTCCGCGGCGAGCGTGGCCGCAGGGTCCTCGGCGTCCTCGACCACGAAGTGCTCGACCTGGTCGCGGCCCGCGATGCCGACCACGGTCAGCCGGCCGTTGTCGACGACGAGGCCGATGCGGGCGGCCATCAAGGCTGAGCTCCCGGCCGCCAGGAGACGACGGTCAGATCGAGCCCGCGGCCGGGCCGGCCGCGCCGCACCACCGCGACGATTCGACTGCGCGCGATGCCGCCCACGAGGCCCTCGGCCTCGATCCGGAACGCGCCGCTCCCCACCGTGAAGCCGCGCCCCGCGAAGCGGCCCGGCACCGTCGGGTAGGGGGCCCGCACCCGCGTCTGCACCACGTCGCCGATCTCGGCATCCGAGAGCCCGTAGGCCTTGAGCACCAGCGGCGGAGCGGTGTTGAGGTTCACGGTGGTCGTGGTGACCGCGGTGACGAGATCGCCGAGCCCCGGGCGGCCGCCGCCGCCGAAGTAGAGCTCCGGCGTGACGCCGCGGATCTGCAGCAGCTCCGAGGCATCCTGCAGGTTGCCGTTGCGCGCGCGGTAGGGCACGGGCAGGTTCAGGTAGAAATCGCTCTCGGCGCCGTGAGCGCGGTGCAGCTCGTTGGCGTCCTGCCAGTCCTGGAGCGAATCGGTGATGATGTCGCGCTGCGGGCGGTCCACGTCGAGCGCGAGCAGGAGCCGGTGGAGGCGGGTGGTGTCCGCGCCATTGAGGCCGAGCCGCCCCGCCTCGTCGCTGATCCGGTAGGAGAATTCGCCGGCGCCCAGCGCGACGCGGGTGCGGGGCAGCGCGGGCACGCGAGCCGGGGTCGTCTGCCCGGGCAGGGAGCGGTAGAAGACGAGCGCGCCGTCGCCGTCCACCGCGGTGACCTGCGCCTGGCTCAGGATCTCGCGGATCGCCTGGTGCACGCCGGCCTCGGCCAGATGCTGGGCCACCACGCCGTCGCGGTACGCGCGCACCATGGAGGCCTCGAGGCGTGCGGAGTAGGCGGATTCGGTCACCACCACCGCCAGCAGCGCCAGCACCAGCAGCACCACGATCAGCGCCACCCCCCGCTCGCTCCTCATGGCCGGGTGACCTGGATGGGCACGGTGAGGATCTGCTGCGCGCTGCGCGCGCCGACGCCGGTGACCAGGGTGATCTCCACGGCCCGCGGCAGGGCCTCCTCCTTCGTGATGTCCCAGGCGTCTTGCCAGGACTCCGGCTCCAGCCCCAGGTAGCGGAAGCGGACGGCGGTGGTGTGGGCGTCCACCAGCATCGGGTCGAGGCGATCGAGCACGATGCGGTTCGGCAGGACCTGCTGGCGCAGCGCGAGCCCGCCCTCGTCGACGGTGAGGCGGACCGCGCTGAACGCGGTCGTCGGGCCCATCGGCAGCGGCGGCGAGAGCGTGGCGAAGGTGAGGCGATCCGGCCGGCCCTCGAAGAGGATGCGGAGCTCCTGCTCCGTCTCGGTCGTGACCCGGTACGGGAACGCGCCCGCGAGCGCGTGCTCGAGCAGGACCACCAGGCCCCGGGCGCGGTCGAGCTTCGCGGTGCGCTCCTCGCCCCGCTGCCACGCGATCAGTCCGACCCGCAGGCCGCCCGATACGATGACGAGCAGGAGCGCCACGATGCCCAGCGCCAGGAGCAGCTCGAGGAGCGTGAAGCCCGTCGCCCGCGCGCGCGTGGTCATGGCTGCGGGTTCCCGGCCACGGCGCGGAGGCTGGCGATCTCGAGCGTCCGCGCGCCGCCCCATCGCACCGCGACCGAAAGCGAGTAGAGCAGCGGCTTCGGGCCCGCGCCCGGCGTCAGCTCTTCCGGCATCGGCACGAGCGCGACGCGGCGCTCCCACTGGAAGGGCCCTTCCTGGCCGGCCTCGACGCCTTCCCGCGGCACCTCCACCGCGCGCACGATCCGATCCGCCACGAGCACGGCCTGCTGGTAATCGTCGGAGAGGCGGAGGAGGCGCAGCCCCTGGGAGGAGAGCTGCATGAGGGTGACGATGGCGATCCCGAGGATGGTCATCGCCACCAGCACCTCGAGCAGCGTGAAGCCGCGCTTCATCGCGGGGCTCGCTGGGTGCTCACGCGCCCGGTGAGCGCGTCCACCGTGACCACGTACGCGCGCGGCCCGGCCGTCTCGACCCCGAAGCGGGCGCCGCTCGACATCCCGTGCGGGAGGAACGTGACCCCCGGGGAGAGCGCGCTGCCCTCGACGCGCAGGAGCGCCGAGAAGGCCTGGCGCGTCGGGGCCGTCGGCTGGCCGTCACGCGGTGGGGGTTGGAGCAGCAGACCGTGCGCGTCGCGATCCACGGTCACCTCGAGCACCTGCCGGCGCGTGACGGCCTGCTCGCGCGCCGAGCGCAGGAAGGCCGCCACCGAGCCCACCTCGGCGCGGGCGCGGACCTCGTCGACGGTGCGGCCGACCGCGGGGATGACCAGCGCGGTGGCGACGGCAAGGATGGCCAGCACGACCACCAGCTCCATCAGGGAGTAGCCCCGCGCGCTCGAGCGGCTCACTTCGTGTCCCAGGAGGTGACGTCGCGGTCCTCGCCGTCGCCCCCGGGCGCCCCGTCGGCGCCGAGCGTCCAGATGTCGTAGTCACTGTGATCGCCGGGGCAGCACTTGTACTGGTAGGGGCGTCCCCACGGATCGAGGGGGACGGCCGGCTTCTTGAGGTAGGGCCCGTTCCAGTTGGGCGCGTTCGGATTCTGGACCAGGGCCTGCAGCCCCGCGCCCACCGCCGGATAGGCGCCGACGTCCAGGCGGTAGTGGTCGAGGGCCGCGCCGAAGAGCTCGATCTGCGCTCGCGCGGCGGCCTGCTTGCTCTGCCCGACGCGGCCGAAGAGCCGGGGGCCGACGAGGCCCGCGATCAGGCCCAGGATGATGATGACGACCAGGAGCTCGATCAGCGAGAAGCCCCGCTGGTTCCGGAGGAGTCGGGTCATGGCGGCTTTCATAGAGGTAGGTCGGTGACCGAGAGGATGGCCATGAGCATCGCCACGACGATGAAGCCCACCACGACACCCATCACCAGGATGATGCAGGGCTCCGCGAGGGCGATGAGCCGCTTGACCAGCTTGCGCGTGTCGGATTCGAAGTCGGCAGCCACGCGAAGCAGCATCTCCTCGAGGCGGCCGGTCTCCTCGCCGACGCGAACCATGTGAATGGCGAGCGGGGGGAAGACGCCGGAGTCGGCCATCGGCTGGGCAAGGCCGGCGCCCCGGCGCGCCCCGTCGCCAAGGCGGTCCACCGCGCCGGCCAGCACCTGGTTGGCCAGCATCTCCTTGACCACGGTGAGCGCCCCGATCATGGGGAGGCCGCTCCGGAGCAGGGTGCCCAGGATGCGCGTGAAGCGGGCCACCTCGGTCTTCACGATGACCTGGCCGACGATCGGCAGGCGCAGGAGGAGGCGATCGCTCGCGAGGCGTCCCCGCGGCGTGGCCAGGAGCATCCGGGCCGCGAGCACGCCCGCCACCCCCACGAGCGCGATCAGCCACCAGTACCGCTGGAGCGCCCCGCTGATCTCGAGCAGGATCAGGGTCGGCAGGGGGATGGTCGCGCCGAGATCCTTGAAGATGGTGGCGAAGCGCGGGATCACGAACGTCATCAGGAAGACGACCGCGGCGGCGCCCACGCCGGTCAGCATGACGGGGTAGATCAGCGCGGAGACGAGCGCGTCGCGGAACTCCTGTGACTCGGCCAGGAACTCGGCCAGGCGCCGGAGCGTGGTCTCGAGCACGCCGCCCTTCTCGCCCGCGCGCACCATGTTGATGTAGAGGCGCGAGAAGGGGCGCGGGTGGTGCTTGGCGAGCGCGTCGGCGAGCGAGCTGCCGCCGCGCACGGTGCGCAGCACGTCGGCCAGGATCGCCCGCAGGCGCGCGGTCGGGGCCAGCTCGGCCTGGATGCCGAGCGCGCGGTCGAGCGGCAGGCCCGCCTCGAGCAGGGTAGCGAGCTGCTGCGTGAGCGAGACCAGATCGCGCCCCGCGACGCGGCGACCGCCCATCTCCGGCCACGCCAGGCCCAGGATGCGGCGGCGCTGGTGCTGGAGCGCGATCTTGATCGGGAAGTACGCGTCGCGCTGCAGGCGCTCGGCCACCGCCCGCACGTCGGGCGCCTCCATGACGCCGTCCACCGTCTGCCCGCGCTGATCGGCCGCGCGGTAGGCGTACACGGCCATGCTAGGTGTCCTCCTGCGTGACGCGGAGGATCTCCTCGACCGTCGTGAGTCCCGCGCAGGCCTTGGTCCACGCATCGTCCCGCAGCGTCGCCATGCCCTGCTCGACGGCGTGACGGCGAATCTCGCCCGCGGGCGCGCGGCGCACGATGAGGCTGCGGGATTCGTCGGTGATGCGGAACAGCTCGTAGATCCCGACCCGGCCTCGGTAGCCGGTGCCCCGGCACTCGTCGCAGCCCTTGCCGCAGAAGAGCTCCACGCCCGCCGCGTCGGTGACGCCGATCGCGAGCAGCTCGGCCGGGTCGGGCGGCGCGGGAGCCCGGCACGTCTGGCAGATGCGGCGCACCAGCCGCTGAGCCAGCACGCCGGAGAGCACGGAAGACATCAGGTAGGGCTCGCAGCCCAGATCCTGCAGCCGGGTGACCGCGCCCGGCGCGTCGTTGGTGTGGAGCGTCGAGAACACCAGGTGCCCGGTGAGCGCCGACTGGATCGCGATCTCGGCGGTCTCCAGATCACGGATCTCGCCGACCAAGGCCGATCTTGGGCCGCACCGGGATCTGGTTGACGCCCTTCAGCTGGTACTCGACCGGATCCTCGACGGTGAGGATCTTCAGATCCGGGCGATTGATCTTGTCGAGCGCCGCGTAGAGCGTGGTGGTCTTGCCGGAGCCGGTCGGGCCCGTGACGAGCAGGATGCCGTGCGGTCGGCGGATGAGCGCGTCGAAGACGGCGGCGGTCTTCATGGAGAACCCGAGCTTGTCGAAGGGCAGGAAGACGGACGAGCGATCCAGCAGGCGCATGACGATGGACTCGCCGTGGATCGTGGGCACGGTGGAGACGCGGATGTCCACGCGCCGCCCGCCCTGCCCGGTCACGCGGATGCGCCCGTCTTGCGGAAGCCGGCGCTCCGCGATGTTCATCTCCGCCATGATCTTGATGCGCGAGGTCAGCGCGGCCTGCAGGCGCCGCGGCGGCGCTTCCTGATCGTAGAGGAGGCCGTCGATGCGATAGCGCACGCGAAGGCTGTCCTCGAACGGCTCGATGTGGATGTCGGAGGCGTCGGCGGCCAGCGCCCCGTCGATCAGCAGATTGACGAGGCGCACGACCGGCGCCTCGAAGGCCATGTCGCGGAGGTGGTTGACGTCCTCCTCGGGCTCGCCGTGGGCTTCGCCCCCGGCCGCGCCCATGCCCTCGACGATCTTCTGCAGCGCGGTATTGGCCCCGTAGGCGCGCTCGATGGCTTCCAGGATGGCCGGGGCGGGCGCCACGCAGAGCTTCACCGACAGGCCGAGGGTCTGCTGGAGATCGTCGAGGAGCAGCGGATTGGTCGGGTCGGCCGTTGCGATCGTGACCGTGGCGCCCTCGACCGAGACCGGGCAGGCGACGTACTGGCGCAGGTACTTGGGGGACAGCTCCTTGAGGACCGGCGGCGTCGAGGGCAGCTCGTCGGCGGAGAGGAAGGCCAACTGCTGCTGGGCGGCCAGGGCGCGCAGCACGTCGGTGGGGGAGGCGGCGCCCATCGCGACGAGGGCCTCGCCCAAGCGCACCCGCTCGTGCGTCGCCCGGGTCAGCGCCTCCTGGAGGACCTCGGCCGATATGGCGAGGTCACGCGCCAGAATCTGGCCAAGCCGCTGCTGGCTGGGAGGAGTGGTCTCCAAGGTGCCCGGATTGTGTACTTCACGCAGATGCGTCGTCAATCCTCGCTTCTTTCGATACTTGTATCGTTCACGTGACGGCGGCGATGGACAGGGCAAGTCAAGTGCCACCGGATGGGAGGGTACTTCGCCATCCCTGACCTTGCAGCCGCCCCGCAAGACCTTCAGGTGCTCTAGCGCGCGCGGTCGTTGCCGCGGCCGGGAGCCGGCGGCACATTGCTGTAGGTGAGCGTGTCGTCGGGGCCCCGATAGCGGTAGAGCGTCTGCGAGGTCCCGCCCGCGCCCTCGCCCAGGCCCACCTCCCTGAGCACCCGCTGCACGTACTGCTGTGTCTCCGGGTAGGGCGGGATTCCCCGATACGTGTCCACCACGCCTTCGCCCGCGTTGTAGGCCGCGAGCGCCAGCGCCACGCTGCCCTGGTAGCGATCGAGCAGGTACCGGAGATGTCGCACACCCCCGCGGATGTTCTCCCGCGGGTTGAAGCGGTCGATCACGCCCAGGGCGGCGGCCGTGCCCGGCATGAGCTGCATCAGGCCTCCGGCACCCTTCGGGGATACGGCCGCGGGATCGAACCCTGACTCGGTCCGCACCACCGCTTCTACGAGCCCCGCGCTCACGCCGTACTGTTGCGAGATCTCCCGGATGTCGACAGAGTGCTCACGGCGCGGACGGACGGGCAACCGGAGCCACCCGGAGTCGGTGCCGGTGGCCCCCCGCAGGCCACGGTAGCGGGGGTCCGCCGGGACATTGGTGAGGTGAACAACTCCAGCATCATCGACCAGCTGGAGCGCTCCCCCTGATGCCGACGGAAGCGGCAGCCCAGCTGCCCCGATGATCAGCGTGGCCAGCAGGGTTCGCGTCGCGGTGTTCAGCCTCCGCGGGCTCCTCATTCAGCCCGCACCTTATCGAAGACGCCGCCGTTGAGCAAGCCTTCCCGCACCCCGGCTACTCCCGCCGGCAAGGCGAGGCGGTGTAAACTCTGGCCGTGACGTGCCCCAAGTGTCGCCACGACAACGGTCCAAAGGCCAAGTTCTGTGAGGAGTGCGGCCATGCGCTGGCACCGCGCTGCGCCGGCTGCGGGGCGGAGATGGCTCTCACGGCCAAGTTCTGCTCGGAGTGCGGCCGCCCCAGCGCGCCCGCCCCGGAGAAATTCACCGCGCCGGACACCTACACTCCCAAGCACCTCGCCGAGAAGATCCTCACGTCGAAGGCGGCCCTGGAGGGCGAGCGAAAGAGCGTCACCGTCATGTTCTCGGACGTCTCGGGCTTCACCGCGATGTCGGAGCGGATGGACCCCGAGGAAGTCCACGCGATCATGGATCGGGCGTTCGAGATCATTCTCGGCGCCGTCCACCGTTACGAGGGGACCATCAATCAGTTCCTCGGTGACGGGGTCATGGCGCTGTTCGGAGCGCCCATCGCCCACGAGGACCACACCCACCGGGCGCTCGGCGCGGCGCTGGCGATCCAGAAGGAGCTCGAGCCGCTCGCCGCCGACGTGCGCCGGGCCCATGGAACCGAGTTCCGGATGCGGATGGGAATCAACACCGGGCTGGTCGTGGTCGGAGCGATCGGCCGGGACCTCCGCATGGATTATACGGCCGTCGGCGACACGACCAATCTCGCGGCGCGGCTCCTGGGCATCGCCAAGCCCGGCCAGATCGTGGTGAGCGAGCAGACGCACCGCATTCGAGCGGGGTTCTTCACGTTCGAGGACCTGGGGGAGTTCCAGCTCAAGGGCAAGTCCGACCCGGTCCGAGCGTACGCGGTCACGGGCGAGCTCCAGGGCCGCACCCGCCTGGAGGTGTCGAAGGAGCGGGGATTGACCGCGTTGGCCGGGCGCGGGCAGGAGCTCGAGCGACTGCAGAATGCCTTCCGCCGGGCGGCAGCCGGGCAGGGGGGCACGATGGTGGTGCTGGGCGAGCCCGGCGTGGGGAAGTCGCGGCTCCTCTACGAGTTTCTCCGTGGCCTCGACGGGGTCGATCGACTCGAGCTCGAGACCACCTGCGCATCCTACGGGGGCTCCTTCCCGTACCGTCCCATCGTGGAGCTGCTCCGGCAGCACCTCGAGCTGCCCGTTGGCGCCTCCGACCACGAGATTCGCACGCGGGCGGCCGAGGGCGCTCAGCGTCTCGGCGTCGAGGGCGACGAGCGCGCCGTCCTGCTTGCCCATCTCCTGGGTGCTCCCGCGCCTCCGGAGCTCCTCGGGCGCCTGTCGGGCGCCGAGCTCAAGGACCGGACCCACGAGCTGCTGCGTGACCTGTTCCTTCGTCTGAGCCGATCGTCACCCGTGCTCGTCGTCGTGGAGAACGTGCACTGGGCCGACGCCAGCTCGGGAGTGGTCCTGGCCGATCTCGCCACGCATCTTGCGGCTCATCGCCTCCTGCTCGTGTTGAGCGCGCGGCCGACCTCCCCCTTGCCGTGGCTGCCCGCCGCGGTGGAGACCGTCAGCCTCCAGGGGCTCGACGCCGCCGAGATCGACGAGATGACCAGGGCGGCTACCGGGGCCGAGCGGGTCTCGACGCCGGTGCGGGAGCTGCTCGTCGAGAAGGGCGCGGGGAACCCGCTCTTCGTCGAGGAGATCCTCCGCCAGCTCCAGGAGACCGGCGGGCTCCTCGTAGAAGACGGCGAGGTGCGCCTCGTCCGCCCGGACGTGAAGGTGCCCGCCACGATCCACGACATCATCGCGGCCCGCGTCGACCGCCTGGGCGAGCCGGTCAAGCTCGTCCTGCAGGGGGCGGCCGTCATCGGGCGGCGCTTCGGGGTCTCCCTGCTGTCACACGTTCTCGGGCTGCCCGCCGAGCGGGCGACCGGCTCACTGGAGGACCTCCACCGGCTCGACTTCGTTTTCCCGAGCGCGACCGATCCGGAGATCATGTTCAGCTTCAAGCACGCGCTCACCCAGGACGTGGTGTATGGGAGTCTCCTCGAGCGTCGTCGCCGACAGTATCACGCCGCGGCCGGGACCGGCCTGGAGGCCCTCTATGCCGAGCGGCCCGACGAGATGGTGGAGCTCCTCGCCTACCACTTTGGTCGCGCGGGCGAGGAAGACAAGGCGGTCGACTACGAGATCCGGGCTGCCGAGAAGGCGCAGAGGCACTGGGCGTACCCGGAGGCCCTGAGCCACTTCGAGACTGCGCTCAAGCGCCTGGCCGCGATGCCGGACACCGAGCGTAACCGGGAGCGGCGTACCGACACCGTCGTCAAGCAGGCCGAGATCATGTTCGCTCTGGGTCGACACGCCGAGCACATCCAGGCCCTGGAAGCGATCAAGGACCTCGTCGGGGCCAGCGCCGATCCCGCGCGACGCGCGGCCTGGTACTACTGGACGGGCTTTCTCCACAGCCTGACCGGCGGCCGGCCAGAAATCCCCATCGCCTACTGTCTCGAGGCGTCGGCGATCGCCGAGGCGGCCGGCCTGGAGGAGATCCGAGCCTACGCAGAGTGCTGCCTCTGCCACGTCTACGCGTATGCCGGGCGGCTCCGCGAGGCCATGGCGGCCGGCGCCCGGGCGCTGCCGGTCTTCGAGGCGCGTGGCAATGTCTGGTGGGCCTGTCGCACCCTCTGGGGGCTCAGCTTGACCGCGATTCCTCTTGGCCGGTGGGAGGAGAGCCTCCGCTCGTGCCGGCGCGCACTCGAGCTCGGCCAGGCCGCCGGCGACCGGCGACTCCAGGTGGTCGGCTGGTGGCGTACCGGGTGGACTCATATCCAGCGTGGTGAGGTGGCCGAGGGCATCGGCTGCTGCGAGCGCGCCCTCACGCTCTCTCCGGGCCCGTATGACGCCGCGATGGCCAAGGCGGTGCTGGGCTACGGGCTCGTGAAGCTCGGCAAGGTCGACGGGATCGCCACGCTGACCGGGGCGGTCGACTGGTTCGAGAAGTCCAAGCTGCTCTTCACCCGGACCTGGTACGCACTCTGGCTGGCCGACGCGCACCTGCGCCTGGGCGACCCCGGTATCGCCAGGCGCCTGGCCGAGGAGGTACTCCCGCGAACGCGCGAGCGTGGCTATCGATACTTCGAGGGCATGGCGGAGCGTCTCCTGGGCACCTCCCTCGTGCCGGTGGACCCGCTCGCCGCCGCGAGCCACCTCGAGGCGGGGGGCGCCATCCTGGAAGAAGTGGGGGCGCGGAACGAGGTGGCCAAGGTGCTGGTCACGACCGGCGAGCTGCGCCAAGCGGCCGGTGATATTGCGGGCGCCCGGGAGATCCTCGAGGCCGGACTGGCCATCTTCGAGGAGCTGGGCACGGTCGACGAGCTCCCGCGCGTGAAGGCCGTCCTAGACGGTCTCGTACCGGCGCGCTGAGCTCTCCCGCGGCTGGACGCCGCCGAGCGCCTCGGTGGCGATGTGCTCGGCGGCCCTGATCGCCAGAGCGGCGATCGTCAGGGTCGGCGGCGCGGCGGTCGCCGTGACGAAGCTGCCGCTTCCCACCAGGTAGAGGTTCGGCACCTCGTGGGCCCGGAGATTGGGGTCCACCACGCTCGTCCGGGGATCGATGCCCATCCGATGCGTCCCGATCTGGTGGGCGGCCGGGGAAACCAGCGTGGCGCGGATGTCGGTGGCGCCAATCGTGTCGAAAATCCTCCGGGCCACACGCCGCCCTTCCTCGAGGGCCTCCCGCTCGTACCGGCCGACCCGGTAGGTGATGTGGGGCACGGGGGCGCCGAAGTAGTCACGGACGCGCAGGTTCAATGAAACCGAATTGGCGGGATCTGGAAGCTGCTCGCAGTAGATGCGGATCCCGAGGCGCTGGCCGAACTCCGCCTGGACGTGCCGGCGCAGCGCCTCGCCGGCGAGACGGCTGGCGGCGGCGAGATCGGCGGGGGTGGGGCCAGCCGAGTTGAGGAACTCGAGGAGGAACGCCCCTCGCACCGACCGATCGCCCGCGACCGCGAAGTGGCGCGACATGGCGGTCGAGAACCCGATCCGGTAGGGGTAGGCGTTCTCCTTCACGCGGCCAGTGATGTCGATCGAGGGATGCGACATGAAGAACTTCCCGACGAGGCCGCTGCCGTTGGCCAGCCCGGCCGGTCGGTCCTTCGACGCGGAGAGCAGCAGCAGCCGGGGATTCTCGACGGCACCCGCGGCCAGCACGAAGGTGCGAGCCGGCAGCCGCCGCTCGACGCGGTCGGGGTGGGCATAGACGATCGCGGCAACGTCGCCGGAGGTGTCCAGCTCCAGGCGCAGCGCCGTGGCGTCGGTCAGGATGCGGACATTGCCGGTGGCCTCGGCCGCCGGGATATGGGTGAGGTCGGTGCTCGCCTTGGCGCCGGTGGGACAGACGTGGCAGGTCCCACACGCCTGGCACTGCGCCCGGCCTCCGTGGGGGATCGAGTTTCGGGCCTGGGGCAGGTGGTGAAGTCCGATCGCGAGTGTGGAGCACGCGCGGGCGAAGATGCCGTCGGAGTAGCTGAGCGGGAAGGCGGGTAGCGGGAACGGGATGCTCCGCGACGAGGCGCCAGGATCGTCGGGCGCGCCGGCCACGCCGAGCGCGGCCTCGGCCCGGCCGTAGTAGGGCTCGATGTCAGCGTAGCCGATCGGCCAGTCTTCCGCGATCCCGTGTCGGGAGCGGAGCTCGAAGTCGTTGGCGTGGAAGCGGAGGGTGTAGCCCTCCCAGTGCAACGTGCTGCCACCGACCCCGCGGGCGCGCCGGCCCTCGAGCCCGTAGCCCACGACCCCGCCCAACGTGTGGCGGTCCTGGTCCGGCAGGCGGCTCCGCCAGGGATTCTCGCGGCGGAGATATGCGCGCACGTACTGCCCGCGGTCCGCGAAGTCGTGTCGCGGTCCCGATTCGAGCACGACCACCTGGATGCCCCGCCGCCCCAGCTCGAGGGCCATGATGGCCCCGGCGGCGCCGGCGCCCACGATGCAGACCTCGGCCTCCATCAGGCCTCGGGGCGCGTGTACCGGGTGAGGTCGCCGCAGCGCCCCGGGAATACTCCATACCCGACGGCCGCCCAGCCGGCGGGCGAGCGCCAGTAGCCGTTGATCAGGTCGGGGACGGCCTTTTCTCGCACGTCCTTCTCAGCGGGGCCGAGGTGAGCGATTCCCGCATCCGCCGGGGTGCCGCGGATATCGAGGCGGTGCCGGCGGACGAGCTCGATCCGCTCCGCGATTTCCAGGCGGGCGAACGGGCCTCCCGCCAGCCGGTCGAGCAGGGCGGCCGTCGTCCGGTAGAGCGTGAGCTTCTCGCGGCTGCCCTGGGCCGAGTCCTTGATGTGGTCGACGAGATGGTCGCGCTCCGCCGGGGGCAGGCGTCGCCCCTCGACGAGCACCTCGCCGAACGCCACCAGATCCTCGAGCTCGTCCCCGACGAGCGCTGGATCGGATCCGCCCCGAGCCGGTCACCGCCGGCGACGAGTCCGCCGGTGAGGCCATGAGCCGCGGCGACGGCCCGGCTCCAGAGGCTCATCAAGAGGCTCTGGAGGATGAGCCGTCGCGTCATGGTCCTTCCCGGATCGCGGTTCGCTATGGGGCGGTCCTTGCCTCCACGCACAGCAGGCTGAAGCCCGTGACGGTCACCGTCTGGAACTGATTGAGAGGGTCGGACGCGGTGAACGGATCGGTCACCGATACCGTCTGCTTGTCCTTGTTCGGCCCTTGAACCGGGTAGCAGACGAACGAATCTGGGTTGACAACCCCTTGAGTCGGCGGGGCCTGCGGGCCCTTGGGGGGGTTGACGGTACTTCCGGTGACGAGTTCGCAGAGCAGTAGTGCCGGCCCCACGCTCACCACCTCTCCCGTCACCCCTGGTGTTGTCGCGGATATCAAGCTAACGGTCTGGGGTGGGTTCACCCCGTTCACGATGGTACGGCAGGCGGTGGTG
>WNFL01363983.1_pt3 | contig 23758 bp, 30 predicted proteins | sample 5400361 | NCBI WGS metagenome assembly WNFL01 (sample SAMN13153351, study PRJNA577476) | soil metagenome | isolation source: 40 cm soil on Douglas fir-dominated hillslope | place: USA:California | collected 2013-09-17
TCCGTCAGCTCTCTCCCTTCACCAAAGCCGTCCCCACCATCCCCACCCACCACTCAGCCGAGAGAGAAGAAATCCTCTTGGTTTTCCTTAACAGGTCTCTTCTCATCGGTAAAGTCTTCGAGAGTGGTGTCCGAAACGCGAAAACCCGACCCAGTCACATACACGGCTGGGGAAGTACACGTCGATCTCGTCCGGGTGCGTCCTTCCCTCACAAGTGGCAGGCCGTGGGCTCCGCTGACCGTTGAATGCAGGAGCCTGGAAGCGAATACTTTGTTTACCGATATCTCCTCGTTGACTTACCAAACTCTGCGGCTCGGAATCCGGCACGAGTATTTATTGAGAGAGCCTCGGACGTTCGTGAAAGTGAGGGCGTCATGCGCTTCTCCTAAAGAAGGAGTTATGATGTACGATAGCATTGGAACTGGTATTATCGATAATTCGTGGCGCTTCTGAGGGTTGGCTTGCTGAGGATGGAAGAGCTGTCAGTTCCAACGACACGAGGCATTTGCGCGGCTTCAACCCCGACACAAGCGAGATCCGTCGCAGTCTGGGGATTCCATCAGTTCGGATAAGTTAAGAGGTGGGCCTGAGCCTCGAATGAGCAATGCGCCTTGTGCGTGTAACTGACCAGGATCGATTCAAAAGCTGGGCTGCAAAAACAGCTTCTAGGTCAGCGACCACACGCGGCACGCTCTCCAGACTCTCCTCTGATCATCCACGACGCCTCTCCTCACCTTGTGTGCCGCTGTGAGTGCACAATCTGGTCTAGCCTCACCGCCTCGCAGCCGCCTCGTGTTGGCTGCGCTGTGGAGATTGCGCCTTGAAGCGCTTCCTCGATTTTTCTAAGCGTCTCTGACTTATTCTCTTGCGCCTTTGACGGCCTCTAGAGACGCCGCAAGAATAACGACAAGCCTTCGTCGCAGAAATCGACTGCCATCCAGCTTTCCGCGTGACGAAGGCAACGTTCTCGCACCAGTTCACGACCGTACACGCATAACGCTCGCCCAAGACACTTGCATACCCCCCGTGTATCCCTGTTCATCTCACCACACTTGATTTAAGCGGTACGCAACGCCTGACAGCGCGACAAACCCTTTTCTATCTGACTCGTGTCCACAGTAATATCGTCCAAGCAACATGTCTCATCAAAAAATCTATCACAACGGTGCATCGAGTATGGATTTTAACCTCCCCAGGCATCACCGGGCTGCTTCAGCGTCGTTCAATCCACAGGTAATCGACTCAGAGTCACCCGCGCATATGCGGTTCAGCTCCATTTCTTCGAAGGGCTCTGCCTCGGACCTATCCTTGCTCCAGACGCCGCAGGACACGCAGAACCTGCAAGATTCTGTCATCAAGCCTCGTGTAGACACGGCATCAAAGCTTGCAGGATCCGTTGCACCCTGGCAGATCAACACTAATAACACTACCATCACGAGTGATGTGTTGACGGCCTCGCCTACAGACGAACGTCCCCTGAGCGCACTCAAACTCAAGGACAAGCCGGTTCCTTCGCAAATTGTCACCTCTTTCGCTAATCGTTCTCGTCCTGCCGCCACCACCGCCCATCCCAGCCAGCGTGCTGTATTTGCCCCTTTCACCGCTGGTCCGCGAAGCGCTAGCGCCGTTTTTGTAACTACTCCAACTGCCGAGAGCCCAACCCAAGACCAGCCAGTAGCTCAGCCAGAACCAGTAGAACCCGCGCCGCTTTCCTCACAGCACCGCCGGACTCAGTCTGCGCCACTCACCGCTACGCCCGCTGGTGTGCAACTCGAGCAACAGAAGCAACAACAACAGCAGCACCAGCAGCACCAGCAGCAGCTACAACAACAACAACAACAGCAGCAGCAGCAGCAGCAACAGCAGCAACAGCAGCAGCAGCAACAGCAACAACAACAGCAGCAACAACAGCAACCAGACCAGCAATATTCAATGAATTTTATGCAATCTCATATTCCTCTGATGGCTAGGCCTGAAACTACCGTACTTCCAGCACCTTACGCTCCCATCCCCTCTCCCCCGATGAATGGCATACCCAGGCACGCCACGATGCCCCAACCGCCTCCCCAGAGGGTCTACAGTCCCCCCACCTCATACAACACGATGCCCGCATACGCCCCAGTCAATTTCATGCCTGGTCCGATGCCTGCCATGCAGCCGTACTTCCCACCCGCCGCCACACAAGCATACTACTCGCCACCTCCCATGCCCCCCAAGGAGCCGCAGGCAGCTTCACCTCCCCTTCAGCCAGCTCTAGCGGCTACTTCTGCTTCCGGACTAGCAAACAATCTGTCTCCCTGGAAGGCTATCAACCCCAACTCCCAGCCGCAGATGCCTCTCTCCTGGTTGATTAGCCAGGCTAATGGTGGCTTGATAGTTGGTGGCCCAAGCCCCCACAACAGGAAGGCTGGCTTGTGCGTTATTTATTGTTGATAGGAAGCAGCATGTCACTAACACCATCCTCGATTAGGTTCAAGAGTGAGCTCTGCCGCAACTGGGAAGAGAAGCGGACCTGCCGCTACGGTTTGAAATGCCAATTCGCCCATGGCGATGACGAACTCCGTAGGATCCCGAGGCACCCCAAGGTAAGAAGGGTATACTTTGCAAGTGTAGCTGCGTACTAATGATGGGTCGCCTTCCAGTACAAAACGGAGATCTGCCGAACCTTCTGGGTGACTGGAACATGTCCTTATGGCAAGCGCTGCTGCTTCATCCACACTGACACGACACCGGCTACGACTCCCACGACCACCAACCCGCCTGCTGCGGCTCCTGTTAGCGGTCTGAGCTTTGCAAAGCCCAGCAACGGTACTAACAACGACGACGAGAACGTGAGTCAGACCGTCTCTCTTCTCGCCCGCCTTGACCTCAAGCAACGCGCGACCCCGGATCGTGGCAGCACTCCTTCAAGCGCTAGTGCTCTCACTCGCAAGACCCCCGACACAGATATCTCAGACCCCTTCTCTTTCGTGTACCCTGGATCTGCCAAAGCCGTTGCTACTACAGGCGCTTAAAAGTGGAATACGAGCGAGTGCCTCTTCACCGAGGAGCTCCCTTTTGTGGATGAACTTTGCTTAGTGTCATCGAGATAACCCCTGCATGTCCGTTCCTGTTCTATCCGTTCCTCCTATCCAAAGCTGGTGTGCCCGTTCGCCTGTCTCAATTGTACTGCCGTCTCTTGATCCCCGCTGGCCGTGTATGTCCCCACAAAATGCATTTTCATCTCACCCGTCACTTGAGTGCACTTGAAGACGTGAAACCCGAGCGCCCTTGTTGCTTACAAGTGTTTGGTCATAGATCCTTTGCATTTTGGTTGGACCCTCTTATGGAGACGACGAGCCCCCGTGCCGCGGACGACAGCTATGATGAGTATGATGCAACACTGGATGCTGATGCATCGCTTGTCGACTGGACAGCGGTGCCGCTTGCAATTGAACGTACAATAAGTCCGACGAATACTCATGCGCACACGGACCCAGAAAACGGAATATCAAGGAGGAACAGTTCTCCGGGTACATCAGACGATTATGGAGAAGACGACTATGACGATTCTTTCTTGGTTCAGTTGAAACAGTTAGAAGCGAACAGTATGTCCTTTGCATACTGTGGCACGTTTTGACCGAGACATGGGCGTCGATACCCCAGTCTTCGCAATAAGGACCCTCACTAATACAACTTTTTCGTTCAGCCCAATCTGAGCCAACTTCCTTACAATGTCGGGCATCATGAATTTGACGGCGATTTTGTTCTCTGACGTTTGCATCTCGTGTCCACGATTAGTACCATTGGATAATATCACCTATCCCACCGAAGAGTCCCGCCCAAGCGCGAAACGCCCTCGCCAAAGCAATCTCTCTGACCAGAGCCCACCCGTATCAAAACGGTTCAAGACAGGAACCCCGAAAATATCCCCTGATGCAAAGGCAAGACGTATTGTGGAAGGATACGATGAAGAACTGACCTGCCCGCTGTGCGTTCTCTGTTCTTCGGTGAACGCTCTCAAAGTGAACGTCGCTACCCAGATGCTTCGACTTCTTGTGAGTTTTTGGTCGAAACCCGAAAGCACTGGGCATTATTCACGGTGTTTTAAGCGTTGCAACGCATGTTGCGAATCCTTGTGGTCATTCAGTATGCGGCCCTTGCATCGCTGAGTGGATCAAGGTATTTAGACCTAAGACTATGCCCTCGGGTGTTCCCTTTGACGAGAAACCTAGACGAAGAACAACAATTGCCCTATTTGCCGCACCAAGCTCACAGTTGCGTGTCCCTCCCTACCCAACTTTGCCATGGATAGCACCATAGAAAAGCACGTTGCAAGTCTACGACAAACTGGTGTTTCTGGGTGGGAGGCGGGCGGCCACCTGGTTCAGGAGCGCGAGCAACGGAGAAGGTGCGGAAGAGCACGCGATCAACCACGTAGGTCCTGACAATAGATCTACAGCGCATGGGAAGCTTCAAAGAGAGCGGGTTTACCCCAAAATACATCAAATCCAAAGCCGTTTGCCCCCATGGTCGAAGGTCTGGCTGGTCCGGTTCTCTATGGAATGTACCTCGCTGCTTATGGCGATTTTGGTGCGGCCCCGGGCGAGGAAGGAGGTTTGGGTAACACCAGTAGCGACGAAGAGAGCGGTACTGGAGGGGGCGCAGATGAAGAATCCTCGGAAGAAGCCACCCGCGTTCCGCTGCGGGAGCATTTTATCGATCTTACAAGGATCAACTCTTCACCTCCACGACAGAGTGCCCACAGAGGAGAACGCAACCAAAGCCGAGGTGGTAGAGGCAGGGGGAATGGTCACCATAGGCAGCGCAGTCGGCGGCCTCGTCCACCTGGAAGTAGAAACGGCAGGGGTCGCGGAGTGAGGACTGCAGAAGGACATTAAAATCACTCGTTTGTGGTCTCGCGTGTCTAGTAACTATCGTGTACTTGTCACCTGCTTCCTACTCCGGTCAACCGCCCTGTTAGCCAACCAAGTGGCGATCCTAGACCTGCATTAGCTCCTCGAGAGGTCACTCCAATCCCCCCGCCTGTGAGGGACAATGGATTGGCCACCGCATACGATGCTTTCCGCGCTCTTGAATTCTCTTCGATCGCAGAAGCAATCTCCTCCACATTTGTTTCTAATACCAGGCCTCCTTGTATGACTTCCGCGAGTATATGGTGAACCTGAAGACCGCACTCGCTCAAAATGCTGGCACAAGTAGATGTGATGGCGCAGGACTAACCTCGTCGAAATGAAATACGAGATCCAACTCACATACATTGCGAAATGCACGATCCAGGCTTTCTACGAATACCTGGCGCACGCCGCGATTAAACTCGTCTTGGGAAGGGGAAATAGGCGCACTTGGATCAGATCGAGTATCCCTAATTCACTTTCTGCTCCATCAACCACAAAGACGAAATAGAGAGTTGCATAGTTCCTATAGACGACCCTCACACCGTCGTCGACCGGGAATCCCAAATCCAGGTCTGGAACGTCCAAGAAATTGCATGCCTGAGCTGGACGAGATGATATTACTTTGAAGATGCGATGGGGTACGGCCACATTGGCATCCGGTGCCTTTAGAGTCGAGTAAAACTTGGTAAGGCGTGGAGTACCCGATGTATTGACTACCCAAGAACGAATACCAGGCCACAGCGTAGGTGTTAGGGTTATTAGGTGCTCGATGCAGAAGGCAAAGACGCACAGATGAGGACTGCATGTATCATGATAGGAGGCTCGGGTTCAACGGATGCATAAACTCTTATCTCGCGAGAAATTGACGTGGGCAGTCCAAAAAGATGCACCATAGTTGTGAATACACAGAGTAGGACTGGCCTGAAAATACAAGTCCGTTGCTCCGTCCACAGTACCCATGTATGTACGCTGGCGACCGATTGTTAGCAGCTTGTGGGCACACTCACCCAGCCTTGCACTTGCAACGGGGAGGTCGTTCTTGTTTCTTATTCTGTTGATTCGTTGTTTCTCGTTGGATTCCTATAGAAGTCATCACCTCCAAGGACGTGACCGCTTAAATTTGCTACCACACTGAGTCTATAAGTCCCGCTTCGCTATCTGACCAAGTACACAGTCTGATGTCCATTAAGCTCTACCATAGGACGCCGCTTAGGTATTTCATAATATAGTTACAGTTTGCTACTGCACTGAGTCTGACGCCGCTCACTTTTCATTATTTATACAAACAAGTTTCAAACAACCATCGCGACAAAATGTTTCAACAGCCGCCATTCGAGCGCCCTCACTTGCTCGGTCTCTTGAACAGCCATTCAGGAAATGTATCAGGATTTGGATTGCCGCGCAGGCCACGATAGTCCATGAGTTTCCAAAGGCGCGTGTCTGAAATTGGACTGGAGACTCGGAACCTTAATATGAAACGAGGGTACTAAAGTACAAAGACAGAGAGAATACCCATGTTCTCTGGTTCAGCGTTATGTTATAAATAATATTTCTATCATTTAATATCCTGGTTCTGTAGTGTAGCGGTCATCACAATGGATTCTGAGCCTCGATACTTCCATTAACCCCGGTTCGAATCCGGGCAGGACCTATTTTTTGTCGTTGCCTGGGACCATGTGCCGCTCCGGCTTCCCGTCAAATGAAAGAGTGTCTGTAAATATTGAAATCATGCGTTACGCTGTGTTCACGTGGTGTTGGGCCTTACGACGCGACGCCGATGGCCCAGCAGAGAGCAAGAATTGAGAGTGGTCCGTCAGGAAAATAGTGAATCGAAAGACCACCGAGGACACCAGTAAACATGGGGTATCAATTTTAGTGCTTCAAATCTTTGTCTTGACGATGCTTTCTGAATATCAATGTCCCCGTACCAGGATCCAAACCTTGATCTTTGCATTTGACGGAATAGAGATGGAAGAAAAAAGTTATTTTAAGGATACAAAAGTTGACTTATATTCCATGTTCGTAAGTCCATTCACCCAATGGACCATCTGGGCCATAATCAATGACATGAACAGTATTGCTCGAGTGCATTTGGGGGTCTGTTCCGAGTCGGGCCCAGGACGTAGACTTTTCGGCCTGGCTTCGACCCGGTTAGGGTTATGCGGTTGAGGCACGTGGTTTTTGCATCGTTGGTTTTTTTCGCGTGATAACGATTATTTCGTCTTTCGCACTGGCTGCACTGTGTTCGCTTGGGTTCCAATCGCGTCTTGCAATCATGCCTTTAACATCGGCGGCCATCTTGCCACTGCCATATGCGCATCGGCTCCGCTGAGCCGCTCCCGTTTCAGCCAATAGTTACCGATTTGGTTGTTGTTTTGGTTGCTTGCGTGGCTAATGGGTTTTAACCAATCTGTTGGCTTATCATGTTATTGGGCGTATTCGTAACCTGATGGCGGGATATCGAAAGAGACGTACAATATCGAGCTGGTGCGATAAAAGGGAAAGATAGTTTTCGAAGAGTTATGAGGTTCGATGTAAAATTGGAGGATGTGATTAATCGTATGAGTAATGAGCATGTGTGCCCCATGGTATTGTGGAACTGCATGCAGGCTGGCGGGTTGCCCTCTTCTTCCAGCCAGGAACGACCAATCTGGATCAGGAGTTTGTGGTGCAGTCAACCGATCACAAATCACCTGTGCAGCTCGCCTGGGTTCTGCAGAAAGCAGAGTTTCAGAAGGAGATCACCGTTTTGGACATTCCACCAACAAAGAACGAGCATCAAAATCTATATTACGTTTTCTGACGATATTATTTGGGTCCCCATTGACGTTAACGCTGTTTGCCACCGTGGTTCCTATGCCGACTAGTGCAGGCACTTCTGGTCTGCAGAAATGTCGCCATAAAACGCCTGAGATATGTCATATTTCATGCTCTTCGCATCATTATGTGCGAGCGAGTGGCAACATACCAGGTGACACGGTGGCAAAAGTCGCGGAACCTTCGACCATGTCAGCAGACCGGGGCAAGGTCGAGTGTTATTCGACAATGATATGTACTTGCTTCTCGAGCCTCGTTTTGTTTCGGCTCCGAGATGTGAGTCATCCAGCAGAAGAAGCCTTTGTCCGCGATGCGATTGAAAAGGGCTCAGATTGTTTGCGATCGCCCACTTCGACCCTTCCAGTCCAGTACGTGTATCCTACCCCGATCTCCATTGTATTTACCCGATCATACGTCATGTCGTCCACGGTAAGTCCTGCCGCGTGTCACACCATTTTGCCTTCCATCCTCAATGTCGAATTCTTCTTCCTCGCGACCAAAGCGTGCAATGGACAATCACCCCGTGATGAAAGCACAGCAGGCCATTAGCAAAGAAGTTAGTTTTCTTTGGGCCGACACACCATTCCACTCCGACGCAAATTCTCTCAAGAACTTCGTCCCCGCAGACGAGCGACCTGAATCCCGCTCTGACTATCTTCCACGACCCACGACCCACCCAGGACGACTACCCGCACGATCCATGCATGAAGCCAACGCCAATTTTCGTGCGGCGCGCTTGGCTTTGCCACCAATCACGGAAGATCCCTCCGCTGCTCGTCCCTCTACACCTACAGAAGTGACAGTGGTATGCGCTAGTATTCTATTGTGCTCTCCGGGATTAACGCCTTCATCTTCAACAGTCACAGCCAAATCACTCGGAAGACCTCACCAGTCTCTCCCTCCTCGCCGCTCTTGCCGAGCAAGCAAATAACAAGCACTCTCCTAAAATGACACCTGAACTCCTTGCGCTGGTCACAGCCGCGACGATGTCTGCACCATCGGCGACTCCGAGCACAACCATCACACCCCAAGAGATGACCCTTTCTACACCAATCCACCTACCAAGCTCAACCCCAGCTACTTCCCGGTACTCTGCAGTTACTTCTCCATCGACGGTCGCTCCTGGAGAGGTCGAACTCGTTGAGACCCCTCCTGCTCGAGCCGCGAGACTCGCAAAGTCTGCATCGCCCCCAACCAATCAAGAGCCCCTTCCTTCCGCCATCCCTTCCTTCAACTTCAAATCTCCCTCTCCTGAGCCGCGTCCGTACAACTCTCAATCCTCACAAGACACAGCTCCTACTACAAATAGCACCCCTTATTCTGCTCCTAGTCCATCTCACTCAGCCGGAGAGGAAGAGTGGGAAGATGGCGAGTATCATCCTCAGGGGCATCCGGCTTCCCGTCCTAGCTTTCGGACCAACCTTGCCTCCTCCAGTCGCGGCTATCAATCAACCCCGACCACTCCAGCCCCCCAGCCAGTACATAGTCATGCCCCATCTGAATATAGTGAAGAGGAAGAAGAGGACGACAGGCGCCCGTACTCTGGCGGTCCGGCGAGGAACAAGCCCATTCAACGCGGCAGAGAAAGTAGATCCCGCAGCAAGCCAACTAGCGAGATTCCCTCCGCGCGCGAACGTTACGGGAGCGCTGATACTAACTCTAAATACGGTCCTACAACGTGCGACTATGTCAGTCCTTACGACGGCGTCCGCTGTGACGCAATTCTTGCCCGCGGATACGACAAACCCCGTCACCTCAGTACCGTCCATGCTCGCGAGGAATACGACCTCGTCATGCGCGGGATGCTTGCCCGCTCATCCGCTACGTTGTTCGACCTCGTCACTCCAGAGAACTTCTATGTTTGCCTCGTCTGTCGAATGGATTTCAGTCGCAAAGACGCCATGGTCCGACACATCCGCAACACTGCTAAAATGAGCCGTGCGAAGCATCTCGAGGCTCGAAGCACCGCCAAAAAGAGGACGCTGGGAGAACCCCTCACCCCTCATCCTGGGTTCGTTCCCAAGGATATCCTGGACTCTCACAGAAAGATGTTGGAACAGATGAAGGTAAATGCTGGCGCTCTCGGGAAGAACTGGGACGTTGAAGCGATGATGCCACGCTTCGAGGATGAGGAGAGCAGAAGGAGCGCGGGATCTGGGCTAAATAGGCATTCGCAGAATCGTCGTAAAGCAATGCAGAATGCAGTCACGGATCTGGATCTAGAGGAAGCAGACGATGATGAACCGGACGAACTTGCTCATGACGATGGCATTCCAATGGAGACCTAGTGTTTAGCTGGACGACATACTTACGATCTCTATTATCTTGAGTTGATGATACGGCTCCGTTTTGCTAAAGAAAAGCTGTAAAATCTCTTAACCATCTCTCACATGTTGTTGAACACTTCCATATTTCACATTTATGAACAGTACTATCGGTACTCTATGTGCAATAGACCTGCGCTACCTTCCAGCCTCGTTCCTTCAAGTCCCTCGTGCGACTCGCGTAGGCATGCAATCAGAACAGACCAACCTTATTTCACAGTTATTGTTTCTGCCTTGGTGTATTACTAGTTTATGTGTGCGAGATAGAAATGCCTTCTCTATCTCAAGCTTACGGTCTGAGAGCGCGCAACTAGGGGATGTCTATCGATGAAGAGATGGGTCACTTGTGAACTAAGAACTGGGGTGCACGGTTACATACGGGAGCCTTACAGACTGGCAGTGATGGAGATGGGACAAACAAGGTGGTGGGGACACAACAAGAGATACGAAAATGGGGGTTAGAGTGGAATGGGCACCTGGTAATACATAGGACGGGTAGGTAATTCCATGGTATCGTCCATTTACTATATTCATCCCGTCGCATATCCGAGCAAGAAACAAATCCTTAAACTGTCGAGATTTCCAATAGAGACTTTGGGCCTAATTTCTCCCTTGACAGGGTAAACACCCAAACGTCCTGCACAAGCCGCTTCGACTGAGTGGTAGCAAGCACACCGTCGAGCTTGAAGTCCAGACGCGGTCGGTCGTGAAGAGTCTCCTTGGAGGTGATGAGGACGTCGACTGTGCCGCTTTCTGGCTCTACTTCATAAACGAGGGTAGGTCTTTTAGGTGAAAGGCGGTCGTCAGCATTCATAATGCCTTTCGCTTTCCCTTTCAATTTGCCAAGTAAACTCGTGGTCCTGGCGAGGTCGGGCTGGGCGGGGTCCTTGGGCGTACCGGGAGCAGAATCCACAGACTCAGTGGACGTATCATCCGCTTCTTGTGACAGTGTGACGGTTGGCTGCGGCTTCGGGGTTGGCATGATTGGGGTTGCCGGTTTTGTGAAATGTGCTAGCCCAATCCGCATGAAGTAGTGACCAATGAAGGGCGCAAGGAGAGCGAGAATATATATGATGAAATGATGAATAGCGGAAAAGAGGGAAGGCGGGGAGGATGTCTTCGGAACTTGAAGCCAGCGGCTAAAAATGGGCACTGTTTGGGTGAACGGATTCTTCTCCGAGAGGGATGCGGAACGGGGAGTAAGAGGTACGGAGTGTGCTTTGGTATGGGGGTTGGGCTCAACAACCGTCGGGTCGTCGCTGGTGGTGGACCCCGCAGTGTGAGTCTGAATCGTTTCCACCCATTTCGCCGCTCCGGAGATTCCAGCAAGCAGGTTCTCTGAGCCAGGAACGGGTCTCAACCCTACAACGGTGTAGGTACCAATATCGAGTTCGGTCGTGACGGTGGGAGCTTTGCTCGAGTCACAGATGGGGTTGGAGTCCTCAGACACTACGGCGTAGCATTCGATGTTGGGTGACAAGAGTGAATTGATCATTTCTGCCTCGAGGACAACTGAGGTCGAGGTACCCTTCAGAGAACGGGGGTAGATCCTGTAGGATTCGGTCTGCTGCCCGGTTGAGGTAAAGGCAATCCAATCTGCCCCTGGATTAGAAAGGAAGTTGGAGCCGAGTTCCATGAGTGTCGTCTGTAACTCGACTTCTTGAAGCAAGGTAACCTGAAGCTCTGCATCAAGGCTGGTAACAACTTGAGCGTTAACATCCATCCCAAGTGAGGATTGAAGGAGAATGAGTGGCAAGTTTGGGATGAGTGCCGACGACGGGGCTAGTAGAACGATCTTGCAGTCTTCGATGTGGTCTGCCAAGGACAAGCAAATCGGCGGCTCCCTGGACGAACTTAGTGCCAACCTCGTCGCACTGGCGTCAATCACTTACGATATATCATCCTTCCATGCCCAACCTTTCCAAGCCGCATCTGTAGAGAGTACACCCGCAATCCCGGTCGGTTCGTGAGCCCTGACGAATGCGGGAGTGGAAGGGATGACAACGGTTCCGTTGTTCCAGGCCTGTCCCAGCCAATGGTAGTAATCGGGGTAGCGAATGCGATACGTGAAGGAGTAGTTCGCAGGTCGCGCGGGAACGGTGAACGTTGCGAAGAAACGCTTCAGCGACGCTTCACCCTGACTCGAAGAAGATTCTCCGACATAGTCAAGGCCACCAAAATGAGGTGCACCGGTCGCTTCGTCAGGCTCTTCAAAAGGCGTCGCTCCCCACTCGCCCACGCCTTTGTCGAAAGCGGGGATATTGCTCCAGACCTCGATCACGGCTCCAGCGAGCCGCGCGAGTTCCGAGGGAGGGAGGGAGACGGAGAAGACCAACTTGAGGTCGTCTTGCCCGTTTCCAGGCAGTACGCCGTTAGCGACTTGACCCAAGGACGGATAGAATACAGCGGCGACCATCACAACGGGAAGGGCAGCGATGAACGTGAGGTGGTATGAGGGTCAGTGGTGTGGGGGCCAAAAGAGAGGCGAGGGCCTCAATTCTTAAGGTATACTGATGTTCGATCGTGCGGCTTCGCGCCAAACGCCGTCAAGTCACCAGGCGGCAACAGCATGGCGTTGACGTAATGAATGCGCTATCTCGGCGTAGTCGAAGCAGGGGTCGGGAAAGGGGTCATATTTATTAGGCGGTGCATCCTACAAGCCACGCGTAGAATGAGAACAGGAATATATATATAAGGCTACGATGGGTCCGCGAGCGCGCCACGGGCGAGGAGTTCACAACAGGATACGAAAGAGGGATGCAACGTGGCGAGGTGTTGGGAGGTGGGATGAAGGGGTGAGGGGAGGGGAGCAAAAAGCAAGGGCGAAATCCCTCAGCCACTGGTTTGTTTGGCTGCTGCGACCTTCACAGGGTCTAAGAGAGCGAGTAAGCTATCGCGCACCTGTGGACAATTTTCGGGATTCTGCTCACCAAAATACGGGTGGTCTTGCGCTTCTCGTGCCGTAAGCCGTTCTTGGTGGTCATAGCGCAATAGCTTATCGAGAAAGTCGATAGCCTCGTTCGAAATGTATCTTTGGTTCTCCGATGTGATGAACCGTGACCAAGGTTTGCGGGGATACCTCCCCAAAATGTCATCGTAGTTCGAGTCGAGCTCGATGTCATATTTTTCTAGGTACGTGTAAAGCTCATCGGTTCCGAGAACTTTGGTAATCTTCACAAGTTGGTCGTAGTTGTCGTGGCCGTGGAAGAAGGGTTCCTTCCGGAATATCTGGACGGAGGTTCTAGATGAGTGGAGGGGCTTCTGCTAGGAGGGGGAAGGTACACACCATCGACGCAAACATGCACCCCAGACTCCACATGTCTAGACTATAATCATACTCCTGGAAGTCAACTAGGAGCTCTGGTCCCTTGAAATAGCGAGAAGCGACCCGAACATTGTATTCAGTTTTTGGGTGGTAGAATTCGGCCAGACCCCAATCTATCAGCCGCAACTGTGTGAAGAGAGGGTTATAAAACTAGGATCCAGAGTCCCAGGCCAGGACGTGCCTTCCGTTGCTCGTGGTCAATCATAACATTATGCGGTTTGACATCGCGATGCATAATGCCTTTGGAATGGCAGAAATCTAAGGCCTACAATTACAATTAGATACGGATGACTAATCAAGCCTCAGACGGACTTTGAGGAGTTCAAAGATGTAATACCGGATGTCGAAGTCTGTAAAGCGTGGGTAGAGTACTTTAAAGTCGAGGTTGTTGACACATTCGAATATCAGACTAGGGACCTTGGAGGTCGGATCGCGAACGACATCGAGGAGGCTGACGATGTTGGGGCCACCTGCCAAGTTCTGGAGGATCTTGATCTCGCGTTTGATCTTCTTCTTCTTGACGGGCTTGAGAACCTTGATTATGCACTTCTCATCGTTTCTGACGTTGATTCCCTCGAATACCTGACCGGATGATATGGTGAGCGGTGCGCGGCTATTGGACATGCTTGGCGTTGTGGCGACGGACCTCTGAGTATTTTCCTCGGCCGACTTTACGGACAATTTCGTAGTGGTCCTGAGATCCCCATGTTACCGTGAGGTTGTCTGCAAGCACGACGCGTTATTCGACTATGGGAATGGTTTTAGGCCGCACTCGACGGACCGTAGTCGTGCCACTGAGGACCCAGGCTGCAATCGGCGTGTGAATGCTAGACGAAAGAGATACTAGCAGCAGACCCACCGTTCATTGACGTTGGCATAGACTCTGGCCACCGACCGGGACGGCATCGGTGACGGAGAACGGAATAATGGGAAGAGAGAAGGGGCAAAGCGGCCGGATAAGCTAGAGTGACGTGCAGAGGTTATTCGTGATATTCTGGAGAATCTTGCACAAGTCGCGGCGTACTTTGTATCACGGACTCTGAGCCGGATGCGTCCAAGTGTGGGCCAAACAGTCTGGCATTTCGTTTTTTCACCACTGCGTCGCTGGGGTTCAACGCGAGGAGAGAGCACCTGCGTGGGAAACAGAATAAGCTTGTACGCGTCTCGAGACGCGAATCACTGTGCGCGGGCCATTCGTACGCGCAATCGACGCGTAAGCAGCCACATAGGCCACAACCTTTGCCCCTTCGACTCGCCCACATCCACCACTATTCACAATGCGTAGATCATGTGCATTCACTGCAGCGCAGGGCAGCGCGTTCGACGAGGAATACCTAGAAGCCCTCGAACAACGTCTTCGCTTGCTCCCCTATGAGACGGAATCAGCCGAAGAAGCCACACTCCTCCTCAACAAGCTCATCGGCAAGATGATCGTAGCCGCAAAGGCCAAGGACATCGATGCCGTGGAGCGTTGGGGGGTGGGAGCCACACGACAGTACGGCACCGTTTCAGGCGCATTCGCCTTACTGACGTATTCATAGATGGGTCGTGCTCAGAAGGGGAATAACTCGCCCACAACGTGCAATCCTAGTGCAATTCTTTTACGAACTCTGCAGTGCGTCGTTCAGCCCGCGATAAGAGTGGTCTTCTGAGTTCTGCACAGTTACTGCCGGCATCAGAAGGCGTCATATAAGATCCTTTACAGCCCATATCCGCCACTTGTGTATCCTCGAAGGAGACGGCCGCCGATTCTTAGATGCTGCAGATCTCACGCTCGATTGGCGACCACTCTGGAAGCTACTGAAGAATGACCTTCAAGTAGACACAAAGAACACAAGGTAGGTATACATGATCTCTTGATCGAGATTTTACTCATTAGAGGTTCCGCATTGCAGTGTCTTCCTGGACTTGGCCAAGAACTGCAAGGAATTCTTTGACCCCAATGACACCCCCGATATGCTGGGAGAGGTACTACCACTTCTTAGTCCTGATGTATGTCGATCCCAGGCTCCATCATGCTGAGATTGACTCTTCGAAGTCTGCCACAGTCGTGACCATTATCTTGTGTGCTCTCTTACCTCCTTCGCGGCCACGCCTATACCTTCCTGTCCTCTTCCAACTTGGAGAGGCTTTCAACTCGCATATAGTCTGGCTTTACATCTTAGATCGGCTTGCCGAAGTGACTGAATCTCAAGTCGCGCTCAACTCCTCCACCGCAGAATACAAGGACATTGGTTTGTTTACTCGCACGGAGTGGGAGCTTATCATCAACCGCAGCCTAAGTGAACAGGGAATCTAGTCCACGGCGCCATCTCTGATAGCCGACTTAGGTTTCTTGTTGAATGCCATTCCAATCGACCTTCTCTCTCGGAGCGACCGTCAATCCCACATAGTGGCCTCTTTAAAGCACCCACAGAATCATGGAGGTCAGCCTACTCACTTCTTTCAAGCAAGTTGGACGCTCAGTGAATGTAGATGCGATCGCTACAATCCTCGTCTACTGCATGGCCGTCGATGGTCCAGTTCGCCATTCTGCAGACCCCGTCTCTCCTGATGCGTCACTGTCTCCTGGGTTTGTTGGTGGCTCCCGTGCTCTTGATGCCCTACACCAGTTCATCACGTCGAAGGAACTCCTATTCCACCCGTCTAGTCCGTCGCAAGTAACTCGACCTGTATGTGATGAGTCACAGATAGCGGAGTAGCACTAATTCCATCTGTAGCTCACCGTCCTCACTGAAGCCTTATCACGAAGGTTCATCTGGAGATGGGATGAAGAGCAATCTGCAACTGCCTCTACTCCCAAGGTACAGTGTACTACGATTGATAGAGAATGGCTTTTTGACTGTCACATAGGACAAACGCCTAACGCGCGAAATTCGAAGTAACTTTGTCAGCCTCCTCTGTACGCCAACTTTGATGGCAATTTTCGGCAAGGATCCAGATGCAACGTCCCGCGCTCGTTCTACGCTTCGCAATCTAGCACATTTGGAACCAGATATTGTGATGCCGCAGTTCCTAGAGCGTGCTTATACTGGATTAGAGACTGTTAATGAGGTCTGTGACTCGACTCTGGACTGTTCTACAACTCATTTATTCAGTAGACCCATCGCACCACCGCCGTGCTTGCGTCCCTAGCCGAAGTCGCCGTCCCACTGGTCTCAGAAGATGCGTGGTTTGGTGGTCAGAAGCACGTCGTTCCACTGTTGGAGCTGTGCTTGCCTGGTATCGATCTGGTCTGTCTACCCCTCCCTTCAGCTTGCGCGTATGCCCCTCACCTATCACAATAGAATGACCCAACCAAGACTGTTGCAACCACTCGGTTCATCTCGTGTCTCCTTATGACCGTTCCAATTCGCAGTCTCGTCGGAAAACCCGATCGCGATGTGCCCATGTCCCCTGTCCTGGACGACGGCGATATTAACGTCACCAACACCATTTCGAGCGAACAAGAAGAGGAGAGTTCGCTGGTCATTGAGAATACGGCACAATTTGAAGGTGAGCGCAATCCTCATGTCCCTTGAAATGGCACCCATTGCGAGGATAGATTGGGTTATAGCGTTCTTCAACCGCTGTATCGCACTCTTTGAGTCCCTTCCGGAAGAAGGTGGTCGCAACAAGAAGACCGGGGGGAAGCAAGAAGAGGCAATGCTAAGCGGGATCCGCGAGGCCGTCGACGTCGTCTGTTTCCAGCTCTCCGATGAGATCTTCGACATTGTCCTCAATCGTGTCTTCCAATACGCCGCAAGCAACACCAAGCTCAATACCATGCGCGCATTTACGCACCTCGTCCGAAGGCTCACCAGGACGAACCCCGAGAAGGCACTCGCAAAGTTCTTGCCGCATTGTACGAAGCAGGTTGTCGTAGAACTTGAGCATGGGGCTGCCAGTGTTGCCACTACTAGTACCCACGAAGCTGTTCACTCTGATACTGCTTTGCTCTGGAGTACGCACCTCTTTTTTTGACATGACAAACCTCTTGTTGATCAGGATCCCGTAGACCTATCGATCCTGAATGCCGCTGTCACTCATTCTGGGACTGCTGTACGTTCTCTCCTCTGTGTCGAAGCTGGTATCGGGGCTAACGATGTCAAAGCTTTTGGACTACAGGAAAGACCTCCTTAATTTCATTCCCATTCTCATGGAGAGGATTAAGAATGAAAGAGCCTATACCATGTCTGGTTCTTTCCTGCGAGCGATCTTTGAGGGTCTCGCCTCGACGTACACACTCCATCGACAATCGTTAAATACAGATCACTGGAAAGCCTCTGGTACAAGTGTCCAACACAATTGCTCTTCTAAAACTAACCACACTGTAGCAAACGATCGGAGGCTGTATCGCGAATGGGGAAAGTTCTATGATGCGAAGGAAGTGAAGATCGACTGGCATTGCACCACCGACGAGGAAGTTGCTTTCGTCCTCGAGCTGCTGGAGAAGATTACCGGATCTTCGCTCTCTGTTTTGGAGAAGCTACTGGACATTTTACCTGCGAATCGGGATAAAATATGGAGGAACGACTGGGTAGGAGATCTATTACTTATCAATGCACCTTTCAGGCTGATATCCCTGGATGCAGTGTCGGCACCTCAATATCGCTACAAGTTCCTGGAAAGGTCTCGACCAACTGATCGTCCTCGACGAGGAATCCGTGTTGAGTGAAAGTTTCAAGTACCAGTTCGAAATTCCAGAGATGCACGAGAGTCCTTTCAAGCCCGTGTGCAATATGATTCTCTCTGATCCAACGGACCCACGATACAAGGCAGCGTTCGACCATCGCAAACGATTTGGAAGGTTACTACACCGAGCAAGTGTAAGCCTCCAGGAGGCCGCAGGAGAAGACCTAGTTGATGCTATCGCTGGTACGCACATGGAATACAATCAAAGGTGCCCCTCGCTGACAACGTATCAAGCCCTTCTGGTCGCTATTGATACCTTCATGGAGCACTACGGATCCAAGATAGACGCTACTAGAAGAAAACGCGCCTCCCTCGATGCATCCCGCAAGGACTGGGTCTTTTGGAGACGTCAGTACGACTTACCTCGGCTCATGTGGCTCAAGTTTGCCGAAGGGGACCATAGCTACCGTTTACAGTGAGTATTCTTTTTATTCAAAAGGACAGCACGTAACTGGATGGCAAGATACTTTGCTCAAACTCGATCGTTCTCTGATCTTGAACGAGATTTGCTCCTTGACATGGTCGAGTTCTGCAAATCTCCGTATCTTCGAGTACGCCGCAACGCCCAGGGCCTTGCTCTTGTCTTCGTCATGGTAAGCATCGCGATATCATTCTCACAACGTTACTCACCAAGTCAAACAGGGTTCCAATGCGAGCAGCGGACTGATGGTTAAGACTATGCTCGAAGGATTATTGAAGGATACGGATTCTGACTGCATCAAGGGTGCTCTCTACACTCTTCGCCTCGGAGAATTGCCCGCAGTAGCTGTCTCGAGGTTTCCCGACAGATTCTTTGTGACTTTGCTTTGGGGTCAGAAATATGAGAAAGTGGGTATCCGAGGAGAAGACGAACTTCAAATCTAACTAACATCGCGCAGAACTCGATACAACAGCTTATTGGCACTTTATACGATCAAGGTATGTGGACTGTTTTATATCAAGTGGGCTACAACGTCAACCGCCTATAGGTATCAACGCCATTGGCCAAGAAGTGCCGATCGAGCTCCCAGACAATCCCGCTTTGGCACGGATTGTTCAGGGTGTTGAATACCTGTACCCTGGAGTTGACCAAAATCTCGAAACCCAAGCATTACATTTGATGCCACGGAAAGCACAATACAAGAGAGACTTGATCGCTGAATCTGTATGTTGTTGGTCTGCCGAGGAATTCACAGCTCATCCGCAATCAGTTCCTCAATATCCTCGGTGTTGCACAGAAGGAGAATACCCATGTACGTACGGTCAGTTCCTTCACCCTTCGCTCCTAATTTGCGACAGTGGAGATATCGAGAGATGGCATTGCGTGCCCTCGCCCACCTTCGTAATCGAGAGGTTGTTCCACCTGTAGAATACGTCCGCTTTTTGGTGGATTGCACCACTCACACTCATGCTAGCATCCGCTCGCATGGGCGCAGGTCAGCTGAATTCTGTTGAACTGATGGAATCTTAATTGAAATCTGTGTAGTGGCCTTGATGCGTGGTTCAACTATGTCCAGCGCCGCACATTTGCAAAGACCCGCGAAGTTCTGTGGTTCGGTGGAGCTCGTACACCTTTGAGCAGGGATATTCCAATCAAGGACACTGAAGAGTTTATCCAGCTACAAATGTCACCCATCATGTCTAGCGACAAATGGTTCGTATTCATTCATCTCATTCGGGTCTCTGGAGTAAACTATCAAATAGTATTTACTTCGATTATCACCGGACATTTTCTCTTGGTTGGATTCTTTGGAGCACCGTTCGCGGCAATATCCCCCAATCAAGCGATTGTTCTACCTTCGACTGGGAAGCGAGCTCGGTACCACATATTGAAGCTATCTACAGCATGCTACAAGTGGAAGGGTATTTCGAGAACCTTGTCAGGTACTATGCCGAGGAACCGAACCAGGAGACTAGCGCGATGGATGTTCGAGACACGTAGGTGATATGTTCCAAGCCCGCTCCGGCATGTTGATGCACTGTTATTACCAGGTATATTCGTCACATTCAGCTCATCTGTAAAGTATTTCAATGCAGTGGTCGAATTGCCTGCTGATATTCGTAGGCGAGATCTACGGTCCATTATTTATGGAAAGGCTTTGCAACATAATCGAACCTCTTTGGAAAGACGATGACAAGTTCAAGCAGAGGGCGGCGGCTGAAATCATGATCGGCCTGATCATTGGTGAGTTCATACGGAATCATGCTTTCTATCTCTAACAGCCCTTCAGGAAGCAGGTTCTGGAGCCCGGACGCTACCGCGACGCTTTGGAACTGGGTGATGGTGAGGTGGCCGCAAATATTTCAAAGGATGAAACCAGATACAATGTTCTGGGATGCCGTGATTATTGTGAGCAGAAACCCTGATGTCAACTGTGAGGAACTGACTCGTGTATCTAGTGGGCATTCACTGACCGAGATCCTCGCCGAAGTCAACCGTTGCTTGATTGGGTCATGGAGCTTGAAGTTGATTTCCAAACAGACTCAGCCTTCTCTCGTCAGTTGGGTGTCTCTCTATGACTTGGATTTCACTGATTTCTTTCTTCAGTACGAAAGGAATTGACCATCATATCGAGCTTTTACCAAACCGTGGTCCCTCGTTATTACGGGCCGCAATATTTGAAGTATATTGATCTGATGTTCAAGAACGTACAAGTGTCCTTCGAGCAGGCCCAGCAACAGATATCAACCATACTGCTGATTCTGTTACACTTTGACGCAAGTCCCACCTCCCTTTTTACCATCTGTTGCCTGATTTCCACATAGTGGCTGCCCTCTTTCACATCTACTCAAGCATTTATCGAAGCTTGTGCGACTACCGACGATGTATTCAATATTCGGCAGGGAAAGCACCTTCAGTACATCAATCGCCTCGTCGAAGAGCTTCCGCGTTGGCGTCAACAGCGACTGCCCCTACCTAAAGCCCACCAATCGACTTATGATACTGCGTCCGCGACATGTTCGTTTTTACCGACCTTTCAGGACCAAGTTATTGACTTTTGCTCAGTGATCCAATTGTTCCTCCTGGCTGGTGCCACTCCTAGCTTCTACATTTACTTCCCTTACCTGATGCCTCTGCTGTGAGTTTCGAGTTTGGTGGTGCCGCTCACACTGACACCCCTCCAGCAAGGAGTTTATTGCGGCGTCAGAAATCACAGACAACCCAACCCTGAGCCAATATTCAGTGATGATCACACGAGTGCTTCTGTGAGTTCCCTCTTAGTTACATAGGCGTCACCACTGACTAGTAGGCAGGGCGGTGGCGAGTCCAAGCACGTACATCCAGCCTTTCTTCAATTCACTTGTCGACACGTATAAAGACTCTGCTGTACGTGCCTTGTATCCGATTTCTTGACCGTCGCTGACAAGTTTTCTCAGTCTTGGCGTGTGAGACAGAGGACATTGATCCTCATTAGCGGGATCTATTTGCGATATATTGAGAGGTGGTCCGAAGGGGACGCGAATCGAATGCTCGAGGTGATGCTCACGAGTCTGGAAGATGAAAATATTGAAGTTAGGACCTCAACCTCAAATAATCTGGCTCTGATTGTCCGCTGTTCATTGCGAGGCCAAATCGGGAAGCTCCAGGTAATTTAACCATATGATCCGCACTTGGAAAATTGCTAATGGATCCTCAGAAAATGTTCATCCGCAAGGGTCGCCGGGCTGTATTGCCCGCAAGATCGGACCTCAACTACGACAAAGTCTTGCGGACACGGCATGCACCGATGATCGATCACCTCTCCAAATATGCAACGGATCCGTCGCCGATTTCCAACACCCTACGTACCTTTGGCTCTGAGTTTCAGAAAACACACCAGGTATGGGAAGGGTTTCCGTTTACCCACGAGCTGACCTGAAATATTTTACTCAGGACAATTGGCACGCCGATGCCAAGCTATTCAATGAGGATCAAACACTTGCTCTTTCGACAATCGTATCTGGCACCTCATATTGTAAGTGAACAAGCATTCTGGGCAGACTTGCCGAGTTGACAGAATCTGCAGACGCTTGAGCTTGAATTCTGTGTCTTGCGTTCTGTGGCGTGTTCCGTGTTATCAGTGCATCAATACATATAGCGTTTCCGAAATCGGCTTAGCGACCTGTGAGCCTACCGTTGCGGACTATCTCATGACGACTGGGCAACCCGGTGTGACAAGGGAGCTGCGAGTCAGGTGTCTTTTCTTGGGTACTCTCGGCTTGGGTGATTCCTCGTTCGCGTCCTTAGTTACTCGCAGACTGTCTGCGAGTGAGAAGGCTGCTGTTGCATCTCGGCCCGCGGCCGATGGGCTCGCTGCCGCACACTGGGGAGTAGGACAATTTGCCCAAAAGTGCGACCGAATTTGGGGTAAAATGGGGAGGTTAATTAGAAATTTGGGCCAATCGTGAAGCGGGCTGTGCTCTGTTTGTCTTGCCAGCAAGGAAAGGTTAGTGTTGCCACCAGGCTGTTCTCTCAAAATTCAAACAAACGATCGACTCGAAGTTGTGATCACTGCTGTAGACTACAGTAGCTACCTAGCTACTTACAAGAGCAGTGTCCACGGTACGTAGCTTTACACATATATACTGTATACAGTATTTTGTATTTTGTCGTTCCATTGGCATGACCGGGGGTGTCGAATTCCTCAGCGCCGATGGTTGTCGGTATGCGAATGACACAGCTTTGGATGAGTAGGGATGGGGTATGGGGGCGAATTTGGAGTGGTAGTTGTGTTTCGGGGATAGGAGGCCGAAATTTGGAATAAAGCTTATTTTGAGCGGCTTTGTGGTGCGACATATTCACGTCTGGGCCTCACGCCCACATGTCCCGCGCGTCTCTTGGTATGCTGAGTTTGCTTGGCATGGTCTCAATGTTCAGGGGAATCAAGGGGAATCAAGGGAACGTGTAGACAGCTGACTGGCTCTGCGAACAAGAATAGAGCTTGGTGGGCTTGGGTGTCCTCGCTCGTCGCTTGCTCGAAGTATATTTAGAGCGCCAAGAAAACGCCTGACGTATAATAATCGCGCTGCCCTCATCGTCCTCGAATCGTCAAATCGTCAAATCCCCAACCCAGTTCATCATCATCATCATCACCCTCCCATCCATCCCCCATCATCCCTCATCACCGCCCATCATACCCCATCATCATCATCATTCCTGGCCTGGGATCACTACCACCAACATCAGCCACGATCAACATGAACTTTTACACTCCGTCCTGCCACAGCCACGGCAACGGCAACGGCCACGGTCACGGCCATGGAAACTACCCTGCTGTCCCTGCTCCAACCAGCAATGCACACGATCACCCGCCTCAACGAACAACGTTCTACGAGGCTGCAATGCATACCCTCGAGCAGGTGAACATTAAAGGCCCTCGCATGCATGTCGCTCCATCGCTCATCCCATTTGCACAGCCACAGCCGCCAAGTGTACGTGAGATATTAGGGGCTTATCGAATGAAGGGTGAAGGGGACAGAGAAATGCTCCTTGCAATATTACAAGCAAAAACAGCTGAAGATCAGGTGCGCCTAGCCATTATCTCCCATCATCCACTCTCTTATTCCAAGTTCTCCTTCAGCGTATAGCGGCAACAACCAAGCTCCATCAAACGCTCTTGCAATTTAGCTGTGCATCACCTGATGATTTTGCCCCAGGAACTCACCGCGAGCGAGTAGAACGGCCGATCGTACATCCTAAAATCAACGGTGCTCCCTCGCCATCCACACGACCCACCTCTTCTTCGTCGTCGCCATTTCAC
>WNFL01233067.1_pt2 | contig 23749 bp, 23 predicted proteins | sample 5400361 | NCBI WGS metagenome assembly WNFL01 (sample SAMN13153351, study PRJNA577476) | soil metagenome | isolation source: 40 cm soil on Douglas fir-dominated hillslope | place: USA:California | collected 2013-09-17
CGCCATCGCCGAGGCGTTGATATTCGTGACGGCCATCGTGGTCGACCCCCTCTTGTTGGTCACCGTGGTCGGCAGCGCGGCGGCGGGCGCATGGCTCGGCGCCGGCGTGGTGGCGCGGCTGCCGCGCCGCGCGATTCAAGCCATCATGGGGGTTGCCTTGACGCTCGCGGGCATCGTCTTCACCGCCATCAATTTGGGCGCGCTCCCGGGCGGCGGCACGGCAATGAGCCTCGGAGGCTGGAAGTTCGGGCTTGCCGTGGGCATCAACTTCGTGCTCGGCGCGCTCATGAGCGCCGGCATCGGCATGTATGCGCCGTGCATGATCACGCTGGCGCTTCTCGGAATGCATCCGCTGGCCGCCTTCCCCATCATGATGGGAGCGTGCGCGCTGCTGCAGCCCGTGGCGAGCTTGCGCTTCTTTCAAACCGGCAAATTCGCGTGGGGCCCCTCGTTGGGGCTCGCCTGCGGCGGCGTGATCGGCGTGTTCATCGCCGCGTACATCGTCAAGACGCTGCCGCTGATCGCTTTGCGGTGGCTGGTGATCGGCGTCATCGCCTATGCGGCGTTCGCCATGCTGCGCTCCGCCGCGCGGGCGGAAGGGTGATTTCATGCCGATCATCCTGCGCAAAGCGACACCCGCCGACATCCCGCAGATCGAAGCGCTGATTGCCCGTTCCGCCCGGGGGTTGAGCGCGGAGGACTACCGGCCCTCGCAAATCGAGGGCGCCCTGCGCGGCGCATTCGGCGTCGATACGCAGCTGCTGGCCGATCAGACCTATTTCGTCGCCGTGGAAGACGGTCGCATAGCCGGTTGCGGCGGCTGGAGCTTCCGGTCGACCTTGTTCGGCGGCGATGCGCGAACCGGCCGCGATTCTTCGATGCTCGACCCACGCACGCAGGCGGCAAAGATTCGCGCGTTTTTTGTCGATCCGGCCGACGCCCGCCGCGGCATCGGCACCCTCCTGCTCGAACGCTGCGAGAACGAAGCGCGCGCCCACGGATTCTCCCGGGTGGAACTGATGGCCACCCTCCCCGGCGTCAAACTCTATTCTGCTCGCGCTTACGTCGGCGCGCCGATGGTGCGCTTCGACGTGGGGCAGGGAGAATCCATCGAATTCATCCCCATGCACAAGGTGCTAATCGCACCATAGCCGCCGCCAACCCGCATGACCCAAATCGCGCAGCGTGCGAATATTTCGGCGGTATATCTCGCTGGTGTCCGGCACCGCCGCGATGGCGCGCTCGATACTCGCCTCGCGCAGCAGATGCAGCATGGGAAAGGGAGAGCGATTGGTATAGTTTTCGATGTCCTCGGGCTGGGTCTCCGCGAATTGATATTGCGGATGAAAGCTCGCGATCTGCAACTCACCTTCCAGACCCAGTTCGTCGATGGTCGTGTCGCAAACGTCCAGAAATTCGTTGTACTCGATGAAGTCCGTCAATACCCACGGATGGATCAACAAAGTGGTCTCGCAGCGCAATGCATCCGCCGCATGCAGCTCGTGCAGCTCCGCGCGAAGATCGTCCAACAGCGCGGACGCGGATCGCTGCTCGCTGACGCGGAAGCGCACGCGATCGCCGCGGTACACGCTCTCCGCAAAGGGACACAGATTGAGGCCGATGACGCACCTTTCCAACCAGCGGCGGGTTGCCGCGATGATTTCGTCGGTAGTGATGGAAAATCCTCCGGAACTGCCCGCAGTCTAATCTCACCCACATCGAGTATGCTAATCGCTCGCTTCATTCACTCGAGAGCCAAAGCCGATGCCACAGACAATTCCAGCCACGCTGATCCCCGGAGATGGGATCGGCCCCGAAATCGTCGATGCCACGATCGCCGTCCTCGAGGCGCTCGGCGCGCCCTTCGAATGGGATACGCAGGTCGCAGGCCTGGAGGGCGTCAAAACCGCGGGTGATCCTCTTCCGCCCAAGACCATCGACAGCATCAGACGGACGCGATTGGCCTTGAAGGGGCCGCTCGAGACCCCGTCCGGCGGCGGATACCGCTCCTCGAACGTACGCCTGAGGGAGGAGTTCAAGCTGTATGCAAACCTCCGCCCGGCCCGTACTTTGATTCCGGGCGGCCGCTTCGACAAGATCGATCTGGTGGTCGTGCGCGAGAACCTGGAAGGTCTATATCTCGGTCACGAGTATTACATTCAAATCGACGACGACCCGCACGCCGTCGCCATGGCCTCGGGAGTAAACACGCGTCAGGGCAGCCGCCGCTTGTTGGAATTCGCGTTCGAGCACGCCGTCGCGACCGGCCGCAAGAAAGTGACCATCGTGCACAAGGCCAACATCATGAAGGTCTTGACCGGAATTTTCCTGGAAGCGGGATTGGATCTGTACGAACGCAAGTACAAGGGCCGCTTTGTCTTGGAAACGGTCATCATCGACGCCTGCGCCATGAAGCTGGTGCTCAACCCATGGCAATTCGACGTGTTGGTGACCACTAATCTGTTCGGCGATATCTTGTCCGATCTGGTCGCCGGCCTGGTAGGCGGCCTGGGAATGACTCCCGGCGCCAACATCGGGACGGATGCCGCGATATTTGAAGCCGTGCACGGTTCCGCGCCCGACATCGCCGGCAAGGGTGTCGCGAATCCGACGGCGCTCATGCTCGCGGCGGCGATGATGCTCGAACACTGTCACTTGCCGCATATGGCGGCGCGCCTGCGCACCGCCATCGATCAGACGCTCAACGTGGACAAGGCAAGAACCGGCGACCTCGGCGGTCATACCAGCACGGCCGAGTTCACGCGCACCCTCCTCGAGCGCATTGCCAATGCCTGATATTCGACGCCGACGCTGTGCCGCGCCATGACACCGGTCATCTCGATCCGCAATGTCGTCAAGACCTACGCTTCGGGCTTTCAGGCTTTGAAGCTCATCAATCTCGAGATCGACAAGGGTGAAATCTTTGCCTTGCTGGGTCCCAACGGCGCAGGAAAGACGACCCTGATCAACATCATCTGCGGCATCGTCACCGCAAGCGGCGGCACGGTCACTGCGGACGGCCACGACATCGTGGGCGACTACCGCGCGGCTCGAACCAAGATAGGCTTGGTGCCGCAGGAACTGAGCACCGACGCGTTCGAAACGGTCTGGGCAACGGTGTCCTTCAGCCGCGGCCTCTTCGGCCGAGCGCCGAATCCCGCCTTCATCGAGCGCCTGCTGCGCGATTTATCGCTATTGGATAAGCGCGACAGCAGGATCATGACGTTGTCCGGCGGCATGAAGCGGCGCGTGATGATCGCGAAGGCACTGTCTCACGAGCCGGAAATATTGTTCCTGGATGAACCGACCGCCGGCGTCGATGTGGAGCTGCGCCGCGACATGTGGAGCCTGGTACGGGGCCTGCGCGACACCGGCGTCACCGTCATCCTCACCACGCACTACATCGAGGAAGCGGAGGAAATGGCCGACAGAATCGGCGTGATCAACAAAGGCGCGTTGGTCGTGGTCGAAGAGAAGACGCAGCTGATGAAAAAACTCGGCAAGAAGCAGCTCACCTTGCACCTGCATGAGCCGCTCCGACGGATCCCGCCCGGACTGGATTCCTGGGGACTCGAACTCAAAGCCGACGGCCACGATCTGGTGTACACGGTCGACGGCGCGAACAGCATCGATATTTCCGCGCTGCTGAAACGGATGAGCGACTTGTCGATCTCGGTCAAGGACCTGCAAATGCGCCAGAGCTCGCTCGAGGATATTTTCGTCCAGTTAGTGAGGGAACCCGCGTGAGTCCATCGATGCCGCGCATCGCATTCAATCGGCACGGTGTCTGGGCCATCTATAGGTTCGAGATCGCACGTTCGCTTCGCACGCTGGTGCAGAGCGTGGTAACGCCGGTGCTCACCACGTCGCTGTACTTCGTGGTCTTCGGCGCGGCGATCGGCTCGCGCCTGTCGACCGCCGGCGGCGTCAGTTACGGCGCGTTCATCGTGCCGGGATTGATCATGCTGGCGTTGTTCACCGAGAGCCTATCCAACGCCTCGTTCGGCATCTACTTCCCGAAATTCACCGGCACGATCTACGAACTCCTGTCCGCGCCCGTGTCCTACGTCGAAATCGTCATCGCCTATGTGGGCGCGGCGTCGACCAAGTCGGTGGTTCTTGGCTTGATCATTCTGGCCACGGCGTCGCTGTTCGTGCCGATCAGAATCCTCCACCCGGCATGGATGATCGCGTTTTTGTTGTTGACGGCCTTCACATTCAGTCTGTTCGGATTCATCATCGGAATCTGGTCGAGGAGTTCATTCCCATGTTGATCATCCCCCCGCTCACCTTCCTCGGCGGCGCCTTTTATTCGATCGACATGCTGCCGCCGGCCTGGCGCGCCTTCAGCCTGTTCAATCCCATCGTGTACTTGATCAGCGGCTTCCGCTGGAGCTTTTACGGCACCGCCGATGTGGGCGTCGGCGTCAGCATGACCATGACCCTGGGATTCCTGGCTGCTTGCCTGGGAGTAATCGCCTGGGTATTCAAAACCGGGTTCCGCCTGAAGAACTGACGACGGTACGCTGCTCGTCCGTCGTCCATTCAAGTCAGCCGCCATTTTCACGTAGACTTCCGTCCATGAAAAAATCCAATACCCAGGACCAAGGCCGCCGGTATCACAGGCTTTCCGGGCTCTGCCTACTGCTCGGCGGCTCCCTTCTTGCCGCATCCGTCATGGACTCATCCGCGCGCGCCGCGCCCGCTGCGACGCCGCCGCACCTCGACATCGATCTCGACGCGTTCGACGCGAGCAAGAAATTGATGGTGCTGCCGGACGGCGAGTCGCTGGCCTACATCGACCGGGGCGAGCGTTCGGGCTCCGCCGTGGTATTGATTCACGGCTACACCGACAACGCACGAGATTGGGTGCCCATGCTGCCGTATTTGTCGAAGCATTACCGCCTGATCCTGGTCGACATCCGGGGTCATGGACGGTCCAGCAAGCCGGAGTGCTGTTACACCCGGCTCGACTTTGCCTATGACATCAAGCTGCTGCTGGACGCGCTCGGCGTGCAGAAGGCGGATATCGTCGGGCATTCCCTGGGCAGCATCATCGCCCAGACGTTCGCCGAATACTGGCCGGAACGAACAGCGCACGTCGTATTGATCTCTTCGACCGGCGGATCGCCTCCCGACCGGCCGAAAAAGCCTCCGCAGTTCGACTTCGCCGCCGAGATCCGCAAACTCAAGGAACCCATCGAAGCGGACTCGCCTTTCATGATCGCCTGGTGGGACTCGCCGACGCCGGTGGACCCCGATTTCATTCGCCGGCAGCGTAGGGACGCCGCCGGGATCCCGCTGCGCGTCTGGCTGGCGGTTCTCGACCAAGCGCTGCCGGCCAATAACGTATATGGCGACCTGCAGAGCACGCTGCCTCGCCTCAAGGCGCCGACTCTGCTCATTTGGGGCAGCAAAGATCCCATCATGGAGGAAGACGTGCGCCAAACATTGCGCAGCGCCTTGCCGAACGCCGGGGTGAAGATCTTCGACGGCCTCGGTCATAATCCCTTTTGGGAAGATCCGCGCGGCGTTGCCGAGACCATCAACGCCTTTTTGAAGAGCCCGCTCTAGGCCGCATCGGGATCTAGCCCCAAGTCGGCGGCATGCGCCTGGCGGCGATCGGCCACGACGTCGAGCGAACGGCACGCGGCGATGTACACGAGCGCCGATACCGGCAGTCCGATCAGCATCGCCACATCGGCGCCGCCGAGCGCTTTCGCCACGGGTCCCTTCCACGACTCGGTGCTGAAGAACGGAATCATCGCGACGAACCCGATGCCATACGCCCATAGGCCGCGCCAGCACCAACGCCCGTACATGCCGTGCGAATTGAATATCTCGCGCACGGAATAATGTCCCTTGCGGATCAGGTAGAAATCCACCAGGTTGATCGCGGTCCAGGGCGTGAAAAGATACAAAAGCACCGCGAGGAACTCGCCGAATTTGGCGACGAAATTCTGCGACGATGCAAGGGCGAGGCTGGTCGCGATCACCGTCGACACGAGCAAGGTCAGAAGCCGCTTGGCGAGCGTCAGACGGCTGGGTCTGATGGAATCCATCACGCTCAAGAGAGTCAGGGACGCGCCGTAATAGTTGAGCGATGTGATCGTCACGAGGCCAAAGAGGGAGCACAGCAGCAGCGGCTTGCCGAAACCTGGCAGCGCCATGTCGGCCACGGTGCGCAGCGCCGTCGCCACTTCCATGGTGGGATACAGAGCCGCGGCCAGCGTTCCGACCAGCATCATCCAGGTCCCGCCGACGAAGGCGCCCAAGTAGGTCCACCAGAACGACGCCCCCACGCCCACGTCGCGCGGCAGGTAGCGCGAGTAGTCGGATACATAGATCGACCAGGCAATCTGATACGACGCGGCCGCGAAGAATTGCGCCAGAAACGGCACAGCGCGAAAGCCGCGCAGCGCGATTTCCTGCGCCGGCAGGTGCACCCTCGCAAGCGCCGCGACCGTGAAGATCAGGAGCGCGCCGATCAACAGGTACGCGATCCAGCGCTGCGCCAGATGGATCAGGTCGTAGCCGATCACGGCCAGGGAAACGGACAGTATCGTGAAGACCAGCATGGTCAGCGTCGCATCGCCGCCGTACAGGGACAGCACGGTCTGCGCCGCCAGGATCTGATTGAAGGCATTGAATCCGATGTACGCGATGAGCGCGACCCCCCACACCAGGAGGGCGCCGACGTAGCCGAACTGCGGCCGCGACTGAATCATCTGCGGCAAGCCGAGCTGCGGGCCTTGCGTGGAATGAAACGCCATGAAGAACGTGCCGAACGCGCATCCGAAAAGCACCGCCAGCGCCATCCACAGCAAATGTCCGCCGAGCGCGACCCCCACCACGCCGGTCGCAACGGTCGCCAAGTGCGCGTCGCCGGAAAACCAGACCGGCCACAGATGCCACACCTTGCCGTGCCGCTCCGCGATCGGCACGTAGTCTATCGATCGCTTTTCGATCATCAGGTCGCCGAATTTTGCCGTCATGGGGTACTTTTGTTTTGATACCGGCGAAAATACTACCATCTCGGTCCCTATTGCGGCGCATTCTCGCCCGTCTCCCGGCACGGTTTCGACGAGCCATGCATTGCCATTCATTAACTATTTTGATAATATTATCGTATATCGTTAATATTTAATCCGACGGAGAACCCGGATGAACCCCACCCCCAGCGACTGGCCGCGACTCTCCAGCAGCGTTTTCTACCAAGACGCGGCGGCCGCCATCGATTGGCTGTGCGACGCCTTTGGTTTTATGGTTCGGCTCAAGGTCGAAGGCGACAACGGACGGATAGAACACAGCGAACTGACCTATGGCGAAGGCCTGATCATGGTCGGCCAAGAGGACCCGGACTCGGAGCGGCTCTGGAAGCGCTCGATGCGCAGCCCTAAATCCCTCGATGGAGCCGGCACCCAGAGCATCATGTTCTTCGTCGACGATGCCCGGGCGCACTGCGCCCACGCGCGGGCGCGCGGCGCGCACATCGTGGAGGAGCCCGCGACCCACGACTACGGCGAGGATTATTGGGCCGATTTGAGCTACGGAGCGCTCGATCCGGAGGGCCATCTTTGGTGGATCACCCAACGCCTGCGCAATCCGCCGGCGCGTTGATGGCGTCGAACCTCGTGGACCACCGCCCCGTTAAACCCGTCTTGGATGCGGCCTTCGCCGCGCTGTCCGATTCCTCACGCCGCGAAATGATCCGCATGCTGCTGCAGAAGCCGAGGCGCGCCGGCGAGCTTGCGGACAGCGTCGACATGAGTCCGCAGGCGCTCAGCCGGCATCTGCGGGTATTGCGCAAGGCCGGATTGGTTGCGGAGGAAGGCATCGAGGACGACGCGCGCGTTCGCGTGTACAGCGTGCAACCCGCGGCGTTTCAACCCGTGCAGCAATGGCTGGCGCAAGTCGAAGACCTCTGGCGCGGGCAGCTGCAAGCCTTCAAGGCGTACGCCGAGGGCAATCAGCGCGGCCGTAAATCCAGGACATGAGCGGCGACAGCGCGCGCGTCAGCGTCACGGTTGCGGTTGAGCCGCCGCTGGCGTTCGAAATCTTCACCGCAGAGATCGACCGCTGGTGGCGGCGCGGCATTAAATTTCGCCACTCGGGCGGGCGCGGCGGCTTCCTGCGCATTGAATCCGAAGTGGGCGGCCGCCTGTTCGAATCCATCGATGGCGACGGCGGCCCGCATGTCCTCGAAGTGGGACGCGTACGTGTTTGGGATCCCCCGCGTCGTGTCTCCTTTACCTGGCGCAACGCCAACTTCGCCGTACATGAGGAGACCCAAGTCGATGTCGAATTCGCCGCGGCCTCCGCGGGCACGCTCGTGACGGTGACCCATCGCGGCTTCTCGGTCTTGCGCGACGATCATCCGGCCCGGCATGGATTGCAAGGGGCCGACTTCAGCCGGATGATCGGTCTCTGGTGGGGCGAGCAGATGAGTTCGCTGCGCGAGGTGTGCGCCGCGCCGCGCTCATAGCCCGAGCACGACCACCTTGGCGTTGATTTTGGGCGTGGGCCATATCAGCGAAGTCATGCCCGCGGCGACCGCAATTTTTTGTCCCTGGCCCGCGTCGTAGGTAATCACTCCCCCGCCGATCGCACCGCCGAGATCGGTCGACCACAATTTCTTGCCGCCGGCCGCGGCAAAGGCATAGAAATTGCCGCCCATGTCGCCGAACAATAACAGGCCGCCGCCGGTCGGCGTCACGCCCCCCATGATCGGAAAGGGCGCATGGAATTGCCACTTGCGTTCACCGCTGGCGGCGTCGGTCGCCGTCATCCAGCCGCTCCAGCGCTTTGGATCGTCCTGCTGACCGAAACCTTCGGTGGCGCCGCTCCAGGGCTGGCCCATCTTTCCGCTCACGAGCGCAGCGGCGGGTACCGCGCGCACCGTCGTGCACCAATCCACCTCGCCGGTGAAAATGAGATTATCCGCGGGATCGAACGCCGCGCCATTCCACTCCGCTCCCCCCTGCGAACCGGGGCAAAACCGCGTGCCCTGCGCGGTCATGGGCGACTCGACGTTCGATATGGTGGTGACCGGTTTTCTGTACACCACCCGGCCGTCGTTCAGGTCGATCAGGTACAAGTGCCCATCCTTCGGCGCTTCCGCCAGCATCCGATGGCCCACCCTGCTCAAGAACAAGACCGGTGCACTGGATACGTCCCAGTCGTGAAAATCGCGCGTCACCAATTGAAAATGCTTCTGATAGGCGCCCGTCTTGGCATCGAGAACCACGATTGAATTGGCGAATAAATTCTCGCCCTGGCGCGGCGCCTTGGCGAAATCCGGTGCGGGATTGCCGCCGGGAACGTACAAAAAGCCCTTGTTCGGGTCGAGCGTATAGGAGGTCCAGGTTGCGCCGCCCGTGATCGGTATGCCTGTCGCATTCTTCCAGGAGGACGCGGCGTGCGATCCCGCAGCCGGCGCCTCCGTTCCGCGCGCAGCATCGCCCGGCATCTTCGGCACCATGTAGAACTCCCACACGATGTGGCCGGTCTTCGCATCGAGGGCATACATCCGACCCTTCACCCCCTTGTTGTCGCCGCCCGCGTTGCCGATGAACACGAGTCCGTTCCAGGCGATGGGCGCCGCCGGGACCGATTCGCCCTTGGCCGGGTCGGCGATGGTCGTCGACCACAGGGGCTTACCGTTCTTCGCGGCGTACGCGATGACGCGACCGTCGGCCGTTCCCCGAAATACCCGGCTGTCCAGCCACGCCAGGCCGCGGCTGACCTTCAGAACGCCGGAGACGAACTCTTCATGGGTGCGCCAATTCTGTTTGCAGGTATTGGCGTCGATGGAAAAGGTATCGTGCTCGGTGGTCGCGAACAGCGCACCGTCGACCTCGATCAGCCCGGTCTGAAACGACGTCTGTTCACCGGTGTCGAAGCTGCAGAGCACTTTGAGCCCGGCCGCATTCTTGGTGTCGACGGTATCGAGGGAGGCATAGCGCTCGGATGTGAGAGTGTTGTTGTAGTTGGCCCAATTCTTGTAAGCCGCCTGCGCCAATGCGGGACAAGTGAGCAGGACGGCGGCGGCGAGAACGGGGAATTTCCACTGCATAACGTTCCCGATTGCACAAGAGGTCGGACAGTATTCCCTGCTGCTGGGTCTACGTCCAGCAGCGGGCGGTGGGGACGCTCGTAGGCGCCCGCCTGCTCGCGGAACCGGTTACCTTACTCGCCGACGCTACGCGCGTTGAGGGTCATACAGATAGCGCCGCGTGAGCGGCAATGGCAGATTGCCCGCGACGCGCTTGCCCGCCAGCACCTGATAGATGCCGATGTCCCCCGCTTCGAATTCCAGCGCACAAGCTGCCATGTACAGCCGCCAGACCCGGTAAGTCGCTTCGCCGACATACTGCAGCGCGCGCGCGTGGTTGCGCTCCAATCCCGCGACCCAATGGCGCAGCGTCAGGGCGTAGTGCGGGCGCAGCGCCTCGACATCCGCGATTTCGAATCGCGCTCGCTCCATGGCGTGTTGGATATTGCTGATATTGTCGAGCTGACCGTCGGGAAATACGTAACGGTTGATGAATTCGGTGGACAGGGACTTCTGCCAACCCTCGGAGTCGTGCGTGATTCCATGATTGAGAAAAAGACCGTGCGGTTTGAGCAGACGATGGACCGTGGAGAAATAGACGGGCAGGTTCTTCAAACCCACATGCTCGAACATGCCGATACTGGCCACCTTGTCGTAGACCGACTCGCCCTGCAAATCCCGATAATCCCGCAATTCGACGCTGACCCGATCCTCGAGCCCCGCCTGGGCAATGCGTTCCCGCGCCATCTGGAGTTGCCGCGGGCTCAAGGTCACGCCATGCGCCCGCACCCCGTAGCGCTGCGCCGCATGGATCACGAGTGCGCCCCACCCGCAGCCGATGTCGAGAAAGCTCTCGCCCGGCCGCAACGACAGCTTGCGGCAGATATGCTCGAGTTTGGCTTCCTGGGCGGCGTCCAGGCCGACGTCGGGCGTCTCGAAATAGGCGCAGGAATACACCATCGCACGGTCCAACCAGAGTGCGTAGAACTCGTTCGAGACGTCGTAATGGAATTGGATGGCGTCGCGGTTTTCCGCCTTGGAGTGCGCCTTGACGGCGTGTCCATGCGAGGGCGACCACTGGATCCGCGCCGGCCGCCGGTCGGCGTTCAGCGCCCGCAATCGCATTGCCGCGGCAGCCGCTCCAATCTGCTCGCCCACCGACATCTGCAACGCCTGCAGATGATCCTTGAGCGCGAGAGCTGCGAAAAAATCGCCTTCAATATCCAAATCTCCGCGAAAGTAGGCTTCGGCAAGCCGCAGCGGGTCTCTTCCGAGCACCGCCGAACAGACGACCTCGGGATTGCGAAACACCAGGGCGAACGGAGACTCCTGCGCGCATGGATCAGCGCCCACCCGCACCGTTGCGTCGTTCCACAGACGCAGCGTGAGATTCATGGGCAAACGGCGAAATAGCCGGGTCAGCAAGTCGGCCGCGAGTTCGCTTCCCCGGTAGGCGCCTGCGGATGACGTGGGCCGCGTTTGGACGGTCGACATCTGGCCGCCGCCTGCCGATGCAGGACGCATCGCCGATTCCGTGTGCACTTGATTCCGCATGGAGACACCCCCGAAGTCCGAGTTCGTCACCGTATTGTCATAATTATACGTCGACGGATTCGGTTTGGAATCGTCATGCTGAAATTCAAGCAAAATGCGTACCATCGGCACCGGCGGCCGAGAACTCAGCGGTGCTCGGTCCGTCAATGAAGTTTTTACATACCCGCGGCCTTTTTTTCCACGACTCGGCAGCGGTTGAGCCGGCGGCCGCCGGCGGCTGCGCGGCCGACGAGTCCGGCCGCGATCATTTTCCGGCTCCGTTTCGGGTCTTTTCGATGAATGCCGCGACATTCGCGTGCAATGCCCTCAAATCCGGCTCATGGGCGTAAACCATGTGGCCGGAGGTGTAGAAATGCATCTCGATGTTGCCCTGGAGCGCACTCTGGATGGGCAGCTGCCGAAGTTCGTACACCGCGGCAAAGTACGGGGTCGCAAGATCGTAATAGCCGCCGTTGAGCTGCACCTTGAGATTCGGGTTTTGCTTCATGGCGACCGCGAGATCCGGCATGACATTGATCGGACCCGGGACTTTGACCGGCGAGCCCGGCGGCTGGTGCAGCATGTCCCAAAGTTTGTCGACATCGAGTTCCGGCTTGTAGATCTTTTTCTCGCCGAATTTGAGCGTGGTCCGCACATAATCGTTGAACGCCGAGACATAGGCCGAGGAGATTGCCGCGGACTGCGGGTCGTAGTCGGCTTCCTTGCTCATCGGATCGATGGTCGGTCCCGCAAACCGGGTGTCGAGGCGTCCCGTCGTCGTATCGCTTCCCAGCAGAGTTTTTTCGAATTCTCCGCCGTTGACGCGCAAATTCGCGCGCTCGATGTAATCGGCCGCGAGTCCCGTATAGGCGTGAAGCCGGGTCGCGATTTCCGCTTTGCGTTCGGCGCTCAGGCTCGAGCCCGCCGCCAGCGCCTGCGAGTAGTCGGTCAACGCGAAGTTCTCGACTTCCTTCAACAGGGGTTCGAGTGCGGCGGGCTGATTCGGCAGCTTATGGTGATACCACGCCGTGGCCGCGTACGTGGGCAGCGCCAGTACGTAGGGCAGATCCACGCCGGGATTGAACTGCGGCTGATCGACGCCGTCGTCGAAGTTCAATACTTGCGACAGCAGAACGATGCCGTTGAGGTCGAGCGATTTTTCGTGCTCGAGGATGTAGGCGAGCGCCGCGGACCGCGTGGTCCCGTAGCTCTCGCCGAACAGATACTTCGGCGAATTCCAGCGGTTGTGGCGCGAAAGGAACTCGACGATGAAATTGGCGAAGGCATGCGCGTCTTGATCGACGCCGTAGAACGCCTTTTCCTTGTCCGCTCCTCGCAAATGACCGAATCCCGTGCCGGGCGCATCGACGAACACCAGATCGCTGGCGTCGAGAAGGCTGTATTCGTTGTCGACGATTCGATAGGGAGCCGCCGGGCTGTGCGTGTCATCCGCCGTCACCACCCGCTTCGGTCCGAATGCGCCCATGTGCAGCCAGACCGTGGAGGAACCGGGGCCGCCATTGAACAGGAACATGATGGGCCGGTGAGCTTCCTCCTTGTCGCCGCGGAAATACGCCACATAAGACATCCCGGCTTCGGGCGGTTGTGGGGGCGGCGGGCCGGTTCGATCCTCACGCGGCGGCGGGGCATCGTCGTCCAGGGGATCTTTCACGTGCACGACCAAGATCCCGGCTTCGGATTGATAGCCGAGCGCGCGTCCGCCGATCGTTATCGATCCCTGAGTGACCTTGAACTCATCCCGCAAATACCGCGGCGACTCGGTAGGCTCCGGAACCACCGATATTTTAGCGTCCGGTCTGTCGCTGGGCGGCGAGCGCTCGGCACTCACCGACGTTGATGCGGCGAACGCCGCACTCAGCAATGACGAGCCGACCAAAACTCGAATCCATAGGGCCATTATCTATTCTCCGATCGCAAAAACGTTCATTGTATTCGCTCGGAGGACATCGCTCCTAATATTCGCGCTCTAATATTCGAACTGATACGACAAACCGATGCTGCTGCCCGGATCGTTTTCCGGAGTGGTGCCGAGCACCGAGCCGGTGCCGTTTCCCAATCGGGTCTGCAGCTTCAAGTGTTTGGTCAGATCCACGTCCGCTCCGACTTGGCTGGTACCGGTCGTGCTCTGCTTCGCTTCAACGTAGACGCGCTTGGAGATGTAGCGCCCGGCCTCGATGCTGGCGCCGGTGTTTTGAGTTCCCGACCCCGTGGTGGTCGCGGTGTTGCTCGCGCCCGCGCCGACGCTGAGGCGATCCAGCCCCAGGCTTTTTTGCAATTTGACCAGCGGATTGAGGCCGCCGTCGCCGCCCACGCCGCTTAAAGAAGCGAGCGCCACGCCGACTTGCGCCAGCTGCAGCGCCGAAAGCTGTGCAGCGGGCGCACCGAACAGCAGCAGCGCCATGATCTCGTCCTGCGGCTTGGCCGGACTGCTCGTGAATTCGAATTGCGGAGCATCCGCGAGACCGTTGATGTGCAGCGTCGCGGTGGTGTCCGTGATCGTCGTCTGCGCCGTGAAATCCAATGTCGGATCGATCTTGTTCTTGAGGCCGGCGCCGTTGAAGCTGACGCGGCCTGCGGTGAAACTGAGCTTGTTGCCGGAGAGCGCGAAACTCCCGCGCTGCAGATCGAAGCCCCCGGTCACCAGGGGCGAGTCCGTCGTGCCGCGGACACGCAGCTCCCCGCTCATCTCCGCATCGAGCCCCCGGCCCTGCACCAGAAATTCTTGCGGCGCCTGAAGCGTCACGTCCAGGCCGACCACCAGCTGCCTGTCCGGAGGCGGCGGCGCAGGCTTACCGTGCCTACGCACGTCGAGCACCGCGACATTCGGCGGCAAGCTGTTCGGAATTCCGATCAACGTGTGATTCAAGTGCACCGTCCCGGCAATGTCGAGATGCTCGCGCGCTCTCCCGCTCACGAGCAAATCAGCGTTGAGATTCGCGGTCACCAATTTGCTCGCGACCGGTTGGGCGTTGTCGGCCTTGATCTTGAGATCCACCGGCATCCCCGATTGAAGCACGCCGATGCTGCCCGTCATGGTTACCGTTCCGGGCGCGGCCGAGGCTGTCAGGCTTTTGATCTGCAAGGTTCCTTCGCTGCCGACGATGGCCGCGGTGATGTCGGTCAGGCCCACGCCGCGTGCATAGTCGCGCACGCTGCCCTTCGTCAGGTTCACCGTGCCGTCGATTTTCGGCGCCGCGACGCTGCCGGCCACGGTCGCATCGACGTCGAGTTGACCGGCGGCATGCTGGCCGCGCGCCTCCAGGAGCGGATTGATCATCCCCGTCGGCGGCGAGCGGCGCCCGGCCGGTGATGCTCAAGCGAGACGCCGTGCCGGCCACCAGTCCGGCATCGATATCCGCAGTGTCTGCCGCCAATCGTGCGGTGGCATGCACGTCGAGCAACGGCAGACCGAAAGTCGCGTTGTCCGCCGGCGCCAAGCCGGTCGCGGTGAGCCGGACTTGGCCCGTGGGCGACGCCAAGCTGCCCCGCAGCTCGGCATCGGCCTCGATCGTGCCCGACGCCAGCAGTCCGGGTGCGAAGGCGTTGATGAGCGCGGGCTGAACCCCGTGCAGCGACGCTCGCACATCGAGCGACGGCGCGATGCGTCCCTCGAGCTGAAACACGGCTTGTTGCGCCCCGAGCTTGAGCACGTCGACGGACACGCCGTTCGCCAAGGCAATCCGCGCCGGAGAAAGCAAGCGCAGGTCCTGCCCACGATAATTCAGCGCCGCGCTCGCCAGCGCAATCGTGCGGGTACCGAGGTCCGATGATCCGCTCGCCGACAAGCTCGCCGCGGCGCCGTGCAAATTCGGCGCTTGCACATCGAGCTTGAAGCCAAATGCATCGGTGCTGCCTTCCGCGTCCAGGCGGGCAGTCCCGGCGAACTGCCCCGCCGATAAGTCCCGAACGGATACGTGCAGTTCGGCATGCGCGCGCTTCGGGTCGGGGCGCAACACGACAGTTCCCGCGAGACTCCCGCCGAGATTCGTGCCGAGCAAGTCCTTGAGATCGGCGAGTTGTCCCAAGCCCACGCGCAATTGACCGTGCGACAGCGCCGCATTCGACGCGAGGCTGATGTCGCCGTCCGCATGGGCGCTCTTCCAATCCGCACTGCGAACCAGCACTCGCAAGGACCCGCCTTGGGCTTGTTCCACGGCCACGGATAGTTGCATCGGCGCCCCGTCCAGCAATCCCTGCGCCACGAGCGTACCGCTCGGCGACGACGGCAACCCGCGCACCTTTATCGCGGCGGATAGCGTACCCGTGGGCGAATCTCGCACCGAGAGAGTCGAGGTCAACTGCGCCTGTGCCGCCAGTGCGCCCACCGGACCGTCCGTCGTTCCCGACGCCTTCAGGGTACCGGCGAGCGCCGGCGACAATGACTTCAAATCCCGGACATCAAGATCCCAACTCGCATGCAGGATCGAGGGACTCGGACCGCGCGGACCGGGTACGGGCCTCGAGACGTCGCCGCTTGCCGTCAGCACCGCCGCGCGACCCGTGAATTTCATGTTCTCGAGCGTGATGCTCCGGTCGGTCAGCGCGCCCGACAATTGCAAGGTGGCGCTGTCCCCCACCGCACCCGACCAGATCTCGGTCCCGACGCGAAGCGCGGCGCTTGCATCGAGAGTCACATGCGTCGCCGCGGCATCGTGCAACAGCTGCGCCTTGACGAGCGCGCTGCCGCCGGCATTCTGGCCGCCGAGCGCCGCGAGCGGGCCCAAATCCGGCAGGCGCAGCTCGAGCGCCGCGCTTCGCGTGTCCGCGGCCGCCGCGGTCAAGTTGGTGGACGCATGCAGGGAAAACAATCGATGTGAAGCCGATACAACCAGAGGCCGCGCGGCTTCATCCAGCCGCACCGCCGCGTCGATTTTAACCGGCGATTCCTGCAGCAACTCCGGCCGAGGTCCGGGTATCCGCAAGCCGTCGATGATTGCATGCAGCGCGGCGCTTCCGGAGTCGGCCGTGAGATCTGCATCGAGGGCGGCGAGGCGGACATCCCCGGGTAGCCGCAATTCACGTGCTTCGATATGCCCTTCCGCGCGCGGCGTTTTGACGCCGCCATGCCAGCGGCCATGTAAGCTCGCGCTCTCCCAGGCGATGTCGGGCCGCGGGGACAAGGCCGGCGAGTCGAACGCAAAATCGAGATCGGCCGACAGATCGGTCACGTTGAGGTTGCCCTGCGCGCGTCCGCGAAAGGCGCCGGCGTCGATGGACAGCTCGACGCGCTCCGCCTCGCGAGGTCCGCTCAAATTCACCGATGCCGCCAGTGCGCCCAGCCCCGGGAGCTGCAGCAGATTCTCCAACGGGCCGCCCGCGGGTTCGTGCAGGGTCAATGCCGCGTCCATCCGTTTCGGATCGAACCGCAGCTGCAATTCATATTCCCCATCGCCGTCGATGCGATGCGCCGCGGCGCTGATGATCATGTCCCTCACGGAGCGCAAGTGGGCGTTGCCGCGCAGCGTGAGCGACGCGGGCGCGCCGGCGAGCTCCGCGCCGAGTCTCACGAGATCAACCGTCATGCTTGCCACGTCGATGCGCGGTATGGACACCGTGCCGCTTTGCGCATTGGGTGACGGTTCGGGGGTACGCTCCATGTCCACGCTTGCCGCGTGCAGGGTCTCGATTTGGATGCGCCGCGCCAGCAATGCCGCCGGCGACCAGTTGAGGGTCACCCGGTCCGCGCGCAGCCACACGCCGCGATCATCGCTGAGTTCCAGGCGTTCCAACGTCAGGCGCTGGGGAAACGAGCCTGCCAATCCCGACAGGGAGACGTGGCCGGAGGTCAGGCTGTGCGTCAGCTTCTCGATCATCGCGCGGCCGGAGTCGGTATTGCCGGCAATGAACAGGGCGCCGCCCAGCAACAAGATGAGCAGCGCCGACGCGCCCATCACCCAACCGGAAATTTTGAGTGCCCGGCGCATCAGAAGGCCTGCCCCAGCCCGATGTAGATCTCGAGGGCATCGTCGCCGCAGGCGGGCGGCGGCGAGATCGTGGACGCCACGCACGCCACGCGGCGCCGCTGGGTCGGCACGGCAACATCGAACCTGATGGGTCCGATCGGCGTGTAATATCGCACGCCCGCCCCGAAACCCACGTGCAACGTGTCCGGTACCGCGCCGGGCACCGCGCCGAGGTTCGCGGTGACTTCTCCGGCGTCCACGAACAGAGCGGCACCGAAGTTGGTTCCGAAGCGCTGCCGCAATTCCAAACTGGCCGCCCTGATCGAGGTACCGCCGATGGGCGTGCCGTCGGGCAGCGCCGGACCCACGGACTGATAACGATATCCGCGGACGGAGCCGCTGCCGCCGGCGTAGAAGCGCTGATCCGGCGGCAGGCTGAATTCCCCTGCCCCTTCTGCGAGCCCCGCCAACGCACGGCCGGCGAGTACCGTACGGCCGGGGTCGGTGGGCAGCACATGATTCAGATCAAAATAGCCCGCGATGGTGAACTGGCTGATGATGAACCTGGCATTGGGATGGCCCTGCGCAAGCGTGGGGGTCACGCTCAACGAAGCGCGCACTCCGCGCCGCGCATCCTCGAGCGGTGAGGCGAGATTGGTCGTGTCGACGGCCACGTTCACCGGCAGCGCAAACAGCGTGTAATTGCGCGTGACGTCGGCTAGAACGATGTTGGTCCCTGGAATGGCTAGGGACCCTGGAATGGGCGTGGTTCCTTGAATGATCGTGTTCTCTTGAATGATTTGTTCGTCGGTCGTGGCGCCGCCGATGCTGACGCTCCATACGCTGGAGATCTTGCGAGTCAAGGTCACGCTGGTCGTGCGCGCCGTCTGATCATAGGACTGCAGCGACTGCTTGAGCGCGCCGACGGCGAATTGCAGCGATTGATCGCGGCGGCCGAAATCCGGCATCAGGTACTTTGCGCTCGTGTCATAGCCTGCTCCCGTCGTACTGCTGCCGCCGAGATTGATCACCCGGGCAGCGAGGGTCAACTGCTCCGCATTGCCGAAGACATTGCGGTCGGTCCAGGTGACGCCGCCGCTGCCGCCCAGGTCGCTGGAATACGCGGCACTGACGGAGACCCCGTGGCGCGGGCGCTCTCGGATCCTGAAGGTGATCGGCACCCCGCCGGAATCGTCGACCGCGGTGCCGATCTCGAGGCTGACCTGTGTGAACACGCCCAGCCCCAAGAGATCGCGGCGCGCCCGCTCGATCGCGGACGGGCTGTACGGATCGCCGGTATGCAGCAGGAGCCTGCCCCGCAACAAGGACTCATGCACCCGCCCCAAACCTCGGATGTGGATCTTGCCGACGTTGGCTTTGGGTCCCACGACCACGTGAAAGCGCAGGTCGAGTACCGGTGCGTCCGCCGCCTCGTAGGCGACCGGCGGATCCACGTTCGCGAATGCGTAGCCTCGTTCCTGCAGCGCGGTGAGCAAGCGCGAACCTCCCGCGAGCACGTCCGAAGCGACCGCGGGCTCTCCGCCGGTCAGACCGAGCGAGCTTCGTACCCCTTCGGGCAATTCGCCGTCGATATCGATGCGGCGCAGATGGTAGAGCGGCCCCAAAGTAAAACCGATCGCGACGCGCGCCTCCTCTCCTTTCGGCAACGCGCTCAACACGTCGCCGAGCGCTGGATTGCTGAGCATCATGCCGTTGATCGTGATGGCGACGCTGGACCGGTAGTAGCCGAAGCTCTCGAGCGAGGTGGTGAGCCGGTCGATGTCGCTGCGCGCACGCGCGATCAGGCCGAAGGGACTGACGGGAGCCGTTCGACGCAACGACTGCAGATCCGACGTGGCTTTGAGAGTCGTATCCATATCGCCATTCCCGACTGAAGCGATCTCGACCCGGTAAGGTTGCGGATCGGCGGCCTGCGCCAAGGAACCGAACGCCGCAACCGCTAACAGAAGTGCGAATACTCTTTGGGTCATTCGCCCGAAGGATACACCGGTGTGCGCGTACCGATTGTCGGCCGATGCCTACAGTCCAACGTCGTACCGACGGATACCCGTTGGTTGTGGATCGATGGTTGTGGATCGATAATGAAGAGGACACGTTATACAATCGGTCGACGGTTGACGCTCCCCCGCCGCGCGAATCGAATGCGCCTGCTCGCCGGCAAACACGAACGAGGGTGTGCCGATGGCTATGCGGGATATCATGACGGCGCGGGTCGTCACCGTCGAAATGGACGACCGGCTAGAGGCGGTCAAAGAAATCTTTGACACGATGAATTTTCACCATTTGCTCGTGGTGGACGAGCACAAGAAACTGAGCGGCATCGTCTCGGATCGGGACCTGTTGAAAGCCCTGAGCCCCTATGTGGGCAGCGTAACGGAAACCGCACGGGATCTCGCCACGCTCAACAAACGGGTGCATCAGATCATGACCAGACATCCGATCACGCTGCGCCCGCACTCCAGCGTCGGTGAGGCCGTCAATCTGCTGCTCGCCCATCGAATTTCATGCATTCCCATCGTCGATGATGAGTTCAAGCCGGTGGGCATCGTCAGTTGGCGCGACTTGCTCGGGTCGTGGGCCGCCGGCTGAAAGACGGCCGGCCGGTCGGATGATCGTTCGCCGCAGGCCCGTCCGTTGAGTTGAAAGACCGCCCGTTAGAAGGTAAGGTTTGCCATGGCTCGCGTTCGCTCAAACTGGACATCGGCAATCCTGGCCGTCGTGGTCGCTTTCGCCTTGGTTCCGGCCCGTTCCGCCGAGCGTGACATCTACCCGGCACCCGGACAGGCGAAAGCGGACCTGGCCGCGGCCCTCGCCGCATCGGCCGCGAGTCATAAAAGAGTCATCCTGGACTTCGGCGGCAATTGGTGCCCCGATTGCCACGTTCTTGATAGTTATTTTCATGACTCGGCCAATCGACCGATTCTGGAATCGAACTACATCCTGGTCCACGTCAATATCGGGCGCCTGGATGAGAATCTCGACATCGCCGAACGGTACCAGATCCCGTTGCGAAAGGGCGTTCCGGCCCTTGCCGTTCTCGGCGAGGGCGGCGAACTTCTCTACAGTCAGAGGACCGGCGAATTCGAGGCCATGCGCGGCATGAAATCTTCCGCGGTGACCGACTTTCTGGTCCGCTGGAAACATCCCTCCTCTTGATTTCCCGCTGATCGCGGCCTGAGTTGCCCCTTAGGTCTAGTCGGCGGCCGCGCCCCCGCGAAGTCCGTGCCGTCCGCTTTGGTGCTGCCTTGACAATAGTTGCCGTGGCAACTATATTGGAGGCCTAGAGAAAGATTGGGCGCCGCGGGGCTGACGATGCAGGGTTTGACGATGCAAGGCACGGCTCAAATGTCCGCTAATCCAACGTCTACCCGGTCCTTTCGATTGCTCCGGGCCTCGCCCACGCTTGTATCGATCTGTTCGCTGGCTGTGATCTTGCTGCAGGGCTGCTTTTCCCTTTCATCCCGCAATTCGCCGCCGCTCGGCTATACGGCGGTTGCCGGCGACTTGCCGCTCGGCATACGCACGCTCGGCGCCGATCAGCACTATTCACTGCAATCTTCCGGCGACATCGCCGACCGAATTCAAGCGCGGAGCTCGGAAGAACCGATCAACATTCTCGCTCTATCGGGCGGCGGCGCCGGCGGCGCGTTCGGGGCCGGCGCAATCGTCGGCCTGAGTCATTCGGGAAACCGGCCCGAATTTTCGGTGGTGACCGGCGTGAGCGCCGGGGCTCTGATCGCGCCCTATGCCTTTCTCGGCCCCGACTGGGACCATCAACTGATGGAGATCTACACGAGCGGCACCGGCGAGCACGTCCTGCAGTCGCGCGGACTCGGCGCGATCTTTGGTTCGAGCATGTACAGCGGGACGCCGCTCAAAGATCTCGTCGATCGGTATGCAACCGATGCACTGATCGAAGCCATCGCCCTCGAAGCGCACAAGGGACGCCTGCTGCTGGTGGCGACCACCGACGTGAATACCGGAGAGCCGGTCGTTTGGGACCTCGGTGCAATCGCCATGAATGGGGGCAAGAACGCACGGACGCTGTTTCGCGACGTGTTGGTTGCGTCGGCCAGCGTTCCCGGACTGTTTCCGCCGATCATCATTCGGATCCCGCAGGACGATGGGCAACGCATCGAGACGCATGTCGACGGCGGAGTCACAATGCCGTTTTTCGTCGTTCCCTCGCCCGCCGACATTGCCGGTGAGTCCATCGATCACGCGCGCGGCGCCAAACTGTACGTCCTGATCGACGGACAACTCGGCGAACAGCCGCGCGCCACGCGATTGAGAGCCGCGACCATCATGTCGCGCAGCGTGGCTGCTGGCCTCAATCGAATGTTGCGCACCACGCTCGAACTCACCGCGGCGACCGCGGAACAACGCGGAATCGCGCTCGACTATTCGGCGATTCCGGCTTCTTACCCCTACCGAGGGGCGCTGGATTTCAGCGCCGCGACGGTGCGGCCGTTGTTCCAGTATGCGTATGAATGCGCTCGGGCCGGCCGACTCTGGACGGCATTCCGGCCTGCCGCCGGCCACGCCCCGCTGGCTCAGGCTGGGTTGGGCGGGGCCGCATCGTCCTGTCCGGCCGATGATGCATTCATCGAGCGTTTTGCCGCGCGTCAGCGTTGACAATTGTTGCCCAGGCAGCTATCCTAGCTGGGTTGGAACCATGGCATCGATATGACTGAAACCTACGAACCGAAGATCACGGACCTGAACAATAACTTGGCCCCGCTGTTGAGCCAGGTGCGGATGGCCATGCTCAGCGGAGTGGATCAGGAGTTTCTGCGCGACGAGGAAGTGGCTTCACTCGAAGTCACCGCGGCTCAATTCGTCATCATCGCCAATGTCCTGAAGGGGCATGCGAATTCAGCATGCGAGTTGTGCAAGTACATGGACTACGATCGCGGCGCCATGAGCCGGATGATCGACCGCCTGGAGACCAAGGGGCTCATACGGCGTGTTGCCCTCGCCCATACGCGCCGGACGATGGCTCTGGAAGTGACCGAGGCGGGCAAGGCGGCGTTTCCGAAAATGACGGCCTGCCTGACCAAGGTCGTCAATCGATTGTTGAAGGGCGTTACCAAGACGCAGGTTCGCGAAGTGGAGAAGACATTGAAACGGATGCTCGCCAATAGCTGTGAATCGGATGCTCGCCAATAGCCGAGTGTTTTTTTGCGATGCATGGTTGCCCAGGCATATGTTGTTCAGGCAGCCACCGCGGCAACTGACGGCCGACGGGTACGGCGAGCGGGAAGGTAGGAGACTGAAATGTTGAATTTTATCGAATCGAGCGCGGGCCGAATCGCGGCTCGAATGCAATCTATCGGCGGCAGCTTCGATCCTGAAGTGCTGTCGCTGCCCGGCGGCACCATCATCGCGATACTGTTGTTCGTGTACGCAAGTACTGTGCTTTCCTTGCATCGCACCCCACCGCGGCAGCAGCCGGTTGAACCCATTGCCGCCTGCCGTGGCTGCATCGGGCACGACTGATTACGGGCAGAACAGCCGATGCGCTATCTGTTCTTGTTCGCGTTGATATCGTGCTTCGTTGCGATATTGATAGTCGGGTTCCTGGATTTGGTCCGCGAGCTGTTGACCAGGAATTTCTTCGGCGCACCTTTATTGCCGGGTGCGCCGCCGGAGCAATCTGAAGCGTTGGATCGGGAAGCGGAATCGCATTCGGCAACGCCGCTGTCCTGATTCGCCCGCCGCTGTCCTGATTCGGCCGCCCGGGCAAAAGGCGCGCTAACCGGCCGGACCGCCGAGCGCCTTGTACACCGCGACCGCTCCCGTGTTTGCCGCAGTTTCGGCCTGGGCCAGCTCGTCTTCCGCCTGCAGAAGCGTGCGCTGCGCATCGAGCAGCACGATGAAATTGACGCTGCCTTCGCGGTACTGGATCTGGGCCAGCTGCTCGGCCCGGCGCGATGCCTGCGCTTGATCGAGCACATCGGCAAGCCGCGCTTCCTGGGTGCTGTAGCCGACGCACGCATTCTCGAAATCTTCCAAAGCCGTGAGCACGGCCTTCTGATAGGCCGAGAGAGCGCCGTCAGCCTCGGCCCTCGCGCCACGCAGGCGCGCGTGCACGGAACCGTAGTCGAGCCCCGGCCAACTCACCGCCGGATTGATCAACCAGGCGCGGCTCGCGGCCTTGCCCAATTGCGACGTGTCGCCGGCAAGAAAGCCAACGAAGCCCGTGAAGTTGACGCGG
>WNFL01141361.1_pt4 | contig 23740 bp, 26 predicted proteins | sample 5400361 | NCBI WGS metagenome assembly WNFL01 (sample SAMN13153351, study PRJNA577476) | soil metagenome | isolation source: 40 cm soil on Douglas fir-dominated hillslope | place: USA:California | collected 2013-09-17
GTCGATGATCTCGTAGTCCTCCTCGTAGGAAAGAGTGATGCTCGGAGGTCGACCTGGGGGGGATGTTTGGTTGGTGTTATTTGGACTGTAACTATTAATATTACTATTAATATTAATATGATTACTGGTGGAATTCGCGGCCGCAGCAATTGGTGTTGGTGCAAAGGTCGACGCGGGGCGTTCGCGGGGGGGATCTGCGTCGGAGTCTTTGCGGCGCTGGTGGGTACTGGCTGTGCCTGTGAAGAAGGAACTAGCGTTGCTATCTACGCGGTCTTGTCGCTGTTGTTGCTGTTGCTGTGACTGTTGCTGTTGCTGCTGTTGCTGTTGCTGTTGTTGCGGTTGTTGGTGCTGCTTCCAGATAGGGATGTGGTTAGCTGGGGCCGGAGCTGGAGCTGATGAAAGCCCGCCGGCGCTGCGAGCGCGAGGAGAATCGTCTACGGGAGAAGCTAAAGATGGCTTTCCCAGAAGTGACGCGCGCCGAAACATGGCAGCCATGTCAACTACTTTCAGATGTGCCTGGCAATACTTCCTTTCTCGACCACAACGGAAAAACGAATGAGGAGCGAGAATGTCGCCGTGCCGACGGCGTTCTCGAGCTGGAGAGCGAGGAGGAGAGGGAGTGGACGGGAACAGGCTGTAGTTGTCGACGTGGACAGTCCCAGACAGTTCTCGACAGTCCTGATTTGATCCCAGGCATCCAGGAATCCAGGCATCCAGGCATCACGCATCGCTCACGCCGTTTTCCGTTTGAAACAAACGTAAAGGTAATTTGCGAAAATTTATATGCTTTCCACATTTCCAGCATGCTTCTTCCAGGTCGCCATCACTCACACCCACCACTCACAGGGTCATTCCATACAACCATACAATACACAATTCAAAACACCAACTCCATCAAGCCCGACATCCGCAACGCCGCCTGTGCCAGTGCCAGTGCCAGTGCAACTCCACCCGCTTCCCGCTTCAATGGTTACAGAATGCTCCTCGCGGCCACCGAAGTCTACGACCCCCGAGCAGCACTTGGACATCGTCGCAGGTCTTTGGACGTCTATGAAGCCGAGTTTGAGCTTGAGCTTGAGCTTGAGACGCTCATCCATTAAATTTCTTTTTATTCCCTTGCGACCGCGCTAGAACCCTTGATCACATCAGGATGTCCATCACTCTTACTTACACACGGCCCTGACCCATCCCAAGTCTCGGGCAGAAGTAATAGCACGATTGGGAAACCCAGCAGACCGAGAGAAGCACCCAGAGGAGAGGTCCCATAGGAATTGCCGATGAATGTGCAGGCAGTCTCAGGCCCCCCCGATTGTTAACCGGATACAGCGTGGTCGTAGGGAGGGAGAGAAGCGAGCTGAGGCACGTTGACTGTAATTGTACTGGGAGGCACCATTTGGGCGTTGCGCCCGCCCAAGATCGTGATCTAACAATTGGCCTTCAAATAACAGTGGGTGAGGTGAGCCCTCGCATGACGACTATGAATCTCTATGAATCCTTCCTTCACATTATAATAATATGTTTATTCCCGCTTTCCCAAAGTCGCCTTGACGGCCCGAGTTTCCGCAGGGTCACGCTGTGTAATCAATTGAATTACGCCATCGCTCGTGGGGAACAAAGGGCAAAACCGTTCATTTCGCGGGACATTTCTCGGAGACTTGGAAAAGTCGGGCCTAATATCACCCATGTCCAGACGTACTATTGGCCAGCTCCGTCACACTCCAGCCCATCCACGCGAGTGGTACTAACATCATCTACGTCTTCATGTCTGCGGACAATGATTGCAATCACCCAAATCTTCGCAGCATCTTGCTTCTGGCCAATGGGTTCTCGGACTATGCCTCGCTTGCAGCTCCCCTTGTGCAATCCACGTTCAAATCAAAATATGTGAACACTAGCACTAGGGACAACGTCATTAGCACTCGTTGCACGTTCTTTTGTCGGGTACTTGAGGTCATATGGGGCATTGTCCTCTGGTCGATTCTGTCCCCAGGAAAGGGGAGATGGGGGGATCAATAGTTGACAAGTGGCAGAAATGGTGTAAGCCCGAGAATGCAAGTTCTAAGAGCTTTCCTTTCCTTGATGTTGAGTTTCTCCGCATTAAATCCAAGATACGAATCGACCTCCGATTGGTGCGCGGAGTATATGATTTTCACCGCAGTCAGTATTCGGTTAGTGTGGTTGACACAAACCATAATCGACATATGTCTTGCATTCCGGAAAATGGTTTCAAACAAAACGCTGTGCCTGGATGTCCGACGCTGAGAGTACGCCTGTCAAGACGTTCGTCTTCCAGGTAAATCGGTGGCAAGCATATCGATGCACCTTTTCCATTGATAGCAATAGGTCGGCTGGATCAATGCCATTGTGTGGCGCGACAGGCGGCAGGGCGACGCGTTGGTATGGAGGCATACGCTCTGGTGTGCTTCCAAGGCAACCTGAGTGGTTGTGGTTGTATTCCCGTATCTACTAAAGAGGGCCACCCTGGCCAGCGAAGCCTCCCACTCCGAGTGGTGGGCCAGCGTTTATTATGATATACAGTAATCTTCTCCTACGCTGTCATTGGTCTGCCCTGAATACTTGAGTCAATTATTCCAATGAGTATGATGATCGTGCACCTAGCCGCATATGAAAACTGTTTTCGACCCATTATACGCTCGATAAAGCGCGCCAAACCACCTGCCAGTGAGGATTTTCCGGAAGCCGTGCTTCCACGAACCCAACTTCATTAGAACTTTGTTTTCTGACAAGAATGGGATACCCTACCTAGATCAAATGATACGGTTCCAGTTGGTCGTAAGTGCTTTCATAGCTGGTTTTGGCGGGTTTTTATCATGTACGTTGGCGAAATGCAATGTTAGTAAGCTATAGCCAGATCTAGAATGCAAAGGAAGAAGCCAAAGGCAGACCATATATCATATTTCCCGCGTCTATTTTATCCCTCCCTTTTTGGTGTCCAAGGGCGAGTCGAGACACGTGTATTAGGGAGCATTCGATGCTAGCCTTGTAGAAGAGGGCCGTATGAGTTACCATCCTTTCTCCGACCTATCGCATTCACCTTTTGCTCCTCTGGCCTCTCCACTCGAGAAACCCGCCGTCAATCCGCCATCTGCAGCCATCAGCCACTCAAAGGACGTTAAGAATTCGACATCTACACCATGGTATCGCACAACCAAGGGACTGGCGATTATCATTGCCGGTTCGTTCGTAGTTGTGGGGGTCATCGTGGGCGTAGCAGTTGGTGTAACCCAGAGCAAGAACAATAGGTCTGAAGATAGTGTACCAGTCAGTGGGCAGGTCGGAGTGACCGTTGCCGCCCCAACTGCTACTACTACTGCAACCACCACAACTGCCATAATGACCAAAACTGCCACGACTACGACTGCAGCTGCTGCAACTCCACAACTGCCATAATTACCACAACCGCCACAACTGCCACTGTTGCTCCAATTACGAAACCTCCCTCAACGTGTACTCTGCCTCTGCTCTTGTGTATTGATGAGACACCAAGGCGACTGCAGATCAATCGAATGTACGGGAAAGATCGAAGCATATAAGGAGGTTTGCCCTTTATGGATTTATGGATTTATGGACAATGTGTCGATATTATTCGATTAGCCAAACTCGCTTTTTTTTGTATTCTCGTCAAGGACGCGGTGCTTTTGACATTGTGACATTGTAATGGCATTCCTTATGTATGCTCGTTTTTTCATGTGATGAGTGAGCTGGTCATAATCTCTACAAGACTCTTCTGCGGTCGTGCTTTTGACTTCAGGTCTTGCCATCATGCGTAGATCTATAGTGAATATCTAACTAGTGTTGCGAGAGAGTAGAAAATGTGGAGGGAAACTGGGTGCACCAGCTAGAGAACGGCGTTGAGGTTATAGAAATCCACATCTGTGAGGTGTGGCCTTCTTGGGCGGTTCTTGTAATAGGTGCCTAGATTGGAGCGGCTAGACCAGATCCAGCTTTGCTTTGGACCCGAGTTCATATCGAACGATGACATCCGCATGCTCGTTGGTGGTGATCTTGCTACATGGCTGGATTGTTCAATAATCCTGCGTTTCCTGCAATCCAGCACCTTAGGAAAGGTTTCTGAAGGTGGTGACAGGCAATTTTTATCGAGCGCAAGGAATGCGAAGGGTAGCCTCGGTCGACAGGGAACCAAGATTTGCGGTGAAGAGGGCGGGCTTGATGTATCACTGGATCTTTGAACAAAGGTGGAAAAGGTCTAGTAATATGGTCAATTATTAATAATTTTCTGTAGCTCCATGGGTCCACGAAGTAGAGTAGAAAGTGGCCAAAGAAAATTCCGGCCTAGAAAGAGGCTTTCAAGTCTAGCAGTTTGCTTGAGACTCCAATGGGATGCTTTAACCACATCTCCCCATATGAGCCTCGAAAACTGGGTAATGTGGTAAACAAACAAAACCCACTTTTGAACCAGCCCTGAAATTGATCCTCACAAAAATGTCGAACAGCGGCGAAGGCGAATCCCCGACGAGCGCTCTCTGGCAATCATTTGCCATGATTATCGTTTCCGAAATTGGCGACAAGACCTTTCTTATCGCGGCCATTCTTTCGATGCGTCACCCCCGTTTAGTGGTATTCGCAGGGGCATTCTCCTCACTGCTGGTCATGAGCATCCTTAGCGCTGGAATGGGTCATGTCTTGCCGACTTTGATTGCCAGACGGTGGACACAACTCGCCGCGGCAGTACTGTTTCTCGTTTTCGGGCTGAAGATGCTCAAGGAAGGTCGCGAGATGCGAGGGGGAAGTGAGAAGATACAAGAGGAGCTGCGTGAGGTTGAAGAAGAAATTGCGCTGAAGGATGTTGAGGGTGGCAGCGCTAATCTCACAGCACTTGAAAGCGGACATGTCCATACGGGTGACCCTTCGACACCAAAGTTCAAAGAGCAAGTCGGCAACCATCTCGGGGAAGGCGCAAAAAACATTGCGTCGCTATTTCTTGGGCCGGTCTTTATCCAGGCTTTCATCCTTACGTTCCTTGGAGAGTGGGGAGACCGAAGTCAAATTGCTACCATTGCTCTCGCAGCTGCACATGTACGTCTTGTGACTGCCCCAGAGAACCCTGCTCATCTGTCGCCCGTTCAATTGCAGAATGTGTATGTCATCACTATTGGAACTGTGGTGGGGCACAGCTGTTGTACAGCTATTGCAGTCCTTGGAGGGCGCTGGCTCTCCACGAAGATCTCCATAAAACATGGTGTGTCGCTTTTCTGGGCCGCTCCCAAACCGCTTTCATCAACTATTCGCAGTAACGCTTGGAGGAGCGGGTCTCTTCATCCTTTTCGCCCTTATCTACTTCTACGAGGCATTAACATATCTCGACCTGGATCTCTCCCCCGATCCGACCGTCAACCCACCCGCTGCATAGCATTTTAACCCCTCCCACACGACATTATCAACACTAGAACACATCTATTTAGCAGTCAGGATTACCCCTGTACTCGAGTTCGTCGTGCTCATGCTGTAAAGTTAAATTTACCTCAGTCCCCGTCGTACCATGTAGCAGCAGGGGATTTACGCCAGCACGTCATACAAACTAGGGACACCGGTATATAATATAACATTATTTCTAAACGTTTGCTTGTCGTCCGAACTTCTCAGCGCAAAGCGACCGAATCGCTGTACACTGCAGGTTCTGTCCGGGCAACCAGAGCAAACGCAACACCCCCAGCCCTCGAATTGGTGGTTCCTGACAGCACCCTTCATCCAAGCTGCATCATGTAAGTATTACATGGGGTCCTCTGAATGTTGTTTTAAGGTTTGTACCACTAAAAGCACCTAAAATGAATGTGTCATTGTTGTCTACATGAGCTGTAATGTTTGCCCACACCTGAAGTTCAGTCATTGTGCTGTTGCCAAAATCCCCGAGCCCAAGCAACGCCCAAACAACAAACAACGCCAAGTCCGAAATTGGACGTTGGCGGATTCGCTTGCAACTGCTCGACGCTTCAGTGGAAGTGCCTCTTACGTCATGTACTCGGCTTAGCATGGCCGTACAGATCATATCGAGAGGTACTAGGTGTAGTGTGGATGGATTAGAGGCGTACGTCGTTCTAAACGCCGTTGTCCGCTCAAATTTGAAAACTGTCGAGTGGCGTACTAGATTCTGTTTGTTTCGTGGGGCTGCTTCGAGTCGTATCCCACTTACTAAGTATGAGTGCCGTAGCCAAGCTATCGCAGCTTTAACCACCGTGAATGCCAATTAACGGCGTCAGGCTCGAATGGGAATATCACACTGCAAGTTTTCCCTCAGATTTATATACCCATAGGGATATGCTCCCATCGGCTTTTATATCTTTTCCTTGGTAGATCCAAAGACAATCAGCAATACATTGCCGGTGGGCTAGCAAGGACGGTGAGTATAACTCCACCAACGCATCGAATAAATAGGGAGCCGACATCAGCCCATCAGTTATCTCATCGAAGTTTGAAACGAAACACCACTGCCAATACAACCTATTGGGTGGATCACACCACTTGGGGTACTCACTCGAGTCTCAAATATAAGTATGACTGCAACCCAGTTCTCAACTGGCAAACAAGTTATCAGGGACCTAAGCGAGGAAACAAACATGAGCTGGAGTCAGTTTCTACATACCTTTCATGATACAGTTGAAAATTCTATAACGCATAAGTCTGAAGTCGGAATACTGGACCGCACAGGGTCCGGCAACCCTCAAGACTTGTGCATTATGAAGGGTATACCCCCTATAAATTGTTATCTATATTCAGTGGATTGCCCGTCATGGCCAACAGCTCTGCTACATGGGATTTATAATTTATTTTTACTATGCATTATAGAATTTTCAACTGTATTCACCAGACTGATTACTTGCTTGCAAGTCCACCAATCGGGCCTCCTCTTGAAAGTAAGAGACTATATAATATAAGAAAGCGGCAAATAAATCGCGTTATAGACAGTGATAGACGATATTACACTCCCTAAACCACCCTTCTCCTGCCAGCAACTCACCAATCCCAAACGTTCCAGTCAAGCGAGTAAGTGAAGGAGCCCCGCAGATGACCCTCTGTAAATGTTGAGGATCCGGGGGGGTCGAGGAGTCCGAAAGGCAAAAGGAGATGGCCATCTCTGTCACTGATTGCAAGAGTACCAGAGGAATTGTGTTGAGTGAATGTGATTGCAGAGCGAAATCCCCCGTTGCAAATTCAACCCTTCTCAGAATAGGAGCATGTAGACGTCGTATGATATCCAACGGAATTAACCCGATGAGTTTCAGCGTCTCCAGGGAATGCAGATACGCGATAGACGTATTCTCGACGTCCTCGAGGTGTGTATATGTGTAGGAAGAGAGGGGAGCAGCATCTTCCAGCACTAGAGCACGAATTCCATGAAATACTTGAATGTAGGGAATGTCATGGTCTATCCATCCAGTATCACAGGTGTAAGTAAGCTTCTCGACGCGACTAGTTTGGTCGCGATCCAGAAAGTAATTGGGAGAAGCCCGGTCCAAGTGGTTAACTAGGTGTACCTCCTTCAGTCGCGGACATTGAGGTAAGCGGATGCGAGGGTCACTTTCGAAGGAGAAATCTTTTAGGAAAAGATATTCCAGCCTTTCGAGGGACGGTGGAAGCAGAGTGGATACCACATACATGCCACTGAAAGTATCTTCGATGTACCAGGATAGGGATCTGCATCGCTGAATATGGCGCGGCTCTCCAGAATTGAAAAGTGGATCAATAATCGAACAGTATCGCACTCCGTCCATGTCCTCAAAATGCGCATTGAGAGTGACATCGAGGGGTAATGGAGCACTTCTATTGAGACAAGCACGGATGTATGCGCCTGCTCTATTGATTTGAGCTCTGAGGCTCCAAAGTTTATAGCGATCCACGAAGTATCGATCGAGTGTGATTGTACACCACAGCTTCTGATCATTGACGATGACATTGTGCCAATGTTTGCAGACAAATAGTCCATGGCGAAGTTGTAAAGGACCTCGGCTGGCGAGGATAGAAAAGATCTCACAAAGGAGTTCAGGTGGAAGGAGAAAGATGGGGCTTTGTTGTAATAGCGACGAGGGTTGGCTATTTCCGTGAAGACTGCCCGTCCTGCAGTGGCGGGGAATGGAGCGCCAAACTGGTAAGAGACAGACTAGCTCCAAGAATAGCATGCGATTGAGCACGACTCACCCCATTGTAGATACAGATGGTGGGGGCTTTGACCGTCGCAAGAGCTTTGATACCAGGCGTTGCATGGGTCGAAGTGCTGGAAGTGGATCAATGGAGGATTCCAAATTCGTTGTTTGGCCCAACGCCGGAAAGGGGATCCGAATATTTGTTTCGTGGGACGGCGTTGGAGTCGTACCCACTGAGCATGAGTCTCCTTCGCCGACCGGCCGGACGTGCATGAAATGCCACCAGAAAAAGTGGGAGTGCGATGAGCTAGAACTGATATTACTGTAAGCACCCAAGTTGTCGCCTACCTTAACCTCTACTAATGTGCCAATGGCCTCGAGCTCGAATTGGCGAATCACAATATAATGCAAGTGTTCGCTCAGATTTACCTCGAGAATATTTTCTCCTCGGCTTTGTTCTCTTCACTAGTTGGGCAGATCCAAAGACATTAGCCATCAGGAAATTGCTGGTCCGCTATCAAGAATCATTTGATAGGTTACACTTTGAATAGGGTACACGCCATCGCATCAATGCCCAAGAGGGAAACGCATTTGTTACTTCCTGGTCTTCTCCAGTTTCCCAGTTGGAACAGAATGACCAGACGTGCCGCGGCACGCATTTAAACGCTCCATTCGGTGGATCATACTATTGTGGTTGTCTCAGACAAAGTACTACTGCAACCCAGTTCTCAAGTGGTACGAAATTTATGGCGTCGAAGCCGATGAAAAGAGGAGCTGAAGGCAAGCTTTTCATGTCTTTCATGATATTATCAAGGTTGATTCCTTACTTGAGGGTTCCCCAACCATCGCTTCGCTTGATAGTGCTTCCGGTAGGAGACTGACAATATATGCGGAATTTCCATTAGATCGCGTTATGTACACTTATAGACGATATTACGCTCTCTAAACCATTCTTCTGCTGCCAGAAGCTCACCGATCTCGAGTGTCCCGGTCAAGCAAGCGAGCGAAGGCGCGTCACAAACGACCCTCCGCAGATGTTGAAAAATAGGGGGAGTTGACGGGCCTCTGTGGCAAATCGAGATGCTCACTACTGACTGCAGGAGTGAAAGAGGGACTATGTGGAGTGAATGTAGAGCAGTGTTGCCGGTCGTAATGTCGAGATTTTTTAGAATAGGAGCATGCAACCGCCGCATGATATACAACGGAATCAACCCAATGAGTTTCAGCGTCTCCAGGGAATGCAGATGTGCGATGGACGTATTCTCAACCTCCTCGAGGAGTGAGTATAGCGACTTACGGGATAGCGACGTAGAGAGGGAAGCAGCATCTTCCAGTACTAGTGTATGGATTTGATGAAACCTTTGGATGTAAGGAATGTCATAATCTATCCATCCGGTATCACAGGTGTAAGTGAGCTTTTCGACGTTATTGTAGTCGCGATCCAGGAAGTAATGGGGAGAAGTTCCCTCGAGGTGATTAATTAGGTGTACCTCCTTTAATCGAGGAGACTGAGGGAAGCGGGAGAGAGGGTCATTTTTGAAGTTCAAATTCTTCAGGAAAAGATACTCCAGCCTTTCGAGGGACGGGGGAAGCAGGCCAGTTAATGTAAACCTACTCCCATATAAAGTGCTCTCTATGTACCAGGATAGGGATCTGCATCGCTGGATATGGTGAGGTTCTCCGAACTTGAAAAGTCGACGGAGAATTGAACGACACGGTCCTTTACTGAGGTCCATGTTTTCGAAGAGCTCATTGAGAGTGACATCAAGAGGGAATGGAGCACTTCTCTCGAGACAAGCGCGAATGTATGCGTCGGCTTTCCTGGTTTGGGCTGAGCTGCTATGAAGTTTGAATCGATCCACAAAATCTCGATCGAGTGTGATTGTAGACCACAGCTTCTGATCACTAATGATGACATTGTACCAATGTTTGCAGACGAATATTGCGTTGGAAAGTTGTAATGGCCCTCGGCTGGCGAAGAGAGAAAAGATCTCACAAAGGAGTTCGGATGGAAGGAGAAAGATGGGGCTTCGTTGCAGCAGCGACGAGGGTTGGTCATTGTCCATCCTGGCTGCCAAATTGATAAGAGACAGACCAGCTTCAAGGACAAGGTACGATTGAGTACGATGTAGGTATGGATGAGGGGATTGTGTCGATGACTGACGCTAGTCCTTTGATACTGGGACTTGGCGGCGGGTTAGATCGAGGCGCTGAGGTGGAAGAATCCAAACTCCGTTGTTTTTCGAGGCCGTCTTCGATCGAGTCGAGTTGCACTGAGCTGTATCGAAATTGGATGCCATCCTCGATGAGGTCCATATGGTCAGCTGTCACTCTAAGCGCCAGGTCGTCCGCGGCTTTTACCTGCACCACTCTGCGCGCCAATGGCCTCAAGCTCGAACCGGGATATCTCACCGCAAGTTGTCGCTTGGACATACTCTTGGACATATTCTCATCAGATTTTCTCCCATTTACAGGGCAGATCCAAGGACAATCACTAGTAAATTGCTGGTCGGCTATCAAGGATGGTATGTAATCCGCCATCAACACCCCGATTATCCAAGAGGGAGCCACAACTGTCATCTCCCTCTCTCCCTGTTTGAAACGAGTCACCAGACCCCCCTTTACGCGAAAGGTACTAACTAGCGCTCAGGTTCACCTGTGCAGGGGATGGTGCACCAATAGAACCACATCATCATGGTTGTCTGCATTGGTTTGATCAGCCAATTCCAAACGGAGGCGGCCCTAAATTCGATCTCTTTCCCGATGTGTCTGACTACACGGCCGAGGAGCTCTATCCAGCTCCTGGACTCACTCTCTCTGACGGTCAACCAGCAAAGCTCTTCTCGTCCCGCAACCTGCGAACGGTCCAGCGTCATTTCCAATGGATGGCGGAGCATGGCATTGACGGTGCCTTCTTTCAACGATTTGGCACTGAAATCCAAGTTCACAGCGGACTGAAAGCCCTGAAGGATGAAGTTTGTGATCGGGTTCGCGAAGCTGCTGACCTCACGGGAAGGGTATGGGCCGTTATGTAGGTAGCTTGTCGACGTTAGCTCTTTCTCACTTAATCAGCCCCACAGGTACGACGTATCTGGCTTAGATCCTGCTGCCATTGAGCAGGTAATCTGCCAGGATTGGTTGGCCCTGAGCAGACGTGTGCTGTCGTCTCCCATGTATCTCCACGAGCAGGGCCGCCCGGTTCTTGGGCTATGGGGCCTGGGATTCCGGGGTCAATCGCACGATCCCGCGAGCGTTGTTCGTCTCGTTCAGACTCTACGAACATTTACTCCGGGGGGGCTGTATATTTGGGGCGGAGGTAAGATATATCAGGCGAATAAATGGATAACTACTGAAACCATCAACAGTCCCATATCACTGGCGACTATCCAAGGGTGATATGGATCCAAATCCTGCTTTCCTCGACATTTATCAATCCCACTTTGACGCTCTGAGTCCATGGACAATTGGAAGATATCGCATGGAAGACCTTGATGAAGGAGCTGTCGAGAGAAAGCTAGTCGAGGACTTCCAATACCTCTCCTCCGGCGGGCCCTCGTATTTTCCGACTATCTGGCCGGGTGAATCTGTACGCGCTTTCGGAAGTTCCTATCTCTCTGACCGCGGCATAGAGCCTTAATCTTTCAAACGATCGTCCTTTGAACGATCACCCGCGACTTCGAGGCGACTTCCTTTGGCGGCAGTTGTACCACGCAAAGGTAAGTACGCAGCTAGTGTATCAACTCTTCGACCAACAATGTCTGCTAGCGAGCTGGTGCCAAGACCGTTTACCTTGCGATGTTCGATGAGTACGACGAGAGCACGGCTATCCTACCTGCAGTAGCCTTAAAACGGAATCTTCCTTCTGGCGGTAAATTCATTGCCCTGGATGCTGATGGTGACTTAAGCCTGCCGTCCGACTGGTACCTCAAAATTGCTGCTTTCGCTGCCGAAGTAATGAGAGGTCAGCGAGAAATTGAGAAGACACTCCCAAGGAAGATGTTACTGGGCGATTATTGGGGCAGTCGAAAGCGTGGACCGGCGGCTTCCCCCAGTGGGAGCAGTGGTTCAACCTCAACGTATGTCCCAAACCAAACAAAGGTGCAAGAACAAGTGTCGAGTGCTTTTGCTTCGGCACCGACTGGCGCGGCTGCCCCGGCCGATACAGGATCTTGGCAGGATGTCAAAGATACCAAAGACGACGAGCCACCTCCACCAGCATATACACTAGAGGCAGGAGAGCAGGCGAAAGCGCCTTCCGCGACAGACGCTCCTTCAGCTGCCACTCGCACATCACAACCACCACTTTCTGTCGCGCTGACAGCCGGAGATAGTAGTCATAATCGTGCGAGTACAGTGTCTGCAAATGGTCCAACGACCACCATGCAGGGGTCAGTCGGACTTGGGCGTTCATCCTCACAGTGTGCCTCACAATCCACCCCTATATCGACCACGCAACCTCTCGCTCCATGGGCTCCTCCACCAGCGACTCACCAATTTGCTTCGCCTCCCTCGGTACCTCCACATACATTTAGTCCTCCTTCTATGGGCCCTACCTACACACCACCCCATTCGCCCTCCTCTTACAATTCCGCCGTATCCAGCCTTTCCAATGATTTCTCACGCATGAATACTGGTCCTCTCGTCTCTCCACCATCGTCACCCACCAAACCGGGGAATCAATCCGAGTTCCCATTCAATTGGCCGACAGAAGCTGGACAAACCCACCAGTATACTCACTACACTGCTTCTCAGTCCACACACCAGAGTGAACACGTTCATTCTGGGAGCCATGGATTGCCTTCTCCTGGTCCCGGAGGATGGACTGCTTCTGCTGCTCCGGCTGCTCCCCCACCTGGAACCCACTCGGTATCTAGTCAATATCCTCACCACTTTTCGCCCGCAACCCAAACGCAGCAATGGGGCCAGCCACCTGGCCCACCGCCTACTTCTGGTGGCTCGACAGAGTATATGGGAAATCTAGGTGCGTCTTCGCCTTCGCCATACCAACCTCCTTCCTCCTGCCTAGGTGCGAGCTCACAGCCACAACCGGTCAATCCAGAGCACGGGCCGAGCCCTTCAGAAACGTCTTCCTATCCCGGTGTGAAGTCCCCCTGGCAAGCTCCACAGCCTGCAACATCGACCTGTGCTGGGGTGCAGCAAAATATAGGACAAAATCCTCCAACTGATCAATCTGGTACTCTCTATGCGGGCCAATCTCAACCTGGGTACTACCCTGGCCATACAGGTACATCCTATGCGCCACCACCTGGACCGCCACCACCTGGACCGCCACCACCTGGACCGCCACCACCTCCGCACGGAGCAAGTGGGAGTGGCCCACAAACCCAGGTTGACCCGAACTACCCGAACAAACGTACGTCCCACACCATATCGAAGCGTCCTATTCTCATTCGATTTGGTACATTGTACTGACTCTAGTCTTTGCTTCGCTTGCTCCCACGTATCATTCGGGTTTCGGTTCTTACCACGATTATTCGCCACGGATTGATCCTGTCCCTTCCCTCTCCGGCCCTGGGGGTTTCCGATCGGACCTCATTGACTTCAATTATGGATACGGAACGGAACTTCCTCGTGCGACTTTGCCCGGTGCGAACCACGACGCTGTATTGCATCCGGAATTTTCTTCTCATGACTCCGGTACCTATCCTCAACCTGGTGGGTCCGTTGCTTCGGATGCACCCTCTTATGGTCACCGCTTCAACGATAATGATCCTGGTGGTAATCCTCCCTGGGTCGGCGGTTTTGGTGCATTTCGATAACAGAAAATAAAACGCTCTTCCCGAAGAGCGTGACAGCGGTAGTAGACAGGTATGCTGGGCAAGAAACGAGGAAGCAAATAGAAAGTCATGTGGGGACATTAGCTGCAAGTACGTACATCGATATTGATTTGTATCGGTTACACTGAGGGCTGATTTGTTCCATGTTCTAGCTGGCACGCAGCTGCTCAAGAGATTCGCAAAATAACGGCGAGATTGTAACTGCATTTTTTGGCGAAACTGCAAAGGCAATAGCCGCGAATTAAACGCGGTTCGGCTCTCAGTTCTCCTCCACCTTGGTTGCTCCCTGAAACAGAAATCCGTTGTAGAAAACAGATATAGTTTGCACAAATTCTTGGTAGTTGTTCTTCTGGCCAATTATATCCCCCCGTCCCTCGTTGCGAGTAGACAAGTAAGGCAGAAAAAAAGTCAATTAATTACGAGAGCAATCCATTTGGCTATTGGCGGCGCCTTGAACGTCTATTGGTAGGCACTCGACACGAATACGTCCAAGGATCGTGCTCAACGATACATCTCGACAAAGGTGAGGCCCGAACTTGCTCTGAATAGTGAGACAAGAATCAGCAAGGCTGATGGAATTGCATGAGGTTCTTGAAGGACGAACATGGCGCGAGGGGGCATTACTGGAACGATGAACGATGTAGCCCACAGCTGGAGTCGTCCAAACGTGGAGTCTAACTTATGTCCAAGCTACACCTTGGCTGATAATGTCCGATCTGAGAATATGCGGTGGTTTTGGTTGTTGTTGCCTTTGTCCACCCACCTTGGACCCAACACAGGGCTGAGATGCTACGGCCTGTACGTAGACGGCCCATATTTGTAGAAAAGAACAACCAGCCGGAAACATTCTATCTCGATATCCGTCTTGCACGACAACGCCGCGGTGCACTTGGGGCCCGGATTGAGGTAAGCCGTTTTGGGTCATTAGGACGCGTCAACAACCTTCTTACTCGCGTTTTAGCAATTCTCTGGAGACGCAGAGTCAGGAGTCACCGCTGCGAAATTCGTGATCCTTGATCCAGCTCTCCCAGTCCCCACGGCAGTCGACTCGGCCGCCTCTAAGCGCGTCCACCCGCCCTGGTTTATCGAAGAGCTCTTGGAAAAGCGACTTGGAATCGATTATCACAAGTTTCACTTCCCCATCGAAGGATACTGGCCGGAGATACGTCATAAGTACATTAAACCATTGTGCTGTCATTAATCCACATACTGACCTCGCCCGTCCAGGGTCATGCCAGCTGCTCGTAAACCGTACACTGAGGGCGAGTACCTAAAACTCGAGGCCTACGTCTTCGAAAACCCTCATCAGCGGATTGGTGGCCCGAAGTTTTGGAATCGCGTATTGGCAGTATGTATAGCCCATGAACCTGGTAACGAGAATCTGACTGTTCCATGGAGGACTGTCCATGGGCGAGAGTCCATTCGGCTGGGTCCTGGCAGAGTCACTGGTCCGGCAACAGTGTATTGCAGCAGCGTATGCACCGCGTTCAACAAAAAGGAATACAGGAGCAGCAAGACGGTGAAGAGGTTTCTGCCCTCTCTCCCGCACCAACCCACACTCATCCGCCCCTTGCCGGGCCCTCGAATACCGAGGCAGCTTCTCTCCAAAACGCTCGCCTTGGCAAGAGAAAAACCCGGGATATCGAATCTATGGATTCTTTACCACCCTGCAAGCGACCTCACACCAGTCACACGAGATCAAAACCCTCTGTTCAGTCTAATGACGAGGAAGGTCAGACTGGTCCTGTAGAACCAAGACCTTCAGGTCAACCACCGTCTACCAGAGCATCTGCACAATCTGTCAAGACTATTGCCCGCGACCATCCTCTTTTGTGCTCCCCTTCCAAGTGCTCCACTCCGATCCCGCTTCCTCCGCTCCCGCTTCCTGTCCCTACTAGTACACCCCATCCTGTGGTACCTCTCCTCCCGCCCGCTATAATTCGCCAGTCACCTAAGAAATCCAAATGTAACTCCACCAATGTCCAGTCAGGACTTCCACATCCGCTTTCAACTCGTAGCCTACGTCGATGGACACGGAACAGGGCAAAATTTGTCAACCTTGATTTAAGCTTGGAGTTCGAGCAAGAGGAACAGGAAGTGAGGGGGGAAATGAATTCTACCGTCTCTGGTTCCAGAAGAAATGATAACCAGAGCGCGAACGGAGATGAGGATTCGGACAAAACGGAACCAGATACGAATACAGATCGGGATGGGAGTGAGATGAACGACGACTCTCAGTCAGATGATTCCCAAGTTGGGATGGATACAGAAGACTATGCCATGCCGTGGCGGCGATTTCTTCCTGCTATTCCATCACCTCCATCCGATAAACGTTTCACGGGTCCTATCCTGCAGGGAAACAAGGATCGAGTCTTGGTGCATGCAAGTCAATCTACAGGAAATTCGAATTCGCAAGCCTCGGCTGAACAACCGCTACTTGGACTTCACCGTCAACCTGAGGTGGGACCTTCACAAATGGTTGATCCTGGCACTCGTTTCGTCGAGTTGATTGGTCCCTTAACTCGAAAGGAGCTTGAGATGGACGCAGACACGTCGGAAGTTCCCGATTCGCAGGATGATATCTCGCTCCTCGGCCCTTCATCTTATCTGAACTGTAATCCAGGTTTGAGTCTACCATCTAGTATTCCGGAGTCAAGTCTTCCACAACCTGACCAGCACCCACAACTTGAAGACCAGCCCCTCTCACAGCCTTCACAGCCTTCACAAATCACTGATCCAGACTTTGTTCCCGAAAACATCTCGTTCGACGAGTACACTGACCCTCTGGAGTATTCGATCGAGCTAGGGTCTCAACCAGAGGTTTCGCTTGAATTGAAAGATGAAGTCGACCGGCTCGGGCGCGTGGTGCATTATGAAGGCATCAGCTATGCACTTCGAGATCGAGAAAGGGTGCGGCGCTCGGAAAGCGGGGCAAGCACAGGGACAGATACCGCGACCCTGGTTGGGGACTACTTCGAGGCGAAGGAAGAAGAGATCAAGAAGGAGACGGAGGAGCCGCCAGAGTCTCAACTTACTTGGACAGGTGAATCGCAGTGTCAGCCTTCGCAGCCCCTTTCTTCTGAATCGCAAGGTTCTCTGCCAACCGTAGCACCTCTGTCAATTCAACCAGGGCTGTCCAAATCAACATCTATTAAACTGCAGCACCTCCGATCACGCGCTAAGGCTCTTTCCTCCGTGCAAGAGGACAGGAGAAAACGACTTGTCATCGCGGTTCTCGATCTTATCGCTCACTGGTTACAAGTCAAAGACATAAACGACGTATGGGACGGTCTACCTTCACATGAGCGGACTTTCGATCGTGTGCTTGGGGTCTGTCTCCAATGTGATGTTACAGCGGTCCAGAAGGCTCGGCGTCACCCGAGCCGAAGGAAGAGATATATTGAGAGTAGTGGAGAAGAAGAAGACGCTGGTGGAGAGGGAGGGCACTCTACTGGGGTTACGAGATTAAGACAACGGTACATGATCGTGCCAGATCCCAAGCGGAGATTCCCCTACCCGAAGGGAGTGGACCCTGGGCCCGAGTGGACGAAGGTTATTTGTCGGATGTTAGGAGCGATGTACGGATTTAAGGCACATCACGTTCATCACATGTGGATGGAAGCTGGAGGAGATACTTGCGAAGTGGAGAGACTATTAGAAGGTCGGAAGACTGGGTGGTTGGACCTTCGTGGGCTAGGGCTTGGAGATGTTCCGAGACCCTGGACCTAACCTATCAAAGGGCTTAATAAGGGGGGGGGCGTAATATCATCGGATGTTTGGTGTGAGTTTCTTTACTGTGGTAATATGAGGTACCCATATATATTTCAGATTTATTTCTTCTTCTCTCCAGGTCCACTGGATATCCAAAACGCGAATGCCGATCCTTGAGAACGACTGGCCTCACGGGGTTCGTGAACGACTCTCGACAAGCGCGTTCTCGTCAGCTGATCCCCGTCGAACCCCGGTGTAGTGGGTGTTCCAATGAGATGTCCAAGGCGCTTAATCGTCCCCTGCTCGTGCGAATCCTGTGGTCCAGCGCTTGTCGTTCTTCCCATCCACTTACTCGCCGTCAGGCTATCGCTACATTGGTCAAAATCGCCATTCTCACCCTCGGAACTTGCGGCATCCCGAAGTCTCGTTGCCCAGTCCCTGCGTGCTCGTCTCAGGGGAAGATAAAACACACTGAGCGGGATAGACGTATGACTGGGCCGCGAGCCTATTATTTTTGGCCCCATTCTGTCATTCCGATCGATAAGGTATAAAGCCTTGTCAGTCTTGGAAGCAGCACGAACGTTCCCCTTGCTCCGATCCCGCTGTAGCACCAATGTCGAGTCACCCCTCATCGACCAGTATCCTCCGCCCCCGGGTGATTGAGGAAGGTACTGCCCCAAATAATCATGCTGCTCAGAGCCAACACCCTACGGGGTTTCATCGCTCCAAATTGGCGAACGACGTATACGCTGCGTTCTTCGAATTCATTGGCACCGTTGAGTCTTCTCTCGCTCGTGATACCTGTGGCTGGCATTGACAAGCAGGTGGCTCAGACCGCTTTTGTTATGTTCGCACTAGGCGGTATTCAGAGTACAGCTTTCAATCAGGTACCAACAGGCGTGACCTCCGTCGACCAGCTCCTGTACATCGCGGCATCAATGGCGTTCTCTTTATTGTTTACTGTTTGGCTCTTCGCAAGGTCCGTGACTTTGGACCTTGAGAGCCCACTTGAGAGATCTGAACTCGTTTTTCGTACAGGGTGACGGGTGCCGTTTTCAATCCTAATGTGGGTCATAAGAAAACGTTCAGCGATAGCAATGCAGCAGGAGACTGACTGCATAAACAGGTCTCCTTAGCGCTTCTGTTGACAGGCGTTATCTCTCTTCCGCGCTTCATCCTCTACTGTATTGCACAGGTAAAGTGTACTTCGATCTGTAGAGCTTAATTCTTACGGCATCTTCAACAGCTTGCAGGTGGAGTCTTGGCTGCACTGTTAATTGAGGTCTTGCTTCCAGGACCTCTGATCGGCAAGTAAGTCATGATAATCTCGAGTTGGCTATCATTTCTGATCACCCAGCAGCACTGTACCTGCACAAGGTGTATCATGGGCCCAAGCAGTCTTCATCGAGGCATTTATCACGGCAGCCCTATGCTTCGCGGTCTTGATGCTCGCCGTGGAAAAGCATCCCGGCAACTCTCTGGCACCCGTAAGTCTGAATGATGTACGAGAGTTGGAAACGAACACCTAATGTGTCATTAGATCGGCATTGGGCTCACACTTTTCGCGTGCCATCTCTGGGCAGTTCCATACACCGGCTCTGGCATGAACACGGCGAGGTGAGTTCCGACTTCAAGCTGATGGCTGGTAAATACAAACGCTAAATCTGGGTCTCCAGATCTTTTGGCCCCGCGGTCATTGCCGGTTTCAGCAGCACCCATTGGATCGTAGGTCTTCCTTCGCATGGTAATAATGTTCGGCACCTTGACACAATACATCTAGTACTGGGTTGGCCCCGGAATTGGCAGTATTATCGCAGCAGGTGTGTCTGACTCCCATCCATTCCGACGGATGTCGTATTCTGACATCGCCGGTTGCTAGGTCTCTATAAGTTGCTCAAACTGTGTGTTACGTCTCATTACCACTCTGAGAATGACACTGATCCATATCCAGGTTGGATTACGAATCCCTGCAGCCTTCTGCGGCCTCTGCAAGTGGCTGAGGATTGTACAATTTCGAGTGTGCGGCCTCAAAACCCCCGCGGTTATCCAAGGGATACTGGCTAACCAAGAAAATGACGACTTTCAGTATCGATTTATTTCTGGGTCATATCGTTATTCTCCTCTGATAATATTTGGGCGTGTGCCGACGGCATGTAGAATTGTTGTGATTTGTCATCATATCAGCAATGTACCAGTTTTGTTCTCGCACTTTGCGTCTCCAGCTGGATTCCCAGCTTCAGACCTGTAAATCCAACTAGCGGCCTTCGACCGTTGTCTACAGCGTAATGCTCGCCTTTGCCGCCCTTGTGCACTTGTTCCTTCCCCTTTCTAACATTTGAGGCTGGATATCTTATATGTAGCCTTCAAATAATTTCAATGCATCACCCATACGATGTAAGGTAGCGAGCGTCCAAAGTAGGCACCCCCCAAATAACTCGCTCCGCCCTGGCCCACAACTTAAAACTCGTACATACAACTCTTGTAAATAACCTTTAGATATAATCTTAGAGCTTCAAAGCGTTGTGCAGTCCTTTGCTGTGGCAAAATACGCAACTTTTTGGGAGAATCAAATTTAGGTGCTAAACTCATTATCTGCTTGATAGGCAAAGTTTTACTTTTCAAGCTCTCGATATTTGGCGGTCTCTTCCTTTGTCCTACTCTATTCAATCGGAGTTTGAATTGCCTTCTTCTCTTCACCAGTACTTGTCTGTGACCATCAGAAATTCGTCAAAATTTCACTATGGGCCGCAGGAAACTTCGCGATGTTGCTCGTATTCAAAATTTGGATGGGATTGACTGCAGCAGAGGCCGCTTGGGCTAATCGTAAATATCATGGCCATCGCACCCTTCCTCCGGATATCCTTCATAGCCTGCGTAGTCCGAAAATAGTATGAGTATAATAAATATTTTATTATTTATTTCCGTTGTCCTCGATGATCCGAACTTTCGAGAATTCCAAAATCTCGAATTTGGCGGTGGGTTTCCTTTGTTTTCTTTTTTGGGAAGGGTACCTACTTTGGATGCTCGATTCCTTATAACCGAACGGCGGCCAGGGCTGGTTTGGACGACCTGCTTCCTCTACATTGAGTCCGGGAATCCGATCCCTGCATCCATGTGCAGATAGCAGAGACACGAAGGGGCTAGACGTGGAAAAGAAAAGTTCCTTCCATGGTCTCGAGGAGCTACTCGCAGTCGCCCCCAGTCTCATCGAGGAAACCGTCCAGAGCTCCACCATATCAGGGGCAAGCACCACACCGGCATACTAATAGACGGGCTATCTACGTATACATCCAACTTACACGGTAGCGGCCATTATCTTTGCTTCTGGGTACCCAGAACAGATTATCCAGAGGCTGTTATCAAGCGGTAGACCTCCACGAGAGTTGTACCGGGGCGCAATTCTACGGTTATGGGATAACATCGCCCGCGTCTCCGCTATGCAGTGTTGCGAAACCTTGATACAGCAGAATAGTCCTTTCATTTCTCTAATGTCCACGGGGAATTCTTATTTATGCAACTGCCACAGGTCGGTATGACGTTACCATTGTTCACTTCTTCCCATTCATACTTTCCCTTGGGGGGAATGGGACTCGCTTTGAGGCGAGTCGGCCCGCTCAGGAACAGAAGGGAGTAGGTCGCCCTGTGTCTCTAGAGTCGGTGGGGTGAGGAGAATATTACCACTGCTCGCGGTGGCAATGCCTGCTGCTTGCCTCAGTTGTTCTCCCCGGCTCTCCGCTTGTGACGCCAGATATGAAGGCAAGACCGGCGTCTCGGGGCTTAGAGGGGCAGGCGTGGCGACTATCATTCGGTTAACGTCGGTATCGAAAGGTCGAGTCATGGGCGTCGTCATGTGCGCCTGGATCGCGGGGTTAGGCTGAGGCAGAGGAGAGGGGATTGCGGTCTCTGGCGGTGTATATCCTGGCGGGTTAATAGAAGGTCTCACCGTCACCTGTAGGTGACTGGTGCTGTCTCCCGGAGATGGGGCTTGGCCCTGGGGCGGCAGTGTGCTCGGTATGGGCTCCAAAGTAGCTTGACCTGGGACTGGAGACAAGCCAAGAAGCTGAGGGAGATGTCCCACGTTTGCGGGTGTGGATTGTACAATGTCGATCAGGCCCGTGCTGCTGCCTTGACTCATGATGCTCGGCGCATCGCTATGGCGATTGTTTCGTCTACGTGGAAACACGAAGCGAGCGATCATACTCCGTGAACTGGGGCTACCCATCCGTTGTGGTGCATTGGATGATGACATCGAGGGAGGGGTAAAGTTGAGGCCAAGGCCTGCGGTAGCGTAAGGGTGTGATGTCAAACCCCATGAGTGATCCAGTGCTCTTGGTGCATGCTGCGCCAAACCTGGAGGGCTGCCATCCCCGGTTTCCGTGTTGCTGCTGCCAAGGAAGGTTGACGGTGGGGACGATATATATGAAGGATGGGGCTGGTGGAAAGCGCGTTGCGGAACAGGTATTACCATTTTGACTTGTGCCGGAGTGGGTGCTTTTGAGCCAGTAAATGGCACCACGGACATGCTGGGACTAGCGAGCTCAAACGAAGACCTCCTCTGTCTCATTACCCACCAAATTAGGACTCCAACGAAGAGAAGTCCGAGCACGCCCCCCACTACGCCGCCCACAATAGGGCCGACATCTGTATGACTGTCGTTCGGGGGAGCCGAAATAGGTGCAGATGAGGTAGAAGTGGTACTAGATGGAGAGTTCAAGGGGTTGGACGTTGTAGAGGTTGTGGAAGAAGAAGACCCCAATGGTGGCCCTATGAGCTCGCCACTGACAGCGATCTTTTGCGCCTCGGTGCTATTGAATTGCATGTTAGTCCAAAGTCTTGCGTCCTCCTGGGCCCATAGTGGTATTTGTACCCCGCCGGGTATTGGCCACTTTGATGTGGGATAGCTAAGCGATATAGAGCATCAATCGATTGGTTTGGTCCTAGATCAAGAACTTACTAGGTAGATGTGTCCAGTAGGTTCGCATTCGAGCAGTTGGAGATCCAAAAAGGGAACCTAGCGGATATCAGCTTCTATCCACAGACCTTTGAAGTCGATTTTACCTTGGAGGTATCGCCCCTTGACACGCAGAACACGCCGAAAGTAAGTTATAGGTTGCAATGGAGCTAGGGGTGGCATAAGTGCTAACAACGTCCATCTATCAATGAATATTTACCATCCGCATTCATTCAATGGAGCTTGGTAGTAACCTCGCAGATCCGGTAAAGCAATGACATTCCACTCTGAAGGACATATGATATGAGAAACTGCTGCTCTCCGAATGTCGACAACTGTTTAGCCTGCCAGTTCTCCAGAAGAACTGTCAAACCGGCCGGCTAAAGCATCGATTGAGAGCCGGGAGCAGGCTGTCGAGATGAAAGGCAGATAACGAAGAAGACATACCCCCAACAGCTCCACAAGCACCCTGGACATAGGCGGCGACAAGGCAGGGCGACTGGTTTTGCTGGTTTGATGCCCAGTCGAATGAGGCAGAACAAGTCGCGGACGTCTATGAAAGCACCAAGGGGTTACACAGAACAAAACAGAAGAGCCTAAGCTCCAAATTCTGAAGAGTTCAAAGACTAACCGTGTACTGAGCGCGTGCAACATGTTGGGTGCAGAAGATGGCAGCCACGACGACCAAAGAAGAGCGCATTTGAGCAACGTATTTTCGTTATTGCACTTTTCCTTCGTTCCTTGCGGACGTGGTGGGAGTCAAGACTCAAAAAGGGCAATATAGTGCTTGTGGAGAAGCGGATCTACGCAAGCTAGACTTAGTGGGGCATCAACCAATCGCGGTTGACTTCGCCGCGGGGCGCCTCCGTTCGACCGGGCACACGGGCTTAGTCCTCCGTCGGCTTCCTCTCATGTGGCGGGGCACAATGGGGCCGACCGCGGATAGAAGCACAGGCACAACGCATGGCAGAGATTGAGGAGTCTGGAAGCCCTGTAGGAGGGTTCGTCTAGAGAATGAATGCGAGGACAATATTATGTATGCACACAATCGCTGGGATTGAATATTCCCTGTGGAAATAAATCGGGAATAGGGTGCGAAAATATTATCACAACTAGTGGGTATACATGCGATATCCCATGAAACCTCCACCACTGATTCC
>WNFL01003138.1_pt7 | contig 23734 bp, 16 predicted proteins | sample 5400361 | NCBI WGS metagenome assembly WNFL01 (sample SAMN13153351, study PRJNA577476) | soil metagenome | isolation source: 40 cm soil on Douglas fir-dominated hillslope | place: USA:California | collected 2013-09-17
GTTCCCGGGCGGGGCCGCGGAGGTGCGCCCCGACGCGGTGCTCGAGATCCGCATCACCGATCCGAGCGGCATCCTGATCACCGACCACGTCCCGCAGAACGGCATCATCGTCACCATCGACGACAACACCACCTCGCGCGTGGACGTCACCTCGACCTTCCACTACGAGGACGGCTCGTACCAGTCGGGGATCGCGAACTTCAAGCTCACCGGGCTCCCGCTCGGCGCACACCGCATCCAGGTGAGCGCCGCCGACAACCTCGCCGCCGGGTTCTCGGGGGCCGCGCACCGTTCGAGCGCCTCCATCGATTTCGTGGTGGTGGAGACGCCCGACCTGAAGGTGGCGCGCGCCTACCTCTACCCGGACCCGGCCTGTTCGCGCTGCCCGCTCAAGGGCGGCCAGTTCCTGGTCGACGTGCCGGGGGACTCGGTGAACGTGCTGCTGCGGATGTACACGGTCTCGGGTCGCCTGATCCGGACCCTCACCGCCCCCGGGGGTGGGATCGGGCGCGTGCAGATCCCCTGGGACGGCCTCGACGAGGAGCACCAGCCGCTCGCCAACGGCGTCTATCTGTTCCGGGTGAACGTGAACCCACGGGACTCCGACGGGAAGAGCAGCGCCCGTCTCCACGCGGTCGGCGATGGTCGTTTCGTGATCCTCAATCGGTGACGGATGGGGCAGTTTGCCCGGCCGGCGAACCGGGGGTTCCGGGGGCGGGCCCGAGCCGCCAAATCCGCAGAGGAAAAAAGCTTGGAGCCTGGGCGAGGGTCCCGGTGTAGTATTCCCGATCGCTCGATCGACAGGGGTTCAGCCATGGTCTCAAGGGGGCTTGTAACATGAGATTTTCTACACGCTTCGTGGCCGTGATCGTCGGTATGTTGGTGGCCGGCACCGCTTGGGCCCAGGGTACGGGCCGGTCGCTGGACATCCAGCCGGGAGCGCGCGAGAACGGGATGGGTGCCACCGGGGTCGCGCTCGGGGACGACGCCACCGGGGCCACCTGGTGGAATCCGGCCGCGCTGGGCTTTACCACCCAGCCCTCGATCCAGCTCACGACCGCCCAGCTCGTCCCGGGCCTGGCGAGCGACGTGACCTTCAACGAGGCCAGCTACGTGCACCCGGTCGCCGGCTGGGGCGCCTTCGGCCTCTCGCTCGCGTTCCTCTCGTACGGCAGCAGTGAGGCGATCAACGAAGCCGGCCAGTCGAACGGGCGCTTCGACTCCTACGAGGTGTGGTCGGGGGTGTCGTACGGCACCAAGCTGTTCGAGGATCTCTCGATCGGCGCGACCGTGAAGTACGTGCGCATCCAGCTCGCGCCCGCCAGCTACCAGGGCGTCGGCAGCACCTTCGGGCTCGACCTCGCCACGCTCTACAAGATTCCCGCCGCGCGCCTGAGGTTCGGGCTCAACGTCCAGAACCTCGGCCCGAGCGTCACGTTCATCAACGAGGATCAGTCGAGCCCGCTGTCACGCAACCTCAAGGTCGGCTACTCGTGGCAGGTGTACGACACCAAGCCGGTGGAGCTGGTGGTCACTTCCGACTACAACCAGTCGCTGGTCACCAATGACTTCAAGGTCTGGAACCACGGCCTCGAGCTCAAGTACGCGGAGCAGATCGCGGGCCGCATCGGCTGGTACTCGGATCCGCTCGGCAACATCAAGGACTTCACCTACGGCATCGGGATCGTGTGGAAGAACCTGGCCCTCGACTACGGCAGCATCCCGCAGGCGAAGGACTCGAACCTCCCCAACGTGAACAAGATCAGCATCGGCTATCGCTTCTAGCGTGTTCCGTCTCTCCCGCGCATTCGGCCTGGCGAGCCTGCCGGGCCTGATCAGCATACTGTTCGCAACGGGCGCCCTCGCGGCGCCCGTTTTGCATGTCCAGCGCCTGGTCACCCCCGAGGACGCCGCGCGCATGACGCCGCGGCAGCGCGCCGGGGTGTCGGTGATGACCCGCGAGGAGGCGGCCCAGCACGCCGCGCGCCTGGCGCGCTGGCGCAGCGTCCCGCACGAGATCTCGCGTGGTAGCGTCCGCTGGTCCCCCTACGCGCAGGCCAAGGCCCGGCAGAAGGGCTGGGGTTCGCTGCGGCGCAGCGTGCGCGAGGGCGCGGCCTCCACCACCGACCTCGGGCCGCCGGTCACGCTCAAGGTGGCGCTGATCCGGATCGACTTCCAGACCGACCGCGGCGGCGACGCCTCGACCGGCGATGGCAAGTTCGACGTCAGCGGTCCCGACACGCTGCAGCCACCGATCGATCGCCCGCCCCACGACAGCCTGTTCTTCGCCCGGCACCTCGAGGCGCTGGCGCGCTACTACCACCAGCAATCCTACGGGCGCGCGATCCTCCAGACCTCGGTCTGGCCGCGGAGCAAGAACGGCGCCTACCACTGCACCGACCTCGCCGACTTCGGCCCGTGGAAGTTCTCGCGCGACGTCTATCCCCAGGCCCGCGACATGTTCCGGGCGTTCGCGGTCGCGGCCGACACCCAGTCCATCGAGCTCGCCGACCGCATCCCGTGGGACGACATCGACGGCGTCATCTTCGTGCACGCCGGCGGCGACCTGCAGAGCGACGTGCGCCAGGACAGCCCCGAGGACCTGCCCACCTTCACGGTCACGCTCGCCGACACCGACGCGGTGGTGTTCCGGCCCGACGCCGCCGACACCTCGCACCATCCCAAGCCGCTCCAGAAAGCCGAGTTCATGCCGGAGCTGAACTCGCAGGACGGCTACTTCGGCGCCATGAACGGCACCATCGCCCACGAATCGGGCCACCTGCTGTTCGACTTCGACGACGTCTACAACATCACCAGCGGCTTCCCGGTGGTCGGGTTCTGGAGCCTGATGGACAGCGGCAACCTGGTCGGAACCCGAGTGCAGCTCTCCGACGGCAGCATCATCTTCGCCACCGGCCTGCTGCCTCCGAGCGTGGATCCCTACCAGCGCATCTTCACCACCGACACGCTCGCGTTCCGCGAGGCGAGCATCGGCGACACCATCACCATCCAGGACCAGGAGCACCACCCCGACGTGCGCGCGCTGTCGCTCACCGGGGACGAGTTCCTGCTGCTCGAGAACCGTTTCGTGCCTCCCGACACGCTGATCGCGCTGGAGCAGGACTCGATCACGCGCATCGTGATGGGGCCGCGGCTGCCGACGCCCGAGGACTACGACGTGCTGCTGCCGGGCGGCGGGATCCTGGTGTGGCACATCGACGAGAGCCACATCTGGTTCTCCGAGTATCCGGTGCGGCTGAACCAGGACTACGGCATCAACACCGATCCGCAGCACCTCGGGATCTCGGTGATCGAGGGGGACGGGCTTGCGGACCTGGGCGATCCCGGCTCGCCGTTCCCGCTCGGCTCCTACCGCGACCCGTTCTACCTCTCGAACAACGCAACACTGTCCGACACCACCCACCCGAACCTGCTTCCGAACCTGCTCACCCGGCCGCATCGCCGGCTCGACTTCCTCGACGATCCGGGCCGCACCATGCACTTCGCGCTTCGCAGCACCTGGCAGCTCCCGGGGTGGCCGGTGCGGGCGGATCGCTCGCTCGAAGGCCGCCAGCTGCTCGCGATCGACGCCGACGGCGATCGCTCGCTCGAGGTGTGCTGGGCGGGCGGCGACACCGCGAGCGCCGACAGCGCGGCGCTGTTCGCGGTGCGCGCCGACGGGACCCGGCTCGACACCACGCAGGCCACCTTTGCGTTCGCCCACCTCGATCGCCGGCCGCGCCCGATCATGGCGGCGCTCGCGCTCAACGATCCGGGGGCCGGCGCGCCGGCGGTGGGGCCGAGCTGGTTCGCGGCCTCGACCTACGCCTCGGGTCCCGACACCACCTCGCCCGGCGGTCGGGTGTGGCTGGTCGACCACCACGGCGCCGTGCTACCGGGATGGCCGGCCGCGCTGCCGTCCATCGTCACCACGCCGCCGGTGATCGCCGGGCTCTTTCCCAACGCGGCGGTGGTGGTGGGCTGCGCCGACGGGAAGGTCTACGCGCTCGGGCTCGATGGCAGCGTCATGGCCAGCGCCTCGTTGCCCTCGGGCGCGATCAGCGGACGGCTCGCGGTGACCGGAAACCCGACATCGCCGACCACCTTCCTGCTCACGGTCGCCGCCGGATCGACCACTGGCTACGTCGGGCAGCTGCTGCTCTGCAACCCCTGCCCGGTGAGCCTGGCGCCGCCGCCGGTCCTGCTCGGCGGCGCCGGATTCAGCCCCGACTTCCTGTGGATCCCCTTCGACGGCGCCAACGGCCGCACCACGGCGCCGACCTGCGGCAACGGGAACGCGCTGGTGGTCCATGAGGGCACCCGGTTGTGGGCGCTGTGCGGCGACGGCTCGGTGTTGTGGGCGCGGGACGCGGGAGACACGCTGGTGGCCTCGCTCGGTGCCGGCGATCCCGACGGGGACGGCTTCCCCGACGTGCTGACCCAGAGCATTCACGCCGCGGTCGCGTACTGGAACGTGGGCGGCTACCCCAAGAGCGGATGGCCGAAGCGCGGGAGCACCGAGACCTTCGTGACCCACAGCCCGCCGCTGGCGATCGACCTGACCAGCGACGGAAGGACCGACGTGGTGGCGCTCAACGCCAGCGGCATCCTCGCGGCGCTCGATGGGGAAGGGCACGTGCCGCCCGGCTGGCCGCTCGCCAGCGGGGCCGACTGCCTGGGCTCGCCGGTGGCGGCGGATCTCAACGGCGACGGCCGGCTCGACGTGATCGTGCCCGACCGCGACAGCACCATCTGGGCGTACACGCTGCCGACCAGCGGCGGTGGGCCGGTGGCGACCTCGTGGACGATGGTGGGCGGCGATCCGGGCCGCACCTCGTGGCTGCGTCCCGAGCGCGCGACCACGGCCCCGGCGCCGTTCGCGGGCCCGCTCCAGCGCGGATCGTTGCGGGCGTTCCCGAACCCGGCGCGACGCCATGACGTCTCCTTCCGGCCACCAGGTGACCGAGATGACCGGGCCGGGCGTGTACGGCGTGGAGAACCGCCTGGTGTGGAACCCGGCGTCGCTGCCGGCCGGGCTCTACATGGCGCGCGTGCGCATCCGCGGTGCCGGCGGGGAGCACACCGAGGTGGTGCCAGTGGGCATCCTGCGATGAGCTCGGCCTTCCGGATCGCCGCCGGGCCGCGTCCCCGGATCCCGGCGTGGGCGGTGGCCCGCGGGCTGGCGGCGCTCCTGCTGGTGATGGCGCTGGTCGCCTGCGCGCGTGCCGAGTCTCTCCCGACGTCGTTCGCCGCGGCCGGGCCGTCGGGCCTCGGCTACTTGAGCCGCGCGGCCGGACTGGCGTCGGCCGAGGTGGGCTCCGAGGATCCGCCGGCCGGGCTCACGCTCGCCGCCATCGGGCGCGGCTCCAAGCCCGAGCTGCTGCTCGCGCAGCGCACCATCGAGCGCGACTGGGGACCGTCGACCGATTCGCTCGACCTTGCCAAGCGCCGCGCCGGCTGGAAGTCGGAGCCATTCTCGTTCGCGGCCTCGGGCTGGACCGCGCACTGGCTGTTCCATCGCGATGCCGAGCGCGACCGGGAGGCGGCCTCACAGATCGCCGGCAACCCTGCGGACTCGACCAGCGGCTGGTCGTTCCGTCGCTGGCAGGCGGCCGATCCAGCCCGCGATGCGTCGCAGATCGAGGCGCTGTGGCTCGCGGACCGCGCGGCGTTCTACACGCTGATCGCCAGCGATCCTCAGTACCTCGATGGATGGAGCGGCAGCGATCCAGTTGTCACCCGGGCCTCGTTCGACGAGCAGCGTGATCTCGCCGATCGCGCCCTGGATCGCAGGCGCTGGAGCGACATCGGGCTCGGACTCAATCACGTGATCGCGGCGGTGGACGCCCTGCGCGCGGCGCGCGCCCACAACCTGCCGGTGCGCCGGAATCTGGATCTGGCCCTGCGCGGACACTGGGGTCGCCGCGGGCCGTCGGTCATGGCGGTGCTCGAGAGGAGGTTCTGATGCGTCCCGGGCAGGTGCTGGCGATGTGCGGGCTGCTGACGGCGCTGGGGTCCACCGATGCTCGCGCGACCACGATTCCGGAACGCGCGGCGACCGACGCGATCGCCGCGTTCGCGACCCCGGCCGCGCCGGCTGAGGCATGGGACGCGCGCTCGCCGCTCGGGCTGGAGCCCACGGCGTCGCCCGCGGTGGTTGCGGGCATGCCGCAGCTGCGCTGGTTCGGCCGGGGGGAGGCCAAGCCCAAGACACCGAAGGCCCCGGCCGAGCCCACCGCGCTCAGCGCCGAGCGCGCGCGCACCCTGCTCCGCTCGATGGTGTTCCCGGGCTGGGGACAGGCCGCGGCGGGGCATCGCACTGCGGGCACGGTCTTCGCGCTGGCCGAGACCGGGGTGTGGACCTCGTTCGCCGCGTTCCGGATCCAGCAGCAGATGCGGCGCGACACCTACGAGCGCACCGCGAGGCTCTACGCCGGGATCGACCTCAGCGGACGGGACGAGGAGTTCCGCCGGCTGGTCGGCGCCTACCTGAGCAGCGACGACTACAACCGTCTGGTCGTCTATCGCGACGCCGCCAACCAGTTCTACGACGATCCGGTCGCCTACCGCGCGTACATCGCCGCGCACGAGCTCAAGGGCGCCGACACCTGGAGCTGGAGCAGCGAGGGCGCGATCCTCGACTACCGCGGCCAGCGCAAGGACTCGCAGCGGGCCGGGCTGCGCGCCAACACGGCGCTCGCCGCCGCGGTGATCAACCGACTGATCTGTACCCTCCATGCCGCCCGCTTCCACTCGCACGCGGACGCCGTCAAACACTCCTGGAACCTGGACATCGCTCCGGCTCCCGGGGACGACGCGACCGCGTTTCGCGCCACGCTCCGCCGGAGCTTCTAGCCCCAGGGGGACGATCATCCGATCCCCGGCGTGGAGGCTCGCGGCGCCGGCCGTCGCGGCGTGCCTGCTGATCGGAGCGCTCGCGCAGCCCGCGGGGCCCGCGCCCGCACCGGCCGCTCCGTCCTCCCCGGACACGGTCCGGATCGCCGCGTCCGATTCCCTGGGTCTCGCGTCGGGTTCCGCCGTCCCGGACAGCGCCGGCGCGACACCCGATCGTCTGGTCGCGGTCGAGACCCTGGTGGTGCGCGGCACCGCGCGCGGCCAGGCGCTGGAGCCGAGCGCGGTTGCGGTCGACGCCTTCTCGCACCTGCTGGTCGCGGACGCCGGGCTCCACCGCGTGCAATGGCTGGACGCGCACGGCCGCTGGCTGAGCGAGGCCGGGGCGCTCGGCAGCGGGCCGGGCGAGCTGCGCGCCCCGGTCGGTCTCGCCCCGCTCGGCAGCGCCGGCTGGGCGCTGCTCGACCGCGAGAACCATCGCATCACCGCCTACGACCTGTTCGGCCGGCTCACCGGAGTGCTGGTGGACTTCGACGCCGACGCGCTCACCGAGCGCCTCGGCCGCGTGGATCCGGTCGCGCTCGCCACGGATCGGGGCGGCGCCCTCTACGTCGCCGACGCCGACCGCGACCGGCTGCTGGTGTTCGACTTCTCGGGCGCCTTCGTGCGCGTGCTCGGCGGGTTCGGCAACGGGCCCGGATCGTTCCGCGGCCTGGCGTCGGGGCGCGCGTCCAGCGGCTGGACTCGGGCGGGCAGCCGCGCGTCTCCTGGACGATCGCGGCCGCGCCGACGGCGGGACTGCTGCCGGTCGCGGTGGACGATTCGGGCCGGGTCGCGGTTGGCGACGAGCGGGGGGGCCGCCTGTGGGTGTTCGAGGCGGACGGCCGGCTGCGCGCCTCGCTCGCCGGGCTGCGCGGACCGCGCGGGCTCACCTTCGCGCCCGATGGAACGCTGCTGGTGGCCGAGGCGGCGGCCGGCACCGTGACGCGCTACCGGTTGGCCCCGGCCGCGGAGGGCGCAGCGCCGGCGCGGAAGTGAGGACATGAGGCACCAGGGAGGACTCCGGACCGCGGGCCTGCGGCTGGCGCTGGCGGCGCTGGCGTGCACGCCGGCGGTCGCGCGCGCGGTGGACGATCCGGGCTGCGGGCGGCTCGCGGTGCCGATGCAGGCGGGCGTGGTCCTCTACCGGCTGCCGCGCGGGTTCCTGCGCGCCGGCAGCGACTCGGTGACCTTCGGACGCATCCCGCTGCGCCGCGACCTCGACTACGTGCTCGACCCGACCCGGGGCGAGCTGCGGCTGCTGCGCGACCCGCTGCCCGGGGACACGCTCTGGGTCCAGGCCTGCTGGCTGATCGCCCCGCCGCCGCTCCAGCTCTCCTACTACGACTGGCGCCCCGCCGTCGCGGCCGTCGGCGACACCACGCGCCCGGACAGCGCGGTCGCACGCCTGCGTCCGGCGACGGCACGCAGCGTCAGCGCGGCGCCCGGCGGCACCTCGCTGGTGGTGAGCGGGAACAAGAGCCTCGCGGTCGAGTTCGGATCCAACCAGGACGCCTTCGTCCGCCAGTCGCTGGACCTCTCGGTGAACGGCTCGCTCGGGCCGGGCGTCCAGCTCACCGGCGTGCTCTCGGACCGCAACGTTCCGCTGGGCGCGGGCGGCACCACCCAGGGCCTCCAATCCTTCGACCGCGTACTGGTCGAGCTCAGCGCGCCCCAGGGCACCGCCGCGCTCGGAGACGTCTCGCTCGAGCTCGGGCGCGGGGAGTTCGCGCGCCTCGAGCGCCGGCTCCAGGGTATGCGCGCCGAGGGCGGGGTGGGCGCAGCGCGGGCGGTGGTGGCGGCCGCCAACGCCCAGGGCGAGTACCACCGGCTGCAGATCCTCGGCGTCGAAGGACGCCAGGGTCCGTACCTGCTCACCGACGGCAACGACGTCCCCGGCGTCTCGGTGGTGCCCAGCAGCGAGGGGGTGACGGTGGACGGGGTGCGCATGACGCGCGGGGAGAGCGCCGACTACTCGATCGACTACGACCGCGGCCAGATCACCTTCTCGAACCGGCGGCCGATCTCCTCCGATTCCCGCATCACCGTGGACTACCAGTTCTCGGTCACCCGCTATCGGCGCAACCTGGCCGCCGCCGGGGCCACCTGGGACGGCCCTCACTCCTTCGGCTACACCCAGTGGATCCTCGAGAACGACGACCGCGGCCATCCCATCACCGTCACGCTCAGCCCCGACGATCGGGTGGCGCTGGCCGCGGCCGGCGACTCGGCGGCGATCGGCTCCGGCGTCACCCCGGGGATCGGCGACTACGACACGGTGCGGGTGGCGAGCGGCGAGACGGTGTTCGCGTTCGCCGGCACCGACTCCGGGAAGTTCGACGTGCAGTTCACCGCCGCCAGCGGAACCGGTGCCGACTACGTGGACTCGACCGCGGTCGCCGGGCGCGTCACCTACCACTGGGTGGGGGCCGCCGCCGGGCGCTTCCGGGTCGGACGCCGCCTGCCGCTGCCCGAGGCCCACCAGCTGCTCGCGGTCGGAGGCGGCGCGCGCGCCGGCGCGCTCTCGGTCGAGGCCGAAGGCGCGGTGTCGCGGCTCGACCCCAACACCTTCTCGGCGCTGGACGACTCGCGCCACGCCGGCGAGGCGCTGCGTGGGAGCGCCGACCTCCAGGGTGCGCTGCCGGGAGGATGGGCGCGCGCAGGGGTGGCGGTGCGCGGTCGCGACGTGAGCGCGCGCTTCGAGCCCTTCATGCGCCTGGCCGCCCCGTTCGCGCAGGAGCAGTGGGGCTTGCCCCCCGGAGGAGACCTCGAGCATCCGCGGCTGGTCGAAGCCTCGGCGTTCCTCGAGCCCCGGCGCGGCGGCCGGCTCACGCTCGGGCTCGGCCACCTGGACACGCCCGAAGGCTTCAGCGCGCTGCGCCGCACCGCGGAGTGGTCGATGGACGGACGGCTGGCCACCCGGGCGCTGTGGGAGCAGTCGGACGGGACGCTCGCCGGCAAGCAGTTCCGGGACGGCGGCCGCGACCACACGCGGCTCGAGGCGCGCGCGCGCCTGCCGTGGCTCGAGCCCGCGCTGCGCGTGGAGAGCGACGAGCGCCGGTCTCCGAGCGACTCCGCGCGGGTGGGCGATCGCTTTCGCGAGGCCGCCGCCGAGCTGGCGGCCCCGGCGGGATTCACCTGGCGCGCGAACGCGGGTCTGACCCTGCGCCGCAACGCCCGGATCCTCGGCGACCGGTTCGTGGACGCCAGCGACGCGCGCACGGTGCGTGCGGGAGTCGAGAGCCCGGCCGAGCGCGCGCTGGGCCTGGCGCTCGATCTGCAGCGCCGCTCGCTGCTGCCGCTCGCCGATCCCCAGCGCACCACCAGCGACCTGGCCAGCCTGCGGCTGCGCGGCGACGAGCGGAAGCGCGGCGTGCGCGGGCGCTTCAACCTCGAGATCACCAGCGAGGGCCAGAGCCGCTACACCCGGGCACTGGTGTTCGTGGGCGGCGGGAAGGGGGGCTACGACGCCAACGGCAACTTCGTCGGCCTGGGCGGGGACTACGACCTGACCGTGGTGCTGAGCCCCGATCTCGAGCGCATCGCGCGCGCGGCGACCAGCGCCAGCGCCGAGTGGCTGGCGCCGGCGACCTCGCGCTGGCACGGCTCTCACGCCGAGTTCCGCTACGAGGGGGAGGCGCGGCGCCGCGGCGAGCTGCTCGGACACGACGTGCTGGTGTCGCCGGGGATGGCGCACGACGACACCGCGCTGGCACGCGCCACGCTGTCCCAGCGCTTCGAAGGCGAGTTGCTCCCGGAGGCGAAGGTGGGGAGCGTGCGCCTGCTCGCCGAGCGCCGGATCACCGCCGATCGGAGCTTCGCGAACTTCGCGCAGATCCAGGACCAGCGCACCCTGAGCGCGCGCTGGCGCTCGCGTCCCGGGTCGCGCGCGAGCGGGGAGATCGAGGCGCGCTGGAGCCGTCGCGACGCCGAGCAGGAGCTGGTGGGCGCGAACCCCTACCAGCGCACGCTCACCGACCGCGGCGCGACCGCGCAGGTGGGATGGACGCCCGACGATCGTCTGCGCCTCGGCGGAGCGCTCGAGGCGACCTGGACCAAGGCCGAGGACCAGCCGCTCGCGACCCGGACGCTGCGGCTCGGGCCCGACCGCGCCTTCATCAACGGCGCGAGCCCGGTGAACCTCTTGCCCACGCTCGACCCGGCCGGGGCGCCGCGCTGGGAGGCGCAGAGCCGCGTGGACTACCGCGTGCGCGAGAGCTCGACCTTCGGGCTCTCGGTGCTGGTGCAGGATCGACCGGAGCGGCCCACGGTGGTGACGGGCCGCGCCGAGCTGCGGGCGTTCTTCTGATGAAACGTGAACCGATGACTCCAACTGCTCTGGCGGGCAATCACTTGCGCCGCCTCGCCCACATCTACGCGAGGTCGGGCGTGCTGGCGCTCGCTCTACTGAGTAGCACCGGGGCCGCCCGGCTCGACTACCGCGGCCAGGCGCTCTCCCGCCACCAGGTCGAGACGCTGGCGGCCTCGGCGCTGCGCGTCCCGGCCGACTCGGCGACCTCGAAGCGCATGCTCGGAGATCTGATCGGCCGGCTGCAGGAGCTCGGCTACCTCGACGCCCGCGCGCGCGCCACGTTCGACAGCGTGCCGGCGCCGACGCTCCACGTGACCGTGATCGAAGGGAGGCGCTATCGCCTGCGCTCGGTGAAGCTCGATCTTCCGGCGGGCGCCGACTCGGCGCGGGTGGCGGCCGATCTCGGCCTGGTGCCGGGCTCCGCGATCTCGCCGCGCGCGGTGGGCGACGCGATCGACCGCGCGGTGAAGGCGGCGCTCGAGCGCGGGCATCCCTACACCTCGCTCGGCGTGGCCGGATGGGTGCCCGACTCGGAGGGAGTCGCGGTGCGGATCAGCGGCGATCTCGGCCCCGAGGTCACGGTCTCCCAGGCGCAGGTTCTGGGACTGGCGGTGACCCAGCCGCGGCTGGTGGAGCGGGCGATCGGCCGGCTCGCGGGCAACCCGTTCCGTCCCTCGACCGCCGCGGCGGCGCGCGATCGTCTCGCCCAGCTCGGCCTGTTCCGCTCCGTCCAGCTCGACGGCCTGGTGAGCGAGCCCGATCCCGCGCGCGGGCGCGTCCTCTATCGGGTGGAGGAGCCGAAGTACAACCAATTCGAAGGCGTGGTCGGCGTGCAGGGCGCGGGCAACACCGTCGGGCTCGCGCGGCTCCAGCTCGACAACCTGCTCGGCACCGGGCGGGCGGTGGCGCTGCGCTGGGAATCGCGCGGGCACGGGGTCTCCGATCTGTCCGCGCGCTACGCCGAGCCGCTGGTGTTCGGCACCCCGCTCCAGGTGGAGGGGAACCTGGCGCAGCAGGTCCAGGACACGCTCTACATCCGCACCCAGTGGGGGGCGAGCGCGAGCCTGCCGATCTCGACCCAGGAGAAGCTCGAGGCCGGCTACCAGCAGGAGCGCGTGGTGCAGGCCACCGGCCCGCTCGAGGAGGCCAACCTGCAGAGCACGGTGTTCGCGATCGAGCGCAGCACCCTCGACGATCCGCTCGGCGCGCGCCGCGGCCACCGTGCGCGGGTCTCGGCGGCGCAGATCTTCAAGCGCGAGCGCCTGCGCCCGCCCGGCACCCACAGCGCACGCGCCAGCGCCGCCGAGCTGGCGCTCGAGATGGCGCGCACCACGCGCGGCAGCGTGGTGGATCTCGACCTCTCGGCGGCTGGGCGGTTCAGCAGCGAGCGTGTGCTCCCGACGTTCGAGCGGTATCCTGTCGGCGGAACGCGCAGCCTGCGCGGCTTCGACGAGGAGGCGTTCCGCGTCGACCGCTACGCGCTCTCGCGGCTCGAATGGCGGCGCTACCTCGGACCCGGCCCGCAGCGCGCGTTCCTGTTCTGGGATCACGCATGGATGAGCACCCGCGTGGCGCTGCCCGAGGGCGGCGACCGCGTCGAGACGCTGCAGCGCGACGGGGTCGGGTTCGGACTGCGGGTGCAGACGGGTGGTGGGCTGCTGGGGCTGGAGTACGGGCTGGAGCCCGGACGTCCGGCGCTCGAAGGGAAGATCCACCTCCAGCTGATCTCCTCGTTCTGACCGGGCGGCCCCGGCGGGCCGCCGACCAGGGAGTGTGCCGGTGTCGTTGGTGCGGCGGGTCGAGGAGTGGCTCGGGACCGAGGGCGGCCTGCCGTCGCGCTGGCCGCGCTGGGAGCACCGCCTCGCCCAGCGTCAGCTCGCCGGCGACATCGCCCGCGCGCTCGAGCAGGGCGGGGTGCTGCTCGCCGAGGCGCCGACCGGGGTGGGCAAGTCGCTCGCCTACCTGTTGCCGAGCGTGTTCGCCGTCCTGGAGCGCGAGGAGCGGGTGGTGATCGCGACCTGCACGCGCTCGCTCCAGGACCAGCTGTTCGAGCGCGACCTGCCGGCGCTGCTCGAGGCCCTGCGCCTGGAGGTCCCGGTGGTGCGGCTCAAGGGCAAGCAGAACTATCTCTGCCCGCGCGCGCTGGAGCTGGCGGATGGCCAGGGCAGCGAGGAGAACGAGACCCTCGAGGCGCTGCGCCGCTGGGCCGGCGCCGAACGCGAGGGCGACCTCGACCGCTTTCCCGCCCCCGACGCCGAGGCGTTCCGCCGCGTGCGCGGACGGGTGGCGACCGACCCGGCCGCGTGCACCGCCGCCACCTGCCGGCGCGGCCGCGAGTGCTTCTGGATGCGCGCCCGCCGCAACGCCCAGCAGGCCCGGATCGTGGTGGTGAACCACGCGCTGCTCGCGCTCTCGGGCGAGGTCGAAGGCCTGCTCCCGGACTTCGACCTGCTGGTGGTGGACGAGGCGCACCGGCTCGAGGGCGTGCTGCTCTCCCAGCTCGAGCGCACCGTCTCGCGCAACCGCTTCGAGGAAGCGCTGCGGCTGATCGGCACCGGCCGGCGCGGCGGGGCCGGGCTGCTCACGCGGCTGCGCGGCTACGCGCTGCCGCTGTTCGCGAAGCTCGGCACGGTCTCGCGCGAGGACGAGGTGCGCGACGCGATCGAGACCCTGGCGCGCCGGGTGACGGTGGCGCGCGAGGACATCGAGCGGCTGTTCGCCGCGCTCGAACCGACCGGGCGCCGTCACGAGCTATACGGCCTGCGCGAGCGCTACCGCGCGCCCGAGGATCTGCTGGGGCGCGAGCTCGAGCCGCTGGACGCCGCGATGTCGCACTGCAGCGGGTTCGCGCTGGCGCTCGGGCGGCTGGCGGAGTCCACGCTCGGGCTCGGCGGCGACGCGGCCGAGGAGCTGTCGGCCGAGCTCGAGGAGGTCGGGGGCCGCTTCGCGATGCTGGGGCGCGATCTCGAGGTCGTGGCGATGGCGGGGGACCCCGACTGGGTCTACTGGCGGAGCGCCGGCGGGCGCGGCGTGGAGCTGCACGGCGCGCCGGTGTCGGTCGGCGAGCACGCGCGCCGGCTGGTGATCGGGCGCGCGCGCGCGGCGGTGCTGACCTCGGCCACGCTGTCCTCGGGCGGCGACTTCGAGTTCCTCGCCGACCGCCTCGGCCTCGGCGAGGCGCAGCGCCTGCCGTTCGAGGCGGTGAGCTACCCGTCGCCGTTTCCGCTCGCCGAGCAGATGCGGGTCTACGTCTACGACGGGGGCGAGGACGAAGCCGAGGCGGTGTCGAAGGTCTCGGCCGCGCTGCGGGCCGCGGCGCCGCGCAACCAGCTGCTGCTGTTCACCGCGCACGAGCGCCTGCGGCGCGCCCGGGCGCGGCTGCTCCAGCGCCTGCCGGCGGACGCGCGGCTGCTCGCGCAGGAATGGGACGGCTCGGCGAGCGTGGTCGCGGAGCAGTTCCGCGATGCGCGCGGCGCGATCTTGCTCGGGGTGCAGAGCCTGTGGGAAGGTGTCGACTTCCCGGGGGAATCCCTCGAGATCCTGGTGGTCGCGAAGCTTCCGTTCTCGGTGCCGGACGATCCACGGGTCGAAGCGCGCGCGGAGCGCCTGCGCGATCGCGGCCTGGACCCCTTCCGGAACGATCTGTTGCCCGAGGCGGTGCTGCGCTTCCGGCAGGGCGTGGGCCGCCTCATCCGCCGCGCCGACGATCGGGGCGTGCTGGTGGTGTGCGACCCGCGGCTCGCGCGGTCGTCGTACCGCGCTCCGTTCCTGGCCGCGCTCCCGGTCGCGCCCGGGGTCCACAACGATGCCGAGGCGCTCGCCCGCGACGCGGCCGCGTTCCTCGAAAGCCGTCCCCAGCGGGTGGAGGAGAGCGTGTGATCCGGCTCGGTGAAGGACGCCTGACCCTGGCGGACGTGGTGGCGGTGGCGCGTGACGATGTGGCGGTGGAGCTGGCGCCGGCGGCGCGCGAGCGCATGCGCAAGAGCCGCGCGGTGGTGGACGCCGCGGTGCGCGACGGGAAGGTGATCTACGGCGTGACCACCGGCTTCGGCGAGCTCAAGGATCGCCACATTCCGATCGAGCAGGTGCGCGAGCTGCAGCTCAACCTGATCCGCTCGCACCGCGCCGGAGTGGGGCGCTTCGCCTCGCGTGACACGGTGCGCGCCATGCTGTTGCTGCGCGCGGCGTCGCTGGCCGTCGGCGCATCCGGGGTGCGCCCGGAGCTGGTCGAGGCGCTGCTCGAGCTGCTGGCCCGCGGGATCACGCCGATCGTGCCGCTGCAGGGCTCGGTCGGCGCCTCCGGCGACCTGGCGCCGCTCGCCCACCTGGCCGCGGTGCTCACCGGGGAAGGCGAGGCGTGGCTCGGCGACCAGCGCATGCCGGCCGGGCTGGCGCTGCGCGGCGCCGGACTCCAGGCCCTCGACCTCGAGGCCAAGGAGGGGCTGGCGCTGATCAACGGCACCCCGTTCTCGACCGCGATCGCGGTGCTGGCGTGCACCGACGCGCAGCGCGTGTGGGAGGCGGCGATGGCCGCGGCCGCGCTCTCGACCGAGGTGCTGCTGTGCTCGTTCCAGCCGGCCCGCGAGGACGTCCAGGCGCTGCGGCCCTATCCCGGCGCCCGCGAGGCCGCGCGACGGCTGCGCGCCTACGCCGAGGAGAGCGCGATCGTCGCGTCGCACGCCAACTGCGGGCGGGTGCAGGACGCCTACAGCCTGCGCTGCGTGCCGCAGGTGATGGGCGCCACCTGGGACGCGATCGCCCACGTGGACGACCAGCTCGAGATCGAGATCAACGCGGTGAACGACAACCCGCTGGTATTCGCCGACAGCGGCGAGGTGATCTCGGCCGGGCTGTTCCACGCCGAGCCGGTGGGTCTCGCCTCCGACTACCTGAAGATCGCGGTGGCCGAGGTGGCCTCGATGAGCGAGCGCCGCATCGACCGGCTGCTCGACTCCCGGGTCTCGGACCTGCCGCCGGTGCTGGCCCGCAATCCCGGCCTCGAGTCCGGCTACATGATGGCGCAGTACACCGCCGCCGCGCTGGTCTCGGAGAACAAGGTGCTGTGCCACCCGGCGAGCGTGGACTCGATCCCGACCGGCGGGGGGATCGAGGACCACGTCAGCATGGCGCCGATCGCCGCGCGCCACGCCCGCGGCGTGGTGGACAACGCCGCTCGAGTGATCGCGCTCGAGCTCTTGTGCGGTTGCCGCGCGCTCGAGCTGCGCCGCCCGCTGGCCGCGGGCAGCGGCACCGAGCGTCTCTACGGCGCGGTGCGGCGGCTGGTGCCGGCGCCCGAGGGCGACCGCCCGCTGTCGGAGCCGTGCGAGACGCTGGCGCGCTGGGTGCTGTCGCGCGCGCCCGAACGCCTGGCCGAGGAGGTGCTGACCTCGTGAGCTCGACCGCCACCGCCCGCATCGTGCGCGCTCCGCGCGGCACCGAGCGCTCGTGCCGGGGCTGGGCGCAGGAGGCCGCGCTGCGGATGCTGATGAACAACCTCGACCCCGAGGTCGCCGAGCGCCCCGATGACCTGGTGGTCTACGGCGGCACCGGCCGCGCCGCGCGCTCGTGGCAGGCCTTCGACCACATCGTCGCGGCGCTGCGCGGGCTCGGCGACGACGAGACCCTGCTGATCCAGTCGGGCAAGCCCGTGGGCGTGTTTCGCACCCACGAGGCCGCGCCGCGGGTGCTGATCGCGAACTCCCTGCTGGTGCCGCGATGGGCGACCTGGGAGCACTTCTGGGAGCTCGAGGGCAAGGGCCTGATCATGTTCGGGCAGATGACCGCGGGCTCGTGGATCTACATCGGCTCGCAGGGGATCGTCCAGGGAACCTTCGAGACCTTCGGCGAGTGCGCCGCGCGCCACTTCGGCGGCTCGCTCGCCGGACGGCTGGTGCTGACCGCCGGGCTCGGCGGCATGGGCGGCGCCCAGCCGCTCGCGATCACCATGAACGGCGGCGTGTGCCTGGCGGTCGAGGTGGACGAGGCCCGGGTGCGGCGGCGGGTCGAGGGCGGCTACTGCGACCGCCAGACCGCGTCGCTCGACGAAGCGCTGGCGTGGATCCGGGCCGCGCAGGCGGCGAAGCGCCCGCTCTCGGTCGGCCTGGTCGGACCGACCAGACCTCGGCGCACGATCCGCTGGCCGGCTATGTGCCGGCCGGGCTCACGCTCGAGCAGGCCGTTCGCCTGCGCAGCTCGAACCCCACCGAGTCGGTGCGACGCGCGCGCGCCTCGATGGCCGATCAGGTGCGGGCGCTGCTCGAGATGAAGCGGCGCGGCGCCGTGGTGTTCGACTACGGCAACAACCTGCGCGGCGAGGCCGAGCAGGGCGGCGTGCCGCACGATCAGGCGTTCTCCTATCCCGGCTTCGTGCCCGAGTTCATCCGCCCGCTGTTCTGCCTGGGCAAGGGCCCGTTCCGCTGGGCCGCGCTCTCGGGCGACCCGGCCGACATCCTCGCCACCGACGCGGCCGCGCTCGAGGAGTTCCCGGACGACGCGCGGCTCCAGCGCTGGATCCCGCTCGCCGAGAGGCACGTGCCCTTCCAGGGTCTGCCGGCGCGCATCTGCTGGCTCGGCTACGGCGAGCGCGCGCGCCTCGGCCTGCGCTTCAACCGGATGGTGCGGGAGGGGGTGCTGAAGGCCCCGATCGTGATCGGGCGCGATCATCTCGACGCCGGCTCGGTGGCCTCGCCCTATCGCGAGACCGAGGCGATGCGGGACGGCAGCGACGCGGTCGCCGACTGGCCGATCCTCAATGCGCTACTCAACACCGCCTGCGGGGCCTCGTGGGTGAGCGTCCACCACGGCGGCGGCGTCGGCATCGGCAACTCGATCCACGCCGGCATGGTGGTGGTGTGCGACGGCAGCCGCGAGGCCGACGCCAAGCTGGAACGCGTCCTGACCTGCGATCCCGGGACCGGGGTGATGCGCCACGCCGACGCCGGCTACCCCGAGGCGATCGAGCATGCGCGCCGCACCGGCCTGCGGTTGCCCGGGATCACGAGCTGAGCGCGGGCCCGCGATGAGCGTCGCTCCCTCGCGCGATCCTTCCGGCCGTGCGGTCGCCGGGAAGGCCTCGTACATCCTCCTCCACAACACCTCGGAGGTGGTGACGCCCGACCCCGAGGGCCGCACCGTGCTCCGCTATCCGCGCGGCGCGATCGCGTTCCGCGACGGGCGCGTGGCCGAGGTCGGAACCGGCGCCGACCTGATGCGACGCCACGGCGAGGCCCGGCCGATCAACGCCAACGGGCGGCTGGTCACCCCGGCGCTGGTGGACTGCCACACCCACATGCTGTTCGCCGGGCACCGCGCGGTCGAGTTCCAGCGCCGGTTGGCGGGGGAGAGCTACGCCGCGATCGCCACCGCGGGCGGCGGGATCCGCTCGACCGTGCGCGCGACCCTGGCGGAGCGCGAGGACGTGCTCGAGCGGACGCTCGCCAACCGCCTCGAGCGCTGGCGCGCCAACGGCTGCACCACGGTCGAGGTGAAGAGCGGCTACGCGCTGGTGCCGGAGTCCGAGGTGCGGATGCTGCGCATCATGCGCGGCGCCGCGCAGCGCGTGCCCGGTCGGCTCCATCGCACCGCGTTGCTGCTTCATGCGCTGCCCGAGACCTTCCAGGACCGGCGTGCCGACTACCTCGAGGAGATGTGCACGCGGGTGCTGCCCGGGATCCAGGAGCTCGAGCTGGCGACCGCGGTCGACTGCTTCTGCGATCCGGTCGCGTTCTCGGTCGAGGAGTGCCGCACGCTGCTGGTGCGGGCGAAGGAGCTGGGACTGCAGGTGAAGCTCCACGCCGATCAGACCGAGCGCAGCGGCGGCGCGCGCCTGGCCGCCGAGCTCGGAGCCCTTTCGGCCGATCACCTGGAGCACTCGACCGAGGACGACTGGCGGGCGCTGGCCGCCGCCGACGTGGTCGGAGTGCTGCTGCCCGCCGCCGCGCTCACCCTGCGCCAGTCGCTGCCGGAAGCGGCGATGCTGCGTCGCTCCGGAGCGCGGGTCGCGATCGCCACCGACTTCAACCCCGGCACCGCGCCGGCGCAGTCGCTGATCGAGTGCGCTGCGCTGGCCTCGCGACTGTGCGGCTTCAGCGCCGAGGAAGTCCTGCTCGCGATCACCTGGAACGCCGCCCGCGCGCTCGGCGCCGAGCACGAGGTCGGCCACCTGAACGAAGGGGCGCACGCGGACGCCGTGGTGTGGGAGTGCGAGTCGTTCGAGGAGCTGCCCTACTGGATGCCGGCGGTGCGCCCGGACAACGTGTTCCTGCGCGGCGCCGACCTGGCGCTGCCAACGCTGGAACGCAGAGTGTGGCCGTGAGTGCCGAATCCAGCGGCACCGATCTCCAGGATCGATTGGCCGCGCTCGAGAAGTCAGTCTCGTCCTTGCGTACCGACCTCTTGCTGATATCGGCGGTCCTGTTGTGCGCGATGGCGGCGACTTTTGCGATGATGAATCGGGGACCAGCCCAATGGCATGCGGATACGATCGCGGCACGACGCTTCGTGATCGAATCAGAGGGACAAGTGAGAGGAGAATTGTCGGAGGGCCCCGTGGGCGCACAACTCCTCCTGGGCCCCGACCATTTCGACAAGAGCGGCGTGAGCATCTACGAAGGGCGTGGCCGTGGCGCGCAAATGGCGATCCGCTCTGGTGACTCGATGGAAGCGCATCTCGATGGGGGGATGATTGCCTTTGGACCCCGACGCGGAAACGTGGGTTGGTTCACGACCGTGGTCGGAGGCGGCAGGCAAGGGTCTCTCGTCGTGCTCTCGGACGGGCGCGATAGCCACTTCCTGGACCTTGTCAATCAAGTGATCCATGTCGACTCCGCACGGATTCGCGAAATGCTCAAGGAGCGTTGACCTCATGGCCCAGCTGGTCGAGTGCGTTCCGAACTTCTCTGAGGGTCGCCGCCGCGAGGTGGTGGACCAGATCATCGAGGTGATCGCCGGCACGCCTGGCGTGGTGTTCCTCGATTCCGAGATGGACCCGGATCACCATCGCTCGGTGGTGACGTTCGCGGGCGAGCCGGAGCCGGTGGTGGAGGCGGCGTTCCGCGCGGTCCAGAAGGCCTCGACCCTGATCGACCTGACCGCGCACCAGGGTGAGCACCCGCGCATGGGCGCGACCGACGTGCTGCCGTTCGTCCCGGTCGAAGGGGTGACGCTCGAGGACTGCGCCGAGCTGGCGCGCCGCGCCGGCAGGCGCATCGGCGAGGAGCTGGGCATCCCGGTGTTCCTCTACGAGGCGGCGGCCACGCGTCCGGATCGCGTCAGCCTGGCCGACGTGCGGCGCGGGGAGTTCGAAGGGCTGCGCGACCGGATCGGCAAGGATGCGGACCGCACGCCCGACTTCGGCCCGAACCGGATTCATCCCACGGCGGGCGCGACCGCGGTGGGCGCGCGTCGATTCCTGGTGGCGTTCAACGCCAACCTCAACACCGGCGACGTGCGGGTGGCGAAGGCGATCGCGAGCACCATCCGCGAGCAGAGCGGCGGATTGAAGCACGTGCGCGCGCTCGGGTTCTCGATCGAGGGCGGGCGGCGCGCGCAGGTCAGCATGAACCTGGTGAACACCGAGGCGACCCCGATCCATCGGGTGATGGCGCTGGTGCGGGCCGAGGCGGCGCGGCACGGGGTGCAGGCCGAGCACGCGCTCCAGCTCGAGAGCTTCCGCCGCGACCAGGTGCTGGAGCTGAGGCTGAGGCGCCCGCCGGTGAGCGAGGCGGTGACCCTGGGCGGCCTGATGGACGAGGTGGCCTCGCCGGCACCCACCCCCGGCGGGGGGACGGTGTCCGCGGTGGCGGGGGCGCTGGCCGCGAGCCTGGCGGCGATGGTGGCGGGGCTCACCCTCGGCAAGAAGAAGTACGCGGCGGCGGAGCCGGAGATGAAACAGGTGCGCGCCCGTGCCGAATCCCTGCGGCGCACCCTGCTGGCGCTGGGACGGCGCGACAGCGAGGCGTTCGACGCGGTGCTCAAGGCCCGGAAACTGCCCCAGACCACCCCGGCGGAGACCGAAGCCCGCTCGAAGGCGGTGGCGGCGGTGGAGCTGGAAGCGAGCCGCGTGCCGCTGCGCACCGCTGAGGCCTGCCTCGAGGTCCTGGAGCTCGCGGCCTGCGTGGCCAAGTCCGGGAATCCCAACGCGATCACCGACGCCGGGGTGGCCGGCCTGCTGGCCCGCGCCGGGGCCGAAGGCGCAATGCTGAACGTGCAAATCAATCTGAAGTCGATTGCTCCGGGGGCCGATACCCACGACGTGGAGACGGCCCTGCAGCGCCTGCAGGCGGCGTTGGGTCCGGCGGCCCGGCGTTGCCAGGAGGCGGTGCAGACGATCATCAGCGCTTGAGCCGGGACGTGCGCCGGAGCGCCATGCCCCGGCCCGCGCGTCCTTAGGTTCCGGATCGCGCGGGTGCCGCGGAGAAAGCCAACTTGGACAAGGCGATCGACATCAAGCGTCGTGCGCAGCGCTATATCCAGACGGGAGATCTGGACGGGGCGCTGAACGAGTACGAGAAGCTCGTCTCGGCCGAGGACGCTGACCCCTACAACTACGTTCTGCTCGCCGACCTGTTGTTCAAGCGGAACGATCCCCAGAAGGCCTCGGAGCGCTACCTCCACGCGGTCACCGCGTACGAGAAGGCGGCGCTCTACAAGAACGCGATCGCCGTCTGCAAGAAAATGATGCGGCTGTCGCTGTCGCCGCCGGTGGTGCTCAAGCGCCTGGGGGCCCTCCACGCTCTCGACGGGCTCGCCACCGAGGCCTCGCTCTACTACCAGCAGTACGCCGAGCACCAGGCCCGGGACGGCCGCCATGCCGACGCGGCCGAGAGCCTCCGGCTCGCCTTCCAGGCCTGCGCCGACAGCGTCAAGGTGGTGGAGAAGATCGGCGACGCCTACGAGCTCGCCGGCGACAACGCCAAGGCCGCGCGCGCCTGGGCCGAGGCCGCGGCCCTCTACCGCGAGCACGGCGCCGAGGGCGATGCGGCCCGCTGTGCGAGCCGCGCCGAGGCGCTGGAGCCGGGAGTGACCGGGGCGGTCGAGGTCGAGCGCCCGCGCCCCGCTCCGCCGGCAGCGCCCGCGCCCGCGTACGGCGAGCTGCCCGAGCCCGGGGCGTTCGAGCCCACCCCCTACGAGCGCAACGGCCGGTCCGCGCTCGACGACGCGGTCGCGGCCGATCCGGAGCCGCTGGCGCTGGCGCCGGAGCCGACGGACGATCCGCGCGAGCTCTCGCTCGAGGAGCCGGTGCCCGCCGTCTCCGCGGATGCGGGGCCGGTGTCTCCGGAGGTCGAGGCGTTGCTGAAGCAGGCCGAGTCCGAGTTCCACTCCGGGGATCGGGAGTCGGCGACGGCGACCCTGATGCGGGCGGCCGAGGGCTACGAGAACGACAACCGTCTCGACAGCGCGGCCGCGATCTATCGCAGCCTGAACCGCACCACCCCGGCCTCCGAGCCCGTGCTGGCAAGCTGGCTCTCCAACTGCGAGGCCCGCGGCGACGCGATGGAAGGCGCCGCGGTCGCCTGCCAGCTGGGTGAGACCGCGATCGCCGCCGGCGACTGGGTCGCCGCCACCACCTGGTTCGAGCGCGCGATCGCGCTGGAGCCCACCCACGAGCTCGCGCAGCGCCGGCTGCAGCGGCTCAACCGCGAGGGCGACGCGGGGCCGGCCGACCTGTCGGAGGTCGGCAGGATCTCCCTCGCGACCGGCCGCAGCGACGTGGTGCCCCCCGAGCTCGACAGCCTGCTGTCGGAATTCCGCCGCGGCGTGGAATCCCAGATCGCGGGCGACGCCCAGAGCCATTACGATCTGGGCATGACCTACCGCGAGATGGGGCTGACCGAGCCCGCGATCGAGGCGTTCCGCGAGGCCGGGCGGGACCGGGCGTTCCAGCAGCGCTGCGCCGAGATGATCGGGCGCTGTCTGCTCGACGAAGGCCGCTTCGAGGAGGCGATCGCCGAGTTCGAAACCGCGGTGGCTCTGCCGACCTTCGCGCCCGAGACGCTGGCCAGCCTGCGCTTCCAGCTCGGGCTCGCGCACGAAGCCGCAGGACGGACGGCCGAGGCCCTGGGCGAGTTCGAGCAGGCGGCGACGGCCCAGCCGAGCTTCCCCGACGTCGCGCAGAAGATCCGCCAGCTCAAGCGGCTGCTGGAGCAGACGTGAGGCGCGGGGCGCCCGCCGGATCGGGCGGTCGCCGCGCGGACCTGCACACCCACACCCTCTACAGCGACGGCACGCTCAGCCCGGTCCAGCTGATCGCGCGCGCCCGCGCCTACGGCCTGGCCGCGATCGCGATCACCGATCACGACTCGGTGGAGGGCCTGGCCCACGCGATGCCAGCCGCGGGCGGAGCGCTGGAGCTGATCCCGGGGGTCGAGATCTCGACCTCCGAGGACGGCATGGACCTCCACATCCTCGGGCTCTACGTGGACCCCGAGCATCCCGAGCTGCGCGAGCGGCTGTCGCGCTTCCGCGACGAGCGCCTGCGCCGCGTCGAAGGGATCCTCGCGCGCCTCGCCGAGCTGGGCGTGGGGGTGCCGC
>WNFL01110836.1_pt1 | contig 23723 bp, 23 predicted proteins | sample 5400361 | NCBI WGS metagenome assembly WNFL01 (sample SAMN13153351, study PRJNA577476) | soil metagenome | isolation source: 40 cm soil on Douglas fir-dominated hillslope | place: USA:California | collected 2013-09-17
ACGGCGGCGATGTCTTCTATTGCTTGGCGATCATTGCCGCCCCAGGTGATCGATGCATAGCCGAAATGAATCTCGGAAGGCGCGGGCGTTATGGGGGTGTCGAAATGCGACAGGTCCATTGGCGGATAGAGCGACTCGCGTGCGAAAAGGGTCTCGCAGGGAAATGCGGAGGCTGCGGCCAACGCGCTCATTGCGCCAAGGAATTCACGTCGCGGGATGCGATGGGTCATGCCTTCTCCTTTTTTCATTCAACTTTCGCTGCGAGCACCCGTCACGCGTAGCCGTCAGGGTGTTCGCGGCGCCATTCCCACGCGCTGCGTACGATGGACTCCAACTCTGGAAACTGCGGCTGCCAGTGCAAATCACGCTTGATGCTTTCCGAGCCCGCCACTAAAACTGCTGGATCACCAGGGCGCCGCGCCACTTCGCGTGCCGGAATCGGATGCCCCGTTACGCGACGAACGGTGTCGACCACTTGGCGGACGCTAAAGCCGTGCCCGGTACCGAGATTGTAGATAAGCTTGCCGCTCTGACGCAACGCATCAAGGACCAGAATGTGCGCGCTGGCGAGATCGCTAACGTGAATGTAATCACGGATACACGTGCCGTCGGGCGTAGGATAGTCGGTGCCGAAGATGGAAACGTACTCGCGCTTTCCGAGCGCTACCTGCAACGTGAGCGGAATCAGGTGCGACTCCGGCACATGATCCTCGCCAAGATCCCCGGCGGCTCCCGCAGCGTTGAAATAACGGAGACACGCATAACGCAAACCGTGGATGCGGTGAAACCAGGCGAGCATTTGTTCAACGAGCAATTTTGATTCGCCGTACGCGTTTGTGGGGCGAAGGGAATCGGTCTCCTCAATGGGCGTGCGGTCGGGCGTGCCGTAGAGCGCGGCGGTCGAGGAAAATACCAGGCGCTGCACTTTGTGCACCAGCATGGCTTCCAACAACGTTAGCGAGTTGACCGTGTTGTTGCGGAAATATTTTTCGGGAACTTGCATGGATTCGCCGGCTTCGATGAATGCCGCGAAGTGCATCACCGCGTCGATGCGGTGTTCCTGAAAAATTCGATCCAGCGCGGCGCGGTCCGCGGTGTCTGCAACTATGAGCTTCGCAGCTGCCGGCACGGCTTTCTTGCGACCATGCGAGAGATTATCGCAGACGATGACGTCGTAGCCCTTAGCGAGGAGCTGCGACGTAACGACGCTGCCGATGTATCCGGCTCCTCCGGTAACAAGAACGCGCTCGGCCATGTGGCGTTGCCCCTTTGCATCGGCGTCGGACTCTTGATTTGTCCAAAGCCCAAGGGATTAAATCAAGAATTGAGCGCGAGCGCCAGCGGCGGCTGGAGTCAAGTGCTCGAGTTGGCGGCGCTAGCCGCCTTTAGGAAATCGAACCTGAGCGATGGCGGCATGCAGCGCGCTTATTGCCGAAGCGATCTCTTCGGGACTTTTATATTTGCGGCGCGGCCAGAAAAACCCTTTTAGGCCGTCGCCTTTCGTTCGAGGGACGATGTGCACATGGAAGTGCGGGACGCTCTGGCTGACACGATTGTTGGCGGCGATGAACGTGCCTTGCGCGCGCATGGCCAGTTCGACGGCGGCCGAAAGCATGCGCACGTTGGCGAATAGTGGCGTGAGGAGCGAATCCGGCAAGTCCGTGATTGTTTCGAGATGCGCCCTGGGAATCAGAAGGCAGTGGCCCGGAAAAAGAGGGCGATGGTCGAGAAATGCAATCGTGTGCTCATCCTCGAAAACGCGAAAGCCATCGTCTTGCCGAACGATCTTGCAGAAGGCGCAGTTCTCGTCAAAGGCGGGAGGCTGTGTTTTCATGTGCTCGCCTTACCGATTGCTTTGCGGAGAGAACGTATTAGGCGCCCCAGGCCAATGTCGAAAATAACAGGTTCTTCCATTTAGGAATATCAAGACTCCAGCACACGTGGACCTTGCGCTCGCGCTCGATGGCGTTTGCCCAGACATCTCTATTTCTGGAATCCGTCGCAACGTCCAGGCGATCGACGATGGTCATGCCGCGCGTGAGCTCGCTCGTTATTTCAACCTCAACAAAGTGGTGGCTGGAAGATGTGCAAAGACTCGGATCGAGAGCTATGCCCATGCTTACCGGATCAGGCAGCGCGATACCCGTCTGCCCCGTCTGCTTGAACGATGCTTCGGCGGCAGTGCTATTCGAGCGTATCGCGAATTCCGCGATTGGATTTTTCAGCGCGAGCACACGATCGATATCGGCTTGATGGAGAACAGCATCCCCACGACACAACTGCCAGCCGACCATTTCGAGCGGCAGGCCGGAGTGGACGACGATGCGCGCAGCTTCGGGATCGACCCAAATGTTGTACTCAGCGGCCGGAGTTACATTGCCCGCGCAACACGGTGCGCCGCCCATTACGACGCAGCGGTTCACGGAAGCGGCGAGTTTCGGCTCGCGGAGCAGGGCCATCGCCAAATTCGTCAGCGGGCCCAATGTGACGATCTCGATGCCCGGATTATCGCGCACGGTTTGAATCAGCGCGTCCACTGCGTGCCCTGGCTCGGCACGGCGCTTGGCAGGCTTGTATCCGTGATCGCCCAGGCCGTCGGCGCCGTGAAACCAGTCCGCAATTACGAGCTTTCGCAGGAGAGGAGCTTCCGCCCCGGAGTAAACCGGCACATTCGCGCCGCACAGCTCCACGGTGAATAAGGCATTGCTGGCGGCCTGCGCGACCGGAACGTTGCCCGCGACGACGGTTATGGCGGCAACCCGAACGTCGGGGGACCGCAGCGCCATAATGAGCGCCACGGCATCGTCGGAGGCTGTATCGGTATCAATCAGCAGGGTTCGGGTCATCTAGGCATCAGCGTGAACATCGCGCCGGCAATTTTGCGCTGCCCAGTGTAACCTTTTGCTTTGCCGCATCCAGAGAATTTATGTCGTTCACTTGACGACGGGCCAACCCGTGACTAGCACAGTTAACTCCGATGTTTCGCTGGCCTGCGCGAAAGCCGGCAAGACCACTACGGCCGAGGGCCGGCAGCTTTCCTTTGTTTCCCCTGCTGTATGCCGTTTTTGACCAACCGCAAGGCGCGCCTGCGGCCATGGAGACCGAGAGGAACGAATTTCTTGCCTTGCAAAGCGTTATAAGAAACGAAGAAGTCGGTAATTCCCTTCTCCAGGGCTTTGTCCACCCGCGGTGCGGGCATCATCGGCTTTCGAGACTTTCCGTCCAAAGGAATGGCGAGGATGCGATCGTTTCGCTCGTTCCGGCCCTTCTCGGTCTGCTTGCCTTCCAAAACGCCGATGATCTTTCCGAGTACGACGCAGCCAACAGGCGAAGGTTCTTCGCCAATCAGCAGCACGTCCAGTGGATCACCGTCTCCGCCTATGGTGGACGGGAGGAAACCGAAGTCGAACGGAAACGCCTGGCCGAGCGGGAGCAGCTTCTCGAAGCGAAACACATCCGCCTTCTCGTCGTACTTCATTTTCGCGCGCCCGCCCTTGGGCGTTTCGATGACGACGTTGACCGCATCGCCATTGAATGTGGGAAGTGCTTGAATGCCAGACCGCGACCTACCGGCTCCATTCCGCTGTTGGTCTTCTCGCTTCCTAGGCATACCGCTACTTCGGAACGATGCGACAATTTTGGGTTGGGCTCCATCCCCGCTTTCAGGCAGGACCAGGCGGAACATCCGGTAAGGATCTTTAGTTCGCCTCGAAGACGGAAAACCCAGGCGGTTAGGCCCGCTCTTTGCGATGGGATATCATTTACAGGTGCGGGATCATCCGATAAAACCCAAATCGAAGCGAAGCGCTGCGGTCCGTACACACCGGGTCTTCCTGCTTTCACCCGCAAACGCCGGCGGTAAACGTGCGCAGCTACTCTTGCGGGAAGGCACCATGTTCGGGCTGGCGCGGCGGCTAAGGAATGGGGGACTCGCGCTTGGCGAAGCGTTCAGCTTCATCAGTGGACTCTATTTTCGCGGCAAGCTGGCGTACGCGAGCGCGTTCGCGGCTCCTCCGGATGGAGCGCCGGGAGTGTTGGTCATCACGGCCTGCGGAGGGCTAATGTCCCCCGACGCACTCATTACGCAATCCGACCTATGCGAGATTTCAGCCGCTCCAGTGGATGCGTCTGAACCACGCTACCGAATTCCGCTGGAGCGCGATGCGCGCCGCCTTCAGAAGCAGCTCGGCAAGAATTGCGAGGTTGTGCTACTCGGCAGCGTCGCAACGCCCAAGTATGTCGAGCCTCTGCTGGCTATTTTTGGTGGCAAGCTGGTTTTCCCCACGGAATTTGCCGGACGCGGTGACATGAGCCGGGGCGGACTGATGCTGCGCTGCGTGCGAGAGAAAGTGGAATTAAATTACGTGTCGATCGCCACTGGCGAACGGCACGGCCCAAGGCCCGCAAAGCTTCCAAAGATAATTGTCAGCCAGTCTACGCAAAATCACAGCAAATCAAGCGCCGAGCGATTCTCCCGCTGAACCTGCTCCATCGTACATTGCCGTGGATCCTTCTCGGGCCGCCAACGCAGGAACTCCGTGCCATGCCGAAATCGCCCACCGGTGAAATGATCGAATTGCACTTCGGCGACGATCGGCTGCCACTCCATGGAGTGCTTCGTGCTCCAGCGACTCAAGCCACCGGGAGCTTTTCCCGTGAAGCCGGGGGGCTTAATCATTTTCTCCAGCTTCTTCGTCAACTGCTGTCGGTCTTCGTTGCGAATGGAAGACGTGAAGCCAACATGATCGAGAAGGCCCTGGTCGTTGTAAAGACCAAGCAGCAATGACCCGACAAGCTTTTTCTTCTCCAAATAACGAAAGCCTCCCACCACGCAGTCTGCCGTACGCTGCTTCTTGATCTTTTGCATGCCTGTGCGCTCACCCGATTGGTACGGCAGATCCTCGCGCTTAGCGACAATACCGTCGAGGCCCACGCCCATATGAAACCACTTGCGCGCAACCGGAAGATCGCGAGTCATGGGCGACAGGCGGACCAGTCCATCTTTCTTGAAATACTCTTTCGCGAAAACGTCCAACTTGCGCCGGCGCTGGCGAAGCGGCAGCTCGATTAGCGACTTGCCATGCTCATCGACAACGAGATCAAACACGATAAACACACAAGGAGTTTTCTCGCTCAGCTTTCGAATGCGGCTTTCCGCAGGGTGAATGCGCATCAACAAATGGTCGAACGAAAGCTTGCCATCCACCGGAATCACAATTTCGCCGTCGAGCGCGAATTTCTTGGCCTTGAGAGAGCTCAGTTCGGCAACGAGTTCCGGAAAATAGCGTGTCAGAGGCTTTTGTGATTTTGATACAAGGTCGACTTTCCCATCGTCGCGAAACGCCAGGCAGCGAAACCCGTCCCACTTTGACTCGTAATGCCACTCAGGGCCGGCAGGGAGCTCGGTTGCCGGCTGCGCTTCCATCGGCGGAAATTTCTTGTTGATCGGCAAGCTCATAGGAAGCGTTCAAGGCGCACGCGGCCTTTTTCTTGGAGCAGCGGCTCCCACAAATCGCCGAGCTTTTTAAGCCGTTGCGGCACGTTCATCATCGTGAAGTCCTCGATGCGCACGCCGCGTTCGACTTCCTTCCAGGTCACCGGAGTAGAAACGGTCGCCTGCGGTTTTGGTCGAACCGAATAAACAGAGGCAAGCGTGCGGTTCCACGCGTTCTGGTTGTAGTCCACCAGAACTCGCCCCTTAGGCCGTTTTGCGACGCGATACTCGGCGGTGACAATTTTCGGATGCTGTTTTTCTAGCTCCTTTGAGAATTTCTTGGCGAAGCTCCACACTTGCTTTTGGTCCGGTCCGCGTACGATCGGAACATACACGTGGATACCACGCGAGCCGGTCGTCTTTGCATGGCTGGTGATTTCCATCGCCGCCGCCAGCGCATTACGCACCAGCAGAGCGGTCTCCAGCACGCGCGGAAATGGAGTGCCCTCGACAGGGTCGAGATCAAAATGCAGGTAGTCCGGTCGGTGAACGTCATCGCACCGCGCGTACCACGGATTCAGATCGATGCACCCGAGATTCACCAGCCAGAGCAAAGACGCAAGATGCTGAATGACCGGGAAGCCGATGACGTTGCCTGAAGCGTGTTCGATGGAACAGATTGGAATGAAAGAAGTCCGCAGCGACGGCGCGCGCTTCATAAAGAAAAACGGACCGTTAATGCCATTGGGATAGCGCTTCATCACCATGGCGCGGTCTTTTAGGTGGGGCAGCAGCCATGGTGAAACGTCTGCGTAATATTGCAAGAGGTCGCGCTTTGTCAGGCGCAGCTTGGGCCAGAAAATCTTTTGCAGATTGGTGAGCTTTACGGTGCCGCCCTCCACCGTGATTTCGGCGTCCGTCACATTTTCGGGGATCTGAACCGGCGCGGCTCGGCTCTTCACACGCGGACGTGCGCGCGTGCTCCTTTGGCCCTTCGTCGCTGCTACTGGAACCATGCTGTTGCCCAATTCTTAGACTCTGGCGCAGGGCAGCAGGTTCTTTCTCCCAGTCACGGTCTAGAGCACCGAGCGGGAGACGAATTACGGACTAAGTGCCCGGTTTGCGCTCGGGAATTTCCGTATCGCCATAAACCTCGTCGGCGCGCTTGCGAATATTCTCGTTTGGAGGCAGGTCATCTATTTTTGAGCTAGGCCGCTGACCGGCGTCGCTCGGAGTCGTTTTCTTCTTACTGCGTTGTGAGCTCTCGGTTCGTCGTCTGCCGCCGGCATGGGAACTCTCACGGCAGAGTCCGAAGTGCCCTTGCGAGGTGTCTTCATAGTGTTCTCCCAGCGATCAAAACGATGAAAAGCTTAGTCCGCGAAAGGCATCGAGCAATCCGGCTCATGCTGTATTTAGAGGAGTGTTGATCACCGTCCGGTTCGCCCAATTTGCTCTCGTCAAGTGCCCCTGCCCTAACATTCCAGACGTCGCATTTCTGGGCCATTATCAGAAATAAAGCGTCAGGCCTTAGTGCAGCCGGTCCTTGTAGAGTGCCATACCTACGGCCGCGTCGATTCCGATCCGTTCAAGAGCATCTATTTCCCGCTGTGCCTTAATCCCGCCCGCGGCAATGATTGGATGCGAAGTGGCACTGCGCAACTGCTTGAACCACTTGAGATTGACTCCAGTCATCGTTCCTTCGCGATCCACGTCGGTGCAGAGAAATGCGGCGCAGAAGGGCTTAAGCTGCTCCATGACCTGTTCCGCCTGAATCTGCAGTCTTTCACGCCAACCCTTAATCACGACGTGGCCCTTGGCTGTGTCCAGCGCCACGACAATTGCCGAGCGGCCCACTCGATTGCGGAGCTGGCGGAGAAATGGAACGTTTATCTTGCTATCCTTGAACGCAGCACTTCCGATAATGATTTGGTGCGCGCTCCAATTCGTAATTACCTGAGCGCGCCGAACGGTGCGAATTCCTCCACCGACACGCACTCGCATCCCAAAGTTTTTGGTGGCCTCGCGACACAGTTTGCGCGCCAGTTCTTTGTTATTGCCGTTCCCCATGGCAGCATCCAAATCGATGACGTGCAGCCACTTGTGCTCTTTGAATTTCACCAGCAGCGACATCACGTCCGCGATCGCGAGCTCCCGCTTTCTCCCGTGGACGAGCTGCACCGCTTGCCCTCTCTGCAAGTCAATGCACGGAATTAGCACGGCAACCTCACTGGAATCCCCCGCGCGCAAAGAAATTTCTTTAGCTCGCGAATCGACTGGACATCTTCGTGGAAGATCGAGGCGGCCAGCGCTGCATCGGCGCGGCCGACGGTAAAAGCCTGCGCGAAGTGATCGGGCAGCTTCGCGCCGCCCGAGGCAATGACCGGAACGGAAACCGCCGAGGATATTGCCGCGGTTAGCGCTATATCGAATCCGCTTTTGGTTCCATCGCGGTCCATGGACGTCAGTAAGATTTCTCCGGCGCCGAGCGCAACTGCTTCTTCTGCCCACGCGATTGCTTCGCGGTTTGCAGCTTGATGGCCGCCGCGCACCATCACCATCCATTGGCCTCCAATTCTCTTTGCATCGATCGCGAGCACAACCGCCTGGACGCCAAACTCAAGGGACGTTTCCGAGATCAATGCGGGCCGCGCGACTGCCGCGGTATTCAGGGTAATTTTATCTGCGCCGGCTTGCAGAACGGAGCGAGCGTCTTGCACACTGCGGATGCCGCCTCCCGCGGTCAAGGGAATCGCTAGCTGTGCCGCAACACGGCGGATGGTTTCTAAAAACGTCGGCCGCTGGTCGCGCGAGGCGGCAATATCGAGGACGACCAGTTCGTCCGCGCCTTCCGAGTTGTATCGCGCCGCCAATTCCGCAGGCTCGCCGGCGTCTCGAAGCCCAACAAAGTTCACACCTTTGACGACCCGGTCGCCATCGATATCGAGGCAAGGAATGATGCGTCGAGCCAGAGTCATTCGTACAGCCTCAGAAAATTCCGCAAAACCTGGGCGCCGGCTTCTCCGCTCTTCTCCGGGTGAAATTGAACCGCGCACATATTTTCCTTTTCGAGCACGGCGACAAACTCGGTTCCGTAATCGCACACAGCGACCGTTTCCTGGCCTTGGTGTATCGCGGCATAACTGTGGGCGAAATAGAAATACGCATTCGCGTCGACCCCTTCCAGCAACCGAGACTTGTTTTTCGTAACCAGGCGATTCCAGCCCATATGCGGGAGCTTGGCCACGGGCGGCAGCGCGGACACGCGACCCGGCAACAACTGCAATCCTGTGAGTTCCGGCGCCTCGTCGCTAGCGTCGTAGAGTGTCTGGAGACCCAGGCAAATGCCGAGGAAGGGCACGCCGCGACGAATAGCGTCGCATAGCGGCTTGCGCAATTTGCGGTCATCGACGACGCGCATAAGAGCTTCGAAGTGTCCCACGCCTGGCAGGACAAGCGCGTCTGCGTTTCCAACGCATTCTGGCGTGACGGCGCGTTGCGACGGTGCTCCGAGCCGCTGCAGCGAGCGCTCTACAGAGGCCACGTTGCTGACGCCGCAATCCAAGAGGGTGATTTTCACAGTAAACCTTTGGTGGTCGGCAGCACGCGGCGCAACCTCTTGTCGCACGCCACTGCGAAGCGCAACGCGCGAGCGAAAGCCTTGAACATGGCCTCGACTTGGTGATGGGAGGATCGTCCGTAGAGAACGCGGAGATGCACATTGGCGCGAGCGGCTTGTGCAAACCCTTGAAAGAAGTCCTCGGTCAGCTCGGTTTGAAAATCGCCGACTCGCGCGCGGGCAATTTTGGCATTCACAACACAAAAGGGCCGCCCACCCAGATCCACGGCGCTGGCGGCGAGTGTGTCGTCCATGGGCATTAGGAAGTATCCGGCGCGCAGAATTCCGCGCTTCGTGCCGAGCGCTTTTGCGACCGCCTCGCCCAAGACGATGCCTACGTCTTCTACCGTGTGGTGCTGGTCGACGTCTAAATCGCCGCGAGCGTTCAGTTCCAAATCGAAAGCCCCGTGCCGGGCCACGAGTTCCAGCATATGGTCGAAGAAACGGATTCCTGTGGCGACGCGCGCTTTGCCTTCACCGTCCAGATTGAGCCGGATGTTGATATCGGTCTCGTTCGTCTTACGATGCACCTTTGCGATTCGAGGCATTCTTCCGCTATTTAGGATTGTGCGTCGCACGCCGGATTTCGGTTTCATTGGCGCACCGCCACGGCATTCTCGTGCGCCAGCAGATTCTCTGCTTTTGCAAGAACCCGAACATCACCAGCCAGACGACGAAAACCCTTGCGGCTAATCGTCTGCACGCTAATGCACTTCACAAAATCCGCGGCGGACAACCCTCCGCGGCTACACCCCCAGCCGTTTGTGGGCAAAACATGATTGCTGCCGCTCGCGTAATCGCCTAGCGGCTGCGTCGCGAAAGGACCAACAAAAACCGAACCCGCCGCCAAAATTTTGTCGAGAGTCACAGCTCTGGCTTGTAGAAGACTCAGGTGTTCCGGTGCAAAGCGGTTCGCGAAGTTGAGCGCTGCGTCGTCGGAAGCGGCGAGCAAAATCGCCCCGGTCGTTTTCAAGGAAATCCTGGCCGCGTTGGATTCGGGCAATTTTTCCAACTGTCTTGCCACTTCGCGTTGTACCTCCCGGGCGAAATGCGGCGATGTGGTGATCAAGATGCTCGTCGCGTCCGGCGCGTGTTCCGCTTGGGCCAGCAAATCGGCCGCGATCCACCTCGGATTACCTCGTGAGGCGATTACAATGGCTTCGGTTGGACCAGCGGGGAGATCAATGGCACAGTCGCGGCTTACGAGTTGCTTCGCCGCAGTTACAAAGCGATTCCCTGGTCCAAAGATTTTGTCGACACGCGGAACGGTCTTGGTTCCATACGCCAGAGCCGCGATCGCCTGCGCCCCGCCGATCCGCGCAATCTCGCTCAGACCGAGTACGTTTGCTGCCGCAAGGAATTCTTTATTTGGTCTCGAACAGGCGACCACCATCCTTTTGGCGCCCGCAACCTGTGCCGGCACTACAGTCATTACCAGCGTCGAAAGTAGTGTAGCTTTGCCACCCGGAATGTAGCAGCCAATCGTTTCAATTGGCCTGACCATTTGCCCGACGCTCACGCCCGGTTCCACTTCCAGCGACCAATCGCGTGGCAACTGTTTTTCAGCCACTTTTCGCACGTTGTCTATCGCATGTTTCACGGCTCGCAGGAAATCTGCACTGACGCCCTTCTGCGCTTCAGCTATCTCTCGTTGCGATACCCATATCCCTTGGCGGGCCAAGTCTATGTCGTCCAGTTTTTGCGTCCAGGAACGCAGCCCCGCATCGCCATGCCTCCGCACATCCGAAATGATCTTGGCCGCGGCCCTCTCAGCCTGCAGATCGCGACATTGCCTTGCGGCCAGTAGCTTCTTCTCCACGGCGCCGGTTAGTTTCAAGATTCGCATCACAGCACGATCTTGTTCAGGGGATACTCCACAATCCCCTGCGCATTCGCAGCCTTGAGCTTTGGCAATATTTGCCGGACTACGGATTCCTCGACAATGGTATTGACGGCGACCCAGTCCGGATCGCTTAGCATTGAGATGGTGGGGTTCTTCAGCGCAGGCAGGATAGCGACTACGCGGTCCAGGTCCTCGCGGCGTACATTGAGGATCAAGCCGACTTTACTCGCCGCAGCAATTGCCCCTTGCAGCATCAGGATCAGGCTTTCCGCTTTATCTTTCTTCCATCCATCCGCGACCGCCGCGCGATTCATAATGAAGACGGTGGCCGATTCCAAAACGGTGTCTACAATGCGCAGGCGGTTGGCGCGCAGCGACGAGCCTGTTTCTGTAACCTCGACAATGGCGTCCGCAAGCTGCGGCACCTTCACCTCTGTAGCACCCCAGGAGAAATCCACGCGCCCGGTCACTCCGTGCCGCTTTAGATATTTCTCGGTGATGCGTACGATTTCCGTGGCGATCACCTTACCTTGCAAATCGCGCGGCTCACGAATCGCGGAATCTTCCTGCACCGCGAGTACCCAGCGCACGCGCGACAGCCGCTGCTTCGCGTACACGAGCTCGGCGAGTTCCTCGACGTCTGCGCCGGTCTCGACCACCCAGTCGTGCCCGGTAATTCCCGCATCCAGCGCCCCCGTTTCCACATAGCGCGCCATTTCCTGAGCACGTACAAGCAAGCACTCGATCTCCCGATCATCAATGCTAGGCACGTAGCTTCGCGAGCTAATCGTGATCTTCCAACCAGCGCGCGCAAAAAGCTCCAGAGTCGCTTCCTGCAAGCTGCCCTTCGGGATTCCCAGCTTCAAGCGATTCATCATTCCGCCCCCGGGGCGTACACTTTATCCGGATCAAATGTTCGCTCTGCGACAGTGCGCACGCCGCCGTCTTCCTCGACTTGCCGAAAGAAGCAACTGCGATAGCCCTCGTGACAGACTCCAGGTCCAACTGGCTCGACACGCAAAAGCAATGCATCTGCGTCGCAATCGATACGCATCTCCAACACGCGCAAGACGTGCCCGCTCGTCTCTCCTTTCTTCCACAAACGGTTCCGCGAGCGGCTGAAGAACACGGCCTCGTGCGTTCGTCGCGTTTCCGCAAGCGCCTCTGCGTTCATGAAGCCAAGCATCAAGACTTCACCGCTACGGCCGTCCTGAATAATCGCGGGCACCAGTCCGCCACCTTTTTCAAATGCGATTTCCACTGTGTCCTCCGAACATCAAGCCCATAAAAACAAAAAACCCGCTGGGGCTTGCTGCGCCAGCGGGCCGATGAGTACGTTTTCTAGGAATCGCTACGTACAACTCAACGGGCGCGGCATGTGGCCGTGATGATGATGATGCCGATGCGCCCGGAGATGATTCAAAACGCTCATTTGCTGAGCATAAGGTTAGCCGAGCCAGCCCTCGCCGTCAATCCGCGCCACCCCCAAAAAACCGATACGTCGGACGCGTCTTTTGAATAGTTACCAAGTTGACTTTCCTAGCCCGCTCCGGTACTTTCGTTGCGTACTTGGTAGAGGTGCGGATCCCATTAGTAGCCGGGCGTGCTTTTCCGATTAGCTTCGGGCGCTCGCGCGAAAGGGGTAGTTGCTGTTGATCCGCCGAAGTCGCTGCGGCAGCTGAAAGCCGCGTGCGGCTGGGGGCCAGGCCTAAGACCTGTCCACTGTCATCCGTAAGCAGTAATGATTCACGCGGATGGAGCGCTATCGAGGAGTGACAGCCCCGAGCTTCCTTCGGTTCTTCCCTTCTCTTTCGTTCCATTCCAGAAAGCAATCATGGATCTGTTTGAGCTCACCCGCGCGCTCGTTGATATTGAGTCGGTCACCAACAACGAAGCTGTCGCCGGCGAATTTCTATTTCGCCATCTCTCTCCGCTCGCCGCTAAATATGGGGGCCGCGTCGAACGTATGCCGGTCGAGGCGCAACGGTTCAACGTCTTTGCAAGCTGGGGGAAACCGGTGGTCACGCTTTCCACGCACATGGACACCGTGCCGCCCTTCTTCCCTTTGAGCGAAGACGATGAGTTTTTTTGGGGGCGCGGAGCCTGCGACGCCAAGGGCATCATGGCCGCCATGATTTGCGCTGCGGAGAATCTCCTAACAGAGGGCATTTCTGGCCTGGGCCTTCTGTTGGTCGTCGGCGAGGAACGAAACAGCGCGGGTGCGCGCGTTGCGGCGCAAACGCCGCGCGGCTCGCGTTACTTAATCAATGGCGAGCCCACCGAAAATAAATTGTGCATGGCGTCCAAGGGCGCGTTGCGCTTCGAGCTCGTGGCGCACGGCCAGTTAGCCCATTCCGGCTACCCCGAGCTGGGCCGCTCCGCAATCGAGGCGCTGCTGGACGTGCTTGAGAACATCCGCCATCTCACATTACCCCAGAATTCTCTGCTCGGAAAAACTACATTGAACATCGGCACAGTCTCCGGTGGCCGTGCGCCGAACGTTGTTGCCGATGAGGCACGCGCCGAAATTATGTTTCGATTGGTGGGCGATGCCGCTCCTGTGCGTGAGGCCGTTCACGAAGCCGTGGCCGGACGAGTCGAACTCCGTGAAGTTTTGTACACGCCGGTGTTTCACTTTTCAGCGTTCGATGGGATGCCGACGAGCATCGTGGCATTCACAACCGACGTCCCGACGCTCCACGAAACCTGGGGCACGCCCTTTCTAATCGGTCCCGGCAGCATTCATGTGGCCCACACGGCCGAAGAGCGCATTGCAAAGCGCGAATTGCGCGATGCCGTGCCGATCTACGCAAGCATGGTCAAGCGGTTGCTCGCCGCGCATAGCGCAGCTTCGGGGAAAGCCCAATGACGTACGGACTCGCCATCGTCGGACACGGAAAGATGGGCCGTCTCATCCAACAGCTCGCTCCCGAATATGGGTTCGACATCCGTCTCGCTCTGACCAGCTCCACGAACGCGAACGGTGCAGGACTCGCCAGGGAAAATCTTAGCGGTGTCGACGTCGCCGTGGAATTTTCCACGCCATCGGCAGTCCTCCAGAATATTCGCCAGCTTGTTGCGCTGGGTATTCCCGTAGTCGCGGGTACAACCGGATGGTTTCAGCAGTTGCCCTGCGTGCGCGAGGCCATTCAATCGAGCGGCGGCTCTCTAGTCTGGAGCCCGAATTTCTCGGTCGGGGTCTATCGCTTCCGCCAGATTATCGCGCAAGCGGCCAGCGCCTTTGCCGCCGAAGACGAGTACGAAGCGTGGGGCTGGGAAATCCATCACGGCGGGAAGCGAGACGCGCCCTCCGGCACGCTGCTTGCGGTAGCTGAAGAAATGAAGCAAGCCGGTTTTGAACGCGCCATCAATTTGAGCGCGAATCGCGCTGGTGCCCATCCAGGCACCCACGAGATTGGCTTCGATTCCGGTGCCGACAGCATCACGATCCGCCACACGGCCAGAAGCCGTGAGGGATTTGCACGCGGAGCGCTGCGCGCGGCGCGCTGGATACTCGGCAAAACCGGAGTCTTCGAATTTCGCGAGATCGTAAACGAGTTGGGCTGATTCATGGCCTGTTTGCGGCCACGCGTCAAAAGGCAAATGCTCAACGCAAACGGATCGATAAGGAGAAAAAAATCATGTTCACAGGTTGCGGTACTGCACTGGTTACTCCATTTCAGAATGATTTCTCGCTCGATGAAGCTGCTTTGCGCCGGCTGGTGCGGCGGCAAGTCGAGGCAGGAGCGCATTTTCTGGTGCCCTGCGGTACCACCGGAGAGAGCCCGACTCTGACGCATGATGAGCGCAGACGCGTGGTGGAAATCACGTTGGAGGAAGCGCATGGCAAAGTGCCTGTGGTCGCCGGAGCCGGCGGGTACGACACAGCGGAAGTTGCACGCGCCGCACGCGAGTATGAAGCGATGGGCGTCAGCGGTATTCTTTCCGTCGCACCCTACTACAACAAGCCCACGCAGGAAGGGCTGTACCAACATTTTCGCTTCATTGCCGGCGCCGTCTCGGTGCCGATTTTGCTGTACAACGTTCCCGGGCGCACCGGGGTTAATATTGAGCCCGTTACCGTAAAGCGCCTCTCGGCCATCGATACGATCGTGGGCATCAAGGAAGCGTCAGGGAACATTTCTCAAATGGCTTCCATCGCCGCCCAGGTGCCCGAGCATTTCGTGGTTCTCTCCGGCGACGACGCCATAACGTTGCCACTCTTCGCGCTCGGCGGACGCGGCGTGATTTCGGTAGCCTCCAACGAAATTCCCGCGGAAATGGCGCGGCTTTGCAATTTCGCGCTGCAAAATAATTTTACAGCCGCGCGTGCAATTCACTCGCGCTATCTTCCGCTGATGGAGATCAACTTCGTGGAATCCAACCCGATTCCCGTTAAGGCCGCCATGGCTAAGATGGGATTGCTGCAGGCCGTCTGGCGGCTGCCGCTGGTGGCGCCAAGCGCCGGTTCCGTTGGGCGAATTCATTCCGTTCTGGAGACGCTCGGTCTGATCGAGAAAACCTATGCTGCCGCCGGAGATTGAGCAACTATTTGATTGTCCGCCGCCGCAATACACTGAAGAACACCGGCGCACGTTCGAGGCTTTCAAAGCCGCGTTGAATCGCGGCGAGGTGCGCGCGGCTGAGCCCGATGCTGCATCGAAAACGGGCTGGCGCGTCAACGCTTGGGTGAAGAAAGGCATCCTACTCGGATTTCGCATAGGCAAGGTTGTCGATATGTCAGTCGACCGCCTTCGCCAACCCTTTTTCGACAAAGACACGTATCCGCCCAAAGCAATCAGCCTGGCTAGCCAGGTGCGAGTCGTTCCGGGCGGATCCAGTGTTCGCGACGGCGCCTTCGTCGGACGTGGTGTCACGTGCATGCCGCCAATGTTCATCAATGCCGGTGCGTACGTCGATGATGGCACGATGGTTGACTCGCACGCGCTGATCGGAAGTTGCGCACAGGTGGGACGAAATTGCCACATCTCCGCAGGTGCGCAAATTGGCGGCGTTCTTGAGCCTGTCAGCGCGCTGCCTGTGATTATTGAGGATGAGGTGATGGTCGGGGGGAATTGTGGCGTGTACGAGGGTGTTGTCGTGAAGCGCCGTGCAGTGCTCGGCAGCGGCGTGATATTGAACGGCTCAACCGGCGTATATGATCTGGTGCGCGAACAAATTTATACAGCGACGGACTGCAACCCGCTTGTGATTCCAGAAGAAGCAGTTGTCGTGCCCGGTTCGCGTGCCATTTCACACCCTGCCGGGAAGCATTGGAACTTGTCTCTATACACTCCCATCATCGTCAAGTATCGCGACGCGAGAACGAATGAGCGCGTCCAGTTAGAGAGCCTCTTCCGCTAGCGTCCGCCCGAGGTGCTCCGTAAGACTAGTGCTCCGTAGACTACTCACTGAACCCAGATGGAAATGCCTCGCTAAAATCGTCCCAGCGAACACGCGCGATAGAACCGCACCTGAGAGGGCCCACAAGACCAGGGCGGGAGCCGTAGCGTAGATTCGGAATAGCAGCGTCATTCCCATTCGTTTTTAGACGTCTCAATCCGGGCGCATGGATTGAAACGAAGCTGTTTTTCTTTCTGATTCGAAGCCGGAATTAACTGCTGAAGACATTCGTGTTCAAGAATTCATTGCGGCATTTGCCCTGCGGGTCGTATTTCTTGCTTAACTGCATAAAATCCGGCAGTCTCTTGTAACTAGATTTCAGCTGCTCCGGCGCCATCGTGAATAGCTTTCCCCAATGCGGCCGAGGCTTAAATGGAGCTAATTCTTTTTCGATCACGGGCAACACCTTTCTGACCGCGGGCCAATCCTGTTTCCACGTAAAGTGAATACTTACACTCGCTTGTTCATAGCAAGGACTCAGCCATAAATTGTCGGCGGCGATCGTGCGGATTTCCGAAGTCAATAAGTGCGGACTAACCTGGTCGCGCAATCGTTGAACCGCCAGAATGGCTTCGACCGCATGTTGACGCGGCACGAAGTACTCCGATTGCAGCTCTTTGCCGGCGCTGGGCGTGAAGCCCATGCGAAAGTGCGGCAACCGTTCAAACCATGGGCCAGGGACGCCCATCTGCTCCGTGCAGTTCTCGGCGGAAAGTTCGCCGATGGGATGCAGATTCTTCGTGGCAAGTTTTGCCCCGAAGAACTCCGGGGTTGCCTCAAACTCTTGCCCTGCTTCGTCGCGGCTTTTGATCCACACTTCGCTGATACGCTCGTTCTGCCAATCGGTAAAAAAGCTTACGCTGTAGCCGCTTGCTTCGATAGCGTCAAAGTGATCTTTCACGGCAGCGAGCGGCAGGTTTTCATATACATATTGCCGAATCATGAAGGCGGGCTGAATATCGAGTATGATCTTTGTGATTACACCCAGCGCACCAAGTCCAACAACGACTCCCCGAAACGCTTCGCCGTCCTGTTGGCGGGATAGCTTGACCACGTCGCCGGCCGCGGTGACGATTTCAAGTCCTGACACCGCCGTGGCGAGATTGCCATTTTTTTCGCCAGAACCATGCGTTGCGGTGCTGCATGCTCCCGCGATAGAAATATGGGGCAACGAAGCCAGATTATGCAACGCGAAGCCTTTGCTATGGAGGAGCGGACAGAGTTGGCCGTAAGTCATGCCTGCATCGACCGTGACGGTATGCGTCTGCTGGTCCAACGCAACCATGCTGTCCATCGACTTCAAGGACAGGAAGTTATGCGTGCTGTCGGCAATGTTGTTGAAGCAGTGACGCGTTCCCAGCACCTTTAGCTTGCTTTGTTTCTTAACGTAACTCCGCACTTGTTCAAGCGAGTTCGTGGAATACAAGCGGTCAGTGCTGTATTCAAGATTCCCCGCCCAATTCGTTAGTTTGGTTTTTGACGCCCACACAAAGAACGGCGTGACGATAGGGCTCGCGATCATCGCCCCGAGAGACCATCTGATAAATGTCCTCTTATTCATACGTGCGGCTCAATCTGTATCGACTCGCCCACCCGATTCCGATTCTCCGGGTCCGAAAACGTGGTGATTGTACATCTATCGCTTATCCCTTTAGCGCAACACAATTAGGAATAGACTACAGGGCCAGGTTTGGGCGGGTCCTACTCAGCCGTGTAAGTGATCTCCATCCGGTGAATGAGGAAGCAACACAGAACAAGAATCGCGATGGTAAGCGTGAGCAAACCGAGGACGGCCCAAAAGGGAGCCACAGGTTCGGCAACGATTGTGAAAATGGCCAACGGACCAGAGATTGGTAGACTAACCGGGCACAAATGCTTCAGATAAAAAGTGACGCTCAGCCTTTGCGCCCAGGCGGGAAAGACTGGGGCAATCGCTTCCCATCCCATAATCACAACTCCGGGTATGATCGGATTCCTGACGAGAAGGCTGAGCGCGAGAAACACAGCGCCATAACCGAGACAAGCGAGAGCGGTCACCAGGAGATAAGCCCACAACTGACTGAGGCCCGGCCCGTCAAATACATACGATTTGCCGGCGGAACCAAAGCGGGCATACATAAGGTAGAAGCAAGCAAGGGCGGCTACCTCGAAGAGGGCAATCGCAATGATTGCGCCGGCGAGAAATTTTCCTACTACCAGAATCTCTCTTCGCACCGGCACGAGAAATTGATAATGGAGAGTGCGTTCAACCATTTCGCCGCGGAATAACCAGGTAAAGATCCCCATGCAGGCGAAGAAGATTCCCAACCGGAAATAGTAGAGCTGGACTATTCCGGCGAGGACTTGCGTATCCTCCTCGATTTGCGCCGATTTGATATTGTTTCTGTCGAAGATGGTGTGAGCCATGATCATCAGCACCGGAACCAGAGCAAGCAAATAGATCCAAGCCCGTCGACGCGTAAAAAGGTTTCGGCGAACTTCGTTCCGCACCAGGACGGAGATTTGGCTCGCGAAGAGTCGCCAAGGTTGTTCCTTGGACCACTGTTGTGCCCGCGCGACTAAGGCTAACGCGCTCACGTTGGTCCGCCATCCGATCCAATGAGATATTGATATATGGAGTTCACGTCATCGTCGGCGGGTGCCACTGTATCAACTTCGACGAGACCGCTAGAAACGATCTTGTTCAGCAAAAGATAAAATTGCTCGGCATCGCGCGTGCGCACCAATACGCCGTGCCCATCATTCAAAATTTTGGCTTCGACGACGTGATCGAGTTCAAACGCTGCCGCCGCCAACCGCGCGGCATTCGAGCAACGCACAAGGATCTGCATCGGATGATCGCGGACTTCCCTGCGAACCTCGCGAATCTGTCCCTCGGCAACAACGTAGCCGCTGCTCATCAACACGACACGATCAGAGATTCGATCGACTTCCTCCAAAATGTGGCTGGAAATGATGACGTGCATCCCCTGTTTGGCGATCGATTCAAAGAGCGCGATCGATTCCGCGCGAGCCATCGGATCAAGACCGTTGAGCGGTTCGTCGAGAACTAGCACCGCTGGATGATGCGCAATGGCCTGAGCCAGGCGAATGCGTTGCCGCATCCCCTTGCTGTACCCCGCCACTTTACGCCGCGCCACTTGCGCCATGCCCGCGCGCTCCAGCGCTTCGCCGGTGAGCTTTGCTGCCTGGTCGCGCTCGAAACCGTGCAGCCGCAGCGGCCAATAGATGAAGTCGTAGCCATTCGTGCCCGGAGGGAACGAGTCAAACTGAGTGCAGTATCCGACTTGCCGGAAGAACTCGATTGGTTGTTGCGGCGTAAGCCCGAGGACGTAAATTGCACCCTGTGAAGGCTTGATCAAGCCGGTCAGCAAATTCATCAGCGTGGTCTTGCCCGAACCATTGGGGCCGACAAGACTTGTAATTCCCGGCTCCAAAGAGAAGCTCACTTTGTTCACGCCGAGAACTTCTCCGTAAAATTTGGACACATTCTCGAAGACGATTTGACGAGCGTCCGGTCTCATCCGCGCACGACCTCGCGAGCGCGCAGACGCGCGTTGAGAACAACCAGCGATAGCAAACAGAGCAGAATAAGGACGCCCCAGGCCGCGGTCACCGGAATTTCATTCCATCTTATCGGCCCCAGAATTCCGGATGCGGATTTCTCCCGAAATCCTTGTGCCAAGATAAGCCGGAACATGTCCGAAAAATTGAGGAGTCGCCCCCAATAGGTACCCATGATGGAGTTGAACATTTCGCCCAGGCCCGCTGGGACAAAAAAGGCGATGAAGATCACTCCGGTGGCGACAATTCGTAATTTTACCCAAGCCGATACCGCGAGCGAGATGAGGGAAAGCGTCAGGATCCATATCGCGGAGCACAACACAATAGGAACCACCATCCATAGGTGCGACCATATCCACCCGTTCCTGGCCAACCCAGCCTGCAGGCTGAATAAGAGTAGACAGGGAGCCCAAGTGACCGCAGACAGTAACAAGACCAGCACCGAGAGCTTTCCAAGAACATAATCGGTCCTGCTGAACGGCCGGCTCAGAAAAAGTGGAAGGGCACCATTAGTCAGATCTCCCGCGATCAAGACCGGGCCAACCCAGCAGTTCAAGAGAAACGCTACCTGCGTCTGCACGATCACCATAATCGTGAAATATCGGGCATCTACTGAGAACAAATCAGTAGGGCCCATGGGCAAAAGCATTTGCACTGTCTTGCTGTTGGCAATAAATATGTAGCAAGCGAAAAACAGGGATGGAACAAGGCCAAGAATTAGCAGGATAACGAAGAAGCGCGATTTAAAGAGTTCGGCAAAGGCATAACGCGTTAGGACAAAAAAGCGCGACCATTCCGGCGTCAAAGAGCCAATGTACGGAGCGTATCTGCGTTTATATACGGCCATCCGGCACTCCGGTTTGTTCCATCGCGTTGAGAAAGATGTCTTCCAGTGAATCGCGCCGGTGATTCATCCGGCGAATCTGCACACCTCTGTCCGCCGCTACTTTGAACACCTCCCTGATTTCGACGCTGTCCGGCATAACTACCTTGATGCGGCCGTTCGTGAAAACTGCGCACTCACAACCGAGGCCCTCAAGCGTGGACGTAAATGTCGCTTCGGCGCCAATAGTTTCCAATTCCAGGAATTTGCGATTAGCGCGCCGCTCCTCGACCAGATTGCAAATGGAAGCGATCTGCCCGTTCCGTAGGATCAGCACTTCATCGCACGTTTCCTCCACGTCGCGGAGAAGATGCGAGGAGAGCAGTAGGCAGATATCACCGGCCTCCCGGATTTCGCGTATGAGTTCGATCAAGCGCTTGCGCGCAGGCGGGTCCATACCATTCGTTGGTTCGTCCAGAATCAGGACCTTCGGGCCATGTGCAATCGCCTGGGCCAGCTTCGCCAGTTGTTTCATCCCGAGAGAATACGTTCCGACCGGCCGATAGCGCGCTTCGCCTAATCCCACGTAGACGAAGGCTTCGTGTGCGCGTTCCATCGCTTGCTCCGGGGCCAGACCGGAAATCTCCGCCATGTAGCGAACAAATCGGACCCCGGACACCTTTGAAATGAAAGCGTCGTTCTCTGGCATATACCCGACAAGAGATCGAAGTTCCTTGCCATTCGCGTGAGAGTCCAGCCCGAGCACGCGGACGCTCCCCTTGCACGGGGCGTGAAAACCCAACAGGGTGTTAATGAGCGTCGACTTACCGGCGCCGTTCGGTCCAAGCAGCCCTATAGCGCGGCTCTTCAAGACACCGGTCAGGCTATGAAGAACCGTCCGGCCGCCGAGTTGTACTTCGAGCCCATTGAGCTCGATGGTTGGGTTCATCATCTACCAATCATTACGGATTGGCTTTGCGCGAGGTTCCATGATCGGACAAATCCAGCAAGTGGATCAAAGTCGGAAGACCTTGACTCAAGTCAAACAGATTGCCGGAAGACCTTGACTCAAGTCAAACAGATTGCCTGTGCTGGCCACCTCGATGCGATCACTTTCTCCATAAGCACAGAATACGCTGGGCTTGGCGTCGGCGGCCAACTGTTGCACAAGCGCCAACTGTCCGGAAGTGAGCTGTGCCGAGAGCGGCTTCAGAATCGGGCTGAGATTCTGATAAATCATCCCCGAGAAATTCGCCTGGTTGTCGCTGGGAAATAGAGCGCGAAACGAGCCCGAGTGAGCCAGCGAGGTGCCGTTGGCGTGAGTTTTCAACGCAGCGATAAGTAGAGCGCGCGAGGGCGCCAAGAGAATGTAGCCATCCGCGAAAGTGTAATCGAACTCGGTCGCAAGCCCGCCAGCTTGCGATTGAATCGTGTAGAAAGTTCGTCCATCTAGCTGCGTTTGATTGAGCACTAAACCGGGCTGGTTGGACTTTTGCGACTGGCGGTTAAAACTTTGCACCAGCTTGTCGATGGCGACCTGCAGCGCTCCCGAACTGTTCACCTCGAAAATCGCCTTCCACGATGGCGTGGGAAGAACGGGGCCGTCGAGGGCCAGCGTAGCCTCTCCACCTAGCGCGCTTGCCAGATCGTTGCGAAGGTCGAGGCCAAGCTCTGCATTTGCCTCAGCCAAATTGTGGTTGAAGTTGGGGTCCGCAGCGCCGATCGTGTTGAAAATGTCATCCAGCATAAGCGCCGGTTGCTTGGCCACGAATGCGACGGCCGCGCCGGCGTTGGAGGACACATAGTCGAGCGAACCCATCGGAGCAGGAGCCGCCAGCCAGGAGGCGATGCCGTGCCTCTGGCTATTAAATTCCAGCGTAATTCGGTTGTCACCTTGACTCGCAGACTCCCCACGCGTCGCGATCAGGTACTTTAGGTCATTGAAGCCGCTGTTCCGAAGCGCCTGAGACTCCTCTTGCTGAGTATGGGCACTCTTCACAATCTGGCCGAGGTTCGCAGCAACCACCGTTTCGGTGCCGCGGCTATAGACGTTAGCGATTTGTTGCCCAAAATCCGTCCCGGCGAAAACTGTTGCTCCCGCATCGAGCTGCGCGCTGATCTGCCGAACCGCGGCGATGCCACCACCGACGACCAGGGTGTTCGGTCTGACCAGCATTACCATTCCGCGCTCATCGCCAGCGAGCGAGGAGAGCGACTCGGGGTCCACCACGCGCACATTGGAAGTGCCTTGCGGACTCTTCAAGGTATCAGCAATGTGATTCTGCAAATAATCCTTCAGTCCGGATTGCCGTACTTCCGCTAGCAAAACGGGGCCCTGACCGTCGGAGAAGGAGCTTGCTCGAGCGGTTATTACCACTTCATCCCCCAAGTACTGGCTCACCGCGTGCATTTGGTCAATCAACTCCTGAGGAGTTGGGTGCTGATTTGAGCTGCCGCGTTTGTTCCACCACTCTTGCAGAATTTCGCTGTGCGCGAGCTGTTGCTGGAAGATTCGATTGGCTTGTTGAAGGGCGTCCCCAAGATTGGGGATGCCGATATACAGGACAGTATCCGCCGGGAGCAAGGGAAGGATTTTGCTTGCATACCGCGGACCAGGCGTCTGGATCTCCGCCAACTGCGCGCGAAGCTTTGAGAATTCAGCAAGTAAAGCCAGCTCGTGATCCAGATCGCTGCTCCATCCAATCTCCTCACGAATGGGCACCACGCCGACGCTCTGCGTTGTCGCCACTACATCGCCTGAGTGCAGAATGGATTCCGATCCAGCCTGTTTAACATGGACTTCGCCCTCAATCACGGCCACGCGCGACCCCTTGGTGCCCGAGTTCACGGAAAACACCGTTCCCGTAACCGCGACGGTGCAGTCCGGAGCACTAACGTACAGATGCCCGGTGTGACGCTTCGCGGCTTGCACGATAATGCTGCCTTGGTCGAGATGGATGGTCGTATCGCGACGGCTGGCGCTGACCGCCAATTCCGCGCGCTGATTCATTTCCACTTCCGAGCCTTCAAAGAGATGTAC
>WNFL01040237.1_pt1 | contig 23695 bp, 24 predicted proteins | sample 5400361 | NCBI WGS metagenome assembly WNFL01 (sample SAMN13153351, study PRJNA577476) | soil metagenome | isolation source: 40 cm soil on Douglas fir-dominated hillslope | place: USA:California | collected 2013-09-17
CTCGACCGGCCGGAGCTCGGCGGTCGAGACCTTGCGCGCGTCGCGCGGCGGATAGAGGTCCAGCGCCTCGTTCCACTGGTTGAGCTTGGCGATGCGCGCGGCTCGATCCTCGGGCAGCTTGAAGGGCTGGCGGCCGCGGCAATCGAAGATGACCCCCACCACGCCTCCCTTGAGGGTGACGGTGCGCTCCTTGCCCTTCCCCTCGCCCACGTCGAAGGCCTTCTCGGGGCGGAGCGTGGCCTTGGCGGTCTCGCCCAGGCCCAGCGGCGCCAGACGAAGCGCCCCGTAGGGCACCGAGAACTCGTCCTTCTTCCCGCCCGGAAGCTCGAGCGTGACGCGGAGCGCCACGGCCCCGTCCTTGCCCGGGCCCACCGGAGCCACGGCGCTGCCCAGGCGCACCAGGCAGTCCTTCTCGAACACTTCCTTGGCGGCGCGCGGATGCACGGTGGAGAGCACGCCCAGCTGCGGCGCCATGAAGATCGAATCCACCGCGAGCTCGGTCAGGTGCTCGGGGAGAAAGGCATCCAGCATCATGAGCGCGGCCTGCGCGCGGCGCGGCGCGTGCGAGAGGACGCCGCCCGATCCCACGAGGAGGTCCAGATGGTCCAGCCGCACCAGGGTCTCCCCGCTCGCGGTCTGCTCGAACGTGTCGGAGATGGTGCGTTCTTGCTGTACCCCCTTCAGTCCCACCGCCAGGGACTTGTGCTGCTCGAACGCGAGCCGCAGCGCCTCGCGGGAGATGGCCTGCTCGATGATCAGCTCCTCCAGCGATTGTGGAATGGTCGTGGGGCGGATCATCTTGTTCTTGATCCGATTCCGGAGATCGCGCTCTTCGATGCTGAAGGGAACCCAGCGCATGATGTTCGCGAGGCCTGTCTCGGCGAGCACGTTGGACACGCTGTAGCTCATGCCCAGGTTCGCGCTGACCGTGCGGTTGAAGACGCCCTGGAACACGGAGAAGACGTCGGTGGTCGCGCCGCCGATGTCCACCCCGATCACCTGAATCCCTCCCTCGCGGGCGATCGTCTCGATGATGAGCCCCACCGCGCCGGGCGTGGGCATGATGGGCACGGGCGTCCAGGTCATGAGCTTCTTGTACCCGGGCGCGTGCGCCATCACGTGCTCCATGAAGAGGTCGTGGATCTTGTCGCGCGCCGGGCCCAGGTTCTCGCGCTCGAGGACGGGACGCAGGTTCGGGCAGATCACCAGCGCCACCTTCTTCCCCAGCCGCTCCTTCACGATCTCGATCGCGTCCTTGTTGCCCGCGTAGATGACCGGCAGCTCGTACCCCGCGCCCAGCCGCGCCTTGGGATCGGCCGCGGCCAGGAGCTCCGCCATCTCGGCCACGTGCGAGGTGGTGCCGCCGTCCACGCCTCCGGAGAGGAGGATCATGTCGGGCCTCAGGTGGCGGATCCGCTTGATCTTCTCGTGCGGGAGGCGGCCGTCGTTGCTCGCGATCACGTCCATCACGATCGCGCCCGCGCCCAGCGCGGCGCGCTGCGCGCTCTCGCCCGTCATGCTCTTCACCACGCCCGAGACCATCATCTGCAGCCCGCCGCCGGCGCTGGAGGTGGAGATGTAGAGGTCCACGCCCTTGGTCCCGTTCTGCGGGGTGATGATCCGCTCGCCGTCCAGGATCTTCCGCCCCGCCAGCTCCTCCACTTCCATGATCGCGTTCAGCACGCCGCGGGTGACGTCCTCGAAGGGCGCCTCCACGGTGGTCGGCGCTTCGCCGCGGACGATCAGGCGATACTCGCTGCCGCGGCGCTCGATCAGGATCGCCTTGGTGGTGGTGCTGCCGCAGTCGGTCGCCAGGACCGAATTCAGCTTCTCGGGGTCGATCGTGCTCACGACGCTCCCTTCCGGTTTTTTGGATCCTTCGCTTCCTGCCGCGCCTGGTCGTCCCGGACCTCGATCTTCACGAGCAGGGCTTCCAGGTTCTCGCGGCGCTCCATCAGGAGCGCGAACCGCTCGTAGTCGCGCACCGTGAAGAACGCGTTCACGAACGGCTCGAAGAAATGCATCGCCTGGCTGCCCACGAAGGAGAGCGGCTTCATGCTCTCGAGGAAGAAGATCGCGGGCACCGTCATGCGGTGCCGCACCGTCAGCTCCGCCAGCTTGTCGAGGAGCGCTTCCTCCTCAGGCGTCCGCGCCGGTTCCGCGGCGCGGGCTTTTCCCTCGTCCCTTGGCCCCTCCTTCGTCCGAGACGACGGGGACCTTCGTTTCCACAAACGCCAGGACTTGATCTCGATTTCCTCCGAACGGCAGTCGAACGCCGCGGTACCCCTCGAGCCAGCTCCGCTTCTCGAACGGGCTCAGGAACACGCCGACCCGGTCCGCGGTCGCGCGCCGCATCTCGCTCCAGGGCCGCGCCCGGGCCACGCCCAGGGTGCGGACCTCGATCGTCTCCTTCGTGAGCCGGTAGCGCGTCCTCGCGACGAAGGACCCCACCGAGCCCAGCAAGATCAGCGGCGCCGCGATCCCCAGCACCCGGTCCCCGGTGGCCTGCGCGACCAGAACGCCGAGCACGAGAAGCGACGCGAGGAGCACCGCCGCCGCCCAGGGCCGCTCGCGCGCCGGCCAGACCGACCACTCCAGCGTCTCGGGCTCGGGCGGCGCCGAGACGCTCACCTCACGCGCTTCCACCCTCGCCCTCGAGATCGCGCCAGGTCAACGTGAGCTTCCGCGCGGCGCGCGCCTCGTCCAGCCGCCGCACCGGCGTCCGGGTCGGAGCCTCCTTCACGCGCTCCGGGTCCTCCTTCGACTCGCGGTCGATCTGGAGCATCACGTCCGCGAAGGCGTCCAGGCTCTGCTTCGTCTCCGTTTCCGTGGGCTCGATCATGAGCGCCTCGTCCACGATCAGCGGGAAGTAGGTCGTCGGCGCGTGCATGCCGAAATCCAGGAGCCGTTTCGCGATGTCCAGGGCCTTCACCCCGCGCGCCTTCTGACGCGAGGCGGAGAGCACGAACTCGTGCATGCAGTAGCCCTGTTGCGAAGGCGCATACGCTTCGGTCAACCGCGACTTGAGATAGTTCGCGTTCAGGATCGCCTCGCGGCTCACCTCGGCCAGCCCCGTCGCACCCAGGCTCTTCACGTAGCAGAGCGCGCGCACCAGCATCCCGAAATTGCCGTAGTAGGAGTGCACGCGGCCGATCGAGCGCGGCCGGTCGTAGTTCCACCGGTAGCCCTCCCCCGCACGCTCGAGCACGGGCGAAGGCAGGAACGGCTCCAGGTGCTCGCGCACGCAGAGCACGCCGCCGCCCGGTCCCCCGCCGCCGTGCGGCGTGGAGAAGGTCTTGTGCAGGTTGATGTGCGCGAAGTCGAAGCCCATGGAGCCGGGGCTCGCGAGCCCGACCAGCGCGTTCAGGTTGGCGCCGTCCAGGTAGAGGAGCGCGCCCGCCTCGTGCACGAGGCGCGCGATCTCGCCGACCTGGCGCTCGAAGATCCCGAGCGTGTTCGGGTTCGTGAGCATGAGCGCGGCGGTCTTTCCCGAGAGGGCGCCCTTCAGGGCAGCGAGGTCCACGCATCCATCGGGGCCCGAAGGCACCGTCACCGCGCGGTAGCCGACCTGATTCGCGGTGGAGGGGTTCGTGCCGTGCGCCGAGTCGGGCACGATCACTTCCTCGCGCGGGTCGCCGCGGTGCGCGTGCCAGGCCCGGGTCATGAGGAGCGCGGTCAGCTCGCACTGCGCCCCCGCGACCGGCTGCGTGGTGATGGCCGGCATGCCCATGATGGCCTTGAGCCACTCGTGAAGCTCCGCGATCAGCGCCAGGGCGCCCTGCGAGAGCTCCTCGGGCTGGAAAGGATGGATTCCCGCAAACCCCGGCATCGCAGCCATTTCATCGTTCAGTTTCGGGTTGTACTTCATGGTGCAGGAGCCGAGCGGATAGATGGCCTTGTCGATGTGATGGTTCAGCGTGGAGAGATTCACGAAGTGCCGCACCGCCGCGGGCTCGGAGATCTCGGGGAGCCCCGGCGCCCCGGCGCGCAGCCGGTCCCGGGGGATGAGCTTCTCCGCGCCCTCGGCCGGAACGTCGAGCGGAAGGAGCCGCGGCCCCCGATGGCCCGCGACGGAGCGTTCGCGCAGGGTCAGTTCCACGCGGCCTCCTCCACCTTTTTGCTGGCGGGGCGTCGCGCCCATTCCGAGAGCGCCTCCACGTAGCGGTCCATCTCTTCCTTCGTCCGCTTCTCGGTCACCGCCACCAGGAGGTCGTTCGGCCGTGCGGCGTCGAAGCGCGCGAGCGGCACGCCCGCGAGCAGGCGCCGCTTCTCAGCCGACTTCACGAACGCTGCGGCCGGGCCGGGGAGCCTCAGCACGAACTCGCGCACGAACGGCGCGTCGCCGCTCCAGAGCGAGACCCCGGGCACCTGCGCCGCGCGCCGGGCCAGATAGTGCGCCTTCTCCATCGACTGGACCGCCACGTCGCGCATCCCCTGCGCTCCCAGGAGCGCCATGTGGATCGCGTTGGCCAGCGCCATGAGGCCCTGGTTGGTGCAGATGTTCGAGGTCGCCCGCTCGCGGCGGATGTGCTGCTCGCGGGTCTGGAGGGTGAGCACGTAGCCGCGCTTCCCCTCCAGATCCACGGTCACGCCCGCGAGTCGGCCCGGCAGGCGGCGGACGTCGGATTTCCGTATCGAGAAGAATCCCACAAGCGGCCCGCCGTATCCCATCGGGACCCCCAGCGGCTGACCTTCCCCCACCACGATGTCGGCGCCGTCTTCTCCGGGAGGCTTGAGGAGCGCGAGCGCCACGGGATCGGCCGAGGCGATGGAGTAGGCGCCCGCGGCCTTCGCGGCCTGGGTGATCCGTGCACCGTCCTCGACCACGCCCTCGAAGTTGGGCTGCGCCCAGAGGAACGCCGCGACCTCCGGGCCCATCATCGGAACGGGAGTGGATCCGCGCTCCAGCGGCACCTCGCGCACCTCGAAGGAGCCCGCGGCCCCGTAGGTGCGCATCACCTCGCGGTAGTGCGGATGAACCCCCTGCGAGACGAGCACCACCTTCCGCCCGGTCGCGCCCACGGCGAGGTGCGCCGCCTCCGCGCACGCGGTGGCGCCGTCGTACATGGAAGCGTTCGCCACCTCCATCCCGGTCAGCTCGCAGATCATGGACTGGTACTCGAAGATCGTCTGGAGGGTGCCCTGCGAGACCTCGGGCTGGTAGGGCGTGTAGGCGGTGGCGTACTCGGAACGGGAGATCAAGGAGCGGAGCGCGGCCGGAATGAAATGGTCGTAGATGCCCGCGCCCAGGAAGCAGGCGTAGTGCTGCGCGTCGGCGTTCGATTCCGCCCACTGCATGAAGCGTCGCGCGATCTCGTACTCCGCGAGCGGCGGATCCACGGGCAGCGGACCCTTCACGCGGAACTCCGCCGGGATCGCGTCCCAGAGGGACTCCACGCTGGGCGCGCCGATCCGTTCCAGCATCACGCGTCGCTCGGCGTCGCTCCGGCCGACAAAGCTCACGCGTGCGCCCCCAGGGTCTTCTCGTAGGCCTCGGCCGAGAGCAGCGCATCGAGCTCGCCGGGATTCTGGATCTTGATGCGGATCATCCAGCCCTTCTCGTACGGGGACTGGTTGATCAGCGCGGGGTTTTCCTTGAGGTCCGCGTTCACCGCCGCCACCTCGCCCGAAACCGGCGCGAAGAGATCGCTCACCGTCTTCACGGCGTCGATGGTCCCGAAGCTCTTCATATGCGCCAGGTGCGCGCCGACTTTGGGAAGCTCCACGAAGACCACGTCCCCCAGCTCGCCCTGCGCGAACTCCGTGATTCCCACCTCGGCCTCCTGGCCGCGCACGCGCACCCACTCGTGCTCCTTGGTGTACCGCAGATCGTTCGGGACCTTCATGTCGTCGCTCTCCTCGGTTTGGGGGCGCGCACGCTGCCCGCGCGGTACATCGGCCGGGCCACGACCGAGGCGGGCGATTCGTAGCCACGGGTCCGCACTTCGAGCTTGGTGCCCGTGCCCGCGTTGTCGATCCTCGTGTAGGCCATGGCGACCGGCTTTCCGACGCTGATCCCCATGGAGCCGCTCGTGACCGTGCCCACCGGCTCCCCCTTGGGGTGACTTCCGATCCCTGGCGCGCGATCCGCTCGCCGTCCAGGACCAGTCCCACCAGCTTCCGCGCGAGCCCCTGCTTCTCCCGCTCCACCAGCGCGGCCTTGCCCAGGAAGTCCGGCTTGTCCAGGCGAACCGTCCAGCCCAGCCCGGCCTCCAGCGGATTCGTGGTCTCGTCGATGTCGTTCCCGTAGAGGCAGTACCCCATCTCGAGGCGCAGGGTGTCGCGCGCGCCCAGCCCGATGGGGCGGATCAGCGCCGGCGCGCCGGCCTCGAAAACCTTGTCCCACATGTCGAGAGCCCGCGAGGCGCGCACGTAGATCTCGAAGCCGTCCTCGCCGGTGTAGCCGGTGCGCGAGATCAGCATCCAGCGGTCGTCCTCCCCCTCCTCGTAGAAGGTGTAGAACTCGAGGTTCTTGGGGCGGTCGCCGAAGAGCTTCACCAGCACGTCTTCCGCGCGCGGGCCCTGCACCGCGAGCTGGGCCGTATCCGCGTTCTCGTCCACCACGGTCACGTCGCGCGGGGCGTGCTGCCGGATCCACGCCAGATCTTTCTCGAAGTTGGCCGCGTTCACGACCAGGAGCCGGTCCTCACCCGAGGCGTAGACCAGGAGGTCGTCCACGATGCCGCCGTGCTCCAGGCACATCGGCGTGTAGACCGCCTTCCCGTCGGGAACCGAATCGACCTGGTTCGTGACCAGGCGATTGGCGTAGGCGCGGGCGCCCTTGCCCTTGAGACGGATCTCGCCCATGTGGGAGACGTCGAAGACGCCGACCGCGCCGCGCACGGCCCGGTGCTCCGCCACGATGCCCTCGTACTGGATCGGCATCTCGTACCCGGCGAAGGGAACCATTTTGGCGCCGAGGGCCGTGTGGCGGACGTGGAACGGCGTTCGTTTCAGCGTGGATGTGGTGTCGAGCATCCTCAATTCGTGCCTGAAGTTAAGGTGGATACAGAAGGGCTACATTATCACATTCATTCACCGAATCAAACCGCCGCCTCCCGCTTCCTTTGCCGGCGGGGCTCCTCCGGCAGAACGGCGCGGAGCGCTTCCCCCGTGTGGGAGCCCGGCGTCGCCGCCACGCGTTCGGGCGTGCCCTCCGCGACCACGCGGCCGCCCGCGTCGCCGCCCTCCGGCCCCAGGTCCACGATCCAGTCGGCGGACTGGATGACGTCCAGGTTGTGCTCGATGACGAGCACCGTGTTTCCCCGGTCCACGAGCCGGTTCAGCACGTCGAGGAGCGCTTTCACGTCCTCGAAATGGAGTCCGGTCGTGGGCTCGTCCAGGAGGTAGAGCGTCCGCCCCGTCTCGACCCGCGAGAGCTCGGCCGCGAGCTTCACCCGCTGCGCCTCTCCGCCCGAGAGCGTGGTCGCGGATTGTCCGAGGTGGATGTACCCCAGGCCCACGCCGCTCAGCGTCTCGAGCTTCCGCTTTACTTGTGGTATCGCGGCCAGGAACTCCAGAGCCTCGTCCACCGTCATCTCCAGCACGTCGGCGATCGACTTCCCCTTGAACGTGACCTCCAGGGTTTCACGGTTGTAGCGCTTGCCCCGGCAGACGTCGCACGTCACGTACACGTCGGGGAGGAAGTGCATCTCGATCTTGCAGAGCCCGTCCCCCGCGCAGGCCTCGCACCGCCCTCCCTTCACGTTGAAGCTGAACCGCCCGGGCTTGTACCCGCGCACCTTCGCCTCCGGCAGCTCCGCGAAGAGATCCCGGATGAAGCTGAAGACCCCGGTGTAGGTGGCCGGGTTGCTCCGCGGCGTGCGCCCGATCGGGGACTGATCGATCGCGACCACCTTGTCGATGTGCTTCAAGCCCTCGATCCTCTCGTGCGCGCCGGGGGACTGCTTCGCCTGGTAGAAATGCCGCGCCAGCGCCCGGTAGAGGATGTCCTGCACCAGGGTGCTCTTCCCCGAGCCCGAGACGCCGGTCACCGTGATGAGCGACCCCAGCGGAAGCTTCACGCGCACGTTCTTGAGGTTGTTCTCCCGCGCGCCGATCACGGCCAGGAATTCTCCGTTCCCCGGACGCCGCGACGCGGGAATCTCCACCTCGCGCTCGCCCGAGAGGTACTGTCCCGTGAGGGACGCGGGGTTTCGCCGTATATCCTCGAGGGTTCCCTCCGCCACCACGTGGCCGCCGTGTCGTCCCGCGCCCGGCCCCAGGTCCACGATGTGATCCGCGGCTTCCATGGTCTCCCGGTCGTGCTCCACCACCAGCACCGAATTCCCGAGATCGCGCAGGGCGAGGAGCGTGTTCAGGAGCTTCCGGTTGTCCCGCGGATGGAGCCCCACGCTGGGCTCGTCCAGGATGTAGAGGACCCCCGTGAGCCGGGAGCCGATCTGCGTGGCCAGCCGGATCCGCTGCGCCTCGCCGCCCGCGAGCGTGGAGGCCGCTCGGTCCAGCGTGAGGTAGCCGACGCCGACGTCCTGCAAGAATTGGAGCCTCTGGTTCAGCTCCTTCACGATCGGCGCCGCGATGATCGTCTCGCGCGGGCCGAGCGCGACCCCGTTCACCACGCCCAGGGCCTTGCTCACCGAGAGCGCGGCCCAGTCCGCGATCGAGCGATCGTCGATCCGGACCGCCAGGGACGAAGGCTTTAGCCGCGCGCCGCCGCACGCGGGACACGGCTTCCGGCTCATGCTCTGCTCGATGTGCGCGCGGACCTGATCGGAGGTGGTCTCGCGGTACCGGCGCATCAGCTCCGGAATCACCCCGCGGAAGCGCCCCTTGTGCGACCAGACGTTCCCGCTCTTCATCTTGAACTTGTACTGGATCTTCTCGTCGCCCAGTCCGTGGAGAAGCGCCTTCTGCACCGCCACGGGGAGCTTTCCGAACGGCGTGTCCATCGAGATCTTCATCCGCTTGGCGAAGGCCTGGATGATCCCCTTGATCCAGATCCCCTCGGCGTCACCCCACGTCACGACCGCGCCGTCCTTGAGGGACTTGGACTTGTCCGGCACGACCAGGTCCGGGTCCACCTCGAACGCCGTGCCCAGGCCGTCGCAGGTCTTGCATGCGCCGTAGGGGCTGTTGAAGGAGAAGGAGCGCGGCTCGGGCGGCTCGTAGGAAATGCCGCAGCCCGGGCACGCGGCCGCGGTGGAGAGCACGACCTCCTCGCCCTTCGCGGGCAGGACGGTCACGAGGCCGTTCGCGATCCTGGTCGCGCTCTCGATCGACTCGTGGAGGCGGCTCCTCCGCGCGGGCTCGGCTTCTTCTTGTCGAGAGGGATCTCCTCCTCCAGCTCGTGCCACGTCCCGTCCACGCGGGCGCGCACGAAGCCCAGCTTCCGGAACTGCGCGAGGTCCTTCCGATACTCGCCCTTCCGTCCGCGGACCACGGGCGCCAGGATCTGGATCCGCTCCCCCGCGTGCGCCTCGAGCAGCTGATCCACCATCTCCTGCACCGTCTGGCCGCGGATGGGCCGGCCGCACGTAAGACAGTGCTGCACCCCGATCCGCGCGTAGAGAAGGCGCAGGTAATCGTAGATCCCGGTCACCGTGGCCACGGTGGAGCGCGGGTTTGCGCCCGCGGCGCGCTGCTCGATCGAGATCGCGGGCGAGAGCCCCTCGATCTGGTCCACGTCGGGCTTCTCCATCTGGCCCAGGAACTGGCGCGCATAGGCGGAGAGCGATTCCACGTACCGCCGCTGCCCTTCCGCGTAGAGGGTGTCGAAGGCGAGCGAGGATTTTCCCGAGCCCGAGACCCCGGTCAGCACGACCAGAGCGTTGCGCGGAATGTCCAGGCTCAGGTTCTTCAAGTTGTGCTCGCGGGCGCCGCGGATCTTGATCAGGTCCATGCGCGATCCCCCTCCGACCCCGGACGTCGCAGGATCCGCTGCATGAACGCCCGGCACCGCGCGGTCTCGGGCCGGTCGATGACGTCGCGGGCGGGTCCGGATTCGACCAGGAGCCCCTCGTCCAGGAACACGGCCCGCTGCGCCGCCTCGCGCGCGAAACCGATCTCGTGTGTCACTACCAGCATCGTCATCCCCTCGCGGGCCAGATCCCGCATCACTTCCAGCACTTCGAGAATCATCTCCGGATCGAGCGCCGACGTGGGCTCGTCGAAGAGCATGATCTTGGGGCTCATCGCAAGCGCCCGCGCGATCGCGACGCGCTGCTTCTCCCCGCCGCTCAGCTCGGAAGGGTACCGGGACTCCTTGCCGGCCAGCCCCACTCGGTCGAGGAGCGCCCGGGCATTCCGCTCCGCCTCGCCGGCGGGACGCTTCCGCACCACGGTCTGGGGAAGCACCAGATTCATGAGCGCGGTCCGGTTCGGGAAGAGGTGGAAGCCCTGGAAGACCATGCCCACTTCCTCGCGCACTTTGTTCCAGTCGGTCGTGTCGTGGTTCACGCGCATCCCATCGATGATGATCTCACCCTCGTCAAGGGTCTCGAGCCCGTTCACGCACCTCAAGAGTGTGCTCTTCCCCGAGCCGCTGGGCCCCATGACGACCAGGGTCTCGCCTTTCGCGACGTCCAGGGTCACCCCCCGGACGCCGAAGTGCCCGCCCGGGAACCGGCGCGAGACGCCCCGGATCTCCACCATGGGCTCGCTCACGGGCCGACCAGCCGCGCTTCCATCCAGCGGCTCAGGAGCGAGAGGGCAAGGCAGATCACGAAATAGAGCGCTCCGATCGTGAGGAAGACCTCGAACGGCGAGAAGATCCGCGAGTTGATCTGCCTCCCGACCAGCATCAGCTCCTCGTAGGAGACGAGCGAAGCCAGGGAGCTGTCCTTGACCAGCGAGACGAATTGCCCCGTCAGCGGCGGCAGGCTGCGCCGGACCGCCTGGGGCACGATGACGTGCCGCATGCTCTGGAGCCAGCTCATGCCCAGGGAGCGGGCCGCCTCCATCTGCCCCCTGTCCACCGATTGGATGCCGGCACGCACGATTTCGGCTACGTAGGCCCCCTCGAAAATCGAGAGCCCCACCACCGAAGCCCAGAACGGGCTGATCGGCCAGAAGGCCCCCATGCCGAAATAGATGAGGTAGAGGACCAGCATCAGCGGGATGTTCCGGAGGAGCTCCACGTAGGCCGCGGCCAGGAAGCGGAGCGGCTTCAGGGGCTGAACCCGGAGCAACCCCGCCACCGCCCCGATCCCGATCGCGAAGACGATCGAGACCAGCGAGATCTCGATCGTACGCCGGGTCGCGGCGGCGATCAGGGGGAAGTATTGGGGGATCTGCTCCCAGTGCCAGGTGTACACGCGGGGTTCAGGGCTTCTTGGCTGGGACTCGGGTGCGCCACGGCATCTTCACGAACCACGCGTCGTAGAGGGAATCCCAGGTGCCGCTCTGGCGAAGCTCGAAGATCGCGAGGTTCAGCCAGTCCCGAAGCTCGGTGTCGCCCTTCTTGACCGCGATGGAGAGGTATTCCTTGGTGAAGGGCGCCAGGATCGCGAAGGTGCGCTCCTGCGACTCCTGCGCGCGGATCGCGATGTAGGGCTGGTCGTAGACCATGAGATCCGCCCGGCCGGAATCCACCTCCAGCGCCGCGTCGGACTCGTTCTCGAACGTCTTGATCGTGGCGTTGTGGAAGACCTTCCTCGCGGCGATCTCGCCCGTGGTGCCGAGCCGCGTCGCCACGACCACGCTGTGGCGGTCGAAGTCCTTCACCCCGAGCTTCCCCGCGGACTTCCACTTCGCCCGGTTGACCAGGAGCGCCTGGCCCGTCTCGAAGTAGGGGTCGGTGAATTCGCAGCGCAGCGCGCGCTGGGGCGTGCGGGTCATCCCCGAGAGGATCAGGTCGAATTTGCCGGCGTTGAGGTTCGCGATGATGGGGTCCCAGTCGCTCGTCTGGAACTCCACGCGCACGCCGTTCCCCATCTGGGCGGCCACGTACCGCGCCACGTCCATGTCGAAGCCGATCATGTTCCCGTCGGTGTCGATCATCTCGAACGGCGCGTAGCCTGGATTCGTCCCCACCCGCAGGACCTTGGTCGCGACGATGCGGTCGAGCGTGGAGGCGCGCTCGTGCGTCGTCGCGGGGCCGCCGCATCCGAGCAGGGCGAGCAACAAGATGGTCAGGGGGATGCGGAAGCGCATGAGACGGACGAGCGTACTACTCCCAGCGCAAGGAGTCCACCGGGTCGAGCTGGGCCGCCTTCATGGCGGGGTAGATGCCGAAGAAGAGCCCGATGATCGTGGAGGAGAAGAATCCCAGCGCCATCCCCCAGATCGGAACCGCGAAGCTGAATTTCGCGAGCAGGTGGATCAGGTATCCGGCCAAAAGCCCCGCCACGATGCCCAGGATGCCTCCCGTTCCGGTGAGCGTCATGGCCTCCACCAGGAACTGCCAGAGGATGTCGCGCCTTCGGGCCCCCATCGCCTTCCGCACCCCGATCTCCCGGGTCCGCTCGGTCACCGAGACCAGCATGATGTTCATGACGCCGATCCCGCCCACCATGAGTCCGATGGAGGAGATCAGGACCATGACCACGTAGAACCCCGTGGTGATCGACTTGTAGAGGTCCACCAGGGACTGATCCGTGAAGATGGCGAAATTGTCCCCCTGGCGGTACCCCACCTTGCGCTGACGCCGCAGCGTGTCGGTCATCTGGTCGATCGCCGTGTCCAGGAGCTCGGGCGTCTCGGGCTTGGCGTTCAGCACCATCCGGAGATTGGGCCCCAGCGTTTTTTCCAGAGTGGAGTACGGCACCATCACGATGTCGTCGAGGCTCTGGCCGATGAACTTCCCGCGCTCCTCCACCTGGCCGACCACCGTGTAGGGGTAGCCGCCGATGTAGACCGTCTTCCCGATCGGGTTCAGATGCGGGAAAAGGGTTTCGACCTGGTCCTTCCCCAGAACGCAGGCCGTGGACCGGTGCTCCACCTCCGTCTCGGTGAAGAACCGGCCGACCGCGATCGCCCAGTTGTTCGTGACCAGGAAGTCGGGGGTGGTCCCGATCACCGTCGTGAACCGGCTCTCGGAATCGCGGTAGCGAAGCCGGGCGTCCACGAAATTCAGCGGGGCGACCGCCTTCACGGCCGGGCACTGGCGCCGGATCGCCTCGGCGTCCTCGATGGTGAACCACTTCCGCCGCCGCAGGCTGTCCGGGAACCCGCCCACGAACGCGCCGGGGCGGAACGGCCGGATGTAGAGCACGTCCGAGCCGATGGCGGCGATCTGGGATTTCATGCTGTGGTTCAGGCCCTCGATCAGGGAAACGATGGCCATGATGCTCGTGATTCCGATGATGACCCCGAGCACGGTCAGGAAGGAGCGGAGCTTGTTGGTCCGGATCGCCTCGAAGGCGATGGAGACCCCCTCCTTGATCTCGACGGCCATCGCTACTCCTGGCGGAGCGCCACGATCGGATCGAGCTTCGCGGCGCGGGTCGCGGGGTAGACTCCGAAGAAGAGCCCGATGGAGCTGGCGACGAGGAGGCTGACGGCGACCGACCAGGGCTGGATGGAAGCGGGCAGCGGGGTCGCGATCCGGACCAGGAGCGCCATCGCGATGCCCACCAGCACCCCGAGGACGCCCCCGAAGAGGGAGAGCACCACGGTCTCGCTCAGGAACTGGGAGAGGAGATCGCTCCGCTTCGCGCCCAGCGCCTTCCGGATCCCGATCTCCCGCGTCCGCTCGGTGACCGCGACGAGCATGATGTTCATGATCACGATTCCGCCCACGACCAGCGAGATCGCGACGAGGCCGATCGTCCCCGCGAAGATCCCCCGCGTGAAGGTCTGGAAGAGCGCCATGTAGGTCTGGGAGGTGGTGATCCCGAAATCGTCCGGCTTGCCCAGGGGCACGTGCCGGCGGGAGCGCAGGATCATGCGCGCCTCGTCCTCCATCCGCTCCAGGTCCACCCCGGGCTTGGCGCGGAGGAGCATCACGATCGAGTCGTGCGGGCCGAAGATCTTCTGGTACTGCCCCAGGGGGAGGAGCACGAAATTGTCCTGGCTCTGGCCGAGGACGTTCCCCCGGGCCGCCACCGTCCCGACGACCTGGAGCGTGTACCCCGAGACCCGGATCTCCTGCCCGATCGGATCCACCACCGGGAAGAGCTGCTTCGCGAGCTCCGAGCCCAGGAGGCAGACCGGGCGGCGCTTCGCGATCTCGTCATCGTCCAGCGGGCGGCCCTGGTCGATGTCGTAGGTCCCGACCGCCTCGTACCCTTCCGTGGTCCCGAGGATGCGCACGTTCTGGAGCTCGATCTTGCCCGCGCGGACCCGCTTGTTGGTCTCCACCTGGCCGACCACCTGGTCCGCGAGACGGGACGCCCCCTTCAGCGCGTCCGCGTCGAAGACCGTCAGGTCGCGGCGCTTCATCGCCTCGCGCCAGGCGTCCTCGTTGGTGATCAGGCCGAACTTGTCCACGTAGACTACTTGTAACCCCTGCTCCAGCATCTTCTCGCTCACATAGCGGTTCAGGCCGTCGATGATCGCCACGACGGCGATGACCGACATCACGGCGACCACGTTGCCGATGACGGTCAGGACGGAGCGGAGCTTGTTGGCGCGGAGCGCGTCGAGGGCGATCCGGAGATTCTCGCCCTGGGCGGACCAGAACTCCCGCGAGGGCCGCGGGAGCGGTGTCATGGCGTGGGCGGAGGAACGGTCGCGGCGCGGCGGCTCGCGGGCGAGGTGGCGCGCGAGGTGAGCTGGTCGCTCTCGATCTTCCCGTCCCGGAGACGCACGATGCGCTCGGCGTTCGCGGCGATGTCCTCCTCGTGGGTCACGAGGACCACGGTGTTTCCGTTGCGATGCACTTCATCGAGGAGGGCCATGATCTCGACCCCGGTCTTGGAGTCGAGGTTTCCCGTCGGTTCGTCCGCGAGCACGAGCGAGGGCTTGTTGACGAGCGCGCGCGCGATCGCCACGCGCTGCCGCTGGCCGCCCGAGAGCTCGTTCGGACGATGGTGCGTGCGCTCGCCGAGACCCACCAGGTCGAGCATCTCGCGGGCGCGCTCGCGACGGAAGGACTTGGGCTTGCCGGCGTAGATCATCGGCAGCTCCACGTTGTGGAGGGCGTCGGCGCGCGAGAGCAGGTTGAAGGTCTGGAAGATGAACCCGACTTCCTGGTTCCGGATGCGGGCGAGCTCGTCGTCGTCGCGGTCCCGGATCTCGATCCCTCGCAGCTTGTACGAGCCGCTGCTGGGCGTGTCGAGGCAGCCCACGATGTTCATGAGCGTGGACTTCCCCGAGCCCGAGGGGCCCATGATCGCGACGTACTCGCCGCGCTCGATCCGGAGCGAGACGCCGTCCAGCGCGTTCACCTGGTTGTCCCCCATCACATACACCTTGCGGATGTCGACGAGCTCGATGAGCGCGCCGCCCGCGCCGTTCGTCGCGTTGTCTTGGCTCACGATTTTTCGCCCTTCTTGGTTTTCGGCTCCTCGACCTTGACCTTGCTGCCCGGCTTCAGCGTGCGCAGCACCTTGCTGGGACCCGTGATCACCTTCTCCTGGGCCTTGATCTCGCCCTGGACCTCGAGATCGGTGTCACTCGCGATTCCGGTGCGCACCTTGCGAAACTGCGCCACTCCGTCGACCATCACGAACACGCCCTTGATCTCCTCGCCCTTCTTCGGCGGATCCGGCTCCGCGGCACGCGCCGCGCCCGCGCCTTCGGCCTTCTTCCCCGCCTTGGCCTTCAAAAGCTCCTCGGCGGTGCGCACGACCACGGCCTGGATGGGCACGTGGAGGACGCCGTCCTTGGTGGCGGTCCTGATCTCCACGTCCGCGGTCATTCCCGGGCGGAGCGTCGGAGGGGGATGGTCGATCATGACGTCCACGACGAAATTGGTCTGCTGCTCCTGCGATCCCAGCTCGGAGATCTTCGGCGAGTTCGCGATCTCCACCACCTGGCCGGTGAGCGTGGTGTCGGGCAGCGCGTCCACCTTCACCGTGGCGGTCTGGCCCAGGCGCACCGCGGCCACGTCGGTCTCGTCCACGTCCGCCTCGACCTTCATCCGGCTCAGATCCGCGACGCTCAGCACCATCGTTCCGGGATTGTTCATGGTTCCGACCATCACGATCTCGCCCCGCTCCACGTTGAGCTGCGTGACCGTGCCGTCGATGGGCGCGTGGAAGGTCGTCTTCCTGAGATTATCCTGCGCGCTCTGCACGGCCGCGGTGGAGCGCGACACTTCCTCCTGGTTCACTTCCGCGCGCGCCTTGTCGGTGTTCCGCTCCGTCCGGGCGATCTCGATCTCCTCGGGAGAGACGAGCTTCCGCTCGAAGAGCTGCTCCTTTCGCTTGAGGAGCGACTCCGATCGCTCCAGCGCCACCTCCGAGAGCTTGAGGCTGGACCGGGCGGCGTCGAGCGAGGCCTGGCTCTGGCGCAGCTGGGCCTGGTACTGCGTGGGATCCAGCTGGACCAGGAACTGGCCCTTCTTCACCGCGTCCCCTTCCTTCACGGCCAGGCGCACCACCTCGCCGGGGACGTTGGCGCTCAGCTTGACGAGGGTCTCCGGCTGCACCTTGGCGGGCGCGCGCACCGTGGAGGAGAGGGATCCCTGCCCGACCTTGTCCACCTGGACGCCCAGGCGCCCGCCCTGGCCTTTCGCGATGTTGGCGATCACGATGGCGGACAGGAGGATGACCCCGCCGCCGATCAGGAGCCCCTTTTTCAATCCCGGCTTCATGCGGTCACGAGTCCCTTTCTACCCTTAATAACGCCGCGCGCCCACGGCCCGTTCCAGGCTGGCTTCGGCCACGTGGGCGTCGGCCACCGCTTCCACGTAGCTCTGCTTGGCCTGGGAGAGGCTCACCTCGGCATTGAGCAGGTCCAGGAAGGTCCCGGCGCCCAGCTCGTAGCGGCCCTTGGAGAAGTTGTAGTCCTCCTGCGCGGAGGCCATACCCTCCTTGGCGACGTCGATCCGTTCCACGGCCTCGCGCACGGAGAGCCACGCCTGCTCCACCTCGACCGCGACGTCCAGCTCGCGCTGGCGGCGGTCCGCCTCGGCCTCGAGGAGGGCTCCCTTGGCGGTCTTCGACGCGCCCTCGGTCGCGAACCCATTGAAGATCGGGAGCGAGAGGCGCACCTGGCCGAACCATTCCGTCGCGTAGTACGAGTCGTCGAACTCGCCGTCCCCGATCTGCTCCACCCGCGTCGTGTTCTTGGTGCGGTCCACGGTCAAGGACCCGGTGACTTCCGGAAGCCGCCGCGCCCGCGCCCCGAAGAGACCCGCCCGCGCCGCGCGCTCCGCGGCGACCACGCGCGAGAGCTCGGGCCGCGATTGAAGCGCCGTGCTCACCGCGGTCGAGGAATCCGGCAGCGCGACGTGCTCGTCGAGCGCCGTGTCGATCGCGATCGGCGTCGCGGGCTTGAGCCCGATGACCTGCTTCAGCTTCGAGCGCTGGATCTCCACCTGGTTCACCGCGCGGATGCGGTCCAGCTGCGTCGTCGCGCGGCGCGCGCGCGCCTTGAGCACGTCCCCGCGCGCCACCGTCCCGACCTCGTAGAGAGCTTCCGCGCGGCGCTCCTCGTCACGCGCCAGCCGCTCGGATTCGCGCGAGACCTGCGCCAGGCGCTCGGCCTTCACCAGCGTGAAGTACTGCTGCTTGACGGCGTACACGACGCCGTTCCGCGCCTCCGCTTCCGACTCCTGCGCGGTGCGCTTGAGGAGATCCCGGCGTCGCTTCTCGCTCCAGGCGGGCAGGCTCAGGATGTTCGACGTCACGCCGGCCGACGCGACCTGCTGCTGCTGCCGCTTGACCAGGAAGGAGGCGGATGTGGCCGAATCCACCTGCACGCTGTAGAAGGAATTCCGCTGGTCCGGGATGGAGTGATTGTAGATCAAGCTCCCGGTCACCGAGGGCAGAATCCCGTTCCATGCCGAGAGGGCTCCACCGCGCGCCTGCACCGTCCGCGCGTGGGCCGTCTTGGCATCCACGTTCCCTTCCAGGGCCGCGGCGATCGCGCGCGCCAGGGACCAGCGTTCTCCCGGGGGCTGGGGGAGCTCTTCCGAAAGGAACGCGGAGGAGTCCGGAGGCGCGTCGCTCGACTGCGCCCGGCCCGTGCCCGTCCCGGCCAGGAGCCCTGTTGCCAGTATCATGAGCCACATGAACTTGGACCCCCCGCGCGGGCGGGGGGCCCCGATCGCCTGAATCATCGATCCACCTCCGTTGGGTTCGGTCACGCTGGCTCTACGCGCCGAACCGGCTCCCGGTTTCCGCAACGTGGCCACCTTCAACCCTGAAAAGCAGATAGACAGATCATGATCAACGTCCCGGGGAGCACCGCCAGGAGCCCGAATCCGAACCCCTTCTTGGCCATGACCCCCACCCCCACCGCCTGGATGGCGATCGCCCAGAGGAGGAGCGGATCGGTGGCGGTGTCGAGGATCTTCATCACCGGGCTCAGCTGATCCCCCAGGAAGGCGCCCACGCCCAGGTGCACTTGTAAGGTGCCCCGGCTCACCGCCAGCCCCATGCGAACCATCTGGTCCACGATCCCCACCACGGCTCCGTAGGCCGCGACGCAGAGGTAGTGCGTGTAGCGCAGCCGCGCTCCGAGCATGAGATTCCCCATGAAGAAGAGGATCCCGCCCGAGATGAGGAGGATGAAGACGACGGCGATCGGACCCGTCACGGCGAATACATATTTGATGGGGCCGTCCATCATCCGGTTGACGGCGTCCATCTGCTCCTGCGGCGCGTTCTTGGCTTCCATCTTGGCCACGGCGTCGTTCTTCATGACGCCCGACTGCGCCAGCACGAGGCCGAAGATGAGCTGGAAGAGGAGGAGCACGAGGACCGGCGCCAGGATGCGCGGCTTCTCGCGCAGCGACCCGAAGGTCTTCTTCGGCTCCGTGAACACCCCGATCAGGGTCTGGGCCGCCGACATCTGCGGCGCTTCCGGATCGACGGCGACGTCGCTCGGGCTCGGTGCCAGGGTATCAGCGTTCATGTTGCCCCCCAGTGGTTTCGACATGGACGTTGAGGCGGAAGTTGAATGGTACCGCGACCGTGCAGGGTACGGAAACGCCTTGCTGCGAGCCCGGCGAGAACCGGAACCGGTACAGGGCGTCCACGGCGGACTCGACCAGGGCCTCGGGGGCCGTCGACCGCGCCACCCAGACGCGCATGATCCGACCCTGGGCGTCCACGTTGGCGTTCAGCACCACGGTGCCCTCGGCACCCGCCACCCGGGCCGCCAGCGGATACTCAGGCTCCACGCGGGTCACGACCTGGGGCGGCGAATCGAAGGCGTAGAAGACGTCGTCCGTCCCGCCGTCCGCACCCTCGCCGTGGAACGAGCCGCCCGGCACACTGGAAGCGGTGCCTCTCGCGACCCCGGGCACGCTCTCGCTCACCATCCGGAGCTGCTCGGTGACGATCCTGGGCGAGCTCGGGATGGCGGGAGGTAGAGGTAACGGGACGGAAGGCGCGGGCGCTTCCTCGGATCCCACGGAGGTCCCGTCCTGGCCCGGCGAGGCCGATGCGACCAGGCGGAGCGGTGCCGCTTCCAGGTGATAGGGGCGCGCCACGTAGGGCGGCGCCACGAGGAAGACGACCGCGTGGATCGCGACGGCGATCACGACCGCGATCTCGACCCTCCGGACGTAGCCTCGCTCGAGCACGCGGGACGGATGGGCGGAAAGGCTCATCGCGCGGCGCGGCGCTCCGTGGTCAGCGTCACCCGCGGCGCGTGCGCCCGCTCCACCTCGTCCAGAACCCGGGCCACGGTGCCGTATGGAACCCTCGCGTCGGCGTAGAGCGCGATCGAGAGCCCCGGATTCTTCCGCAGCTTCTCCGCCAGCACGTCGCCCACGCGTTCCATCGGAACCGCCGCGTCGTTGAACGCCACTTCCCCGCGGGGGCCCACCCACACTCGGATGGTGCGCTCGCGCTGGAAGCGCTCCCCGGTCGTCGACCCCGGGAGGTTCACCGGGAGCGCGTCGTGCGGCTTGAAGATGGTCGTGCTCAGGAAAAAGATCAGGAGCAGCATGGCGATGTCCGCCATGGACGCGGTCGGGATCGCGTTGTGATGGCGCGCGCGGCGCTGGATATTCACGAGGGCTGCCCCGTCTGGATCGAGACCTGCCGCGCACCGGCCAGCTTCACCTGGTCCAGGGCCGCGACCAGGGAGACGTAGGGCGCGCGCGGGTCGATCGTGATCACGAGCAGAAGATCCGGCTTCTCGCGCAGCTTCGCCCGCAGCGCCTGGGCGAGGGATTCCATCGCGACCGGCGCGCCGTCGAGCGTCACCGACTGATCCGCCGCGACCACGGCCAACGAGGTCTTCCCCCGCTGCAGCGTGAGCGGCGGCTGCCCCGGACGCGGAAGCTCCAGCGAGATGCCCCGCTGCGTCGCGAAGATCGTCGTCGAGAGGAAGAAGATCAGGAGCAGGAACGAGACGTCGGCCGTGGAGACGAGCGGGATCTCGGGATGAGGATGGCGGCGCTTCAGTATTTTCATCGAGTGATTGGCGTGGACGGCGGCTTCAGCGTCGAGAGGAAGGTCTCCCACTGGCGGGAATGCGTGGCGAGCGCGTCCACCAGCTCGGCGCCCGACTCCTCCACGTCGATCACGAACTTGTCGATCCGCGAGACGAAATAGTTGTGCGCGGTCTGGACCGGGATCGCGACGATGAGCCCCGCCGCCGTCGTGATCAGCGCTTCATAGATCCCCGTGGCGACCAGCTTCGCGGAGACCTCCTCCGCGGCCGCGATGGCCTCGAACGCGTGGATCATCCCCGACACGGTGCCCAGGAATCCGAGCAAGGGCGCGATGTTCGCCACCGTCGCGAGCCAGATGAGCCCGCGCTCCAGCCCGGCGGTCTGGATCGAGGCCGCGGTCTGGATCGCCTTCTCGACCGCTTCCGGCCCCTTCTTGGCGCGCAGCAGTCCGGAGTGGAGCACGGCGGCGATGGGGCCGCGCTTGGAATGGAGCATCCGCTGGGCGGACTCGAAGCCCTGGTCTTGCAAGACGTGGAGGAGCTCCCCCAGGAGCCGTCTCGTGTTCGTGCGGGCCTTGGCGAAGAAGTAGAGGCGCTCGAGGATGATGGCCAGCCCGACCACCGAGCAGATCAGGATGGGATGCATGAAGACGCCGCCCGTGACGTAGAGCTCGATGAGGCCGCTCTCGTTCGGAATGCGTCCTTCCACCGCGGTCCTGGCCCACGCGATTGCGGCCGGAAGCAGCAGAGCCAGTGCCGCGAGGATTACCCGGAACCAGTTGGGGAATCGTAGCTTGCGCTCGCTCATGTCCGGGGAGACTAGCCCCGCCGCCCCCGGGTGTCAATGCCGTGTCCTACGGATGCCGGGCGACCGCGGGAATCCCTCATTGGAGTATGAAAACCACCGGCACCACGACCTTGCACTCGACCGGATACCCACTCGTCATCCCGGGCCGGAATTTCCAGCGCCGCACGCCCTCCACCGCGGCTGCGAACAGCGGCTTGGGACCGCTGACGGCGACGACCTTTTTCGGGAGGCCGTCCGTCCCGACCAGCACCTCCACCATGACCTTTCCTTCGATCCGGGCCTCTCGCGCAAAGTCGGGATAGGCGGGCAGCGGAGCGCTGATCGGCACCGGCGGTATCTCGGCGCCGTTGAACGCGTGCATCGGCTCGGAACGTGGAGGCGGCGGTCCGCGCCGGGTCGAGACATTGGGGTCGCTCCGATCGGTATCGGTCGTGAACGGGACCCCTTCGGGGTGGATCTCGCCTGGATGGAGCGTCGGTATGGTTATCTTTTCCTCCACCGGATCAAAGACTCCTCTGCTGGGATTCATCGTCGGGGGTTGCCACCCGCGGACCACGTGGATCCGCGTGATGATCGATGGATCGTGCCAGGTAGGGACGAGCGTGGTCTCCTCCTCGGTGGGGATCATCCGCTCGTACGCGGCGCGGAATGCTCCCACGGCGGCGAGGTGCACCATCGCGGAGATCAGGAGGGCTCGTTCCAGGAACGTCCGCGCATTCCGCTTGAGGTCCGACGCTCCGAACGGCAACGGGGGTGGCGGTGACGCGAGTGCTGAGGCCATGACGGTTCGCTCCATCCCGGCAGGGTGAAGCAAAAAAGGCCTGTCCGGGGGGGACAGGCCTTGGTTCTTTGACGTCGCGCGGAGCGGCGCTAGAAGTGGAAGTCCATCGGGACTTCGACCCAGACCGCCACCGGCTTGTTGTTGCTGAGCGCCGGCTTGAACACCCACTTCTTGATCGCATCGACCGCGGCGTCGTTCAGTCCGGTCACGCCCTTGATGACCTTGACGCTCTTCACGCGGCCATCCTTCCCCACGAGCACGTGCAGGGTCACCTTCCCCTGGATCTGCGCTTCGCGGGCGAACTCGGGATACGCCGGCTCGACCCGCGTGACCGGGGTGGGCTCGTCTTCGTAGTAGACGAACTCCCCTTCCGAGGGCATGTCGTCCGACGCGATCACGAGGCTGTCCCGGCCCGAGCCGCCCTGCGCGATCGGCGAGTTCATGGCCGAGATCTCCTGCTGGGTCATGATGGTCTGCTCGGGCGCGAGCGCGTCCGCGACGGGAACCGGCGTTCCGATCGTGGGCTTCACGATGGGCTGGTTCGGAATCACCGGCGGCGGCGGCGCGTCCGAAAGCGGCGGCGGGGGCGGCATGGTCTGCATGCGGATCACGCGGCCCGTGTACTCCACCTCGTCCCTCGGCTTCCAGACCTGGGTCAGGAGATAGATTCCGATCAGGCCCAGATGGATGCTGGCCGAGATGATGAGCGCCTTGCGGAGCATCCGCTGGGCATTGGCCTTGAGATCGGCCGCGCCGATCGGAATCCGCTCGGTGCTGTCCTGGAATTCGGGAGGCGTCAACGCTCGGGTCGCGCTCACAGCGGGAGATCCTTGGTCTTCTCTTCAGGCAGCAGAGGCGCCAGCGAGAAACGGTTCAGCTCGGCGAACTGCAGCTGGTCGATGATGTCCACCATGTAGCGGTACTTTGCCTTCCGGTCGATCTTCACCAGCACGACGAGCTTGGGGTTCTTCTTCCCCTGCACCTCGAAGATCGGCTGGAGCTTGTCGATGCTCGCTTCCTGGAACGGGTCGCTGGTGCCGATGCGCCAGAAGGCGCGCGCGGTGCCGCTCGTGCTGTCGGGCGCCACGACGCGCAGCGTCATCACGTTCGACTGGGCGGTCTCCACCTTGGCGTTGGGATCGGGCGGAAGATTGATCTCGAGCGCCTGCGGCTTCCGGAACACGGTGGTGCACATGAAGAAGATCAGAAGCAAGAAGGCGACGTCCACCATCGGCGTCATGTCGATCTTGACGCCGATGCGCTTGGGCTTCCGCCGCTTGCCCTTTTTGTGTTTTACGCCTGATTCTGGGGTGTCTACCGCACCCATCGGATCCAGCTCCTTCCGGTGTTAGGCCGCGCTCAGTGGCTCATCGCGGACTTCTTGCTCTGCCCCAGCTGGGTGACCAGGCTGAACGTGATCGTGTTGGTCTTCTGCATCACCGCCATGATGTCTTCCATGGTCCCGTAGTCGGAGAGCTTGTCGGCCTTGATGGCGACCCGCAGATGCGGATTCTTCCGTCTCTGGGTCGTGACCAGCTGCTCCAGATTGGCCATGTCGGTGAACTCCTGAGGGTTCTTTCCGATCTGATAGAGGATCTCGTTGTTCTTGCCCACGCCGATCGTCATCACGTCCGATTCCGGAACTTTCAAGTTCGAATGGCTGTCCGGAATCGTGATCGGCACTTTCTGGG
>WNFL01181222.1_pt2 | contig 23691 bp, 23 predicted proteins | sample 5400361 | NCBI WGS metagenome assembly WNFL01 (sample SAMN13153351, study PRJNA577476) | soil metagenome | isolation source: 40 cm soil on Douglas fir-dominated hillslope | place: USA:California | collected 2013-09-17
CTCCGCTCCCCCTTCTCGCGATCGTGTTCGAAGGCATCTCGTTTCTGGTCGCGACGAAAGCCTTCATCGTCGAGAAGGGGGAGCGGAGCGTGTGGCGCGCGATTCGCGCCAGCAAAGATCCGACCACTTTCGCCCTGGTGTTCGAAGACGGAGCGGCGCTTTCAGGGCTGCTGGTGGCCTTCGCCGGCATCTTTTTGGCCCAGCGCCTCGGCAATCCCTATTTCGACGCGGCCGCGTCGATCGTCATCGGGATGATTTTGGCCGGCGTCGCGATCGTGCTCGCCTACGAAAGCAAGGGGCTCCTGGTCGGCGAGGGAGTCGATCCGCAAATGCTGGAGGAGATCCGGCGCCTGGTGGAATCGGAGCCCGATGTCCTGGCCGTGAACCGTCCGCTAACGATGCATTTCGGACCGAATACGATCCTGCTGGCGATGGACATACGCTTTCGCGGCGATCTCCACGCCGAGGAGCTGGAGAAAACCATCGACCGCATCGAGAAGAAGATCCGCGAGCGCTACCCCCAGATCCGGCATATCTTTCTCGAGGCCGATTCGCTCAGGCCGGGACGAAGGGAGCTGGCCGATAACGCCGCCTGATCCGAAGGCCGAGCGGCGTCCGCAGACATTCCATAACGACCAAGGAGGACGACCATGAATACGCGGAAGAGAAAGATCATCGACGCATTGGCCGAGGAGCTGCATCAGAGGCGGCTCGCCATCGTGGGCGGCGTCGACTCGACGGAAGGGGAGCTCAAAGTCATTACCGAGGAGCAGGAGCCCGAGCTGGAAGAAGAGGCCCAGAAAGAGCGCATCGCGCGGGTGCTCGAGCGCCTGGGCGACCGGGACCGGCAGACGCTGGAAGAGATCGACGAGGCGATCCTGCGCATCGTGTCGGGCATCTATGGAAAGTGTCTCTCCTGCGGCCGATACATAGCGCTCGCCCGGCTCCGCGCGCTGCCGACCACGCGGCTCTGCATCGATTGCGCCCGCGCCGAGGAAGGCAGAGGCGCGGGCGGCCAGGCCGACGAAGCGGCGGAACGCCGGACTCCCTCCGACTTGAGCCTGCTCGACGACGCGGAGATCGAGACCGCGCTCTACGACCTCATCCGCGACGCCGGCAACGTCGACACGAGCGAGCTCCACGTCTCCTGCCGCGACGGCGTGGTCGAGCTGGAGGGCGCGCTGCCGAGCGAGAGGCAGCATCATATATTGACGGAGCTGTTGCAGGACGTCGGCGGCATCGGCGACATGATCGACCATCTGGAGATTCACAAGGATGCGCCGGAGCGGAAGAGGCCCGAAGCGCGCCCCTCCCGGGCGGAGCCGCAGGCCGCCGGCCCGAGCCGCATGGCGGCCGTTTCTTACCGGCCGCGGCGAGCTCCACCGCCGGCGAAGAAGAACGGCGGGCGCGGCCGCCGGGTCGGCCGGGCGGCGACACGATCTGGACAGCGAGGCGGCCAAGCGCTCGGGCCTCAGCGCCGCCGCGGTGTTTACGGCGGCGCGTACAGCCGGGGCGAGCTGGAAGCGGCCGGCGCCGTCGCCATCTATCGCGACTGCGCCGAGACGCTCAGGTTCGGTTTTCCCGAGCGATTGTAGTGCGCCGTGCCGCGGCTAGGTCCGACGTTCGTCCTTCGACCAAGCTCAGGACGAACGGTAAGCGAAGAGTTCAGGCCAATATCCAACGCTTCCCTTTTTTCCGTTCATGCTGAGCCCCGTCGAAGCATGAGTTCATCGTCGTCTTAAATCCCTCAATACTCTTTGGGCCGCGAAGTAGCCGCACATGCCGTGCACGCCGCCGCCGGGCGGCGTGGAAGCCGAGCAGAGATACAATCCTTTGGCCGGCGTCGCGTAGAGCCGGCGGGTCGGGCGGAGAAAAAACTGCCCCGGCGTCGCCGCGCCGCCGTTGATATCGCCGCCGACCAGGTTGGCGTTGTGCCGCTCCATCTCGGCGGGCGGCTGGAGCCGGCGCGCGAGCACGCGCGTGCGAAAACCGGGGGCGAAGCGCTCGATCTGGCCGGTTATTTTTTCGCTCATATCCTCCGGCGAGCCGTTGGGCACGTGGCAGTAGGTCCAGACGGTGTGTTTCCCCGCCGGCGCGCGCGCGGGATCGAAAAGCGACGGCTGGGTCAGCAACACGAAGGGGCGCTCGCACGGCCGCCCTTCCCAGGCCGCCCGCTCGGAAAGCGCGATCTCTTCGAGCGCGCCGCCCAGGTGCACGGTGCCGGCGCGGCCGCACGCTTCGTTTTTCCAGGGGATCGGTCCGTCGAGGGCCCAGTCGATCTTGAAAACCCCCATGCCGTAACGGTAGCGCTCGAGCTTTTGGCGAAAGCGCCGCGGCAATCTATCGCCGGCGATTTGCACGAGCTGGCGCGGCGTCAGGTCGCAGACGACCGCCCGCGCGTTCGGCAACTGCCCGAGCGCTTCGATGCGCGTCCCGGTGACGATCTCGCCGCCGCGCGATTTTAAAACCGCGGCGAGCGCGTCGGCGATCTTCTGCGACCCGCCCGCGGGGATCGGCCAGCCGACGGCGTGGGCGGCGGCGCCGAGCACGAGGCCGAACCCCGCGGACAAGGGAGATTCCAGCGGCAACATGGAATGGGCCGCGAGCCCGGCGAACAGCGCGCGCGCCCGCGCTCCCCGGAAAGAGCTTTCGGCCAGGCCGCGGGCCGATCTGAGAGCGCGCGCGCCGAAGGCGAGGAGTTTCGGCGGGTCGGACGGAAAACGGGGCGGCGCCAGGAAGTGACCGAGGAGAATGTCCCAGTTTCGCGTCACCGGCCCGAGCAGTTTTCCATAGGCCGCCGCGTCCTCCCCGAGATTTTCCGAGGTCTGGACCAGAGAGCGCTCCAGACAGACCGCCGAGCCGTCGTCGAGCGGATGGGCGAGAGGGAGCGGCGGCTGAATCCAGCGGAGCCCGCGCTCTTCGAGCGCCAGCCGGCGAAAAAAAGGCGAGGCGAGCGCCAGCGGATGCACCGCCGAGCAGACATCGTGGACGAAGCCGGGCAGCGTCAGCTCGGCCGAGCGCGCGCCGCCGCCCGAGGTCGGCTCGGCCTCGAACACGACGACGGACAGGCCGGCCTCCGCCAGCACGATGGCCGCCGCGAGCCCGTTCGGGCCGGAGCCGATGACGGCGACGTCGCAAGCTCGCGCCATGATGGCCGCACCATGGCACGATCCGATTTCCGATGCCACTCAAAACGGCGCGGCTCTGGCCGCCGAAGCCTTTTGATGGTTAACTTATTGCCGGGCGTGGGGCGGCGGCATGGATTATAAAAGCCTGTTTAAGAAATTGGTTCCGGACTTCCTGGTCGGCGCGACCCGGCCGGCGCGCCGATACTTCGAGGCCCAGAGGCGGTTCGACCGGAGGTTCGGCGTGGATACGAGCGGTATCCTCGAGCCCGGCGAGCTCGGCGTCGACGTCCGGAATATCGACGACGCCGGCGGCTACGAGGCGACTCCGCGGCCGGTTTTTTTTCGGATCTTAAAGAGCCTGCCGATCCGCTACGAGCGCTTTGCGTTCGTCGATCTGGGCTCGGGCAAGGGGGCGGCGCTCCTCTACGCCTCGGAGCTGCCTTTTAAAAAAGTCATCGGCGTCGAGCTCTCCCCCGGGCTGCATCGCATCGCCGAGCGGAACATCGCCGGCTATCGCGGCGAAAGAACCAGGTGCGGCGACGTAAAGAGCGTATGCGCCGATGCGGCGGCCTACGAGCTCCCGCCCGAGCCGACGATCCTCTTCCTGTTCAATCCGTTCCGGGGCCGGACGCTGGAGACCGTGGCCGGGAACATCGAGTCCTCGCTCAGGGCGCAGCCGAGGGAGGCGTTCGTGATCTATTACCATTCGCTCGCCCGGCACGACGCGCTCGACCGCGCCGCCTGGCTCGGGCCGGTCCGGCGCGCCGGGGACCACACGATTTATCGCGCGCGGGAGGGAGATTCATGGACAAATTTTCGGTAAAATGGAATAATCGTCCGCTCCGCAGACAATATGCCCGAGCTCAGGAAAGATCCCGTCGTCGGCCGCTGGGTGATCGTCTCCGCCGAGCGCGCCAAAAGACCCAAGCCGGAGCGTTCCAAATTACCGGCGGGGGCCGGCCCCTGCGCGTTTTGCGAGGGCCACGAGTCCGAGACTCCGCCGGAGATAGCCGCCTACCGGCCGGGCGGCTCGGCGCGCGACGGTCCCGGCTGGACGCCTTGACGATCGAGGGCGGCTTCGACCGCCGCGGCGACGGACCCTACGATCTCATGAACGGCTTCGGCGCCCACGAGGTGGTCATCGAAACGCCGCGCCACGAGACCAACGTGGGGACGCTCGGGGAAAAACAGTTCGAGGAGATGCTCCGGGCCTACCGCGACCGGATACTCGATCTCCGCGAGGACAAGCGGTTCCGCTACGTGTTGATCTTCAGGAACCAGGGGGTGGAGGCCGGCGCCACGATGGAGCACGCGCATTCGCAGCTGGTCGCGCTGCCGCTCGTACCGCGCGCGGTGAGCGACGAGCTGGCGGGCGCCGAGGAATACCACAAGGATAAAGCGCGCTGCATCTACTGCGACATCGTGCGCCGGGAAATCGAGGACCGGGCGCGGATCGTGAGCGAGAACCGGAGCTTCGCCGTGATCTGCCCGTTCGCGCCGCGCTTCCCGTTCGAGACCTGGATCCTGCCGAAAAGACATTCGTCCTATTTCGAGGACGCGACCGGGCAGGAATATGTCGATCTCGCGCGCGCGCTGAGGGAGACCATCGTCCGGCTCAACCGGACTCTGGACGATCCGCCGTTCAACTACCTCGTTCATTCGATGCCCTTCCGGGAGATCGAAAACGGCCGCTATCACTGGCACATCGAGGTCCTGCCCAGGCTCACCCAGGTGGCCGGCTTCGAATGGGGCACGGGTTTTTACATCAATCCCACGCCTCCGGAGACGGCGGCCCAGATGCTCAGGGAGATCGCGCCGTAAATAAGCCGTCAGCGATCAGCTGCCAGCGCTCGGCGCGGATCAAAAACAAAAAAGAAAGCCCGTGCCACGATGAAAATACTCATGGTTGCCTCGGAGTGCGTTCCGCTGGCCAAGACCGGCGGTCTCGGCGACGTGGTCGGGGCGCTCTCCGCCGCCCTCGCCGGGCTGGGGGCCGAGGTGGCCGTGGCGCTGCCCGCCTATCAAACCATCCTGGATAAATTTCCGCTGGAAGAGACCGGCATCAAGCTCGTGGTCCCGCTCGACCGGCGCCGCGTCGCGGCGACGGTGTCCCGGGTCCGGGTGGACGGCGGCGCGCCGGTTTATCTCGTCCGGGAGGACCGCTATTTCGCCCGTCCCGGGCTCTACGGCACGCCCGCGGGCGATTACCCGGACAACGCGGAGCGCTTCGCGTTTTTCTCCAAGGCGGTGCTCCAGCTCGCCGGCATCACCGGCCCCTGGGACGTGCTCCATTGCCACGACTGGCAGTCGGCGCTGGTTCCGGTGCTGCATCGACTCGTCCCCGACGCCAATCCCGCGGCGCGGTCTTTCAAGACCGTCCTGACCATCCACAATCTCGCCCATCAGGGCAACTTTCCTTTCGCCGCCTGGAATCTGCTCGGCCTCGACGCGCGCTATTTCACCATGGAGTATCTGGAATTTTACGGCGGCGTCAATTTTTTGAAGGGCGGCATTCTTTTCGCCGACGCGCTTGCCACCGTGAGCCGGAAATACGCCGAGGAGATCCTCACGCCCGAATACGGCGCGGGCCTCGAAGGCGTGCTCGCCGGACGCGCGCGCGACCTCCACGGGATTCTGAACGGCGTCGACTACCGCGAATGGAGCCCCGCGACCGATCCGCACATCAAGAAAAACTATCACGCCGGCGACCTCGCCGGCAAAGCGGAGTGCAAAAGCGATCTGCAGGAAATTTACGGCCTGCCGGCGAAGCCCGACGCGCCGCTCTTCGGCATCGTCTCGCGCCTGGCGGACCAGAAGGGGTTCGATATCCTGCTGGAGATCATCGACGCGCTTCTGCGGCTGGACTTGCAGCTCGTCATCCTCGGCGCCGGCGACCAGAAGTATCAGGACCTGCTCGCCGCGCTGCCGGCCGCCCATCCGGGCAGAATCGGCGTCAGGATCGGCTTCGACGACGCGCTGGCGCACAAGATCGAGGCCGGCGCCGACATGTTCCTGATGCCGTCGCGCTACGAGCCCTGCGGGCTCAACCAGATCTACAGCTTGAAGTACGGCACCGTGCCGGTGGTGCGCGCCACCGGAGGCCTCGACGACACGATCGAAGACTTCGCTCCAGTGGCGGGAACGGGCAACGGCTTTAAATTCGCCGGCTACACCGGCGCCGCCCTGCTGGAGGCGGTCCGGCGCGCGAGCGCGGTTTACGGCGATAAGAAAGCCTGGCGGCAGGTCGTCGCCAACGGCATGGCGTGCGACTTTTCGTGGGCGAAGCCGGCGAAGGAGTATATGGAGTTGTATCGGAAGGTGATGGAGGGGAAGAATGACTAGGACATAATGCCTGCCGGATATTTATCCATCGGTCACGAATCGGGATAGCTCTTCTTCCATAGCGCCTACTAGGTCACTATAGGTCCTGCTTTTGGCAAACCACTTTACTTTCGGTGAATACCAGTATTCCGCCCGCAGCTTCCCCGTGACCGCATCGTACGCTTCTATCTTTATTGCTTGAAGATCGCCGGCCCCGACACGAACGTTTTCCACACGGGCGACGACCATGAAGAGGTCATATTGGGAGAGGTCATCTCGGAATAGCTGTGGATGCGGACGTTCCGGCCGATCACCGAGTTGGTCACCTTGGTCCCGGTGATGATCGTGCCCTCCGCGACGATGGAGTTGAGCGCCGCGCCGCGCCGGCCCTCCTCGTCGAAGACGAACTTCGCCGGCGGGTCGCTGTAGCTCACGGTGCGGATCGGCCAGCTCCGGTTGTACAAATTGAGCGACGGGTCGACGTTGCGGAGCTCCATGTTGGCGTCGAAGAAAGCCTCCACGGTGCCGATGTCGCGCCAGTAGCTCACCTCCTCGCCTTTGGCGACGTTCGGGATGCGGTTGGCGCGAAAATCGTAGGCGTAGACTTTTTTTCCCGCTCGCAACGCCTCCGGGATGATGTCGATGCCGAAGTCGTGGTTGCTCCGGGTCTTGGGCGCGTCGTTTTCCAGCGCTTCGATGAGGAGCCTGGTGTCGAAAATATAATTGCCCATGGAGACCAGCGCCATGTCCGGCTCTCCGGGAATCGGCTTCGGCCGGGCGGGCTTTTCCTCGAAGCCCAGGATGCGCCAGTCGCTGTCCACTTCCATCACGCCGAACTCGGACGCCTCTTCGATCCTGACCGGCAGGGCCGCGATCGAGACCTCGGCGTTTTTCTGCCAGTGGTATTCCGCCATCTGGCGGATGTTCATCTTATAGATGTGGTCGGCGCCGAAGACCGCGACCGCCTTGGGATTGGGCCGCTTGATGAGATGGCTGTTCTGGTAGACGGCGTCCGCGGTGCCCCGGTACCAGTCCACGCCCGAGCGCATCTGGGCCGGCACCGGCGTGACGAAGTAGTCCCTTAGCAGGCTGCCGACCTGCCAGCCCTCCTGGAGATGCTCCACCAGGGACTGGGCCTTGAACTGCGTCAGGACGTAAATCGAATAGATGCCGGAGTTGACGAAGTTGGAGAGGACAAAGTCGATGATGCGGTATTTGCCGCCGAAGGGGACCGCCGGCTTGGCGCGGTCCCTGGTCAGCGGGTAGAGGCGCTTGCCCCGTCCTCCCGCCATCACCATGCCGAGAACTTCCACGATTTCTCCTCCGGAGCGAATATATCGTTGGCCCGAGAGCGAGTCAATTTGGATTCCGCCCGCGCTCAGGGCGGACTGCCGTTGTCCGGGACTCTGCCGTACAGGCTCGTCGTCTCCGCCAGCTTTTCCGCCAGCGCGGGGGTGATCTGCCCCGGCGCGAGCCGCCACGCCCAGTTGCCCTCGTTGGTCGCTGGACGGTTCATCCGCGCCTCCTCGCCCAGGCCGAGCAAGTCCTGCATGGGCACGATGGCGGTCTCCGCCACCGACATGAGGGCCAGCCGCGCCATCTCCCAATGGACCGCGTCCGCGGATACCTTGTGGCCCACGTAATGGGCCAGCCGCTCGCGCTCCTCGGCGCTCGCTTCGTTTTGGAACCAGCCTTTCACCGTGTTGTTGTCGTGGGTGCCGGTGTAAACCACGGAATTTTTTTCGTGGTTGTGAAAGGCGTACGGGTTGTTCGCCGGGTCGCTCCCGAAGGCGAACAAGAGCAGCTTCATCCCGGCGAAGCCGAACCGCTTCATCACCGCCCGCACGTCGGGCGTGATCAGCCCCAGGTCTTCGGCGAAAATCGGAATTTCCGGAAACTGGAGGACCAGCGTGGCGAAGAAATCGTCCGAGGCCGCCTTGACCCACTGGCCGTTTTGCGCCGTCTTTTCGCCGGCCGGCACTTCCCAATAGGCGACGAAGCCCCGGAAGTGATCGAGGCGGATGCCGTCGAAGCAGGCGAGGTTATGCCGCAGGCGCTTGAGCCACCAGGCGTAGCGCGTTTCCTTCAGGACCTCCCAGCGGTAGACCGGGTTCCCCCAGAGCTGGCCGGTTTTGCTGAAATAATCCGGCGGCACGCCGGCGACCACGCTCGGCCGTTTTTCCCGGTCGAGCTTGAAGAGCTGCGGGTTGGCCCAGACGTCGACGCTGTCGCCGCTGACGTAGATGGGCACGTCGCCGATAAAGCGGAGGTTTTTTTGGTTGCCGTAGTGCTTGAGCGCCGTCCACTGCTTGAAGAAGAGGTACTGGAAGAACTGCTCCTTCTTCATCTCCTCCCGGCAGCGCTTCTTCCATTGCGCCAGCGCGGTTTTGTCGCGGTCTCTCAGCGGCGCCGGCCAATCGCTCCAGGGCGCGCCCTCAAAATTCGCCTTGAGCGCGACGAACAGGCTGTAATCCTCCAGCCAGTCGGCCTGTTCGTGGCAGAATTTTTCGAATATGATGTCGTTCGAGCCGCGCGCCTGGTAGCGCTCGAAGGCTTTTTCGAGCAGCCGCATCTTGTAGGGCAGGGCGGTTTTATATTCCACCCGCTCGCCGGGAACGGCGGGGCGCTCCTCGAAGTCCTGCGGCCGGAGCAGCCCGTCGTCGACGATCGCCTCGGGGCTCACCAGCAGCGGATTTCCCGCGAACGCGGAATAGCTGTCGTAGGGCGAGTTCCCGTAGACCAGGCTGGTCGCCGTGAGCGGCAGGATCTGCCAGTAGGTCTGGCGCGCGGCGGCGAGAAAATCGGCGAAGCGGTAGGCCCCCGGACCGAAGTCGCCGACGCCGAAAGGCGAGGGGAGGGAAGTGATGTGGAGCAGGACGCCGCTGGCGCGTTTCATCTTTTTTTACCCGGCCGGCCGATATTATAAAGAGGTATACCCTCTTTTTTTCGCTCTCTCTAGAGGGTTCTATATCCGATAGAAAAGGAGGCCCTCATGGCGTTTCAGATCAATCACCTGCATATCAAAAGCTCCGATCCGCGCGGGGCGGCCGAATGGCTGGTAAAAAATCTCGGCGCGAAAATCGCCGCCGAGAGCCGGGACGGCGGCCGGCCCACTTTCCGCCTCGATCTCCACGGACTGGCGCTGAACGTGACCGACTTTCTCACGGGGCAAACCCTCGGCCAGCACTACGGGATGGAGCACCTGGCGCTCGACACCGACGACATCGACGGCGAGGTCGGGCGGCTCAGGGCCGCCGGCGCGCGCATCCTGGAAGAGCGGCGGCTGCCGGACGGCCGCCGCGTCTGCTTCTTCGAGGGACCGGAAGGCGTCCGGCTCGAAGTCATGGAGTGGAGAAAATAAAGCGGCGGCGCTCGATGACGGCTCTCATCCTCAAAGGCGGGCGTCTGCTCGATCCCGGCGCGGGGCTCGACGGCCGGCTCGACGTCCTCGTCCGCGACGGCCGGATCGAGGCTATCGCCCCGGACCTCGCCGCCCCGGACGCCAGACTCCTCGACGCCGCGGGACTGCTCGTCGTCCCCGGCTTGATCGACGTCCATCTCCATCTCATGACCGGCCTCGGCGCTTTCGGCGCCGACCCCGACGTGTTCGGCGTCGGCTCCGGCGTGACGACGGTCGTCGACGCCGGCAGCACGGGCCACAGCCTGTTCCCGATCTTCCGGCGCCACATCGCCGCGCCCGCCAAAAGCCGGGTCCTGGCCTACGTCAATCTCTCGACGCTCGGCTCGGTGGCGGGCGCCGGCTACAGCACGCTCGCCGATCCCCGCCTGATCGACGAAGGCCATATCGAGCAGGCGGTCGAGGCGAACCGCGACATGATTGTCGGCATCAAAGTGAGCGCCCGGCGGCTGGCCGATAATCTCCGGCTGCCGCTTCTGGTGCACATCGGCGAGAGCTGGAGCAAGACCGCGGCGCCGCCGCCGGTGGCCGACGTGCTGGCCCATCTCGCTCCGGGCGACATCGTCACGCACATGTTCACGGTCCATCCCGGCGGGCTCCTCGACCCCAACGGCCGGCTCTGGCCGGAGGTGCGCGCGGCGCGCGACTCCGGCGTGCTTTTCGACGTCGGGCACGGGCTCCACAACCTGAACTTCGACGTCGCCCGGCGCGTGCTCGACCAGGGCCTCCGGCCCGACGGCGTCTCGACCGACGGCCACCGCGGCAACCGCGCCGGTCCGGTCTACGATCTGCCGACGACGATGGCCAAATTAATGGCGCTCGGCTTCTCTCTCCCCGAGGTCGTCCGCATGGCGACGGCGAACGCCGCCCGGCTGCTCGGGCGCGGCGGCGAAATGGGGTCGCTCCGCGTCGGCGGCGCGGCGGACATCTCGGTCTTGAGGCTCGAGGAGCGCGCGTGGGAGGCTCTCGATTCCCAGCAGGGGACGTTGCCGGCGCGCCAGGCGCTGGCGCCCGTGTGGGCGGTCCGCGGCGGGACGGTTTACGAGCCGGTGGCCGTTCATGCTATAAATTCCACAGAGGTCGTCATGAAAGAAAACATCCATCCAGAGTACAAGCCGGCGAAGATCGTCTGCGCCTGCGGCCACGTGGTCGAGACCCGCTCCACGGTGCCCAGCATCCACGTGGAGATCTGCTCGGAATGCCACCCTTTCTATACGGGCAAGCAAAAGTTCGTCGACTCGGCCGGCCGGGTAGAGAAGTTCAGAAGGAAATACGGCATCAAGAGCTCGGCCTAGCGGAGGTTTCGGACTGAATGTGAATTACTAGCGAGCTTGAGTACGGAAAGGGCAAAGGGCGGTATATCGTCTTTTGCCCTTTTTTATTTTGGGCGAACAAAAGAATTTCGGAGCTGAGTCATCTCGAACCGGATCACGGATAAGCCATGCTGGATAAATTAGCCGAAGTCGAAAAGCGCTACACGCAGCTGGAAACCCTCATGAGCGACCCGGCGCTGCCGGGGCGGCAGAGGGAGTATTCCAAGATCGCCAAGGAGCGCTCCGACTTAGAAGAGCTCGTCACCCGCTACCGGGCCTGGAAAAAGAACGAGCAGGAGATCGCGGCGAACCGGGAGCTTTTGAACGAAGAAGAAGACGAAGCGATGCGCGAGCTGGCGAAGGAAGAGCTCGGGCTCTTGCGCGAGCGCAAGGAGAAGCTCGAGGGCCAGTTGAAGCAGTTGCTGCTCCCCAAGGACCCGAACGACAGCAAAAACGTCATCTTCGAGATCCGGGCCGGCACCGGCGGCGACGAGGCGGCGCTGTTCGCCGCCGAGCTCTCGCGCATGTACACGCGCTACGCGGAGAATCAGGGCTGGCGCGTCGAGATCATGAGCTCCAACCCGACCGGCCTCGGCGGCCTCAGGGAAATCATCCTGCTGGTCGAGGGCAAAGGCGCCTACAGCCGGCTCAAGTTCGAGGGCGGCGTGCACCGGGTGCAGCGGATTCCGGTGACCGAGGGCTCGGGCCGCATCCATACCTCGACCGTGACGGTCGCCGTGCTGGCCGAGGCGGACGAGGTCGAGGTGAATATCGATCCCAAGGACTTGAAAGTGGACGTCATGCGCGCCTCCGGCCCGGGCGGGCAGAGCGTCAACACGACCGACTCGGCGGTCCGGATGACCCATATCCCCACCGGGCTCGTGGTCTCGTGCCAGGACGAAAAATCGCAGCACAAGAACCGCGCCAAGGCGCTGAAGATCCTGCGCGCGCGCCTGCTGGAAAAAAAGCAGGACGAGCAGAGCTCCGAGATCGCCGCCACGCGGAAGCTGATGGTCGGAAGCGGCGACCGCAGCGAAAGAATCCGGACCTATAATTTTCCCCAGGGCAGGATGACGGACCACCGCATCAATTTTACCCTGTACAAGCTCGACCGGGTGATCGAGGGCGAGCTCGAAGAGCTGCTCGACGCGCTCAACACGCACTACCAGGCGGAAGCGCTGCAGGCGGGTTAGATGATGAATGCGGGAGTCAAAGCGCGGCGCTGCTTTCCCGCGCCGGCGTCGAGAGCGCGCGGCTGGACGCGGAAGTGCTCTTGGCCGCGGCGCTGGGGCTCGATAAGACCGGGCTCTATCTCCGTTACGGCGCGCGGCTCGAGCCGCGCGCCGAAGAGCGGTTCCGCGATTTTCTCGCGCGGCGGAGCGCCGGCGAGCCGGTCGCCTATATCACCGGCCGGAAGGAGTTCTGGTCGCTGGATTTCGTCGTGACGCCGGCGGTGCTGGTGCCGCGGCCGGAGACGGAGCTATTGGTGGAGACCGCGCTCGGTCTCGCCGCGGCGGCGTCCAAACCGCGGATTCTCGATCTCGGCACCGGCAGCGGCGCGATCGCCGTGAGCCTGGGGAGGGAAATCATGGCCGCGGAGATTTGGGCGACGGACATTTCTCCACAGGCGCTGGAGATCGCCCGGGAGAACGCCGGGCGGAACGGCGCGGCGGAGAATATCCGTTTTGTCGCGGGCGACCTTTTCGCGCCGGTGGACGAGCGGCGGAGCTTTTTCGACTTGATCGTATCCAATCCGCCCTATATCCGGACCGGCGAGATGGACAGCCTGCCGCGCGACGTGCGCGACTTCGAGCCGCGCGCGGCGCTCGACGGCGGCCCGGACGGGCTCGATTTTTACCGGCGGATTATCAATGACGCGCCGCGCCATCTCGCCGCCGGCGCCTTCGTCCTGCTGGAGATCGGCGCGGACATGGGCGAAGCGGTGGCGCGCCTCTTCGCCGAGGGCGGCGTTTACGGGCCGGCGCGGCTTTACCGCGATCTGGCGGGGAATGACCGCGTGGCTGTTACGAGAAAGCCCACATGAATTTTGGCTGTAGCGCGGTGAACACCGCGCGAACAAAAGAATGGTCGGAGAGATGCTTCGCTGCGCTCAGCATGACAAAAGAGTCTGTCATCCTGAACGAAGTGAAGGATCTCTCAGCTTAAAAGGGATTTGAGTGGATAAGATCATCGTCTCCGGCGGCCGGCGGCTCGCGGGCGAAGTGACGGTGAGCGGCTCGAAAAACGCCGCGCTGCCGATCCTCGTCTCGTCGCTCTTGACCGCCGAGCCGTGCAGCTTCGAGGGCGTTCCCGATCTCGTCGATATCAAGACGGCGGTGAAGCTCTTGAAGGGTCTCGGGGTAAAAGTCGAGGCGGAGCCGGGCGCCGGCCGCGTCGCGCTCCAGGCGGGCGCGATCGACAGGCTCGAGGCGCCCTACGATCTGGTCAAGACGATGCGCGCCTCCTTTTTGGTGCTGGGTCCGCTGCTCGCCCGCTTCGGCCAGGCGCGCGTCTCCACGCCCGGCGGCTGCGCGATCGGCGCGCGGCCGGTCAATCTCCACTTGAAAGGGCTGGCGGAGATGGGGGCGGAGATCGATCTGGTCCACGGCTATGTCGAGGCGAAGGCGAAAAAATTGAAGGGCGCGAAAATCTATCTCGACGCGCCGTCGGTCGGGGCGACGGAGAATCTGATGATGGCGGCGGCGCTGGCGGAAGGCGTCACCGTCATCGAGAACGCGGCCAAGGAGCCGGAGATCGACGATCTCGCCGCGGTGCTGAACAAGATGGGCGCGAAAATCGCGGGCGCCGGCACCGACGTCGTAAAAATCGAAGGCGCCCGGCGGCTCGGCGGCGTATCGCACCGCGTCATTCCCGACCGCATCGAGGCGGGGAGCTTCATGGTCGCGGCGGCGCTGACGCGCGGCGACGTCGTCGTCCAAGGCGCGCGCCCGGCCCACTTGGACGCGCTGCTGCTGAAGCTGAGGGAGACCGGTCTGGCGATTTCCATCGACGGGGACCAGGTGAGGGTCAAAGGCGACGGCCGGCTGAAGGGCGTCGACGTCACCACGCTGCCCTATCCCGGCTTTCCGACCGATTTGCAAGCGCAGATCATGGTCTTGATGGCGGTGGGCGACGGCGTGAGCGTGATCACGGAAAATATTTTCGAGAACCGCTTCATGCACGCGCTGGAGCTTATCCGCATGGGCGCCGACATTCGCCTGGAGGGCAACCGCGCGGTGGTCCAGGGGGTGGAGAGCCTTTCCGCCGCGCCGGTCATGGCGACCGATCTGCGCGCCAGCGTGTCGCTGATCCTGGCCGGCCTCGTCGCCACGGGGAGCACCGAGATATCCCGCGTGTACCACCTGGACCGCGGCTACGAGCACATCGAGAAAAAGCTCTCCGCGCTGGGGGCGGATATCAAGAGGGTGCAGGCTTAACGGGATGAGGATCAAACTACTCAAGACCACCGACTCCGGCTTCCGGTCCGCGCTCGCTAAAATCATCCGGCGGGGCGCCGGAAAGGGACAGGGCGTGGAAAAGAAGGTCTCGGAGATCGTCCGCGCCGTGCGGCAGAAGGGCGACCGCGCGCTGTTCGACTACACGCGGCGCTACGACGGCGTCCGGCTCGGCCGGCGCACGATCGAAGTGCCGCGGCGCGAAATCGACGCCGCCCTTAAAAAAGTTCCCGGCCGCGACCTGAAGACGCTCCGCCTCGCGGCGCGGAGAATCGCGGCATTCCACAGCCGCCAGATGGAAAAGAGCTGGGGCTACCGCGATCCGCTCGGCATTTTTCTCGGGCAGCGGATCACGCCGCTCGAGCGCGTCGGCGTCTATGTCCCGGGCGGCAAGGCGTCCTATCCATCGACCGTATTGATGAACGCGATCCCGGCGCGGGTCGCCGGGGTCAAAGAAATCGTCATGGCTTCGCCGGCGGGCCGGGACGGCGCGCTCAGTCCGCTCATCCTGGCCGCGGCGCACATCGCCGGCGTGGACCGGATCTTCCGCGTCGGCGGCGCGCAGGCGGTCGCGGCGCTCGCCTACGGTACCGCTTCGGTGCCCCGGGTGGATAAGATCGTCGGCCCCGGCAACATTTACGTCGCGACGGCGAAGCGGCTCGTCTTCGGCGCGGTCGGCATCGATTCCATCGCCGGGCCGAGCGAGATCCTGCTTCTCGCCGACGCCTCGGCCGACCCGGAGCACGTCGCCGCCGACATGCTCTCGCAGGCGGAGCACGACGAGCTGGCGGCGGCGCTCTGCGTGACGCCGTCGGCGGCGCTCGCCGGGCGCATCCGCGCGGCGCTGGAGCGCCGGGCCGGCGACGGCAAGCGGCGGGCGATCACGCTGAAGGCTCTGCAAAATTACGGCGCGATCATCGTCTGCCGCGGCCTGGGCGAGGCGGTCGAGATCGCAAACTCGATCGCGCCCGAGCACATCCAATTGATCGTCCGGGACCCGCGCCGTTGGGGAAGGTCGATCCGCAACGCCGGCGCGCTTTTTCTCGGCCCTTATTCGACGCCGCCTCTGGGCGATTACATGGCCGGGCCGAACCACGTGCTGCCCACCGGCGGCAGCGCGCGCTTTTTTTCGCCGCTGGGGACGTACGATTTTTTCAAGCGCATGAGCGTCATCCACGCCGGGAAGCGGGCGCTCCAGACGCTCGCGCCGGAGATCGCGCGCCTGGCCCGGCTCGAAGGGCTGGACGACCACGCGCGCGCCGTCGAGGCGCGGTTTGAAAAATAAGGAGGCCGACCATGGGACGATCCGCAAAAACCGAGCGTAAAACCAAGGAGACCGAGATCAGCGCCGAGCTCGAGCTCGACGGCGGCGGCGCGGCCGAGATCCAGACCGGCATCCCGTTTCTCAACCACATGCTGGAGATCTTCACGCGCCACGGGCTGTTCGACTTGAAGCTCACGGCGAAAGGCGACATCGAGGTCGATTACCACCACACCGTGGAGGACGTGGGCCTCACGCTCGGGCAGGCGTTCAAGGAGGCGCTCGGCGACAAGCAGGGGATCGGCCGCTTCGGCGAGGCCACCGTGCCGCTCGACGAGACGCTCGCGCAGGTGGTGGTGGACTTGAGCGGCCGGCCCTACCTCGCCTACAACGTCAAGATCCGCCCCGGCCGCGTCGGCGATTTCGACACCGACCTGCCGCACGAGTTTTTTCAGGCGCTGGCGAACCAGCTCGGGATGAACCTCCACATCAACGTGACGCAGGGCGAGAACCCGCACCACATCATCGAGGCCTGCTTCAAGGCGCTGGCGCGCGCGCTCGGCCAGGCGACGCGCATGGACCCGCGCGTCAAGGGAGTCCTGTCGACCAAAGGGAGCCTATGATCGCGATCGTCGATTACGGCATGGGGAACCTTCGCAGCGTCGAGAAGGGCTTCGAGCGCGTGGGCTGCCGGGCGGAGATCACGCGCGACGTCCCGTCGATTCTCAACGCCGACGGGGTCGTGCTGCCGGGCGTCGGCGCCTTCAACGCCTGCATGGAAAACCTCCGGCGCTACGACCTCGTCGGGCCGATCCGCGAAGTCGTGCAAAGCAAAAAGCCGTTCCTCGGCATCTGCCTCGGCTTCCAGCTCCTGTTCAGCGAGAGCGAGGAGTTCGGGCCGCAGAAGGGATTGGATATTTTTCCCGGCCGGGTGGTGGCGTTTCGCCCGGACGACGGCCTCAAGGTGCCGCACATGGGCTGGAACCGCGTGGAAAAGAAAAAAAATACGCCGTTTCTCGCCGGCGTCACCGGGGGCGACTACGTCTATTTCGTCCACTCCTATTACGTCGTGCCCGAGGATCAAACGTTGGCCGCGACCACGACGACCTATTCCGGCCCGTTCGTCTCCAGCATCGCGACCGACCATCTGTTCGCCTGCCAGTTCCATCCGGAGAAGAGCCAGAAGATCGGCCTCTCCATCCTCGGCAACTTCGCGCGCTTCGCGGAGAAGAGCTGAGGCGATGCAGGTCATTCCGGCGATCGATTTGAAAGACGGCCGGTGCGTCCGCCTGTACCAGGGCGAGATGGACCGGGAAACCGTCTATTTTCCCGATCCGCTCGAGGCGGCGCGGCACTGGGCCGGCGCGGGGGCCGAGCGGCTCCACGTCGTCGATCTGAACGGCGCGGTCGAAGGGCGGCCGGTGCACAAGAAGGAGATCGCGGCGATCGCGAAGGCGCTAAAAATCCCGGTGCAGCTCGGCGGCGGGCTGCGCTCGCTCGAAGCGATCGAAGCCGCGCTCGACCTCGGCGTCGCGCGCGCCGTCGTCGGGACCGCGGCCTACGAGAATCAGGATTTTCTCCGCCGCGCGGCGGAGAAATTTCCCGGAAGGATCGTCGTCGCGATCGACGCGCGCGGCGGCAAAGTCGCGGTCAAGGGCTGGAAGGAGACGACCGCGATGGACGCGGTGGAGCTCGCCGTCCGCTGCGAGGCGGACGGCGCCGCCAAAATCATCTACACCGACATCGGCCGCGACGGCACCAGCCTCGGCGTCAACGCGGAAGAGACGGGGCGCGTGGCGCGGGCGGTAAAAATCGCCGTCATCGCCTCGGGCGGCGTCGCGACGCTCGACGACATCCGGCGGCTGAAAGAGATCGAGAAAGACGGCGTCGAAGGCGTGATCGTGGGCCGGGCGCTGTACAACGGGGTGTTCACGCTCGAACAAGCCCATCACAGCGCGCGCTAGCTACAGTCGTCCCGCCGGTCGCCTCTTTCCATCGTTCGTCAAGCTCTGGTAGAACTGGTTTTAAAGGGAGAACTCCCATGATCGACCTTTACACCTGGATCACGCCGAACGGCCGGAAGATTTCCATCATGCTCGAGGAGACGGGCCTGCCCTATGAAGTCCATCCGGTGAATCTCGGGAAGGACGAGCAGTTCCAGCCGGAATTTTTGACGATCAGCCCGAACAACAAGATCCCGGCGATCGTCGATCGCGACGGGCCGGGGGGAAAGCCGTACAGCCTCTTCGAGTCCGGCGCGATCCTCATGTACCTGGCCGAGAAGTCGGGCCGGCTCATGCCGAAAGACGCCGGTCCGCGCTATCAGGTCGTGCAGTGGCTGATGTTCCAGATGGGCGGCGTCGGGCCGATGATCGGCCAGGCGCATTATTTTCTCCGCCATTCGCCGGAGCAGGAGAAGTTCGGACCCGAGCGCTTCCTGAAGGAGGTCGCGCGGATTTACGGCGTCATGGACCGGCGCCTGGGCGAGAGCCCTTTTCTCGCCGGAGAATACTCCATCGCCGACATCGCGACCTATCCCTGGATCGCGCGCTACGAGGCGCACCGGACCCGGCTGGAAGATTTCCCCAACGTCAAGCGCTGGTACGACGCGGTCGGCGCGCGGCCTGCCGTGCAACGCGGGATGCAAATCCCTCCGGGGTAACAGGCCGGCCATAAAGGCCCATCCATTATCGCCGGGACCTTTCGGACGCCTGTAAACGGGTGAAAGCTCATGGCGGATGAATCGAAGTCTCAGGTTTTCCCCTCCGATTATCTCAAAGAATTCTCCGCAAAAGTGTTCATGCATTTCGGCGTGCCGCGATCCGACGCGGAACAGGCGGCGGACGTGCTGGCGAAGAGCGATCTCCGCGGCATCGACTCCCACGGCGTCGCGCGGCTGCACACCTACTTCGACATGTTCGCGCTGGGGCGGATCAATCCGAAACCCGATATCAAAATCGTCCGCGAAAAGCAGAGCGTCGCGACCGTCGACGGCGACAACGGGCTGGGCCTGGTCGTCGGGCCGAAGGCGAACGAGATCGCCATGGAAAAAGCCGAGCGGCACGGCTCGGGCTGGGTGAGCGTCAGGAACACCAATCATTTCGGCATCGCCGGCTATTATCCCTTGAAAGCGCTGGAGCGCGATCTCATCGGCTGGGCCATGACCAACACGACCAAGCTCGTGGCGCCGCTCTTCGGCGCCGAGCGGATGCTCGGCACCAACCCGATCGCGATCGCGTTTCCGGGCTTCGCCGAGCCGCCGATCGTGATCGACATGGCGACCAGCGCCGTCGCCTACGGCAAAATACAGATCGCGCTCAGAAAAAAGACCCAAGTCCCGCACGGCTGGATCGTCGACAAGAACGGCGCGCCGACGACCGATCCCGGCGATATGATCGCCGGCGGCGCGCAGCTACCGCTGGGCTCCGAGGCGGATCTGGGCGGGCACAAGGGCTATGCGCTCGGCGCGATGGTCGATATCCTGTGCGCGGTCTTGAGCGGCGCCAACTGGGGTCCGTTCGCGCCGCCCTTCGCGCTCCGCCAGGAGATCCCGGCGCGAAGCGTCGGCAAGGGCATCGGACATTTCTTCGGCGCGATGCAGATCGACGGATTCATCGACAAGGACGAGTTTAAAAAACAAATCGACGAATGGCGGCGCGTGCTCGGAAACACCCGGCCCGCCGCCGGCACCGGCGGCCCGCTCATTCCCGGCGACCCGGAGAGGGAAGCGGAGGCCGCGCGGAGCAAAGAGGGGATTCCGCTGTTGAAGCCCGTGCTCGACGACCTGCTGGATATCTCCCGGCGGACCGGGGTCCCGTTCGAGGCCCGCTGAGACGCCGGGCGGCTACTTTTTAATTCTCCACAAATACAACGTGTGCGCGTGCGTGAACCCCTCGGCTTTTGTCTCGCCGACCGGAAACGCCTCCGATTTATCGGGCGGCCAGCCCTCGATGCCGTAATCGTGGCTCACAATCCGCGCGCCGGGCTTCAGCTCCGACTTGAATTTAGGTCCCATCATCGCGTTGAACCACGGCAGCATGTAAAGCGTGACGACGGTCGCGCCCGTGAGGTCGGTCCGGGCGGCGTCTTCGACGCGGAACTCGACCAGATGCCCGACGCCCTCTTCCTCTGCCTTCGCGCGCGCGGCCGCCGCGAGCCAGGAGTCCAGCTCGACGCCGACCCCCCGCGCGCCGTATTTCTTCGCCGCGCGTATGACGACGCGGCCGTCGCCGCTGCCGAGGTCGTAGAGCACGTCGCCCGGCTTCACTTCCGCCAGCTCCAGCATCCGATCCACAACGGCAATCGGCGTCGGGACGAAAGGGACCTCGTCGGCGGGCCAGGGGGCCGAGCGCGCGCTTGCCCCGATGAGCAGGAGCAGCAAAACCGCCGGTAACCGCAGGCGGGGCAATTTATTTCTCAGTTTTCTTCGCTTTCAGCGTATTGTCGAACCAGTCCGCCGTCAGCCGTAGGACGTCGTCGAACAGATAGCCGCCGAAGCCGCGCTCGTAAAAATGGCCGGCGCCGGGAATCACCTCGATGCGCGCCTGGCGGTTGCCCGCGACCTTCAGCGCGCCGTACATGTTGAGCGAATGGTCGACGAAGGAGAGGAAGTCCGCCGCGCCGTGGATGAGCAGGATGGGCACCTCGCGCATCTTGTCGGCGTGATAGATGGGCGAGGCGGAGCGGTAATACGCCGGGTCTTCTTCCGGCGGCAGCCCGCGCGTGCGCAGGCGGTCGGGATAGTGCGCCGCGGAAAGCTGCTTTTCCGCCAGGCTCTTGAACTGATCGGTCGGGGCGCTGGCGGAAACCACGCTCTTGATTCGCTTGTCGCCGGAGGCGGCGGTCATCAGCGCCGCCGCGCCGCCGCGCGAGTGGCCGAAGACGCCGATGCGCGATTTGTCGACGTAGGAGAGCGTTTCCAGGTAGGTGATCGCGTTCCGCGCGTCCTCGACGTCTTTGAGATAGTAGCGGACCGGAATGCCGCGATAGCCGATCGGCATGACGACGTAGCCCTTTTCCGCCAGCGGCTTGATCAGCCATTCCAGCCCCGAAAAGTCCCGCCCGCGCCCCGGCAAGACGACGATCGCGGGCGCCGCCGCGCTCAGATTTTTCAAGCGATAAATCTTCGCCTCGACTTTGCCGTCTTCGCTCTGGTAGGTCGCGTCGAGGATGTCCAAGGCGCCGTCCTCCGCGCCGTAAAGCCGGAGGGGCGAGGCCAAAAGCAGCAGCAACAAGAAGGCCGTCTTCATCTTCATGGATTTTCTCCTATAAAACCGGGATGCAGGAGAAAACTATGGGAAAGCCGAGCGTCATGTCAACCTCATAATGGGCCGCGAGGTTTGTGTTTTTCCGGCCGGAGGGTTATTTAAGAAAGCATGCAAACCCAGGCTTCCAAGGGTCAAGACTCGTCCAGTTTTTATTACGGTTGGCTCGTGCTCGGGATCAGCTTCATCACCACGCTGGTCGGCGCGGGCATCCGCTCTTCGCCGGCGGTTTTTATCCACCCCTTCGAAGCGGAGTTCGGCTGGAGCCGCGCGGCGATCACCTCGGCGGTCGGCATCAACCTCCTTCTCTTCGGCGTCGCGGCGCCGATCAGCGGCTGGCTGCTCGACCGCTATGGGCCGCGCCGGGTCATGCTCATCTGCCTGTCGCTGCTCGTCGTCGGCGTCACCGGCACCACGTTCATGCAGACCTATTGGCAGCTCGTGCTCTTGTGGGGCGTGCTCGTCGGGCTCGCGGCCGGCGGCGTCGGCTCGGTGCTTTCCGCCACGGTGGCGAACCGCTGGTTCGTCCAGCGCCGCGGCCTGGCGCTCGGCATTCTCAACAGCGCGGGCTCCACGGGGCAGCTCATCTTCATTCCGCTCTTGATGATGCTGGTCGTGCTGGGCGGCTGGCGCGCCGGCTCATGGACGCTGGTCGGGGTGGCGCTGTTCCTGCTTCCGGTCATCTACTTTTTCATGCGCGACGATCCGGCGGAGGTCGGGCTCAAGCCCTACGGCGCCAAAGACGGGCAGCCGCAGGCCGGCCAGGCGGCGGCGGACGACGCCGACATGCCGCTTTCCAAAGTCTTTCGCACCTCCACCTTCTGGCTCCTCGCCGGGAGCTTCTTCGTCTGCGGCGGCACCGCCAACGGCCTCATCGGCACGCACCTGATCCCGCACTCGATCGACCACGGCATCCCGCAGGTCAACGCGGGCGCCATCGTGGGCGTCATGGGCGGCCTCAACTTCGTCGGCACGATCCTCTCCGGCTGGATGATCGACCGCGTGCCGCCGCGCAAGTGGCTGGCGCTGGTCTACGCGCTGCGCGGCGTATCGCTCTTCATCCTGCCGTTCGTCACCAACTTCTCGGGCTTTTTTCTTTTCGCCGTCATCTACGGCCTCGACTGGTTCGCCTCGGTGCCGCCCACGGTGGCGCTCACGGCGGACACCTTCGGCAAGCGCGCGGTCGCCCGGGTGTACGGCTGGATCTTTCTCGCCCACCAGCTCGGCGCGTCGCTGATGGCGGCGGGCGGCGGCCTGGTGCACGATTGGCTGAACAGCTACCAGTTCGCCTTTCTCGCCGGCGGCGTGATGGCGCTGATCGCGGCCGGCCTGGCGTGGCAAATCCGTCCGCGGGCCAGAGTCGCGGCGATTTCCGCCGTCGCCGGCGAAGTTCCGGGCATGTGATACGAGATCAAGCGTTATGGACAACCAGCCGTTCGTCGATTCGGTCATCCGCGAGATCGTCCAGCCGGGCGTCGCGGCGCTCATGGAAACGCGCTACTTCTCCGAGCTGAGGGAGGGGAAGCTGTCCAAGCGCCGGCTCCAGGGCTTCGCCGTGCAGCACTATCTGCACAACGTCGCGCTCTGCAAGGGGCTCGTCCTCTGCATGGCGAAGAACGCCGCCAACCCCGAGCTGTACGAGCATTTCCGCGAGCAGTTCAACGAGGAGCAGTACCATCCCGAGCTGGCGAAGAAGTTCGGCCTGGCGCTCGGCCTCAAGGAGGAAGACTTCGCCGACGCCACGCCGGTCTTCGAGTGCCTCGCGCACACGAGCGCGGTGATCCGCGGCATGTTTCTCGGCACGCCGGCCGAGACGCGCACCGGCGCGCTCGTGAACGAGAGCATGGTCTGCCGCTATTCGGAAGAGTTCGACGCCTCTCTCCGGCGCCATTACGGCCTGGGCGACAGGGAGTGCCAGTTCTTCACCGTGCACGCCGTCGCCGACGTCGAGCACACCAAGGCGGCGGCGGAGGTCGTCGCGCGCTACGCGACCGCGCCGCGCGAGCAGCGCGCCGTGCGCGAGGCGGCGAAGAACATGGTCGCCTTCAAGCTCGCCAAGTTCGACGGCATCTATCGCGCCTACGGCTGATTGGGGTATTTCTTCGCCCGGCAGGCGTTCGACGAGCTGAAAAACAGGTAAGGCCGCTCAATCGGATTCGGTAAAGTTGGAGACCCGCCAGCCGTCGCCCTCTCTCCGCGCCACGACGAGCCAGCGCCGGTTGAACTCCGGCGCGTCCTCCGCCTGAATGGTCGCCTGGTACATGAACGAAACGCGCCCGGCCCCTTCCTGCTTCTCCAATAAATGATAATGGACCTTGGGCTTCCGCGTCGAGGCGTCGATCGCCTGGCCGCTGGTCAAGCGGATCTCCTCGTCGATCTTATCGAGCGCGAGGCCGACGGCGTACTCTTTCGCTTTCGGCAGATTGATCTCGACGTAATGCCGGTCCAAGAACTCCTCGGCGACGCCCTGCGGGGTTTTTAAATCCCGGCCGCAGCCAACGAGAAGAGTCAAGGACAAGAACAGCGGGGCG
>WNFL01334872.1_pt1 | contig 23679 bp, 20 predicted proteins | sample 5400361 | NCBI WGS metagenome assembly WNFL01 (sample SAMN13153351, study PRJNA577476) | soil metagenome | isolation source: 40 cm soil on Douglas fir-dominated hillslope | place: USA:California | collected 2013-09-17
GCCGGGCCGGTTCATCCCGATCCTGGAGGAAAGCGGATTGATCTATGAAGTGGGGCGCTGGGCGCTGCGCAAAGCCGTCGAAGACTACCTGCGCTGGCGTGCCATGGGTCTGACTGCGGTGCCCGTCGCAGTGAATGTGTCGCCGCTGCAACTGCGCAACCGCGGCTTCATCGCCGAGATCAAGGAGGTGGTCGGCATCGATCCGAACGCGGCGGCCGGACTGGAACTGGAAATTACCGAAAGCCTGATCATGGAGGACGTCCGCCATAACATTTCCAGCTTGCAGGCGATTCGCGACATGGGCGTAAGTATCGCCATCGACGACTTCGGTACCGGCTTCTCGTCGCTGAGCTACCTGTCCAAACTGCCAGTGAACACGCTGAAGATCGATCGGTCGTTCGTGATCGACATGACTGTCGGACCGGAAGGGTTGGCGCTGGTATCCACCATCATCAACCTGGCGCATTCGCTGAAGCTCAAGGTGGTGGCGGAGTGGTGGCGGAGGGGGTCGAAACCGAGGAGCAGTCGCGCCTGCTGCGGCTGCTGAAATGCGACGAAATGCAAGGTTATCTATTCAGCAAGCCGGTGCCGCGCCAGATTTTCGAAACAAGATTCCTGATCCCGAATATCGCCGTGCCTGCGTGACCCGCTTCACGCAAGCGAGCCGGCAAACGACTTTGCATTGTTCATGCAGCAAATGGGGTCCGGTCGCCCTCTTGCGCCTTGGCGGGGTTGAGTCAACAATATCGGGGCTCATCAACTTACAAGGACGATAGCCATGAAGAAGAAACCCGCAGCGAAGGACATGCGCGAACTCGCGGTGAGACGCAAAGCCCCGCTGGCCACCCCCACCGACTTGAAGGCCGCGGCAACCAGGGACATTGCCGGAGGCATGAACGCGATTCTTGCGGATGTGTTCGCGCTTTACCTGAAGACCAAGAATTTCCACTGGCATGTAAGCGGCCCGCATTTCCGCGACTACCACCTGATGCTGGACGAACAGGCCTCCCAGCTTTTCGCGATGACCGACCCGATTGCCGAGCGCATCCGCAAGGTGGGTGGATCCACGCTCAGGTCGGTCGGACACATCGCGCGCCTTCAACGCGTGCTGGACAACGATGCGGAGTACGTCGAACCGCTGGACATGCTTGCCGAACTGCGCGACGACAACAAGACGCTTGCCGGACGTTTGCGCGAGGTTCACGACGTTGTTGACGAGCACCGCGACGTTGCCACCGCCAGCCTGATCGAAGTCTGGATCGACGAGACCGAGCAGCGCACCTGGTACCTGTTCGAGGCGAGCCGCAGCGGGGACGCCACCGGCCATTGAGCATGGGCCGGTTGTCTGCCGGGCGCACAAGCCGTTGCGCTTGGCGGGTGACCGTGCAGTAAACCTGCAATCTCACCGCAAGCCTACTTCTCGCCACAAGGAATTAAATCTCACCACGAAGCCGCGAAGAGCACGAAGTGGCACGAAGAAAAACAAGGTGCATGCTCTGAATATGCGGCGGTACGGGATCGTTGGCGCCGGATATGGGACCCCTACGTACAATCTATTACCCCTGCGTTCCTACGCTTTTCTTCGTGACCCTTCGTGTCCTTCGTGGCTTCGTGGTGAGATGTAGGCTCTCTCGATGTATACGCAAGGCGTCGAAGCCGTGCTCCGGCACGGTTCCCCTGTATTTTCAATATCATAAATCCGCTATCGCCTCTGGCCAGCCTATCGGCATACCCAGCCTGCCGGTTTCCAACCCCCGAACCGGCGGTCCCTATGTGCGTTACCGCACGGAAGGTCTTGGCCGAAACGACCAGACTTTACCTATAAATCCCATAAGAAAATCAGCACCCGGACGGAGCAAGGACAGACATGAACTGGGACACCATCGAAGGCAATTGGAAGCACCTCAATAAAAAAGTAAAAGAGGAATGGAGTGCGCTGACCGACGATCATCTCGACAAGATCGCCGGCCAGCGCGATAAGCTCTCGGCCAAGATTCAGGAGTTCTATGGCGTCAGCAAAGGCGCAGCCGATGCGCAGATCGACGCCTTTGCGGATCGCAACAAGGACCATAAGGCGGGCTGATATCCGGGCCCGCCGGCGAACATTCTCTCTGGACGGCTCGGTTGTAATCCGATCGTTCCAGAAAAGCGCAAACCGGCAAGGGAGCCAATAATGCGAACTCTATTCGGTATTTCCCGGCGGTCGGCGGGGCTTGCGGCCGGCGCCGCATTGGCCGTGGCGGGCATCGTGCTGTGCGTCGATTGGATTCCGGCCTCGAGCGGCAGCCCTGTGGTCGTCTCTGTGGCCTTCGTCGCGCCGGCCGCAGTTGCGTCGCGTCTCGTTCAGGTTGGCGATACGGACGCGGTGCATGCCGGCCGCGATCTCTATGCGGATCTGGACAAGCCGGCGGCGGCCATGACGGCCGGCATCCTGAACGCCGAAGCCGCCGACCTCGCCATTTTTCTCGATTGGCACATGAACGCAAGCAGCGGGTATGCCTCCGTCCTCGACGGGCTATCCTGTGTTCCCCACGCCGCCGAGGCGGCGCCGCAACCGGTTCAATCAGGCAAACGCTTGTGAGATTCCGGCGTGCGTTCGCATGTCGTCGTAACTCTGCCAACCCATGCCAATGAAAGCGGCACAAAGCGCGCGCGTTCGCGGCTCCCGTGCAGGCACAATCCGGAAGCCGGGGTCTGCCGGAGAGCTCATTCGCAGAGTCTCCACGCAATCTGCGACAGTTCGCACGCTCAGCCGGGTGTTGGTTCAAAGCCTGCGGCAGCTCAGCATCGCCCGAATTCTCATCGAGCAACTACTGAAACACAACGCCCGGCCGGAGCAGGAACTCCTGCAGTCCACGCACAGGGAGGAACAGGCCCGCCGCCTTGCTTACCGTGACGCGCTGACGGGTCTTACAAACCGTACATTGCTGCGGGACCGGTTCAGTCAGGCCACGTCCAAGGCGAAACGGCATCGCAAACTGGTCGCGATGTTGCTGATCGACCTCGATGGATTCAAAAGCGTCAACGACAGGCTGGGGCATGGCGCAGGCGACAAGTTGCTGTGCGCCGTGGCCGCACGCCTGCTCGACAGTATCCGCATCGAAGATACGGCATGCCGTTACGGCGGGGACGAGTTCGTGATCATGCTGCCGGACATCGCGGACGCCGGCATGGCAGCCGCAGCGGCCGAAAAAATTCGCGCGCGATTGAGCAAACCGGAATTCATCGACGGCTACGAGATCCGCCTGACGGCCAGCATCGGTGCCGCGCTCTACCCTGCCGACGGAAAAGCCACGAGCAATTGATGAAGCACGCGGACGACGCGATGTATCGCGCAAAGGTCGGGAGCTGCCGTGCGTCGATCAAGGCACTGCCGGCCCGGAGTCCAGTCGACGCGACCCCCGCTGTCGGCGACCGTGAAAAGGTTCGCAGCATCGCAAGCGGACGATGAAGACCATAGCGTTCAGGATTCCGGCGTGGAAACCGGCATCCGATACGACAGACATTGTCGGGACGGATCGCAATTTTCCACAGAATCCGTAACCGTGCAGTAAACCTGCGATCTCACCGCAAGCCTACTTCTAACCACGACGACACTAAATCTCACCACGAAGGCACGAAGGACACGAAGGGTCACGAAGAAAAGCAAGGAGAAAAAATGATGAGGGTGGCGGCGGCGCGTTATCGTTCACGCCAAATATTGGGAAGCTGCCAATATCCTAAATTTATTCCCGTTTTCTTTCGCCTTCCTTCGTGACCCTTCGTGTCCTTCGTGCCTCAAGGGAACACTCATATGCACCCGCAGGGGTGTGTGCCGCTTGCGGCGCGTGGTGAGAAGTAGGCTTGTGGTGAGATTTTGACTCTCACGGGTTGGGGTGCCAATGCGGGGGCCGGGCGCGGCGTTTATTCGAGACCCGATGCCTACCCTCGAGAAGCAGTCGAACCGATGATGCATCATGGAAAAGGTCGCGCCAGCGTTTTCTTTCCGGCCATTTACGATCGACCTGCACTGGCACCTATACCGCGCTGTCAGCGAAAAATTGCAGTACCCTTGCAAGCTCTTCGAGCCGATTGTTGATCCCAGCCTGGCGGTCGAGCGTGAAACGGCCGAAACCCGCGCTGCGAGGGAATCCCGCGACGCCGGCTGGCGCGACATAAGGACTTTTCTTACTGGTCAGAATTCTTCTAAAGACGGACCCGCAGGCAGCGTGAAGTACACCGTCGCGCCGACACCCTCCTTGCCTTCTGCCCATACGCGCCCGCCGTGTCGATCAACAACGCGGTGTACGGTGGCGAGTCCGACGCCTGTTCCGGAAAACTCGATTTCAGTGTGCAACCTCTGGAACGGATTGAAAAGCTTGTCCACGTATTTCATGTTGAAACCTGATCCGTTGTCGCGAATGAAGTACACAATCTCATCGTTGCGATGCTCGGATCGGAACTCGATATTGGCGACGGCAACCTTCGCTGAGAATTTCCAGGCGTTGCCAAAGAGATTATCGAGTGCGATGCGCATCAGACGGCTGTCGGCTTCGACGACCAGCCCTTCTTCGATTTCGCAATGCACGGTGCGCCCTAAGTCGTTTTTTCTCAATTCCGAGACGACGGCGTGCGCGAGCGCTGAGAGGTCGACAGCCCTGCGGTTCATCTCCGCCCGTCCGACGCGAGAAAGATCGAGCATGCCGTCGATCAGTTCATTCATGCGCTGCGCGGATCCTCGTACGTTGTTGAGGTATTCCCTGGCCTTTCCGTCGAGACTATCCCCATAATCTTCCAGCAAAATTTTGCTGAAGCCGTCGATGCTCCTCAGCGGGGCGCGCAGGTCATGCGATACGGAATAGCTGAATGCCTCCAGCTCCTTGTTCTTCTTCTCGAGTTCACTGACCAATTGAGCCCGCGTCTCGGCGAGCTCGCGGGCCGCCCGCGCCTCGGTAGCCTCGAGTTCCTTGTGCAGCAACTCTTCGCGGATGCGCCGGTTCTCGTCCTCGAATTGCTTGCGGCGGATTTGAGCGCGTACCCGCGCCTTGAGTACCTCCATCTCGCTGGATTTGGAAATGTAATCGTCCGCTCCCGCCGCCAGGCCCTCGATCATCGCCACCCGGTCCTCCAGCGCAGTGAGCATGATCAGGGGAATGTCCCGGACGACCGGGGCTGTCTTGATCCGACGGCAGGTTTCCTTGCCGCCGATTCCGGGCATGATCAGATCGAGCAGTATGCAGTCGACCGGTTGCACGGCGAGCATTTCGAGCGCCTCCTCGCCCGAGTGGGCGAGCACCACGTCGTAGCCCTCGATGCGCAGGGCATCCGCCAATTCGTGCAGGTAGGTGAGGCTGTCGTCGACCGCCAGTACCTTTTTCGGCCCGAGCAGGCTCGAAGTCGCATCGTTGCTCACGCTCAGCGTTGCCGAGCGCAGCACTGCCACAAGGCGCGCGAGAATGACTTCGACGTCCTGGTCTTTGCGCACGAAGGCGTCCGCGCCCGCGTCCAGGGCCCGCAATTCCGCGCCGCGATCGTCGCTGGCGGTGAGGAGCACGCAGGGAATGTTGCGCAGCGCAGTATCGATCCGTATGTGCCGTATGACGGTGGGCCCATCGATGCCGGGCAGTTCGCCGTCGACCAGGATCGCCGCGGGGCGCTGATCCGCGGCAGTGCGTAGTCCCGCCTCGCCGGTGCCGGCGATCAGCGTTCGGTATCCGTCTTTTTCGAGTGCGGCGCGCAATAACTCTCGGAAGGTCACGCTGTCGTCGATGATCAGGATGGTCGCATTGCGCGCAACATGGTCGTCGCTCGGTCGCATGAGCTCGCGCGCCCGCGATACGACATAGAGCGTGTCGTAAGGTTTGCCGACATATTCGTCTGCGCCGGTTTGCAGGCCGCGAATGCGGTCCTTGACCTCCGCTTCCGTGGACAGCATGAGGATGGGTGCGTGAGCGGCGTTCGCGCTGTCGCGGATATCACTGAGCAGTTCGGTACCCTCGCCGTCGGGCAACAGCATGTCCAGCACGACCAGGTCGACAGCCGATGCCGCCAGCGCCGCGCGAGCCTCGGCCAAGGTCGCGCACGGCAGGCAGCGGAACCCGGCGGCTTCAAAAGCGCCGACCAGATCCATGCGCACGGTCAGGCTGTCGTCTACGACGAGCACGGTCCGGTTCATGGAGTCCGTCGCTCCTTACTTTGCAGCAACGACAAAGTGGCGAGCGCCGGTCCGATGTCGCCGATCGGCAGCACACGCTGGGCGGCGCCAAGCAGCACCGCTTCGCGCGGCATGCCATACACCACCGAAGTGGCTTCGTCCTGTGCCAGCGTGAGCCCGCCGGCGCGGCGAATGTCCAGCAACCCGCTGGCGCCGTCGCGACCCATGCCGGTGAGCAGGCACGCTGTCGTCGCGGCACCGTATTCGCGCGCGAGCGACTCGAACAGGACATCAACTGACGGCCGGCAGAAATGCCGTTCCGGTGTGGACGTCAGCCGCAACCTGCCTGCCGACACTTCCATATGGACATCGGGTGGCGCCATGATCACCTTGCCGGCGGCGGTGGCAACAGCCTCACCATCCCGTGCATACGCGACCGGCCGCGCGGTTTGTCCGTCCAGCCAGTCGGCGAAGGCATTGGCGAAGGGCTTTCCAATGTGCAAAACCAGGAGGATCGGCAGCGGAAAATCCGCTGGCAGCGCCTTGAGCACGTCGACGATGGCCGCAGGCCCGCCGGTGGACGCGCCGATTCCGACGACCCGGCACGGCTGCCCGTTCGCCGCGGGGGAAGGCGCGAGTGCTGCGGCAACGCGGCTGTAGCCGCTGAGGCGTGCGCGCGGATGGGTGATGGTTTTGATGCGGGAAATCAGCTTCACCGTCGCGATAAAGCGGCGGTCCCAGTCGTTGTCATCGTTTCCCGTCGGTTTTTCCAACACGTCGATCGCACCTGCGGCCAGGGCCTCGTAGGTCTTGAACAGCTCACCGCGATTCGTCGACGACGATACGATCAGGATCGGCGTCGGAAAGTGGGCCATGATGAATTCCGTGGCCGCCAGGCCGGTCATGACCGGCATCATCATGTCCATGGTGATGACGTTGGGACGAAATTCGCGGCACAGATCGATCGCCTGGCTGCCGTCCTCGGCTTCGGCGACCACTTCCAGCTCCGCGTCGCCGGCCAGCACATCGCACAGCCGCCGGCGCACGGTTATCGAATCCTCCACCACGAGCACTCGGATTCTTGGCGTGTTCATCCCATCGCCTTGCGGATGCGATCGAGGAGGACCATCTGGTCGAACTCTTCCTTGACGATGTAACCATAAGCGCCGACATCCTTGCCGCGCCTGAGGTCCTCGGGTGAGTTGCGCGAGGTGACCAGAATGGCGGGAATTTTGCGCAATTCGGGGTCGGCCCGCGTGCGTTCTACGAAAGTGAAGCCGTCCATGCCGGGCATTTCCACGTCGACCAGGAACAGGCCGTAGGTCCGTCCGCGCACCTTCTGCAGCGCGTCTTCAGCGGACGTGGCGACGTCGGTTTCGTAGCCGGCCGCCTCCAGGATGCTCTGCTCCAGCATGCGGGTGGTGGGAGAATCGTCGATTATCAGGATCGGGAGCCGGCGTACGGGTTGTTCGCGCTTGCCCGCTTTGCCGTGGCGCGCCCTTGCCGCGAGGCCTTCGGCATCGAGAACGATCTGCGGATTGCCTTCGGCATCGAGCGAGGCGCCGGCAACGATCGGGTCAGCGGGGGCGAGTCCCGGCAAGGTGCGCAGCACCACATTTTCGATACCCAGCAACCTGTCCACGCCGACTGCCGTGAGCGTCCCGTCGATTTGCATCACCACGGCCGAGCGCATTCGCGCGATGGACAGGTCGCGCTCCCCTTGCGCAAGATAGTGTCCCAGGTCGACGAACGGGATGGCCTTGTTCTCATAGAGGATGCTCTCGCCGGCCGGCGTGCGCGCCACTTCCTCCGGAGCGTTGCGCAGTGTGCGCCGCACCCTGTCCAGAGGCAGGGCTGCGCGTACGCCGGCGGCCTCGACGATCAGCGCATCAAGAGAGGAAAGCGAAACCGGCACCGTCAGTTCCACCATGGTTCCGCGGCCGGCTTCGGTTTCAACGCGGACATTGCCACCAAGGCGCTCGGCCGTTTCGCGCACCACGTCGAGGCCCACGCCTCTGCCGGACATTTCGGTAATGGCTCCGGAAGTGCTGATACCGCCCTTGAACAGCAATCCGAGAAGTTCGTTGGGTCCCAGCTTCTGCGCGTCCGCATTCAGCATGCCTTTGCGCTGCACGATCAGGCGAATGCCGTCCATGTCGATACCGCGTCCGTCATCGCGACAGACGAAGACCGCGCGCTCGCCGCGGCGGAAGACCTCGACGCGAATGATTCCTTCGGGTGGCTTGGCGGCGGCCCAGCGTTCAGGCTCCGATTCGATGCCGTGTGCGATCGCGTTGCGCACGAGTTGCACGAGAGCTCCCTGCAGGATTCCCAGGACATGCGCATCCAGGCGCACGTCCTTGCCACTGGTTTCGAAGGCGACGCGCTTGCCCAGTGCCCGGGCGGAATCGCGTGCGGTGCGTTCCAGCGAGTCGAATACCGTACCCACGGGCAGCAGGCGCAGCCGTTCCGCGATGTCTCGAGTCTGACGGATTTCGCGATCGATCTGTTCAACGCCGCCGGTCAGCGTGCGCTCCAGGCCACCGGTTAGCTCCTGCAATTCCTCCGCCATGGGCGCGATAAGGGCCAGGGTCACGCCAGCGTTCGCCTGCAATCCGGCCCGCCCGCGCGGTGCGGCAATCTGCTCAGAAAGCAGAATTGTGACCTGCCGGACGCGGTCCAGCGACTGTGCCACCTGTCTGACGCCGGCGAGCTGCGAGTGGACCTCCGCCAGCCCGTCGAGCAGCGCGTCCATGTCAGCCATATCCGCACGCATGGTCCGGAAGGTCTCCTCGGATGCCGGCTCCTCCTGCTTCGGGATCGCGGCCGTCTGATCAACCGCCGGAGCCAGTGCTGCCGTCAGGGCGGAAATCCGATCGATCAATTCCAGGAGGGCGTCGACGCTGCCGCGCGGGACATTGGTCGTGCTGTCGCGATGGGGCGAGAGCACGTCCTCGATCGTATGCGCAGCGTCGGCGATCTCACGCTGCTTCACTACCCGCGCCGCGCCTTTGAGCGTGTGGGACAAACGCAACAACCGCGCGACGATGCCAGCCGGCTGCCCGCTCTTTTCCAGATCGAGCGCATTGCGCGCGAGCTGCTCGGTCAGCTCGCGCGCCTCAATGCGGAAATATTTGTATGGGTCCTGCGCCATGCGTCACGTGCCGATTGCCTGCGGTTTCACCAGGCGCAGCAGATCGCCGGACAATCTCGCGAGTTGCGAAGACGTCTGCAGCGTCTGACTCGAGCTCGCCTCGGTTTCCTTGGTGGCCTGCGCGACGTTGGCAATGGCGACGTTGACCTGTTCGACAGCCGTGGCCTGCTGCTTGGTGGACAGTTCTATTTCGCGCGCCGCTTCGGTGGTGGTCGAGACCAGCGCGACGATTTGTTTCAACGCCAACGCCACCTCGCCGAACTGTTTGGACCCGGCGTCCACGGCCTTCGATCCGCTCTCGGTGGTCATGACTGTGGTATTCACGGCGCTGCGTACGTCGTCGATGAGCGTGCGGATTTCCTTGGTGGATCCGCCGACCCGGTCCGCCAGCTTGCGGATTTCCTCGGCGACCACGGTGAAACGCCGGCCGGCCTCGCCAGCGCCGGCCGCCTCGATGGTCGCATTGATGGCCAGGATATTGGTCTGTTCGGCCAGTTCCGAGACGATGTCGAGCACCGCGCCGATCTGCTGAGATTTCTTGCCCAGTTCGAGCATGTTGGAAACGATCAGGTCGACCTGACGGCGGATCAGGCTGATCGACTCATGGGTCGTCTCCACGGTGCCTTCTCCGGACTTTGCCGCGCCGGCCGTCTGTCCTGCAATTTGCGCCACCCGCTGCGCGCTTTCCGCAATCTGACGAGAGGTGGCCATGAGCTCGCTGATCGTGGTGGAGATCTCGTTCATCGCGGTGGCCTGTTCCTTGGATCCGGTCGCCTGCTGATTGGCCGCGGCCTGCAGTTGCGTCGAGGAGCTCTGCACCATGCCGACGGCCGTGCCAATTTGTGTCGTCAGGGAGCGCGTGAGGATAAAGCCGGCGACGGCGGAGATCAGCATACACAGCAGGGTTCCGACAACGATGGTGGACTTGCTGCCTGCGGCAGTTGCTTCCGCATCTTCGGCGCGTTGTTTGAGCAACCCGCGTTCCTCCTGCTCCACTTGGGCGAGGACCTGGCGCAGGTTGTCCATGGCTTTCTTGCCTTCGCCTCCCGCCACGACTTTCGCGGCCGGTTCGAAGCCTTTCTCGCGGCGCAGGTCAATGGTTTGCTTCAGTTCCGAGAATTTTTCCGCGATGATCGGCTCCATCTGGTCCAGCCTTTTCTGCTGGTTGGGATTGTCGGCGGTCAGCTGGCGCAGGTTCTTTATTTCCCGGGGTACCGCGTCGAGCGCCGTCCGGTACGGTTCGAGGAAGGAATCGATGCCGGTGATCACGAAGCCGCGCTGGCCCGTCTCGGCGTCCTTCATGGAACTGAGAACATGAGCCACCGATTCCAGAACGTCGTGCGTATGCGTCACCGAATGGCTGGTATCCACGAGAAGCCCGAGGCTGCGATAGGCGACGGACCCGATCACCACCAGCAACGCGAGGGACAACGTGAAACCAACGGCGATCTTTCTTCCGAACGTCCACATGCTATTTCTCCTTTGAGACGCTAACGTTTGTGCATCGCCTCGTGATCTCTGCCGTGATGGAGGGGATGCTGATGACCGGTCGGGATACGCCGTCCACATGCGCAACGGCCCGGATGTGCTCGGTCTTGATGTTGGTGGGATCCGCCGCCGCAATCTGCGGCAGGGTGAGGTTTAGATGGCGTTCGAATGCGTCGAACGCCAGTCCCAGAAGCTGCGTTGAGCCGCATAACGCCACCCATCGCGATTTCGTGGTGGCCGACTGTTCGTAGCCCAGAAGCATCGCGAGGCTGTAGACGGGCACGAGTTCGCCGCGAATGCCCGCCAAACCCAGCCATTCCGGAAGCACGCCCGGCACCGGCACTATTGCGCGATCCACTTGCAGTCCGGCGATTTCCTCGGGATTCAGTGCATACGGGTCCCCACCGATGCGGATGGCGAGCAGGTGGCGGCCTTGAAGCGTTTCCTTCCGGATGGGCAGGGAAAAGGCGTGATCGAATTCTTCCCGAAGCTGAGCGGCAAAAACGGTGCGCCGGCCGGCCGTCGCAGTCACGGTTGGCCTCCGCAGGCAACGAATTCAGTACGGCACAGCGCAACGAGAGCCTCGCGTCTGAACCCGCCGCCGAAAAGCAGCAGACGCAGGCTGTCTTCCCGCTGCAACAGTGTCACTGCTCGTCCGAACTCGATCCGGGCGGACGCGCGATCTCCGGCGCGTCGCGCCAGCAAGCCGAGATGCAGCCGCGGCATGGCGAACACCGGATCGAGGTAAACCGCCACCCGATCATGTTCTGCGGCCGCAGCGCCGTCACCCCTGCCTTCCATGCACAGTGCGAGCAGATAATGGGCACCCGCGCTCATTTCGTCGATGCACAGCAACTCATTGCAGGCCGTTTCGGCGCCCTGGAGCTGTCCGGCGTGCGTCAGCAGCGCTGCGCGTAGAAGCAACGAGTCCGGATCCGCTGTTGATTCTGCCGGAAGCGTTTGCGCGAATGCCAGCGCGTCGTCGAATCGTTCCTGACCGAGCAGATCGAGCAGTTGCGCGCGATGGCTTGCCGTTTGAACGGGACTTGCCTTCGACCTCCCGCTGTGGTGAACCTGCGAGTTGTCGCTGAGGGTTTGTATGCGTTCGGCGGCGCGCCGGATCGCGTCCACCCAGGTTGCTCCGTCTTCCACGAGAGCAGGCAGGATTTCCAGGCCGGCTCCTGCGCTCAGTGGCAGGGAATATTCCGGTTGTCGCTGCACCAATTCCGATGCGTCCTTGTTCCTATAGTAGAACGTATCGTGGGTGTGTTCGAGATGAAAGTCCTGGGACAGACCGCGCAACGTTTCAGCGTGGCCCAGAAACAGGAAGCCGCCGGGAACAAGTGAACGCGCTATCCGCCCCACCACCGCACGAGCGGTCTCGGGGGTCAGGTACATGATGACGTTCCGGCAGAATACGACGTCGTAGGATTGCGCTTTCCACAGATCGGGATCGTCTTCGACCAGATTGTGTTCCTCGAATATCACCGCTTCGCGAATGGCGCGGTTGAGCAAAAAATCTGCGTCCGCGCGGCTGAACCAGCGCCGCTGTATTTCCGGAGGCGTTTCGCGCAGGGCCCATGCGGAATAGCGGGCCTGTTTGGCCTTTGCCAACATCGCGGGGCTGATGTCGACCGCTCTGATCGAAATTGTCCATGAAGGGTCCGGAATATTCTCGCGCAGAATGATCGCGAGCGAATAGGCCTCTTCTCCTGAGGCGCAACCGGCTGAGAGGACGCGAATCTGGCGCAGACCCGCCCGTGCCGTTATGCGCGAGGGCAGCACGTTGTGCACCATCGCGCGGAACTGATCCTGGTTGCGGAAGAAATAGGTTTCGTTGACGGTCAGGTCTGCCGCCAGCGCGCGCAATTCCTCCTTCCCATGGCTGAGCGATTCGAACCGACCAAGGTAGGCTGCGGAACTCTGCCCGGTGGTGTTGCGGCGCCGATTCAGCACGTCGGCGAGAAACGCGAGCTTGCTGTCGTCAAAGCTCAACCCCAAGCGGGAAGCGACTATTCCACGAAAGCGTTCCACGTCGGTCGAATCCGCAGACGCAATCATGGCTTCTTGCCGGCCTGCAGCGTTTGCCATACCGTTTCAGGCACCATGCGGGCAGTTTGCAGAACGAGAAGAAGCTCGCTGTCCAACGTGCCGACCGCGGCCACCATATCGGCGTTCGCAGTACGCAGTAGTGAGGGAAGGTCTTGGAGAGAAACCGCAGTGAGCTCGCGGATGCCGATGACTTGCTCCACGGCAAGCGCCACTCGTTTTTCTTCGGTTTTCAATGTTACGAAACGGGTGGGCTCGGGCGGTTCATGGGAGCCAAGCAAGGCACCCACATCCACCACGGGAATGGCGGTACCGCGAATTACCGACATTCCGAGGAGAAAAGACGGTGACCCTGCCAGGGAGGTGACCGCCATTGGCCGCATCGTTTCCTCCACGTGCTCCAGCGGCAGCGCGCAGAGGTGCGAACGCATGCGGCATAACAACGAAAATATCGCCCCGTTTTTGGCCTGAATGCTCGTCTCCTTATTTTTTCTTTGTTCCTTTCCTCCACGTGCCAATGGCAGGACTCCTCAGCCATGCAATCTCGAAGTATTGCATGTTCGTGCATGCAATGACGATGAATCGGACCCGCATCACGCGGGCGCATGATTCCGGGTCGTCGCGTACGAAATTCTGTAAGAGAAAGTCCGACGAGTTGCGGCGGGTTTGTCCTACAGTTTTACAATAATTCCGGTATTCAATCTAACAGCATCAGCGATACGGGCGAATGCTGATTGCCTCATATCAAATCAAAGTAGTTCGCGTATCGAACCAATTTCAATGGTGGCACGCTACCAGGATCAGTCGCTCAATCGGTGCAAGACCAAAGATAACAAGACGTTGAAGACGGCAAAGACATCGACGCGACATGATCCCCCATTCAGGAGCGGTTTGATTTGAAGCCTGTCGCCGCGTAAACGGCCGGGGACCACGCCCGATCCTTCTTCAGTCGCAACCTGTTGTAGATCCCGCGTCACTCTTCGATGACCGCTTGCGCGTGCGCGAGGCTCGCTCATACCCATAGCCGTGTCCGGCGGCCACGACTATGAAGTCACGGGCGACCAGTGATCGACGGAGGAAGGACCCGGTATGCCAGTTCTAAGCAACTTGGCGAACTGCTGCGGAAGTACCGGCCGACTGAAATAGAACCCTTGGGCCTCGTCACAATTGAGGCTCTGAAGGAATGCCAGCTCTGCTTGATTTTCCACGCCCTCGGCAACGACCCGCAGCCCTAGGTTTCTGCCCATGCCGATAACCGCGATCACGATGCTCGTCTCGTCAGGAGCGGCTGTAATCTCACGGACAAACGACTTATCTATTTTGAGGGCATCGATCGGAAACTTTCTAAGTTTGTCCAAGCTTGAGTAACCCGTGCCGAAGTCATCGACCGCTACCTGCACCCCTTTGTCTCTCAGCGCTTGAAGAATGGATGTCGTGGACTTGGCATCTTTCATAAGAACGCTTTCGGTCAGATCCAGTTCGAGGGATCCCGCGTCGAGGCCCGTGTCCTTGAGGGTTGCGAATACTCCTTCCAGAAATCTCTCGTTTCGGAACTCCATCGCGGAAATGTTTACCGACATGGTAACCGGAGGCAGGCCTGCATCCACCCAGGCCCGGGCTTGCTTGCACGCTTGACGAAGGACCCAGTTGCCGATCGGCAGAATGAGGCCGCAGTCTTCCGCGATGGGAATAAACTGCGCCGGAGAGACCGATCCTCGAGTGGGATGCGTCCAGCGTATCAACGCTTCCGCACCGGTAATTTCTCCAGTCATCAGATTGATCTTCGGCTGGTAGTGCAGCGCGAATTGCCCTCGTTCCAAAGCGTGCCGCAGACCCTCCTCAATGAATTGCCGCTTCACGGCCCGGACATTCATGGCTGGCTTGAAAAACTGGTAGCTCTGACGCCCATTTTCCTTTGCCTGGTACATCGCGGTATCCGCGTTCTTCATTAGCGTCTCCGCATCCAGGCCGTCATCGGGATAGACGCTCACGCCTATAGCTTGTGGTCACGTGCACATCGTGCTGATCGATGGAATGAGTCGCCGCCACTGCATCCAGCATTCTTCTCGCCAAAATAGCGGCGTCTTCCGGCTGCTCCACTTCCGAAAGCAGCACGACGAATTCGTCGCCTCCCTGGCGGCTTACGGTGTCAGCACCGCGCACGCAATCCACCAGCCGTTTTGCGACGGATTGAAGAAGTTTGTCGCCGAGCGGATGTCCCATGGAATCGTTGATATGCTTAAAGCCATCCAGATCCAAAAACAGCACCGCGACTTTTTTCAAGTGGCGCGGTGCCATCGCGATCGCGTGGCTGACCCGGTCGTTCAGGAGCATTCGATTGGGCAAACCCGTCAGAAAGTCGTGCTCGGCCGAATGGATCACCTGCAGCGCCATCGCCCGCGCTGCGCTCACGTCGCGGAAAACAATGACCGCTCCGGTAACCTGCCCTCCACGGTCGTGGATGGGGGCAACAGAGTCTTCGATCGGAATTTCGAATCCGTCACGCCGGATAAGGAGACAGTTCGAAGGCAGGTGCACGGTGCGGTCTTGCCCAACTGCCCTCTCCATCGGATTCGGGGTGGTTTCGCGACTCGTGGCGTCTACGATTTGGAAGACCTCTGTCACAGGCCGGCCTTCCGCTTCTTGCCACAACCAGCCCGTCATTTTTTCCGCGACGATATTGAGGAAGGTGACATTTCCGGAGATGTCCGTGCAAATGACGGCATCGCCGATGCAGTTGAGCGTAACCTGGGCGCGTTCCTTTTCCACGAACAACGCCTCTTCCAGGGTTTTGCGCTCGACGGCATAGCGCAACGCCCGCAATAGCCCGCGTGTGTCGATTTGGCCTTTGATGAGATGTTCTTGTGCGCCTTCCTGCAAGGCTTGTGCAGCCAATGACTCGTCGTCCAGGCCCGTCAGCACCACCAAGGGGACGTGTGGCGCGGCTGCATGGGCCCGCCGAAGCGCCTCCAGTCCCTGAGCATCCGGCAAACCGAGGTCGAGCAGGATAATGTCAAAATCATTCTCCGCAAGATATTTCTCTGCATCACTCATGCGCTCCACGTGAGTCAATGCGAATTTGTGCGAGCCATCCCTGTCGAGCATCTTGCGGAGCAAGAGGGCGTCTCCGGGGTTATCTTCGACGACGAGAATTGTTTGGACCGATTTGTTGCTCATCCGCTTTGCCGCTGCTGCGGCAACCTAACCGTTATCGGCCAGAATTCATTGATGCGCTTCGCGCGACGCTCGAACGCGTCCGACTGCACGAGCGTGCTGAGGTAGCACTTCGCGTGGAGTTGATGGCTTTTGACAAATTCGGCATCCGCCTCAGAGATGGTCAAGATGACCGTAGGGATCGTGCTCAATCTGTCATCTTCTTTGAGGTGATTCAGAACCTCCCGGCCATCCATTTTGGGGAGATTTAGATCCAGCAAGATAATATCCGGGCGAGGGCATCAACGTGGGCGGCCCCTGCCTGAGGAAGGCCGTCGCCTCCATGCCATCGGAAGCAACGTGCAGTTGGATGGACTTGTTGGCATCGCGGGGCGAGCGCGGACAAACTGACGACCATGATATCATCGGAATTCATTCGCGCCAGGCGCGGTCAGGGAAAATGGCCGTAACGCCCATGATGATGGAAGTATTCGCCTGTTTGCTGTGGCGGTATGTGCGGCAGATAACATACAACAAATAGGACGGGTAGTCGCTCTCCGGCAACGCTCGGGAGGCAAATCGCGGCAGCCACGCAATTTCTTCACGGGCATCATCGATTACCTTATTGCCCGAAGCGTCTTCGTGCAGGCGAATGAACGGCGCAACCCATTTAGGGGGTACTGTTGAGGAATCAGTTAAGAATTCTAATAGTCGAAGACCTTGAGCACGACGTTGAGTTGATATGTAGAGAACTTCAGCGCGGCGGCATCAGTTGTGACGCGCGGCGTGTGGAAACCGCGGTCGACTTTCGGCGGGATCTAGAGGAGTTCCAACCCGAGGTGATCTTGTCCGACTTTACCATGCCGCGATTCAATGGCATGGATGCGCTCGCGATTGCAAGGCAGGTGCGCCCCAATATTCCATTTATTTTTGTTTCGGGTACGCTCGGCGAGGAATACGCGATTCGCGCGTTGAAAAATGGGGCCACGGACTACGTACTCAAGAGCAACCTGCTTCGGCTTCCTCCCGCCGTGGAAAGAGCAATGAACGACACCCGGGAACGTGGTGCTCGCCATGCGTTCGAACGCGATTTGCGTGAGAGCGAGAAGAGATACCGCCGGCTGTTTCAAGGCAATCCCCTTCCAACGTTGGTCTACGACATTGAGTCATTGCGCTTCCTGGCGGTCAATGATGCCGTTGTAGCGCACTACGGATTCAGCCAGGAAGAGTTCCTCGAAATGACCATCAACGACATTCTGCCCGAGGGACGTCACCACGACCCTGAGGAACGCATCGCAAAGCACCGGATTAGGAGCGGTGAGCTGATTGACGTATCGGTAGCGTCTCTCGAGATTGAATTGGAAGGCAAGCGAGCCAGAATCGTAGTTGCCTTCCGACCTTGAAAGTCCGGCTTAATGCTTCGAATGCTCCTGCTCCAGTATTCCCGGCACGCCAATCAACATTTCAAATCGTCGAGGCGCTGAACTGGATGCGTTCAACTATGATAAACAGCACACTAAGACCCTCTTGATTTTCAAGCGTGTCCTGCTAACGCTGAGACACAGGTGTTCCACTAACGCTGAGACTTGCCCACTCAGTCCTCAGTCCTGCTTTTCGTACTTTCGCAGCACCCGGTACCAGGCTCCCAATATTTGGCGTAAACGATAACGTGACGCCGCGACACTCATCATTCTTGCTTCTTGCTCTTCTTCGTGCACCCCTCAAGGGGGTATTGTGAAGAAACCCTTCGTGTCCTTCGTGCCTCAAGGGAACACTCATATGCACCCGCAGGGGTCTGTGCCGCTTGCGGCGCGTGGTGAGAAGTAGGCTTGGGGTGAGATGTGGACTCTCTGGAGAAAATGATGGTGCAGGCAGATTGGCGCGTCAAGCCGGATCCGGGTTTATCGCCTCCCGGGACTTGAGCAATCGCTGCACGGCGTCGCGCAGTTCTTCCACTTCGTGAGGTTTGGAGATCAGTTCGCTCACCCCGGCTGCAGCTGCCTGCACGCGCAATGCGTCGGTGACATAGCCCGAGACCACGATCACCGGCAATTGCGGGCGCGCATCGCGAATCGCGCGCGCGACCTCCAGTCCGGACAGGCCGGGCATGTTGTAGTCGGTCACCACCAGGTCGACGCGCTGCTCGCCGTCGAGCAATGCGTCGAGCGCTTCGCGTTGCTCGAGATAGGCGCTGACGCGATAGCCCCAGCGTTCCAGCATGCGCTTGATCATGAACACCTGCGCTTCGTCGTCGTCGATGTAGACGACATGCCGGCCGCGGCCTTCGCTGGTCGGCTCCGCGCGCTCCGGCGTACCGAGCGCGGCCGCCACGCCACGCGCGGACGGAAAATACAGCTCGAACCTGCTGCCCTGCCCGGCTTCGCTGTGCACGACGATCGCGCCTTCGTGGGCCTGCATGATGCCATGCGCCACCGACAGGCCCAGTCCCGTGCCGTTGCCCGCCGGCTTGGTGGTAAAGAACGGTTCAAAAATCCGCCGCCGGGTCGCCTCGTCCATGCCATGTCCGGTGTCGCTGACCACGATGCGCGCATACCGGCCCGGCCGCAGGTTCAGGTCGAATCGTGCCGACGCCGCATCCAGTGTGATGCCCTCGACGTGGATATCGATGCTCCCGGACCGGCCCTCCATCGCATGCTGGGCGTTGTTACCCAGATTCAGCAGGACCTGCTGCACCTGCGTCGGATCGGCTATGACGGACGGCGTATCGGCGGCGTAGCGGCACTCGATCCGCACTCCTCCGGTCAACGCCGCGCGCAGCAGGCGCGCGGCTTCCTCCACGACCGAGGGCAGCGACATCACCCGGCGCGAGGTCGGCTGGCGCCGGCTGAAAGACAGAATCTGCTGCACCAGATCTCGGGCGCGGTGTCCGGCCTTCTGGATTTCCTCCAGGCTCACCAGGGCCTGCCAATTCGTCCTGGCATCCTGGCGCGCCAGTTCGGCATTGCCCAGAATGGTCCCGAGGATATTGTTGAAGTCATGCGCGATCCCTCCCGCCAGCGTGCCGATCGCCTCCATTTTTTGCGATTCACGCAATTGCGCCTCGAGCGAGGCGTGCGCCTGTTCGGCCTTCTTGCGCTCGGTGATGTCCTGAAATGCCCCTTCTATCCCGGTGATGTTGCCGGATTCATCCCGTACCGCCTGGCCGATGGCGCGGACGTCGAGCCGGCGGCGCTTTGCGGTAAAAACCTCCAGTTCGCAATCGAAGGGCGTGCCATCGCGGCCGCAGGATTTCAGCGCGCCGGAGATGATTTCATACGATGCCGGCGGATACAGCGAAAGCGCTTCGGCCAGAGGCGGCACGGTGCCTTTGGGAAAATCGAGGATCGCGCAAATCTCGTCCGACCACATCAGGTCGTTTTGCGGCAGTTTGATGGCCCACCCGCCCATCTGTGCCATCTTGCCGGCGGTCTGCAGCAGGTTTTTCTTGTAGCGCAGCTTTTCCCGGATCTCCTTGCGTTCGGTGATGTCGCTCATGACGACGCGGCATGCAGGTGTGCCGCCATCGGCCGGCGCAATGGTTGCATCCAGCCACGCGGTGAACGGCGCGCCGCCCTTTTTCGACAGATGCAGTTCGAACGCTTGCGGCGCGCGTGTCTTGAAGAGTTGCTTGCGATGCAGGTAGAGATTGTCCGCGTCGTCGCCGACAACAAAGCGGCTGAGCGGTTGCCCGACCAGGGCGCCGCGCGCGACGCCCAGCAGGGTGGCCCCGGCAAGATTCGCTTCGAGGATCAGTCCGTTTTCGTCGAGGGTGAAATAGCCTACGGGCGCCAGATCGTACAGGTCGAAATAACGTGCACGGGAGACTTCCAGCGCATCCCGCGCCTGGCGCAGTTCCTCGTTCTGCAATTCCAGCTCGATCTGGTGCACCTGCAGATCGTGAAGCACGCGTTGCGCATCGACAGGCGAAAGCGAGCTCACGTTTTCCTGCACCGGGTCGCGCGTTTCCCGGGCAATCTTTTCCGCCTGACGGCGCAACACCTCCATCCGGCCGGCGGCCGTATCGTTCCCGGTGGCAGTCTTGATCTTCAAGCTTCCGCCCTCTCCGTTGTGGCAATGGCATACGCTACCCCGGACTCATCGACCAATGCGGTAGCGGTGAGCCACACGCGCACGATCCGGCCATCCCTGGCGATCCGCTCCATCTGATACGGCTGCAGAACCTCGGCCCGGCCCAGCTGCGCGACGATGGCCAGCGCGTCGTCGCGCCCCGCCTGCGGAATCAACTCGCGAATGTTCTTGGTCAGCGCCTCGGCTTCGCTCCAGCCGTACATTCTGGTCGCGCCCGGATTCCAGCACAAGATCCCGCCATCGAGATCCTGCACCAGGATGGCATCGCGCGAGTCGGTCACGACGACGGCCAGGCGGCGCAGGGCTTCCGATTCCTGCAGCGCTTTCTGCGCTTTTTTCATGGTCGATATGTCGAAAAAAGTGATGACCGCGCCATCGATCACATTGTCCAGCGTGCGATAAGGGCGGATGCGCAGGACGAACCAGTTGCCCAGTCTGGTCTGCACTTCGATCTCCCTGGGGACCAGGCTGTCCAGCACCTCCTGTACGTCCTCCACCAGGTGACTGTAATTCACAAGATTGGAAGCGATGTGGCCCACCGGCCGGCCTACATCGGTGGCGATGAGGTTGATCACCTGGGTGACGGACGGCGTGAAGCGCTGGATGTTCAATTGGTGGTCGACGAAAATCGTGCCCACGCCGGTGCCGGCGAGCAGGTTGTTCATGTCGTTGTTCGCTTGCGACAGATCCGACACCTTGTCCTGCAATTCCGCGTTGACCGTGGCCAGTTCCTCGTTGACCGATTGCAGCTCTTCCTTGGAGGTCTCCAATTCCTCGTTGGTGGACTGCATTTCCTCGTTGATCGACTGCATTTCCTCGTTCGCGGATTTGAGCTCTTCGTTGGAGGTCTCCAGTTCCTCGGTGGTGCTCTTCAGGTATTCTTCCTTGTCGCGCAATTCCTGCTTCAACGCCGCGACCTGCACACTGACTTCCGTTGCCCTCTCATCCGCGGCGGCGCGCGTTGACGCGGCACCGGCTTGCGGTGCTGCGCACGCCTCCGGCGCGGGCTCCATGACGACCAGGAACAACGGCGGCTCGACCTCCTCGGACGTGGCCGGGCGGATATTCAGATTGACCCTGGTGAAATCGCCGTTGGTTTTGACGCGCAGGCCGGGATGGAACACCGGTTCGCGTTTCGCCACCGCTTTGCGCAACGCCGTGGTCAGGCCGGGGCGCAAGCCCTGGCGGGCCATTCTCAGGATGTTCATGACCGCCTCGCCCGGCGCCGGCTCCAGGTACTCGCCGGTGCGTCCCTGCAGGTAGAGGATATCGCCACGGTCGTTGACCAGCGCGCTGGCCGGCGCGTATTGCAGCAGGGCAGCACGCGGGACATCCGCGCCCCTTGTCACCGACATGAACCGGCCCAGGGACAAGGGTTGCGCGCTGCCATCGTCCTTGCGCTGATACAGTTTGGCCGTGCGGTTGAGCATGGCGAAAAGCTCCACATATTCACCGACGGACTCGGAAGTGCCCAGGAACAGGGCCCCGCCCGGATTCAGCGCATAGTGGAACAACGGAATAATTTTCTTCTGCAGTTCCGGTCCCATATAGATCAGCAGATTGCGGCAACTGATCAGGTCGAGCTTGGAAAACGGCGGGTCCTTGATCAGGTTCTGCTCGGAAAAAACCAGGATGTCGCGGATGACGGTGTTGATGCGAAAAAAGCCGCTGCCCGGTTCTTCGGAGAAAAAACGCGCCAGGCGTTCGCTCGAGACATCGGCGGCGATACTGGCGGGATAGACGCCGGAACGGGCCTTGTCGATGGCGGCGCCGTCGATGTCGGTGGCGAACACCTGGAGGTTGAAGCTGGTCTTGAGCACTTCCATCCGCTCTTGCAGCAGGATGGCAACGGAATAGGCCTCCTCGCCGGTGGAGCAACCCGGGACCCATACCCGTACCGATGCGCCGGCGGGCTTGTTCGCCAGCAGGCGGACAACAACCTCTTCCTGCAGTGCCTTGAATTGCTCCGGATCGCGGAAGAACTGGGTGACACCGATCAGGAGATCGCGAAACAACGCATCCACTTCGGACGGATTCTTTTGCAGATACTGCACATAGCCATCCACGGTTTCGATCTGGTGTACGGCCATGCGCCGCTCGATGCGGCGGTTGACGGTGTTCGGCTTGTACTGGGAAAAATCGTGGCCGGTCTGCGCGCGCATCAGCACGAAAATCTTTTTCAGCGCGTCATCGATCCTCAGCCCGGGCAATGAAATGGCGCCCTTGCCCTTGCCGAACGCGTGGCCGATATAGGAAAGCAGTTGCGCCGGCATTTCGGACGGCGGCAACACGAAGTCGACGGCGCCGGTGGCGACGGCGCTGCGCGGCATGCCGTCGTATTGGGTGGAATCGAAGCTCTGCGCCATCACCATGCCCCCCTCGGCCTTGATCGCGCGAACCCCCTGGGTGCCGTCGCTGCCGGTGCCGGAGAGCACGATGCCGATCGCCCGGCCGCGCTGATCCTGCGCCAGCGAGCGGAAAAAGAAATCGATCGGCAGCCGATGGCCGCGCGGCTCGCCCGGTTCCAGCAACTGCAAGGCGCCGTGCAGGAACGCCAGGTCATGGTTGGGCGGGATGATGTAAGTGCAGTTGGGCCGGACCACCATCCCGTCCCCGGCTTCGAACACCTGCATGCGGGTGTAACGTCCGATCAGTTCCGTGAGGATGCTTTTGTGGTCCGGTGCCAAGTGCTGAACCACGATAAAAGCCATTCCGCCGCCGCTGTTCTCCGGCAACGCTGAAAAAAAAGTTTCGAACGCCGCCAGGCCTCCCGCCGAGGCGCCGATGCCGACAATGGGAAAAGTATCGTCAGCCGGCGCAACCGCAGCCGCTGCCACAGGCCTGCGCGCGACGTATTCTTTGGCGGCGGACGCCGGCGGCGATTCTTTTGGAGTGGTTTTTTTTCGGGCGGTCATGACCGGTATCGTGTCCGGGGCGCGGGGTCGTCGACGGCCAGGATAGCCGCGCGCCCGGACATCTTCACGCCGTCATTCGCAAGACACGCAATCCATCCGGCCTTCGTCAGCGCAGATCACCGCTTGTCGACATCAGTCTGGAGTCCCTTGATGGAGAGGCGATACGGCAGCAGGCGGTCGAACTCTGTCTTGATCACGCCGTAGCACTCGCAGACCCGCATTTCCAGTCCCTTGCGGTCCAGGACGGTGATGTGGCCGCGCGAATAATGAATCAGTCCCGCAGCCTGCAGATTGCCCGCGGACGCGGTGACGCCCTCCCGGCGCACACCCAGCATGTTGGCGATCAATTCCTGCGTCATCCTCAGTTCGTTACCGTGCAAGCGATCCATGCTCAACAACAACCAGCGGCAGAGTTGCTGGTCCACTGAATGGTGCCGGTTGCACACGGCGGTCTGCGCCATCTGCGTAACCAGCGCCTGCGTATAGCGCAGCGCCAGATGCTGCAACTCCCCACCCAGCGCGAATTCCTTTTTCAGAATGCTTGCTTTCAGCCGATAGCCGTCGCCCGCGCTTTGCACGACTGCCCGGCTGGGGGTGCTTTCGCCGCCCATGAACAACGAGATGCCGACCAGGCCTTCGTTGCCGGCAATGGCGATTTCCGCCGAGGCGCCGCTCTCCATCACGTAGAGCAGTGAAAC
>WNFL01278336.1_pt1 | contig 23678 bp, 16 predicted proteins | sample 5400361 | NCBI WGS metagenome assembly WNFL01 (sample SAMN13153351, study PRJNA577476) | soil metagenome | isolation source: 40 cm soil on Douglas fir-dominated hillslope | place: USA:California | collected 2013-09-17
TTCCTGCTCATGAGCATGGCGGGCGTGGCGATGCTCCACACGTGGCGCAACCTCGCCCATCTCAAGCTGCGGCCGGGACGCTGCGACCCGGTGTTCGCGGGCGAGACCGCGCACTTCGGCGTCACGGTCGAGACGCCGTCGCTCACGCGCTTCGCCATCGCGGTGCGACGCAAGGACGAGGAGCCGGTGTATGCGGACGTCGTCCAGTCGGAGATCGCCGCCATCGCCCTGCCCGTGGCGGCGTCGCGCCGTGGCGTGATGAGCTGCGGAAGGCTCGAGATCTTCACGCGCTATCCGGTGGGCCTCTTCCACGCGTGGTCCTACGTCGATTTCAACCTCCAGGTGATCGTCTATCCGCGTCCCGACACGGCGGCAGGCACACCGCCCGCGCAATCGCGAAGCGCCTCCGAGGAAGGCATTCCGGTCGCCGGCGACGAGGAATTCCACATGCTTCGCCCCTACCGTCCGGGCGACGCGCCGAAACTCATCGCGTGGAAGGCGCTCGCGCGCGAGCAGGGCCTGCTCAGCAAGGAATTCAGCGCCATGGCCTCGAGCGAGCTGTGGATCGACTACGAGGAGGCGCGCTCCTCGAACCTGGAGCAGCGACTGTCGATGCTGTGCCACTGGGTCCTGACGGCCGATCGCTTCGGTCAGAGCTACGGCTTGCGGCTGCCCGCAGCCGCCATCCCTCCGTCGCGCGGTGACGCGCATCGCACGCGCTGCCTCGAGGCGCTGGCGCTCTTCCAGGGCAGCGGCGCCGGTCCATGAGAAGCGTCCCGGCCTCACCGCACCTCGATGTGCGCAACGTCATGTGGCTGCTCGCCGCGATGGTCTTCGTGGTGGCGCCGCACCTGCTGCGCATGCCGTACTGGATCGCGGTGTTCTTCCTCGCCATCGTCGCCTGGCGTGGCTGGGTGGCGTGGGCTGCGATGCATTTTCCGGGGCGATTCGTGACCACGACGCTCACTATCGCTGCGGCGATCGCGACCTTCTTCACATACAACCGAATCGTGGGACGCGAGGCGGGCGTGGCACTGCTCGTGGTGATGTCGGCGCTGAAGCTGCTCGAAATGAAGACGCAGCGCGAGGTGACGCTGTCGATCTACCTCGGCTTCTTCCTCGTGCTCACCAACTTCCTTTTCTCGCAGACGATCCCGCTCGGCATCTACATGCTGGTGTGCGTGTGGATCTTCATCGGAACCATGGTGGGCTTCAACCGCATCGGCAGCTCGCCGACACTCATCGAGCGCATGCGCCCCGCCGGCGCGCTGCTGGCCCAGGCGCTGCCGCTCATGGTCGCGTTCTTCATCCTCTTCCCGCGCGCCGCCGGGCCGTTGTGGGCCCTGCCGACCGACACCCGCTCCGCCACCAGCGGGCTTTCGGACTCGATGGCCCCGGGCAATATCTCCAACCTCATCAAGAGCGACGCGATCGCCTTCCGCGTGCAGTTCGCCGGCGACCGTCCGGCCTACTCGACCCTCTACTGGCGCGGTCCGGTGCTCACGCAGTTCGACGGCGTGACGTGGAGCCTGTCGCCCGACAAGTCGCTGGGGTCCCCCAGCACTTACGCGCGGGCGCTGAAACCAACGAGCTACACCGTCACGCTCGAGCCGCACAACAAGACCTGGCTTTTCGCGCTCGACGTGCCCGCGCTCGTCCCTCCGGATTCCCTCCTGCTGCACGACCTGCAACTGCGCACGCCCGATCAGAGGCCGGTGCGTGACCGCAAGCGCTACGAGATGACGTCGTACCTCGACTATCGCTACGGCGCCTCCACCCCACGGGGTCCGCTTCGCGAGGCGCTGCGCTTCGACGAGACGCGCAATCCGCGCACGATCGCGCTCGGGCGCCGGTGGGCGCGCGAATCAGGCAACACCCGGGAGGTGCTGCAGAAGGCGTTCCAGTACTTCAACCGCGAGTTCACGTATACGCTCGAGCCGCCGCCGCTCGACTCGCGCGATCCATACGACTCATTCCTCTTCGAGACGAAGCAGGGTTTCTGCGAGCACTACGCGGGAAGCTTCGCACTGGCGATGCGCGCGGCGGAAATTCCGGCCCGCATCGTGACCGGCTACCAGGGTGGCGAGATCAACCCACTCAACAACGAGCTGGTGGTCAGGCAGGCCGACGCGCACGCCTGGGTGGAGATCTGGCTTCCCGACCAGGGATGGCTTCGCGTCGATCCGACGGCGGCGGTCTCGCCGCTGCGCATCGAAAGCGGCGTGAACGCCGCGCTGGGTCCCATCGGGGTGCTCCCGAGGCTCATCGCCGCAGATCCGCTCGGGGTCCTCGCGGGCATCCGCGACGCGTGGCGCGCCATGAACAGCCAGTGGGATGCCTGGGTCGTGGGCTATTCGATGGATCGTCAACGCCAGCTCTTCTCCGAGCTCGGGTTCCCGGGGATCGACTGGCGCGCGCTCGGCCTCTGGCTCATGGTGGCCACCTTCGCGGTCGGCGCGGCGATCAGCATCGGGCTGCTGGTTCGCGACCGTCCGCGCCGCGACGAGCCGTCCCTCGCCGCATGGAACCGCTTCTGCGCCAAGCTCGCCGCCGCCGGCGTCGCGCCGCGCGCCCCGCACGAAGGTCCGCTGGATTTCCTGCGCCGCGTGGAATCCTCGCGTTCCGAACTGGCCGCGGCGGCCCACGACATCACCCAGCGCTACGTGCAGGCCCGCTATGGCGCAGGCGCCACGCGCGAAGAGCTGCGCGAGCTCGCCCGACGCGTGCGCGAATTCCGCCCGGCATGACGCCGCGGCGCAACGACCCCTTCGCTCCACGAGATCCTGGCGCACGAGCCGCGCCGCACTCACATCGCCGGCAGCACCCTGGCCGGATCGACGGGCTTGCCCTGGCGGCGGACCTCGAAGTGCAGCTTCACCTGGTCGGCATCCGAGGATCCCATCTCGGCGATCTTCTGGCCCTTGCGCACGTCCTGCTGCTCCTTCACGAGGATGTTGTCGTTGTGCGCATAAGCCGACAGCCACGTCTCGTTGTGCTTGATGATCACGAGCTTGCCGTAGCCGCGTAAACCGGCGCCCGCGTACACCACGCGTCCCGATGCGGCGGCAAGCACGGGCGCACCCTTCTTGCCCGCGATGTCCATGCCCTTGCTCGCATCGTTGAACGCCGCGAGGACTTTGCCTTTCGCCGGCCAAATCCAGTCCACGTCCTCGCCGTCGGTCCCGGGCGTGGCCCGCTCGGGCTCGGGCGGCACTGGCGTCGCCGGCGCGTTGGGCGGCGCCGTTGCAACGATGGGTGGCGGCGCATCGCCTGCTAAAGGCGACTGCCCGGACTCCGCCGCGTTCATTTGCGACAGGGCGCGATCCGAGAATGGCACCTTGGACACGCGCGGCTCGACTTTCGCCGTCGGCGTGTTCGCGAGCGGTCGCGCCTCGATGGGCGGTGCGGGTGTGGCAAGCGGCGTCGTGATCGGCGTCGTCACGGACGCGGTGGTAGCGGTGGATGACGAACCCGTCGGCGCGGCGAGGAACAGCACGCGGCCGACCTCGAGGCGGTTGGGGTTCACGATGTTGTTCCACGCGGCGAGCTCGCGGTAATCGAAACCGTACTGCAGCGCAATGCTGGCGAGTGTTTCGCCGCGCTTCACGGTGTGCGTGGCGACAGGCTTCTCCGCGGGCGGCTCCGGCGGGGGCGGCGCCGGGGATTCCACCACCGGAGGCGGCGGCATCCGCTCCACCACGGGAGCGGGACGGCGCGCCGCGCACGCGGCGAGCACCATCGCCATCACGATCGCGGCGATGCGCATCATGCGAGCCCCGGCAGGAGCGGCACGAAATGCACGCCCGCGCAGCGCTTCTCGGTGAAGCCCTTCTCGTCGCGATCGATCACGTAGAGCCATTGGTTGTCGGTTCCGACGGGCAACACCATGCGCCCGCCCACCGCCAGCTGCTCCTTGAGCGCCTCCGGAACGTGGGTGGCCGATGCGGTGACCATGATTCCATCGTACGGCGCGCCCTCTGGATAGCCGACATGGCCGTCCACATGCTTGTAGCGCACATTGTAGAAACGCAGGTCGCGCAAGTGACGCCGCGCCTTGTCCATGAGCGGCGCGATGCGCTCGAGCGTATAAACCTCGCGCACGAGCTTGGCGAGCACGGCCGTCTGGTATCCGCATCCCGTGCCGATCTCGAGCACCTTGTCCATCGGCGATCTCTCGAGAAGAAGCTGCGTCATCAGGGCCACGACGATGGGCGCGGAAATCGTCTGGCCGTGGCCGATGGGCAGCGCGGTGTTGAATTCATAGGCGCGCGAGGCGATGCCTTCCTCGACGAAAACGTGACGCGGGATCTGCGTCATGGCGCCCAGCACGCGCTCGTTCACGATCTTGTCCGCGCGCAGCGCCTCGATCATGCGAATGCGCGTGCGCTCGGAGGTCATGCCGATGCCTTCGCGGGCGCTCATTTCGCGATCCATTCGCCGACCACCCCGATCTGGTTGGCGTGCGTGAGATCCACCTGCAGGGGCGTGACGGACACGGCGCCGCGCTCGAGCGCATGAAAATCCGTTCCGGGCCCCGCTTCGCGCGCGGCGCCCGCGGGCCCGACCCAGTAAACGGTCTCGCCGCGCGGGTTCTTTCCCGGGATCACGGGCTGCGCCTTGTGCCGTCGGCCCAGGCGCGTGACCTCGATGCCCGCAAGCGATTCGTACGGAATGTCCGGCACGTTCACGTTGAGCAGCACCGGCGAGCCGAATGGGGCGCGGCGAAGCCGCTCCACGAGATCGTGGGCCACGCGCGCGGCGGTGCGGTAATGCTCGAACTTCGTGCCCACGAGCGACACGGCGATGGAGGGAATGCCCAGGAGATAACCCTCGGTGGCCGCGGCGACGGTGCCGGAGTAGAGCGTGTCGTCACCCATGTTGGAGCCGCTGTTGATGCCCGAGACGATCACGTCGGGCTCGAAATCGAGCAGTCCCGTGACCGCCATGTGCACGCAGTCGGTCGGCGTCCCGTTCACGTAGTGGAAGCCGTTGTGCGCATGCGAGAGCATCAGCGGGCGATCCAGCGTGAGGGAGTTGGATGCGCCGCTGCGGTCGCGCTCGGGTGCCACGACGGTGATCTCCCCCAGCGGCTTCAGGCCCTCCGCGAGCGCGGCCAGTCCGGGCGCGAAGTAGCCGTCGTCGTTCGAGAGGAGGATGCGCATTCGAAGCGAAAGTATAGCTAGAATCGCGCTTTCACTTTCATTGCGGAATCCTTCCTTGAAGCTACATCGCCTGTACAGCGCGCTCGCCGTGACCGCTTCGCTGGCGGCCGGCTCGGTCGCCGCCGCCCTCGATGTCTCGGGGCTCGATCGCGACACCGATCCCTGCGCCGACTTCTACCGTTTCGCCAACCAGCGGTGGCTCGACAGCATCGAGATCCCGAAGGACCGGCCGCGCTGGGGTGCATTCGACCAGCTGGAAGAACGCAACACGCAGATCCTCGTCGGGGCGCTGGACGAGGCGATGCGCTCGCCGCCCCCGGCATCGACGCCGCAGGGAAAGGTGGCACTCTTCTATGCGAGCGGGATGGACACTGCCGGGATCGACAAGGCGGGCCTCAAGCCGCTCGCCGATCTCCTCGCCCGCGCCGACGGCGTCGTCGACGCGCCGGGCGTCGCGAAGACCCTCGCGTTCCTGCACCAGCATGGCGTTGACGCCGGCTTCGCATTCGTCGTGCGTCCCGATGCCAAGGACTCCACGCGCTACCTCGCGCAGATCACGCAGGGTGGGCTCGGCCTGTCCGACCGCGACGACTACTTCCGCGACGACCCTCGCTCCGCGCAGATCCGCGATTCGTATCGCAAGTACGTCGCGCGCACTTTCAAGCTGGCCGGGGCAGAAGCGGCGACCGCGGAGCGGTACGTCGCGCAGGTGTGGGACATGGAGGTATTCCTGGCCAAGGCATCGATGACGGCGGTGGAGAGGCGCGACGTCGACAAGACCTACAACAAGATGACCGTCGCCCAGCTCGCCGAGCTGGCCCCGGGGTTCCCGTGGCGTGCGTACTTCGCGGCGCTCGGCGCCGGCGACCTGGCCGAGGTGAACGTCGCACAGCCCGATTTCGCGAAGATGGTCGGCAAGCTGATCGACCACTACGAGCTGTGGCGCACCTACTTGCGCTGGCAGGTGCTGCGCGCGACGGGCCCGACGCTGCCGGAAGCGTTCGCCGCGGAGCACTTCGATTTCTACGAAGGCTTGTTGCGCGGGCGCAAGGCCCGGCCGCCGCGAAACCGCGAGGTGATCGAACTGATCGGCGGCCGCTACGGCGGCGAGCCCATCGCGCAGGCGCTTTCCATGATCTTCGTGGAGCGCGCCTTCAGCGCGCAATCGAAGGCGCGAATGCAGGAGATGGTCGCCAACATCAAGGCCGCGCTCGCCGACAGGCTGCGCACGCTCGACTGGATGAGCGGGGAGACGCGCGAGCGCGCGCTGGACAAGCTCGCGGCCATGGGCGTGAAGATCGGCTATCCCGACAAGTGGCGCGATTTCTCTGACGCCGGCGTGGGATCGTACAGCTACGTCGAGAACTGGATGCGCGCGAAAGCCTTTTTCGTCCGCCGCGACGTCGCGCGCATCGGCCGCCCCGTGGACCGTACCGACTGGTTCATGTCACCGCACATCGTAAACGCGCAATACAACGCCTCCGGCAACGAGATCATCTTCCCGGCGGGCATCCTGCAGCCGCCCTTCTTCGACCCGAAAGCCGATGATGCGGTCAATTACGGCGGCATCGGCGTGGTGATCGGGCACGAGATCACGCACGGGTTCGACGACCGCGGCCGGCGCTTCGATGCCCGCGGGAACCTCACGGACTGGTGGACCACTGAGGACGCGCGACACTACGTGGAGCGCGCGGACCGCGTGCAGCGCCAGTACGACGGCTACGTGGGCGTTGAAGACATCCACGTGAACGGCAAGCTCACGCTGGGCGAGAACATATCCGACGTGGGCGGCACCAAGATCGCGTACCTCGCGCTGCAGCGCTCGCTCGCGGGCAAGTCCCGCGAGGCGATCGACGGATTGAGCCCCGAGCAGCGCTTCTTCCTTTCGTTCGCGCAGATCTGGCGCGCGCGCTCCCGCGAAGAGAACGAGCGCCTGCAGCTGCGCACCGACGGACATTCGCCGCCGCGCTTCCGCGTGGCGGGCGTCATCGCCAACCTTCCGGAATTCTCCAGCGCCTACTCGTGCTCCGCGGGCAAGCCCCTGTTGTCGGAATCCGATCGCGCGAACATCTGGTAGTGGATTTTTCGCTCAGCCCCGACCTGCAGAAGATGCGCGCGCGCTACCGCGCGTTCGCGCGCAACGAGGTCGTGCCGCTCGATACGACGCCCGAGTCGTACGACGAGCACGACAACATCCGCGAGGACCTGCTGGAGGCGATGCGCAACAAGGCCAAGGACGAGGGCCTGTGGGCGCCCCAGATGCCCGTATCGCGCGGCGGCCAGGGACTGTCGGTGACCGCGATGGCCGCCTGCTACGAGGAGCTCAACTACGCGCTCTTCGGCCCCGTGGTGTGCAACTGCGCCGCTCCCGACGACGGCAACATGATCGTTCTGGAGAAGATCGCAACACCCGAGCAGAAGGAACGCTGGCTCCAGCCGATCGTCGAGGGCCGCGTGCGCTCGTCGTTCGCGATGACCGAGCCGCATCCGGGAAGCGGTTCGGATCCCTCGATGATGCTCACCACGGCGACCCGGCGCGGCGACACCTGGCGCATCGAGGGGCGCAAGTGGTTCATCACGGGCGCGGGAGTGGCGAAGCACTTCATCCTCATCGCGAAGACCTCCGACGATCCGCGCAAGGGGCTCACGGCGTTCCTCTTCGACGCTGTCCAGCCCGGATGGCGCGTGGTGCGGCGCATCCCGATCATGGGACCCGAGGAGCACGGCGGCCATTGCGAGCTGGAGTTCGACGGGCTCGAGATCGACGACGCGAACCGCCTCATGGCCGTGGGCGACGGGCTCAAGGTCACGCAGATCCGGCTGGGCACCGCGCGCCTCACGCACTGCATGCGCTGGCTGGGACTTTCGCGTCGTGCGCTCGACATCGCGGCCGACTACGTTTCGGAGCGCGAAAGCGGCGGAACCAGGCTTGGCGAGCGCGAGTCGGTGCAGATGAAGCTCGGCCACTGCGCGATGCAAGTCGAGATCGGGCGCCTGCTCACGATGAAGGCGGCCACCCTCCTCGACAGGGGCGACTTCGCGCGCAAGGAGATCTCCATGGCGAAGGTGCACGTGGCCGACACGCTGCACCTGTGCGCCGACACCGCGATCCAGCTCTGCGGCGCGCGCGGCTATTCGCGCGACACTCCGCTCGAATGGATCTACCGCTACGCGCGCCAGGCGCGGCTCGTGGACGGCGCGACCGAAGTGCACCAGCAGGTGCTCGCGCGCCACTTCATGGAAGAGCGCGGCGACTTCTGGCGTTGGGGATGAAGGGGTGTCGGACACCACGGTGTCTGACACAACATTTCCCCGTCAATCCGACTCCACAGGAACGCAGCTGCAGAAGAGGTTGCGGTCGCCGTACACGTTGTCCGCGCGCCCCACCGGCACCCAGTACTTGCTCTTGCGCAGGGACGCGACCGGATAGGCGGCGAGCGAGCGCGGATACTTGCGCGTCCACTCGTCGGCGCAAACCACGGCCGCCGTGTGCGGAGCGTGCTTGAGCGGGTTGTCCTCGCGGTCCATGCGGCCCTCCTCGACCGCGCGGATCTCCTCGCGGATCGCGATCATCGCGTCGCAGAAGCGGTCGAGCTCGGCCTTCGACTCGCTCTCGGTGGGTTCCACCATGAGCGTGCCCGCGACGGGAAACGACATCGTCGGAGCGTGGAATCCGTAGTCGATGAGGCGCTTGGCGACGTCCTCGACGGCGATCCCGGACGTTTCCTTGAGCCCGCGCAGGTCGAGGATGCATTCGTGCGCCACGAGCCCTCCCGGTCCGGAGTAGAGCACCGGGTAATGGGGGCCCAGGCGCCGCGCGATGTAGTTCGCGTTGAGGATCGCCACCTCGCTCGCCGCGGTGAGGCCCGCGTCGCCCATCATCTCGATGTACATCCACGAGATCGGCAGGATCGAGGCACTCCCGTAGGGCGCCGCCGTGACCGCGCCGATCGCGTGCTCGCGTTTCGGAAGATGGCGATGGCCCGGCAGGAACTGTGCGAGGTGCGCTGCCACCGCCACGGGCCCCACGCCCGGGCCGCCGCCGCCGTGCGGGATGCAGAACGTCTTGTGCAGGTTCAGGTGCGACACGTCGCCGCCGAATTGTCCGGGGGCGGTGAGTCCGACCATGGCATTCATATTGGCCCCGTCCACGTACACCTGGCCGCCATGGCGATGCACGATCTCGCAGATCTTCGTGATACCCGACTCGAATACCCCGTGCGTCGAGGGATACGTGACCATGATCGCGGCGAGGTCTTTCGCATGCAGGACGGCCTTCTTCTCCAGGTCTGCGAGATCGACGTTGCCGGCGTCATCGCAGGAGACAACGATCACGCGCATCCCCGCCATCTGCGCCGACGCCGGATTCGTGCCGTGCGCAGAGCTGGGGATGAGGCAGACGTTGCGGTGCCCTTCGCCGCGGCTTGCGTGCCACGCGCGGATGATGAGCAGGCCCGCATACTCACCTTGCGAGCCGGCGTTGGGTTGTATCGACACCGCCGCATAGCCCGTGGCGCGCGCGAGGCGCTCCTCCAGCCCCTCGATCAGCTCGCGGTAGCCGCGCCACTGCTCGGGCGGCGCGAACGGGTGGATGTGCGCGAACTCGCGCCATGACACCGGGATCATCTCGGACGTGGCGTTCAGCTTCATGGTGCACGATCCCAGCGGGATCATCGAGCGGTCGAGCGCCACGTCCTTGTCGGCGAGGCTGCGCAGGTAGCGCAGCATCTCCGTCTCGGAGTGGTAGCGGTTGAACACCGGATGCGTGAGGAACGCGCTCTTCCTCGCGAGCGCCGCCGGAACCGCGTCGGCCACGCTGGAGTCGAGATCCGCCACCTTTACCGTGGCACCCGCGCCGAAGACGGCGAGGATGGCGTCCACGTCCTCGCGGGTCGTGGTCTCGTCGAGTGAGATTCCAAGGCGTCCGCTGCCCACGTCGCGGAAGTTCATCCGCGCCGCGCGCCCGCGCTCGACGATTCCGGCGAGCTTGCCCTGCGTGTCCACCGTGATCGTGTCGAAGAAATGGCGCTGCGACACCGTGAATCCATGCTTCTCGAGCCCCTGCTTCATCAGGACCGTGAGCCGGTGCACGCGGCGCGCGATACGCGCGAGCCCTTCGGGGCCGTGATACACCGCATACATCGAGGCCATGACCGCGAGCAGCACCTGCGCGGTGCAGATGTTCGAAGTGGCCTTCTCGCGCCGGATGTGCTGCTCGCGCGTTTGCAGCGCGAGGCGGTAGGCAGGCTCGCCCTGGGCGTCCACGGTCACGCCCACCAGTCGCCCGGGCATGCTGCGCTTCAACTCATCGCGCGTGGCCATGTAGCCGGCATGCGGCCCGCCGAAGCCCATCGGCACTCCGAAGCGCTGCGAATTGCCGACCGCGACGTCCGCGCCCCACTGGCCCGGCGCCTCGAGGAGCGTGAGCGCGAGCAGATCCGCGGCGACCACGAGATAGCCGCCTCGCGCGTGCAGCGCCTGGGCAACAGCCGCATGCTCGCGGATCTCGCCGTCCACGCCCGGGTACTGCACCAGCGCGCCGAAGGCGTCGAGCGGCGCGATCTCGTTGGCCGTCACGACGCGCACTTCGATGCCGAGCGGCTGGGCGCGCGTGCGCACGACGTCGATCGTCTGGGGGAGCACGTCGTCGGCGACCGCGAAAAGACGCGAAGCGCTCTTCGTCGCGCGCAGGCAGAGCGTCATCGCCTCGGCCGCCGCGGTCGCTTCGTCGAGCATCGAAGCATTGGCGATGGCCATGCCGGTGAGATCCGTCACCATCGTCTGGAAATTGATGAGCGCTTCCAGCCGACCTTGGGAGATTTCCGGCTGATAAGGCGTGTAGGCGGTGTACCAGGCGGGGTTCTGGAAGACGTTACGGAGGATCACGCCGGGCGTGTGGCTCTCGTAATAACCCTGGCCGATGTACGACTTGAACACGAGATTCTTCTCGGCGATGCGGCGAAGGCGTGCGAGCGCCTCGCCCTCGGTTCTCGGAGGGCCGATGTCCATGGCGCCGCCGCGGCGTATCGCCTGCGGCACGACCGAGTCGATGAGATCCGCGCGCGTGGCGAAGCCCAGCGCGGCGATCATCGCTGCCTGCTCGGCGGGATCGGGGCCGATGTGGCGACGCTCGAAGGCGCCATGGTCCTCGAGGGCCTCGAGGGGTGCGCGCGAGGCGCGGGAGACGGGCGTGTCGGGCATGGCGATTCCCCTAGGAAGCGGATTTCTCGTATGCGGCGGCGTCGAGGAGCTTGTCCACGTCCGCGGCATTGGATGGCTTGATGCGGTAGATCCAGGCGCCATAGGCGTCCTCGTTCACCTTCTGCGGCTCGCCCGACAGATCCGCGTTGGCCCCCACGATCTCGCCGGCAACAGGCGCGTAGATGTCGGACGCGGCCTTCACGGACTCGACGACGCCGACCGCCTCGCCGGCGTTCACCTTGCGCCCGGCCGCGGGCGCCTCGACGAATACGATGTCGCCGAGCTGTTCCTGGGCGTGGTCGGTGATGCCGACGGCGAGCGTGCCGTCGCCTTCGCGGCGAACCCACTCGTGCGATGGGGTGTAGCGCAGCTCCTTCGGGGTCTTCATGCGGTCTCCTTGGTTTCGACGAGGATCTTTCCCTTGCGGACGAACGGAAGCTTCACCACGCGCGCGGCGAGCTGCTTGTCGCGCACCTGGACATGAACGATGTCTCCGGGAGCCGTGCCGCGCGGCAGGCGAGCCAGCGCGATGGAACGAGAAAGCGTGGGCGAGAACGTGCCGCTCGTGATCTCCCCATCTCCGGCCGGTGTCGAGACTTTCTGGTGCGCGCGAAGCACGCCGCCGGCACCCAGGAGCAGGAGTCCCAGGAAATCCGATCGCTGCCCGCGCGACTCGAGCGCGGCGCGGCCCACGAAGTCGCGCCCCGGTGCGAGATCCACGGTCCACGCCAGGCCCGCATCGAGGGGCGAGACCTCCTCGTCCATGTCCTGCCCGTAGAGATTCATCCCCGCTTCCAGGCGCAGGGTGTCGCGAGCGCCGAGGCCGCATGGCCGCGCTCCCGCTTCGACGAGCGCTTTCCACGCGCCCGCCACACTCGTCGCGGGCAGCACGATCTCGAAGCCGTCCTCGCCCGTGTACCCGGTGCGACCTGACATGATGTCGCCGACGATCGCCGCGTTGAACGGCGCCAGGAGTTCGGTCGCGGCCTTCACCTGCGGAAACACCGTCCACACGATCTGCCGCGCGCGCGGACCCTGCACCGCGATGATCGCGAGATCCGTGCGCGGCGTGATCCTGACCTGGGATCGCCACTCGACGCGCAGGCGCTCCAGCCACGCGATGTCCTTTGCGGCCGTGCCGGCGTTCACGACGATGCGCAGCCAGTCGTCGCGGAAGAAGTACACGATGAGGTCGTCCACGACGCCGCCTCGCTCGTTCAACATGCAGGTGTAGAGGGCGCGTCCCGCCGTGGCGAGCTTGTCCACGTTGTTGGCGACCGCGCGGCGCAGGAACGCGCGCGCGTCGTGCCCCTCGATGTCCACCGCCTGCATGTGCGAGACGTCGAACATGCCGACTTCGCGGCGCACCGCGTGGTGCTCCTCGATCTGGGAGCCGTAGTTGACCGGCATGTCCCATCCGCCGAAATCCACCATGCGCGCGCCGGCGGCGCGGTGCAGCTCGTTGAGGGGCGTCTTTCGGGACATCGTCTCGGGGGCTCCATGAAAAAAGGGCCGGCAGGCGACATCGCCTGCACGACCCCTCTGTCCGGGTACCTGAGAGATTGATCCCCTTCGGTGGACGGCCTCTGCCGTCGCTCTCCAGAGTCCGGAAATATTTCCGGTTCCGAACGGTCCTTTTGCCTGAGAGTTTGCGGGCGCTACCCCTTCGGCGCCGCGGCACAGCCGCGGTCTCTCCCGATCGGATTCCGAATTCTAATGCGCCCGGGGCGCGGCGTCGACCAGCGCGAAAAGGTCCGAGGGGACAACGGGCTTCACGAGGTGCCCGTCGAACCCGGCCGCGAGCGAACGGCGCCGGTCCTCGTCCTGGCCGTATCCCGTCAACGCGTAGATGCGCACCCCCTCGCCGCCCGGATGGGCGCGCAGCCTGCGCGCGACCTCGTAGCCGTCGAGGCCGGGCAGGCCGATGTCGAGGAGAACGACATCCGGAAGCTCCGCGATAAGTCGCCGCAGCGCAGCCGTGCCGTCGTTCTCTATGTGCACGTCGTGCCCCACCGTGCGCAGCAACACCGCCATGCTTTCGGCCGCGTCCTTGTTGTCGTCGACGACCACGACCGATCGCCGCTGAGAGGGAACGTAGTCCTCCATCGGGCGCACAGCCGGCGGGCCCGCCGCGTAGCGCGGCAGGAGCGGCAGGCGCACGCTGAACTCCGTGCCTTGGCCAATGCCCGCGCTCGTGGCGTGGATGGAGCCCCCATGAAGCGTGACGATCCGGCGCGCGAGCGTAAGGCCGATGCCAAGGCCCCCCTCGGTGCGTGCGAGCGTGCGTTCTCCCTGCGCGAAGAGGTCGAATACCTCCTCGAGCATGTCCGCCGGAATTCCGATTCCGTTGTCCTTCACGCGGATCACCGCGTTCGCACCTTCGATGGAGAGGGCCAGCGAGATCGCGCCGCCGTCGGGAGTGTATTTGGCCGCGTTGTTGAGCAGGTTCACGACGACCTGCACGACGCGCGTCATGTCGCCGTTGATCGCGAGGGCGCCTGGCGGCATCGTTACGTCGAGGCGATGCCTGCGCGCCTCCATGAGCGGTTGTGCCGCCTCGACCGCGCGGTCCACGGCCGCGCCCAGGTCCATGGTGGCCGTCTGCATGGGAAGCTTGCCGCGCGTGATGCGGCTCACGTCCAGCAGGTCGTCCACCAGGCGCGTGAGATGCGTGGTCTGGCGCTCGATCACGTCACGGCACCATGCGGTCTGGGGCGTCGCCTCGCGATTGATCGCCATGATCCCGAGCGCGCTTCGGATCGGCGCAAGCGGGTTGCGAAGCTCGTGGGCGAGCATGGCGAGGAATTCGGTGAGGTGGCGCCCCTGCTCCTCGAGGTTCTCGATGCGCTTCCTTTCCGAGAGGTCGCGCGTCACCTTGGCGAAGCCGCGCAGGTGCCCCCGCTCGTCGTGCAGCGCCGTCACCACCACGTCCGCCCAGAAGCGCGAGCCATCCTTGCGCACGCGCCAGCCGCGGTCCTCGGCGCGGCGGTTGAGGGACGCGGCGCGCAGTTCCGCCGCGGGACGGCCCGCGGCCACATCCTGCGGCAGGTAGAACCGCTCGAACGACTGGCCGAGGATCTCGTCGGCTGAGTAGCCGGTGATGCGCTGCGCACCGTAGTTCCAGCTCGTCACGCGTCCTTCGGCATCCAACATGTAGATCGCATAGTCCTCGATGCCCTCGAGCATGAGCCGGAAGCGCTCCTCGCTGCGGCGCAGGCGCTCCTCCTGCTCGCGCTTCTCCGTGAGATCGCGCGTGATCTTGGAAAACCCGCGGTGCACGCCGTCGCGGCCGTACAGGGGCGTGAGCACTACATTGGCCCAGAAGCGGGTGCCGTCCTTGCGCAGGCGCCAGCCCTCGTCCTCGAAGCGTCCGAGTCGCAGCGCCTCCTCGAGCTCGCGCTGCGGCCAGTTGCGGTCCCTCGCCTCGGACGGATAGAACTCCGAGAAATGGTGGCCGATGATCTCGTCGGCGGCGTAGCCCTTGATGCGCTGCGCCCCCGCGTTCCATGTCGCGACGCGCCCCGACGGATCGAGCAGGAAGATGGCGTATTCCCGCACGCCCTCCACGAGCATGCGGAAGCGCTCCTCGCTCACGCGCAACCTCTCCTCGTTCGCGCGCCGCTCGGTGAGGTCGCGGGTGATCTTGGAGAAACCGAGGAGCTGCCCGTCCGGATTGCGGATCGCGGTGATCACGACGTTGGCCCAGAAGAGCCCGCCGTCCTTGCGCACACGCCAGCCCTCGTCCTCGAAGTGGCCCAGGCGCGCGGCGGTCTCCAGCTCGTGCTGCGGCCAACGCTTGTCGATCGCGGACTGCGGATAGAACGTGGAGAAGTGCCTCCCGATGATTTCCTCGGGCTTGTACCCCTTTATGCGCTCGGCTCCCAGGTTCCAGCTGGCCACGTGTCCTTCCGTGTCGAGCAGGAACACCGCGTAGTCGCGGATTTCCTCGACCATGCGACGGTAGGGCTCGTCGCGCCAGGATCCGGTCGGTTGTGAAGCGGGGATTTCGGTCTTATCGGGCTTCGATGCCATCAGCGCTCGGCAGGTCTAAGTGAGCGTTTGAGGTGGTCCGCGCAAGAAGATTCGCCGGCCAGCGGGTAGCTTACTATAGGTCCTTGACTTGAAACCGCTTCCTCTCACCTTGCAGGCACAGCTCGACCCCCTCGTCGGCGAGGCGAACCAGGCGATGCAGGCCGGCCAGTGGGCCAGGGCCGAGGAGCTCGCCTCCCGGGCCCTCGCGATCGCTCCGCACAGCTACGAGGCACGCCAGATTCGCGCGCTCGCGCCGCTTCACGCCGGGCGCGCCGCCGATGCGCTTCCCCACGCGGAGCTGTTGGTGGAGCGTTTTCCCGCCGATCCGTTCGCGCACAACACGTATGGCGCTGTGTTGCAGGTCCTGGGGCGAACGGAGAAAGCCATCAAGGCCTTTCGCAAATCCGTCTCGCTCGCACCCCAGCATCCCGTCTCGTGGCTCAACCTCGCCCTGCTCCACGCGGGTCATGGACAGGTGGAAGAAGCGTTGGAGCCGGCTCGCGAAGCGGCGCGCAGGGCGCCTGGCTCCGCGGACGCAGCGAGGGTCGCGGCGCAATGCGAGCTGGAAGTCGGTGATCTCGGCGCCTCGATCGATGCATTCGCCCGTCTCGAATCGATCGCCTCGCCGCCCGATCGCTGGCGCTTCGTGCGTTCCATCGCGTGGCCGCCCGTGGTCGATTCGCGCGAGCAGATCGCGATGCGGCTCAACCAGGTGAACCGGGCGCTCGACGACCTCATCGCGCGGCCGGTCTCGATCGCCGATCCCCTGCACGAGATCGGCATGACGGGTTTCTACATGGCCTACCAGGGATTCGACGACACTCAAACGCAGAAGAAGATCGCGCACGCCTGCCGGCTCGCGTCGCCGGGGCTCGAATGGCGCGCACCGCACGTGACGCGCAAGCGCCCCGCGGCAGGAAAGATCCGAGTCGGAATCGTGAGCCGCCACATGAACAACCACACGATCGGCAAGCTGAACATCGGTATCGCGCAGAAGCTCGACCGCCGTCGATTCGAGGTGATCGTCGTGCGCCCGCCGTGCGCGCCGGATTTTCTCGCGAGCGCCTTCGACGAGTGCGCCGACGCGGTGGTGACGCTTCCCTTCGACCTGCCGGCCGCGAGGCAGGCGCTCGCGCAGGCCGAGCTCGACGCGATCTTCTATCCCGACATCGGGATGGACATATTCACGTACTACCTTGCGTTCGCGCGGCTCGCGCGCGTGCAATTCACGACGTGGGGCCATCCCGTGACGACCGGCATCCCCAACATCGACTACTACCTCTCGACGCGCCATGCGGAGCCGCCGGATGCGCAACGCTTCTACAGCGAGCGCCTGGTTGAGATGGAAAGCCCGCCGTCGTTCTACTATCGGCCACGCCCACCCTCCTCGTTCGACATCCGCGCGCACCTCGGCGTGGGCTCCGATGAGCGCGTCTACGCGAGCACCCAGACGCTCTACAAGATACATCCCGATTTCGACGACGCGCTGGTCGAGATCCTGCGCCGCGATCGCCGCGGGCGCGTGGTGCTCATCGCTTCCCCACGCACCGGATGGAACGAGAAGCTTCGCCGGCGCCTCGAGCGCGCCGGCCCGGATGTCGCGAGCCGCATCCACCTGATGCCCGCCGTGTCGCTACCGGACTACCTCGCAGCGTTGGGAACTGCCGACGCCCTGCTGGACACCTTCCACTTCGGCGGCGGCTGCAGCTCGTACGAATCGTTCGGGATGTCTGCGCCCGTGGTGACGTTGCCGGGCGAGCGCATGCGCGCGCGTATCACCGCGGCGCTTTACGCGCGCATGGGCCAGTCGCGATGGGTGGCTTCATCGGTCGATGAATTCGTGAAGCTCGCGCTCGAGCTCGCCAACGCAAGCGACATGCAAAGGCACGCGTGGCGGCGCGAGATCGCCGAGGGCTCCGGCGCGTTCCTCGAGAACGACGCCGTGATCGGCGAATACGAGGAGTTCATCGCGGCAGCAGCGGCTGCGGGCGCTTCTTCGTGAGGAGGGAATGGTCGGGGCAAGAAGACTCGAACTTCCGCAGTCACCGAGATCCAGTTGGCGATCCAGAGCCGTTATTGGCTCTGCTCACCGGGCATCACGATGATCGCCGCGCGACCATCCGTCCAGAACGGGTCTCCGGCCGCGTTCGACCCACGCATCGCGGGCGTCACCGTCAAGGCGCCAACGTGCCTTGCACCAGCCGTAGCGAGTTCATTCGCGATGAGCTCGCGTTCGCGATCGATAGCCGGATCGATGCGGTGCGTCGGCAAGTGGACCCGGGGCGATATCTCGATCCCCACGTCGAAGCTCGCGGTGGCGACCCACACGGGCCGGCAGTCGGGCCGCAGGCAATAGGGCGTCTGCCATACGCGGGTGTGATGTCGGTGGCTGATGTCGGGATGACTCGCATCGGAGCGTTCAAACGTGATCGTTTGCGGCCAGTCCGCGAAGAAGGCGGGCGTCGCGGGCGCGCTCGGATCGGGACGATCGCCGACGACCGCGAGTATTTCCTCGAACACGCGCAGCGGCGTTGGAGCATCCGCACGTGTCCATCCCGCCTCTGCGAGTGTGCGCAGCAGGTCGCGTTCCGTGCCGATCAAGACAAGGGATATCGGCTCCATTTTTCCGCCGACGAGGTTCTCGGAGAATCGTCCCAAGCCCGAAAACACTTCCTCGATTCCCGCGAGATCGATCGGCCGCTCGGGGGGCGGCGGGTCGATCGATAACTGTTCCGTTCGCGGGGCGAGAATGGCTACGAGGCCCAATGCGATGAGGATGACTGCGATGCCCGCGCCACGACCTGTGCCAGCGGCGACTGGCAATCGAAAGTTGTCGAGTTTTCGCAGAGGCAAATCGAACCTGAGAAGGAAAAGAATCGCGGGAAGGAGCACGAGCGCTATCGCGAGGCTGCCAAGCAGGTCCGACGGCCAATGCACTCCGAGATACAAGCGTGAGATGCCAACCCCAACGATGAGAAGAAGCAAGCACGTCGTACCGGCGACTTTGAGTGCCCTGCGCGCTCGACTTTGCAGCACGATCGAGGCCAGCAACCCATAGATGACCGTGGCGCCGAGCAGGTGGCCCGAGGGAAAACTCGTCGTATCCGCATGGATCAGGGCATCGATCGGACGGGCATGGCCGATCAGCCATTTCAGGAGAAGCGACGAGAGTCCGGAAGCGACCGCCGCGAGCAGAAAGGTTGCCGCGAGCCGGGACCGATTCGAGCTTAAAGCGAGAAGCGCAATGCCGAAGCAAAGGGTTCCAAGGACCGCGGCGCTTCCCAGCTGCGTAAGCGCCATCATGAGCCACGTCATTTCCGGCGTGCGGAACAGCGCAACGATGTTGTGAAGCCGGATGTCGAGAATGACAATGGGATCTCTCATCGCGATGTCGAGCAACAAGCCGAGAAGGAGCCACCCTCCCAACAGCACGCCAATCCCCGCGACTGTGGCCGGCAGTCCCCAGACATGCCGCGAATCGAAACGGCGGCTCAGAAACGTCGCCATGCGCGGAAACCTGGAGCGAACCCGCTCGAAGATCGGCACACCGATCAACACCGAGCCAATCGCGCCGAACACTCGAGTCAGAAAGCGCCAAACCTGGTGCCTGTGATCCACCAACAACAGGGCTACAAGAATCAAGCCCGCCGGGGCCACGACAATCGCCAGAAAGAGGATCGAATAGAAGACAACCGCAGCGAGCACGATTCAACCCCGCTTGCGAACCTGGTACTCGTCCCAAATCAGGTATGCAACGCCCAGGTCCACGATCGTGAGGAACACCAACCAGAGCGAGTGGGTGTGCATGAACCGATAGCTCTGATAGACGATGAAGAGCCCAAGCGCCGCGAGCGACACGGGATAGGCCCAGAGCCTTCTTCGGAGCAATCCAGCGACCAGAAAAACGCGGATCAAGCCGTGGCTGATCAGATACGTGCTGAGGAAAGTCTGCGAGTCCGCAGAGTATTGGCGGACGGCGCCGCCCAGAAAGTTCGCGAACCAGTCGTCGGGATCCTCCGAAAGCTCGGGCGCAGCAAGGAAGAGAACGATGGCCTCGAGAGCTCGCGGCTCGACAAAGACAGCGACGATGCCGGCGATCGCCTCGAGGATCCCGGATACTCCCTTGATCCAGACGCTGATCAGGAAGAGTCGATGAAACTCCTTCTGATGTCGGGAAGCGAAATTCACTCTCGGAGTCGTCCGAAATTCAGAGAAATGCCGACGTCAGTCTTTTGCGCTAGGGGTAGCGCACCTAATAGCGCGAATTCACGAAAGTCCCGGGTCCGCTCCGTCAAGATTCAAGCCTCCTGTATTGCCTCCTCGAAATAGAAGCACTCAGGAAGAAATGCCGGCGCGATGTACTCGATGTCTTTGGCCGATACGCCCATCTCGTCGAAGACATCTCTCCACTTACTCACAACGGCAACGATGGAATCGATCACAGCGCGAGCTTCATCCACGCTCAATCCGAATCGCGAGCTCTGCGAAAGCAGGTTGTACATACTCGCAGTCCGGCCGAATTCGCCAACAGTCATAGCCAAGTCGCGTCTCTCTAGGCTGACCACGGGGGTAGGCACAAGATCGTAGGCCGGCGTTAGCTCCCACCCCTTCACCTTGCGCAGCATCGCGTGATTTCGGGGATGGTCGTCGTTATTTGTCACGGCGGCATTGAATACCATGCGGCGGAAAAGCTCCTTCCGGTCCTCGTCGGGCCGGACTGACCAGCGGCGTATCTGATCGGCCAATAATGGATAGGACCACCGCTCTCGGTTTAGGTAGTTCTCGTCACCATCAAGAAGAGTTAAGCCACTGACCAAGCCAAAGCGCAAGTACCCGTGATTTGAATGCTCGCGGTCGAATCGCTCGACCATCAGGACATCAAAACCACCAATGGACTCAACTCTGGAGCGGCTCACGTTGATTCCACAGCTGCGTGCGAGCTCGAGCGTGGCGTATTCGACGCGCTGCAGGTTGAAGCGGTCGTTCGTCTCAGGAAACTTGCCGATCCACAAGCGATCCCCATCCTCAATCGTGGCTTTGGGACGCGCGCCGCCCATTGAGGTGCCAGGTTCGAGCTGCTCGAGAATGTGCACCGGCACGCGCTTGCCTTCCTCAATGTCATGCGCGGTCTGGATAAGACGGGGCAACTGGTGCGTACGATTCAATATGCGATTGCTCGGCTTCAGCGTGCGATCCGAGTTGAAACTCAAGTATCCAGCACCGTCCTGGGGTCCATTCAGCAGATAGTCAATCTCTTCGAGGTCAGCAGAGCTTCGCTGTAGCTTGTGTTCGATGACGCGCCTTCCCCATGCATCGGGACCAGCGTCACGCACGGCTCCGGGAATTCCCTTTAGCTTGGTGAATTCCTGAACAGTCGTTCCCAGCGGCAACTTGAATGGATCGAGCGCCACAGCGTTCGCTCGCTCCAGATACCGGTCGCCGTAGCGAAACCGGCCGATGTAGGTCCCGTCGTCGAGCTTTTCGATCTTGAGAAGGGCCGCGGGAACTATTTCGAATGTGCCTGGAAGCTGAATGTGAATAAAAGCTTCGCGCTCAGAAGTCATATTCATTCTTCGTGATGGCTTTGCGCGTGCGTTTGGGGCGCCGCGCAGCTTCCAGGGTCTTCCCGTGAGTGTCCGAATCGGGATGTGCCACGGCATCAAGGGTGTGCTCAAGGCCCAATGCCCACAGGACGGTTATGAACGCACCCAGTCCTACGCCAGGCTTACCCTGCTCAAGCGCAGTGAGGGTATTTCGATTAATGCCAGCCTTGGCGGACAGGTCCGCCACAGACAGACCGCGTCGCACCCGGGCGAGCCGAATTCGCCGCCCAAGTTCGAGAACATGAGCCGCAGATTCGAGCGGAAGGGTATTAGAGTTGCCCATTATTTTAGGCATTAGTTGCCTTAACGCCTGTTATTTTAGGCAAACCTTCTAACAGAGTCAACTCGACCTCGGATTGTCTGCCTAATATCTTAGGCAATATCGGCACTAACGCCTAAAGTATTAGGCACTCCGCAGATGAGTTGTATATACAACTTTTCTATCTTACCAAGGCACTAGACGAAAAGGAACCCGCGTTGGAGTCGTTTGAGCTTGCTGTAAGTCATGCCTATTGACATTTTGCCGAGCAAAGGCGATAGTGCGCATGGGCGTCGGTTATCCGGCGTACTCCGCTCTTTAGAAAAGTCGAGATCGCAAAAGCAACCCTAAGCGGCGCGCGCTCGTGCGCGTGCTGGAGCGGGGAAGGTGTTCAACCCCCCCTCAATGGCCTGCGAGCTGTAGTCGTAGGCCGCGTGCGTCAAGCACGCTATTTCTCGCAATCCACTGCGGGGCCCGCGAGGCGAAGAGCATTGATCGCCGAACCGGACTCATGTCGGCAGATGCGCGAGAAAAGGGCGCGAGTACAACGCGCTCTGGAGCTGTTTCACTCGGTCCATCTCGAGCCTCTCTCGGGGTTGTGCTTTCGCGCGAGGAGCATTTGCTCCGACACGAGAGGATCTCGGCATGAAGAAATCTAAAGAGCTGAAAGATGCACTGCGTCTTGTCACCAAAGTGCAAGTTGACTCGAGACTAGGACCTGGCCAAGGAGACATGTTGCGGAAGGCCAAGCGGGAACTTGAAGCGGTAGCGAGGTCTGGAAAGTTTGATGAGGTCCGGACCTTTCGAGCGATCCAGATGATCGCTACTGTGCTGACGGAACTACTTGCGAACGATGCAGCCCCATAGGTCAGAGTGATTCAGATCCATGCAATACGACTACGCAAAGGCTTTTCGGATCATCCGCGCGGCGTTCGGGCTTCGACAGTCTGAACTAGCCGAGCGGATGCCGATAAGCGCAAGCCAACTTTCTCTAATTGAGGCAGGTAAGCGACAGCCGAGCCTCAAGGTTGTAAGCGCGCTCGCGCGCGCGGTCGGGGTACCGACCGCACTGATTTCGCTCTTGGCAACAGGCGAAACAGACTTTGAGTCTCACGCAAATGAAGATATCGCGGAGCTCGCGCGCGCACTGTTACGCGTATTGGTCGCGGCGAAGCCAACCCCGCAAGGATCTTTGAAGTTCAGCGAGTAAGCTGATGAAGCCAATCTTGTCCGTTCGCGATCTCGCTTCCCGGCTGGGCACGACTCCGTCGCGATTGAACGAGGTCGCGAGCAGCATCGAATCGCACTATGTAGTAGTCCCGCTAGAAGCTAACGGCAAGATCCGAATCTTGCATGTACCGCGTGACGAACTGATGCAAATTCAACGCGGCATTAAGACCAGTGTTCTCGACAAGATTGGTTTCGCCGAGGTTGCGCACGGCGGTGTACGTGGACGCTCTCCGCGAACCAATGCGGTCCAACATCTTGCACAGCGATGCGTCGTGACCGTGGATGTTCGCGGATTCTTCCCGAGCGTGAGGCACTACGTCGTGTACCGCATGTTCAGGCACGAACTGGGCTTTGGCCGCGACGTTGCTCGTCTGTTGACCAGGTTGACGACGCTCAAGAGCAGGCTTCCTCAAGGCACTCCGACCAGCACCGCGATCGCCAATCTACTGTTGGCCACGCCGGTTGACGCACCGCTGGTACGGCTGGCCCAGCAACAAGACGTTCGCTATACGCGTTTTGTCGATGACATCACGATGTCGGGCCCGAATCCGCGGCCGCTCATCAACGTCGTAGCCCGCATGTTGTCACGCCGGCGGCTGCAGATGCACCGCAAGAAAGCGCGCTGGACGACGAAGGCTAAGCTGAAGATCCGCTCGCGCGGCGCCCCACAGGAAGTCACGGGCCTGGTCGTGAATTCAGCACGGGGACCGACCATTTCACGGACGCGCCGGGATGCAGTCCGCGCAGCGATATACGAGTTGAAGCGCCTCCCTGAGCGTGAACTCGCCCATGCGGTTCAGTCAGTTCGAGGTCGGATTAGCCATGTGCGGCAGTTCAACAACGAGGCCGCCACTCGCCTCCAGAAGTACCTGGATGAGACTCTAGCGATCGTCTGATTGTCCCGAGTCTGGATTATTCAGTCGCTCTGATTTCATCGAATCTCCCAGTTGGTCACCTGCATCGTTTGCACGTGGCCTAGGCTCGAGCCTAGTGATTCCAAAAGATAAAGGGCCGCGGTCGCGGCCCTTTTTGATTCCCATCGCGCGATTCATTTCCCAACGTCGCGCGCGATCGCTTCCAACAGAATGACTTTGGTCGGGGCGAAAGGATTCGAACCTTCGACCCCCTGCACCCCATGCAGGTGCGCTACCAGGCTGCGCTACGCCCCGACCGAACTTCGAATTATACCGC
>WNFL01329984.1_pt1 | contig 23666 bp, 26 predicted proteins | sample 5400361 | NCBI WGS metagenome assembly WNFL01 (sample SAMN13153351, study PRJNA577476) | soil metagenome | isolation source: 40 cm soil on Douglas fir-dominated hillslope | place: USA:California | collected 2013-09-17
AGGCCAGGTTGCAGGCCCTTCACATTGTGAGGATGGTCAGGCTCTTGGACATGCGTCGGCCGCGTGTTGGGAACAAAGTGATTACTTATTAGATACTTGACCGGTGCATAATACCTCATGGATCCATGGAGAGTATTAAGTATGGCTACAACGACAAGCCGCCTCCTCAGCTCCCATCGAGTCACAATTCTGATGTCACTTTATTACCGGCCAAAGTCGGCTCCTCCCGCTGCCAATACGATCGTAAAACTATGGCGCCTATGCATGATTGCATTAAAAAAGCCTGTATCCTTTTCTTTGATTAACCGTCTCCAGCTTTAACATCCCCAAAAATGGAGAAGAAATACCCAAAACGGTGAGCAGCATATACAAAAGGGAAAAAGCGGGAATTCAACGACTCCATGTGACAAAGAACATCTAGAACATCAACATTCGGAGCGACGACACCCAACACAGAACTCACATCAAAGACAAACGACGACGGCGGCAGCTTTGGCGGCTAAGGCTGAGAGAGAGCCAACCACCGTCGACGCCGCGGCGGCACCATATCCAGCAGCTACACCACTCGCCCCAACAGCAGCACCAACCCCGGCCGTCGTGAGAGGGACAGTACCAAGAGACTGGAATACTGCGAATACACTGCCTGCTGCCACGTTTCCTATGGCGGCCTGAATGCCTGCTGCAGCGCTGCCTGCTGCCACACCACCAGTCGTGAAGCCAACCCCAGCGATAATAGCGGGAGGGGCGACAGTGCAAACGAGCACGACCGCCGCTGGTATGAGTAGTAATTCTTTGAGGGGAGTCAGAGAGTTCTCAGTGATGAAGTGGACGGCCTCACCGATCATGGCTTTGATTTGATTCAGGTTGTAACCTATCGGGGAGGTGGGGGTTCAAAGTTCGGGAAAGAGGGTTCGAGGCTTATATAGGCGCCTGTACAGTCCGGTGATTCGACCATTTGATAGGCAAGGCGCATTTGTCAGAAACCAGTCAGGCTCCTGACACTGGCTCCTGACACGCAGGCTGAGTAAAGAGGTCCTCTTCCTGATGTAATACAGAAAACCAGAGTTACCGGGCAGTGGTTAGAGAGCCTTCTGAGTAATAGGTTACCCACGAAACGCCTCATCAGTCGTTCGACCTTCGAAAATCTCCGATAGCAATCCTGCCTCCACTGCTTCCCGATCTACAGACCCACTGCCATAGAAACTTTTATATATGAGGTGATGCTCACGGTGGAAGAGAACTGGAAACAAAGAGCCTCATATACCCCGCAGACCCTCCGGCTAAGTGAACTACCGAGAACTGCGGCTCGTACCCGTGAAGCCCCAAAGGAGGGATGTTCCGTGCTTCTCAGGTCATGCCGCGCGGAGACGTGGGTCATCATAAGAATCGATTTTGGATCGACCCAGCCATGAGCCATGGCAACCCCACTCCCTTCGAACCCCTTTTCCGGCCAACCTTCTCAAGCATATCACAAATGTATTGATTTTGAGTCAAGATACGGTTCCTCAGCCGAACTCCTTTCCTTTGCAGTATCAAGTGTCACTGTGTATCGACTTGGACATTTTTTCGGCTCTATAGACGGTATTCCGTGCGACATTTGGAATACCGAGATCTTGAGGGTCGGCGAAAACGAGAGAGCGCAATGATAGGAGTAAATCCAACCAAGTAGAAAATTAGCGGTACCAGGGCTGCACAGACCATGATGACCACGATGTATATCTTCACCCCTACGGGCAACCATCAGTAATTCGATCTCCAATGCTGGACAGACGCCTTGGTATCCTCTCTATGATAGCTGTGGTCTTATGGAAAAGTCTTTTAATTTTGCTAGGTGGCCCACCCATATTGTTTCTTCGAATGGGGGAGAAGTGGTAGTCGGGACCTCGAATGGGACCATCAGGCGCCTGTTAGGTACTGTGGGGGCGTGGCGTGCTGCTCATCTCAACGAGTTTGATCAGGCTCCGGTGGTAATCTCTCCAGTCGAACCACATTAGCAGACCGTGACAAGAAAGCAAAATGTCGTGTATCGATTGATAATGGCGCGCGTTACAAAAGCCAAACGAGGGTCGGACGCGATGCCAAGGGTCCTGCCATCATCTGGATCCATTGGTGGATGTGTCGTTCATATACTTACTCATGACCGGATCCTCATCCGGCGTGTAATGTTGGAACTCGCCTATGGCATGGATACTCATAGAATGCATGTATGAAATTTCAGGTTTGGTGGTTTAGAAGCCGCGCGATATGATGTCCTGTTCCTTGAACCGGACGCTACATTCAAGGATGAATCGACTTGAGAATTCAAACTGATAAAGAGTCTCAGGGCCGACGGAAGTATCTGGCTGCGTACGTGACGGCAAGTCCCCCGGCAGCACTAGCACCACACACCAAACCAGTAACCAGTAGCGCAGTTCCAGCAGACTGCAGACCCGCGAAGAGAGTCCCAGCCGCAACGTTTCCTGTCAAACTCCTCAGTCAGCTCGTGCAGGGTAATCTGGCAGTCGAAGCACCTATTCCACTATGAATCCCTCATCTTTTCGTGAGTGAAGGTTAAAGAGAGGAACGTGCGAGGTGCTTGCCAGCAGCGATTCCCGCAGGAGCGAACCCAACTATGGCCAGGGTTGCGGGAACAGCGACAGCACCAGCGACCACGATTGCCGCTTTCTTGTAAAGGTCTAATAGCTAGTGTAAGATAGGCGTCAGTGATGGTAGATTCGATCTCTTACTCTGGGCCATGGTGATGGAGGGCGCCAGCAGCAGCAGTGGTAGAAGTCCAAGTTGCAGTCCAAGTTGCAGCCTGTGGTGAGGTTCTTAAACATGCGCCGGCCGCGTGTTAGGGACAAAGGGATTATTAGATACTCGACAATTAAGTGCTGAATACCTCATTGATCCATGGAGAGTACTAGGTATGGCTACAACGACAAGGCGCCTCCTCAGCTCCCATCGAGTCCACGATTCTGCGACCTCAAAACTATGGTACCTGTGATTGCATCAACCAAGCCTACATTCTTTTCTTCAATGAACTGTCCCAGCTTTAACTAGTGTTTACTACATCCCCAAAAACGGAGAAGAAATCCCCAAAACAGTGAGCCGCATGTGAAAAAAAAGGGAGAAAGGGGAAAATCAAATCACGACACTATGTGACGAAGAATATCAAGAACAAGGACGCCAACATTCGGAGCGACAAAATCAAAGACCAACGATGGCCGCGGCCGCGGCGACGGCCCCCCCAACAACAGCACCAACCCCGGCCGTCGTGAGCGGAACAGTACCAAGAGACTGGAATGCTGCAAATGCACTGCCTGCTGCCACGTTTCCTATGCCTGCCTGCACACCTGCTGCAGCGCTGCCTGCTGCGACACCACCAGTCGTGAAGCCGACCCCAGCGATGATAGCCGGAGGAGCGACAGTGCAAACGAGCAGGACCGCTGCTGGTATGAGTAATTCTTTAAGGAGAGTTAGAGAATTCTCAGTGATGAAGTGGACTGCCTCACTGATCATGATTCAGATTTGATTCAGGTTGTAACCTATCGGAGAGGTGGGGATCAAGTTCGGGAAGGGATGTTCGAGGCTTATATAGGCGCCAGACCGGTGGTTCGGCCATTTGACAGGCAAGGCGCAATCGCCAGGAACTAGTCAGGCTCCTGCCACTGGCTCGTGACATGCAGGCCGAGCAAAGAGGTTCTCTTCATATTAATGCAATACAGGAAAAACAGGGTTACAGAACAGTGTTTAAAAAGCCTTCTGAGCAATAAGTTAGCCACAAAACACCTCATCAATCGTCCGACCTTCGAACGTAACATCTTCGATAGCAATCTCGCCTCCACCGCGCCGCTTCGGACATGCGCCGGCCGCATATTAGGAACAAAGTTATTATCAGACATTTGATCAGTGCTTAATACCTCATGTATTCATTAGGTATGGCTGCAACGACAAGGCGCCCCCTCAGCTGATCAGCTCCGATCGAGCTCACGATTCTACGACCTTAAAACCCTGGCGCTTATAATTGAACCAACCAAGCCTGTATCCTTTTCTCTGGTGAACCGTCACCAGCTTTAGGGACTATGGCCTAGTACATTAACGACTGTGAGAGAACCAATCCTCGGTAATATTCGAAGTATATTCATATCCACATTTTCTGCGAATGCGCCATAGCATTAGGTAGTCAGTCGCAACTGTTGACAATGACAACGGCTACGAATATGAGACTTCGGGGGCCGTTACAATATTTCTGGTTTGCAGAGTGCTTAGGTCGGCTGTGTAATGTAGCAAAAGGGCTGGACTGAACTTGATAGACTATTATTCCAAGCAATTAAACTAATTATGCCTTGACCTGTTCGTACTGAGATAGTTTACAAAACGAGCTTCAGAATTTTCTCTGTTCTGAGGCTGCTTTTGTGACACTATTCAAAATTAACAGCGGAAAATTATATACACGAGTCTAAGGACATAGGCGTGCTATGAGGCATACATTCAATACATTAATTCACTAGGGGCAGAGGCCATGTAATCGGCCCGGCGAACACAGAGTCCCTGAACCCCTAACTAGTGTTTACAACATCCCTAAAAACGGAGAAGAAATCCCCAAAACGGTGAGCTGCATGTGAAAAAGGGAGAAAGGCGAAATTAATGAGTCCATGTGACGAATGACATCAAGAACATCAAGATTAGGAGCGACAATACCAAAAATAAAAAAGACAAACGAGGGCTGCTGTCTTGGTTACGGCTGTGAGAGATCCATCCGCGGCAGCCTTGGCGGCTACGGCTAAGAGATATTCAATCACTCTCAACGCTATGGCAGCACAATACCTAACAGCTACACCAGCCGCCCCAACAGCAGCACCAAGCCCAGCCGTCGTGAGCGGGACAGTACCAAGAGACTGGAATACTGCAAATGCACTGATCATCGCTCAGATTGGATTCAGGTTGTAACCTATCGGAGAGGTGGGGTTCAAGTTCGAGATGGGATGCTCGAGGCTGATATAGGCGCCAGACAAGTGTTTCGGCCATTTGACACTCAAGGCACAATTGGCTGAAACTAATCAGGCTCCTGACACTGGCTCCTGACACGCAGGCCGAGCAAACTTCTTAATGCAATACAGAAAAACAGAGTTACCGAACAGTGGTTAGAGAGCCTTCTGAGCAATAAGTTAGCTACGAAACACATCAGTCGCTCGACCTTCGAACATCTCCGATAGCAACCCTGCCTCCACTGCTTCCCAATCTACAGACCCACTGCCATAGACACTTTCATATGAGGTGATGCTTACGGTGGAAAAGAACTGGAGGAGATCGCGAATGTGGTTGATCTTGTAGACAAATGCTAGCATGGGTCGACGCAAGTTCTGACTCGAAAGGCCAGCGGTCACAGGTGGTTCTAGGGTGCTCGATCGGGTATAGAGGGCTGCTGTCTGTCCTATTGCGACCTCCGTATTCTGGGTGAGAGATAAGATGAATCTGTCGGGGTTGAGTAATTGGACAAACCTTTGGTTCAGGCAAATCTCGCACGAGTTCCGCTAGTTGATCAAGAAGCGACTCAGGAGACCAGTCCTCTGGGCGATAGACCGCATCCACGGTGTCAGTTACAAACATCCACTGGTGGCTATCGAGGAAGGTAAGGAAGTCAAGTAGGTCACTGTGGAAGTAGAAACTCACATCTGGAACTCTTGAGTCTGAAGGACAAGAAGTAAGTCCAAGAACTTGCTCGCTGCAAGTACGATCTGGAGATCTTCGGATCCCTCTGCAGGTATTGAAATAATCAACTCCTCGAAAACACGGAACTATTCTAGTAGTTAGCATCACAAAAATATTCCAGAAGTATACATACAAGTTCGGTTAAAACGGTTGGCCAGAAGCTTGATAAATTGTGAGGTGACAGTCGACACATCAGTACGCGCATGCAAAGATAGACCTTGATAGCTGTTAGATTGCATTGACAATATGCAACCCTACGTAGTGCGCACCTCGCTCTGCACTACTGCTTCCGGCGGATTTTTGAGTATTTCCACAAGCTTTTCCTGAATACTCGGCAGTTGTGCTAAGAAATGATTGCGTTCTCCTATAAAGAGCACGAATGAAAGTCTTCGTAAATTGAGAGAGCGAATCATATTATCGTGCTCGCGATTGGTGAAGATATTCGCCGAAGGACCCGTGGTGATTTTGGCTGTCGAGGATAAGTCAAAGCGGCCCTTAATTCACATGAGAGGACCCACCCAAAAGGTCAGGGAAGACAGTCTTGTCCGTGTCCACCAGTGCGCGAACGAGCGGTCTCCACTTCTGTGCAGCCTCGGGGCTGCAATTGAAGAAACGTGCATCGTTGAAGACATCCACAACTGTAGGTCTCCATGCTCGAGCAGCGGCAGGGATTCTGGAGAGCTCCTTGATGATGTCCAAAGTTGTCTCGTCGAGGTCAATTGTTGGCCTGTAACATTTGGTAAGTCTGACATGAAGACAGAGGTAGATTGACAAACCCAGCTCGCCCCTTGGTCGCAGGATTAACCACGTAGTACGCCAAGTTGGAGCTCAGAGCAGCGATCTTATCGGAATCGGTGAGGAACCGTCGAAAATTCGGCAATGCCCTCTTGACCATAAATTCGTTGATCTGGGTACTTTCAGTAAAACAAATGGCACCAAAATGAACGCAATTACCTGGTCTATCAAGTCCGGGCCCCAGACTGGTTTAGTGCTTTCTTCAGCCAGCACGGGAGTTTGAAGATCCTTTTCCGCCGACGTCAGGTCAGATGTAACTACCATATGCGTCAGTGGGAGGTATACTCGAGCCTCTGGACAAACCTTTTGGGACAGGCGATGCGCGTCCGTTGAGGTCTTTGGCTCCTGAGCGACGAATCCAATTCCCCTGCTCAAAGGATCGACCTGCTATGAGGATACATGGATCCAATAGCTTGCTGAAGGTATCCTAGGCTCTGTTTATTAGATTCTAATCACAGCGTTATCACACTTGGACGTACTTGTGCCTCTCGCCTGGTCTTCCGATCATCGATGGCAGTTGTTTGGGAAACGATTTCAAAAAGGGTTGTAAGGCACCTGCAATGTCGTTGGCTTCCGGTGTATTGGTCGTTCGTGCGGCGCTGCTTACCGAAGGCAAGGGAAAATTTGCAGCTTGAATCCATAGACATTCCCGGCAATCTCTTTCGCAAGCGTAACAAACCTCCCCCAGACTTGCATTGCAATCGGACCCTCTAAACGGCCGAAATAGTCCTCCAAGAAAATGAAGAGCACATAGTCCGTTCTACAGGAAATTAGGAACAGTTTGAGGAGTATGAGAGGCACAAACATACAGGCTCGGATTCAGTGCCAACTTTCTGGTCTTATCCGTTACTGGGGTGATGCGGTATGAGATGCTTTCGCAAACCATATGAACAACTGTTTGCGCGCTCGAAGTTAGGATGTCAACGAGTTCGAATGTTGCATTTGATCGTTGAAATCTGGTCTACGGAGGGGTCAGTGTTAGGACTGGGAGTACGATTCAGTAGCTTACCGGGGCATCATCAAACCAACATTCGATTAAGGATTCCAGCACTTCCGCAGATTGTGCCCTGAAGAGACGCTCCATAACCTTGCGACACCGCAACCGAGCGCGACCTTGAATGAGAAGGATGGTCTCCACTTCTGGTCCGAGGTCGGAAGGAGTGGTAGTTCCGGTGGAGAGCCACACTGTGTATAGGGTGCGCACCGCGTCGTGTAAACATCGATAGCCAGGTGATCGAGCCTGAAGGCTTGGGTTAGTCACCGAGGGCAGTGTGATGCAAGGACATACCGAGAGACTACCATCGACATTCGGGGTTGAGCCGTCTGTTGCAAAGACGTTGGTAACGTAGCCAAGAAGACCCGTTCCCTCGGCCGCGCGATCCGATACCTTCTCTGATACTCCTGGAAGATCTTCCGGACCTTCTGGTGCAACTGCATCAGCCTTTGACAATCCTTGGAGCACTAGCCGCTCCAGAGCATGAAGAAACATAATGAATTCTGCATCTGTGATAGTAGACTCGGCGTTTCCTTTGCCTTCCCAATTGCGCAGTCGGATACGTTCCAGATCAGCCACAGCGGCGCGCAGTTGCTGGCATATGCATTCACATAGAGGAAACACCAGATGCTGAAGAGACTGTTGGAATTGGGGGATGGTCATTAAGATGAAGTCGATCCAATGCTGGAAGATCGGGCGGTTGGTGTGGACGGAGATTCCGTTGATGAGTGTTTGTGCTAATAGAGGGTTCAAGGTACCGCCCAATTTTCTTTGGCTCTCTGGGACATGCAAATTATCCGCGGAGACTGACATATGAGTTGACAACTCAGCGCTTCGCCGATGAGGATGCAGCCGAGAGCGACGAGACTGTTGGGGAATGTCTGTGGTGGTCGAAGCCGCCAGGATAACAGAGTGGAGGAGATGCAAGAGTTTGGCTTGAAGGTCGAGGCGACCGTTGTGAATGCATGAATAAAGTTTGGTGATAACTGTTGTTTCAATAGCGTCAAGACTCGTACTGTCGAGATCACCTCGTGCCACAATCGCTTGGATTAGAGCTATGCTCGATGTCTGAAGTTTCGAATTGAGTGGTCCGAGGGTTGGTTTGAGAGCGGCTTTCGGTTCTGATTGCAAGAACCTAATAACTATAAGCACTCTGCACTCGAAAGTCTCAGTAAGCGCACCGTAACAAGGTCTCGATTAACACGTCGCTATAGCTCTCGTCACCATCTGCGACTTTTACTACATAGGTTATCAGCGAGGATTCAACGAAGACAGGATATCCACCTACCTGCTCGTGCTCTCGAGACGAATTCGGGATGATGAGCCTTTTTGATTGGTGTCATACGGGCTACTCGTCCCAGTCCTTGGCCACCGAAATGAACCAACGCCAGCATTGTCTCGACAAGGTAGCTCATCCGATTGATATCGAAAGGGCGTTCATAAGAGAATATGCGTATGTCTCTTCCCTGGTAGGAGACCACCCCAGGGGAACGAATGATCGTGGGGTCAAGCAGGTCGAATAGCAGTGGATCAAGGACTCTAATATGGGGATATCAGCCAGCGCCTTCCTTGGAAAGGAAATCGGGGCACAACCTGATGTACGACCTGAGACTGGATCTCAACCAAGTCTCACCTGTGCGTTTAAGCTGAGGGTCGGGCGATTGGAGGGTATCAAGAACAGTGAACAGGGGGACCTTGAAGTGAAGACCAGGTAACAAGGTATCATCTATAAAGTGGTTGGGGTTAAGATCGATAAGGTAGCGAAATTGACGCACCGCTGAGCCTCCAGAGTACTCCGAATGCATCAAAATCATCGCAAGGAACTCTGCCATCCCGGGAAGACAAGCTTTGAGCGAGAATTGCCTCTACATTCCGATGTGTTGTGCATCCCTCTAAGTCCCAAACATGCTGAACCAACCGCACATGATAAGGAACGCAATGACCACGGAGGTATTCGAGAACCTAAACTGGTTTCAAAATTTCGACATAAATGAAGAAAAAGTCAAGTCACGCGCCTTGTTCACTATACGACCAATGACACTCCGTTGATCTATATCAAGCGTTGGTTCGAGTAAATTTGTCTTGTGGAGGGAAACAAGCAACGAGACGGCGCTGTCCACAACAACGAAGGACTTTGCCTAAAGGTGCAAAGAGAGGATTAGCAGAGACTAAGATTGATATCTTGGATACGTACCTCATCCAGGAAAGAGAGCACATCTTCCAACCATTTACGAATATCCCAATCAATCTTGAGCGGTGTTGTTTGCTTCTCCTGAGACTTCACAATAAGAGAACCCAACAACTTCGCTGCGATAGCAAAGGTATCGTCGTTACTGGACGCATATGGCTGTATCGTATTGGTTGAGAGCATATTGATTATTGTGAGAAGATCCTCGGCAGCTGTGGTGAGGGGTGCAAGAGAATCTCCACCCTGGCGGGTGGTGAAAGTCCCTTCTAAGCCATACGCAGCAGCGGCTCGTTCATGTGCGTTCATGTACACCTCAGGTGTGGTGCTAAACTGCGGCGAGGATATCAACGCAGAAGGCGGCATATAGGACAACATGTCTGAAAGTAGCACGAGCGTTCCTAGGGTGTTCCGCGAGCTGACCTTGTCATCCTCTAGCTTGACCTTAGACATTGAACCATATATCAGTGATAACCACGTTCGAGGGACGCACACTAACCTTTAGCAGCTCCAGAAATGCTGTAAAGCAAAGGGGTAAGTGGACCCTTTGTACCTCCTCGTCGTGAGCACGGAAGGTATGAAGGATAAATTGGATCAATTTTGTCCCCTCATGGGTTAGGGTGGTGCCTAAGATCTCATTTCTCACTACGCTAAAGAGTTGTCTCCAGACAGCATTTGGCTCTACGGCCTCATACAGGGCACTGGCTGCAATGAGGACCTGAACCGAATGATTAGATAGCAGAACCCCGTGCACAAATTGGTACTCACATCATCTGATCCCTCGTCTCTTTCCTTGAGAAGGTCCATTATCGCACGCAGAGTCTCTAGGATGAGAACCTCTGTCAATTGGGAACCGATCTCCCATTTGTCGAGAAGCGATAAGAAGATCTTGAGAGGGCGTGCATCTTGTGGTTGGGTAGTCGCGAACAGGTCAGCCTAGAAACAGGTGAGGTTCAGCATAAAGAGGTGGTGGTACTGTGGCTTACCCTCAGAGTACTGGTGAGGAGTTCCAGTGAATGAGCCTTGAGGTATGCAATTTGAACCTCGCTGGCTTCGTCTGGACCCAAAAGCCAGGTGTACAGTCGTCTATTGAGGGACGAGTCCCGCCGTAGAACCACACCAGCAGCAGCGCGCATAAGGAGGGAGCGATCCTCCAGTTGCGCTTTCTTGAGCGCAGGACTATCCAGGCGAAGGGATTGAAGAAGTAAATCGAGTATGGCTCGCCTCACGAGTAGATTATCATCCTCCAAGGCAGAGGCAAAGGCTCGAATCATAAGGCCCATATCACTCCCGACTATACTCGAAATATCTAGGGAGAGAAATGAGTCTCATACCTTAAATGAGACGTGGAATATCCACCTTTATCCTCACTGAGTTTGGGAAGTCTCCGGGAAAGATATTGCAGTGCAGGGGCTCGGGCCGACGGAGTGGTTAACATGCAGAGCCAGATGTTTTGAATGAAGAAAGCTGGCGAGACGGTCCCAGAAAGGCGATCTAAAAGGGTGAGAACCTATTGCGTTGTCAGCATCAGGACTTATCGCTGGAGCGCATCGGAAGACACGGGGGTTTGGAAAGTCACAGTTTACACACCTGGTCGAAGAATTCTCCCGTCTCCTCTTCCAGGCCCGGAAGTAATGCGAGGATGAACGCTTTCATAATAGGCCGCAAGGCTCCTTGTAGTGCGAGATAATACGTGTCATAGAGACCAAGTAATATGGGCTGTAACTTGCATTAGACACGTCTGCGTCCAGCCATGGTTTAGAGTCGTACTTTGACTGATATCGCTGCATATTCAAAGAAGGGGAACAGGCCAGACGACCAAAGATGTAGATCGCGTCTAAGGCCCTCGGTCTACATAGAGGCTCAGAGTTGTCACCGAGGGTAATTGGATAGTACCTTACCCCTAGCACCGCTAAGATATGAGAGTACACGTCCAATGCCCGCTGATGAACGCCTGTGGGGAGAGCAGGGTTCAGGCATTGCGATAACCGCTTAGAAACTATGAGTTTGCGTGGAATTTCTTTATACTGCATATAGCCTTGAAGGGTCTGCAGGGCGTGCGAACCACCACGTCAGTGTGGAAATACATCGAGACCGAGACGACCACAATTACCTTCAACAATTTGGTAAGAAACGCAATGAAATCCGCCCATTCGTGTACGCTATCAAACGTGGCGAGACACTTTTCGACTTGTTGTGTATATTTCTTGTATTTGGGATCCGACGCGAGGGCAGCACTCGGCCCTGGAACGACGCGCGTTAATGAGGTGAAGTTTGGAAAAATGGCAAGTACGAAAGCGCCTAACCCATTCTCGCGGTTATCCATGCTGGTCCACCGCCGAACACCTCGTTCGCAAGCGTGGCCATGTCCAAAGAGAGCTAATCCCAGCATCCCAGCCTCGAAAGACAAAGTTGGACCCCAAAATGTCCCAAAGCCTCTCAGATGACACACTACGGAAGGTCCACTAGGCTTATTATCTACCTTAATAACTCGGCCACTGACCCATCACGTCCACGTCCAGATTCTGCTTCAAATCCAGCAGAGCGCGGTCACCGCGAACCGCAACCTGAACACGACCAAAGCGCAGATCGCTGGCAAGGAACGAGAGAGGCGTATAGTACAACTTACGGTTAAGGAGATTTCCGACTTGGGGAGTGACGTGAACGCCTACAAAGGCGTCGGCAAGGCGTTTGGAACTCTCATTTGAGTTCACGCCCAAGCACTCACTCCCAAATTTAGATTCCTTCAGGTACCAAAGCCGATGATGGAAAAGGAGCTGAGAACCCAGGAGAAAGAACTAACAGACGACATTGAGAATTTGCACAAGAAGGTTCATTGAGCAAACCCGACACCCTATGTCGTACTAATCAAAGTGCAGGAAAAGTTCCTCCAAAAGCAATACGACGAAGCTCAGGGCCAACTGAAAGATATTGTGAGCCGCTCATGCTATACCCGAATGGGGGGCTGTACTCAGTCTGCTTTGCAGTTCCAAGGCTCGAAGAGAACTTGATTCTATTAGTGTGTACAAAACATCCCGTACGGAACGACAGCAATAACGATGATACAGGCACGTAGGGCGGCGCGAGATTGAATAAAGATTAACCAAAGATGCCAATACGGCCACAAGACTAGATCCTCCACACTATTGCGAACAATGACATCGCGAACTACGGGAATTAGCAATCGGAGTTGGTTGCTTAAGGAGCCTCACTCACGGATTTCCATAATACTTCGCATGAAGTGGGGGTTAGGGACAGAGGCAACATGTGAATAGAATATGCGCTCTGCTTCGATGGGCGTGACTTCTTTGTGGATGGCAGCAAAAAATTGACGGAAATCTGAGAGACCAAACCAGTTGGAACGGGTGGCTGAAACGAGGGAGGAATATGTGATGGAGGACCAAAAAGCCTTATACTCGTCTTGAAGAGCGAATGGTCTCCTATTACATAGTTCGAGAATAATCCGGACCGGGCGAGCGAGGTTGAGAAGAACGACAAAGTGCCAGGCTTGCGTTCAGCACTGAAAGCTGTGAGGCACCATCAGCAGGATGTTAAGAAGTAAGTTGGACAAACCATGGAGGGGAATGAAAGAGCTGGAAATCTATTTTCCGCGACCAGGGTTAGTCACGGGATTGAGCAAGGAATATAGAGTGACTCTTTGGAGTGTTCGATTTGCCACTCTCACTTTGGCCTGTCAAGAGCAGCCTGAATAGGGGGAAGAGGCCTGCAGAAGTATATAGTAAGATGCGGATCGTGTCCTTGTTGTTGGTGAGCGTGTCCGGTCCCTATAAAGCTGCCTATCTATCTCTGCACTGAGTGCCTTTGCCTGCGTCTCACTGGTCTCGCGCGCAGAGCGTTGCTGAGCAGTTTCTGGGAAGGGGCAGATGGAATTCAGGAGGGGGTCGTCCTGCGTGGGCCTAGGAGGTCTTTTGTGCCCCCTAGAACCTTGGTACGGGGCCATGAAACAAGGGGAGTTTGAGATAATGCCCCTATCATAGGAGGGAAGAGGGAGCTAATTAACGGCGTGGCGTATCGATATAATAAGTATGTGTCGGGGAAAAGTAATGCCGGTTTCAAGGGGGGATCTCTCCTCACGTATCCGACCAATGTCCATCCACCACACAAATGCATCACCGCGCCCTTAAGTTTAGATGGCGCCTAGTGAGTGCGCATCCTCCTTCTCGATTTGATCTGGCGCCACAAGTGTTGTCCAGGTGCACCGATGTTCTGAGATCAGGCAGTGTGGGGACATGAGTACTTGTATTTGAACACAAGTAAAAACAAGAATGCTCCTTTTCTTCGGTGTTTCTTTCGTGTTTAGAAGATTTCGGAGACTAGTGTCGGAAACTACATTTGTCGAGTGAGTGATAATATTTATTGACCAAAAGGATTTTGGAAACTACAAAAATTGTACTCGGATTTGGTTGGATGCTTACTAATCCAGGGCGATCACCGCGGGACTGGTGGCGTGGTTTCCAGAACTCCAGAACCCCAGAAACCCAAAGCTACGCCACAACCAAGGCACAGGTCGGTACGGTCATGCCCGACCTTCTATGCAGGTTTGCCCATATAGCCCTCTGCAGCCCTGCGTGGCACCTCGATAGGTTCGTTCGATCTCGTACACAAACAAATAGCCATTTGCCCGCTTCTTTCTCTGGGCGACAAATGAAATCATCGTCGTAAATCCCAGTCTCGTACATCGCGGTATTCACCATAACACCATAATTCTCGTTGTTATCGTCATCTCGTCACATTGCTGGAATTGACCCCCCCCCCCACATTTCAGGTTCCAAAACAAAGCAATATAAAGGAAGTGACCCTGACTAATAAAGCAAGGGTTGCACATAACAATGACGACTCTGTGGGGATCATCTGTTACAGTCCGAGGTGCCCGAGACCGTCGGGCCTGCCCACGAGGTCGGGACGAGATCAATGAATCTGCTGACTAGCGTTTACACCCACAAGTGTGGGACGCGGTTTTGTTTCCAGGATCCCCAGGATCCCGGTATCCTCGCGCTGGCCCGGTCCCGGTAAGGGGTAACACAAAGCGGCAGATGCCCACTCTCCTCCATCGCCGCTGGCAAACCTTACGACTTGGCCGGGCTGGGCGATCTATTCGAATTGAAGGTGCGGTTCTATTGGAGTGCTCTGCCCACTCACAGAAGCCACACCTGTTTGGGTTGGGGTGTTTTTTCTGTTTTCCATATGTTAAATTGGTTAAAAAAAATGCGGTATGAAACGAAATAACAATATTTACACTGTATATTATATTTATATATGTCTAGTGTTAGAGTGGCGAGGGGCTGGCACACGACGTAGCTGTAACTTCAGCGCACCCAGCCAACCGGCGGCGGGAAACGTGCTTCGATGACTGGAGACCTGAGCATCGGTTGTGACCGGCTATGAAAGGCCAGCCGGACAAGTATATAAAAGCCTATAAAAGCCTGTGCAACCCTTGGAATCGTCCACAGGCATCTCTCTCTCGTCTCCCCTTTCCATCCCTCTCCTGCCTGGCATCTCGCATCTCGCACCTCCTGCGCGCTCCTCACATGACCTCCATGCCTTTCGACGCGTCTATATACCAAAATTCTCTCAACAACGCGTCCTCAAGCGTCGTCGCCGTCTCCTTGGACGATCCCAATCCCCCCCACCAACGGCCTTCCGATTCCCTGTCATACTTCGATCTCGCTCGACTCGACGGCAACCAGCTCGACGATTCATATGCCGTCTACCTCGCTGTTGCCCACGCCCACGCCGACCCGACGACCGTTCCCAATGATGTTTTTCTCTATACCTCGTCCCAGACCACTACCACGCCGACTGTGCAGACCGTATCCCCTACTGACCTTCAAGGTCACTCTCCTTTCTGCCTCTGCGGCTCGCCTGGAGTGCCTGTCGTTGATCCCCCCTCTCCGACTTTCTGTGGTTCGGCTCCGATACCTCAAAATGTGCTCGGCAGCTCCGCCAATGGACAGCACCAGATTCACCTGAACCCATTCTTCCCCTCCTTCCCTACATCCAATGGCACTCTCGCCACTTCTCAAAGGTGCTATTCTCCCCCAATCTCGCCAGAACGCCGCCATTCTTTGCCCAGCCCTCAGCGTCCCGTCCCGTACCACAACAATCCATTCCATCGACGCAGCTCTTGGGTTGCTCCACCGAGCGCCCCTGTGCACATGGAGGGGTACTTGCGGTACCCCTTCCATCGCATGCCGTCCTTCAGCAGCGAGTGCGATCCTCCTTACTCCATTGGATCCATGTCTCTGAGCTCGGTGAGTTATGCTCAGTGGTCCGATTGATGATTTGTCCTCACATTTCGTTGCAGATGTCGAGCCACTCACTCTACACGCCGGCTTACAATTCGCCCGCTGAGTCCCCCTTGGTTACACATACCGGTATGGAGGGACAATTTCCCATTTCCGCCCCTCTGCTCCCAGCGAAGTCTGTCGGAACCCACCTGATGACCGGAAATCCCCAAAATGGGCTTGCTCCAGCTTCTGTCAACTCAGTTGGAGAAGATGGTCATTTTATTCCATTGACCGTGAATGTCCTGGAAACCTCCGCTCGTTTTTCGGAGGAGGATATTCTTTCTCTTGCGCTGGCAGCAGAGGAAGCAGTGGGTTCGTCTGCTGTTCCACTACCTGTTCCTCCGTCGCACCTTCATTCTCCGCAATCGCTTCGTCAGGTGCAAACACTCCCTCCTGTCCCCATCTCTGTCACCACACCTACTACTGTACCAACCGATGACTCTTCGATAACCAAGGCCAAAGAGGGCAAGTCTCGTCTTCGCAACGTCCAAAAAGAGTCCTTCGCTGCACGCCACCGCATTCAAATCGAGACTTCTTCCGTCCCCACCTCGGAACCGTCGTCCCTGGTCCATCGCACGAGGAGGGGCAGGCCTTCAGGAAGTTCCACTGGTGGTGAATTTTCCACCAAATTTCCTCGTGTTCCTCCTTCAGTTCCTGTCGACCCTCGCCCTGCAGCTCGTCGTGCCCGCCAGAGGAAGAGAAACGGCGGTGGTGACGAGAGCTATGGTGGTCCGGAGAAGAAGTTTAAGTGCGACCATTGTGGACAAACCTTTGGTCGCAAGGAGCATGTAAAACGTCATGTCAGTGGCATTCACCAGCAGGTCAAAGGTAAGACTCTTCAATACGTCTATCTTTGCCTTCTGACGCGTTCGCCTCAGCTTATCAGTGTACCATCTGTGGAATGTGTTGCTCTCGCTCCGACAACCTCCGACAACACATGCGTGCCCACGAGCGAGATGGCCACACTTTAGGCTGACCGTTATACCATTCTTGTGTTGCGATTCCTCCAATACTGGACACATCTCGGATGGAAATACCGTTAACTCTTGTTTTCCTCGTCGCCGTTTCATTTCTTTCGTACGCTGCGCGCCTTCCCCTCATCCTACTACCCATGTCTTGCCTGTACTTCTTTCCTCGTTTTGCTTGTCTGTTGCTCCGCACTTGTGTGCGAGCTTCTGTATGCCTTCCTGCCTTCTCTAGTTTGGTCCGTCTCGTGATTGTCCTCTGCCTTTTTGTTTGCCTTTGTCCGCCTTTGTCCGACTTTGTCTGATTACATTGCGCGTACTGGTTTTATAGTGCACTCTTGAACCTTCTCTATACTCGCGCTTTCGTCAGATGCATCTGGCTGGACCTATGCTGCTCCTGATACACCTAGCGGCTCTTGTTGCAGCAGATACCGAGATAGTCAACTTTCGCAGTGGTCAAGCAGTCTCCCGCGTTCTGGCGGTTCGAGACTTCTCGTTAGTCTTCACCTAGACGATAGCTAGAAATATGATCTCACGTACACAAGTCATGTCCTTACGCCTTTCAAGCCTTCATTTCTCATTTCCACTACTCCCTCGCCTGCCGGAGGCAACGCAGTTCCGCCGGGCTATCAAGAGCTCGATGGATTATGTAAAGTCAAGCATGGAGATGGTGTAGTCATTGCAAATGACAGCCTCGCACCCTGTCCCGGGGATACATGGGTCATTTTGAACATAGGCGCCCAAGGATGGGGTTTCGATCGGTTAACAATGTTGATAACGGGCAGAGGAAACGAACCGTTTACACTTAGAGCTTCATGGGCTGCTTCTGTGCGTTCTCTTCCCTTCACTCCAGATCGATTGATCCAATGAAAAGGACCCTAGTTCTCTGACTACTGTCCCCATTTCTGTAGACTCCAGCTGAAGTCTCCCTTAAGCTCTTCTGCGTTTTCGGTAGTAGGGACATCATGAATTTCTCTAACCCGACTCCTTGCACGACGGGACGCTACGCTGCTCGTGTAAGGGTGACGAATGGAAAGTTTACGAAAATTCCGATCTTTCCCAGCGATATGACTCGTACCCCACATCCCGTCGGTCTTCTCTTTCCCGGGTGGATACCGAAATGGCTCAACCCTCCGCCGGTACATGTACACCGCAACACGACTATCACATCGACTGCTCCCCCGGCAAATCAGTACGACACATTGGATGTACACCTTGTCCTAGAGCCCCTCCTTCTGGGCGTATTTCCACGGAGCTTGCTCCCCTGGCTCGGAATGCTCCTGGGTGTAGTTGGACTGGGGCTTCTCATCGCCCCACCGGTAATCGATTGGTTCACCAGATTGGCCCGAGACGTAAAACGGTCGGAAGAGAAGAAGGGGATTTGATGTGACAGCTTGCTGCGCGTGCAGTGGAACGCAACGCCATCCTGATTGAAACCACGTACAGATGCTGGAGATGTGATCCTATAGCCTGGGAGCCGGACTGCTTTTTTATCGTCCGGAACAAATCAGAACCTCGTGGATACCTACCCTCAGCCTAAAAACTTGTACCGTACCACCAATATCGTCGTTACTTTGCCTCTCAATGGTACCGTGGAGTGGGTACAACCTACAAGCGGGGGACCTGTGCCAGACCGTTGCCTGTTCCCCAGGTGGGGAGGGTGAGAATTGGTGAAGAAAAGACAGTATAAAGGCCCACCTGTCGGATCGGTGATCTCTGCAAAGCGATTCGCTCCCGTACGTGATCGGCGTCATTGCAATCCCATGAGATTCGGATCAGTGGTGGATCGTCCGTCATACCAGGCGTCGGCCAGGACATCCCCCTAAGGCCCGGAGACCGATCCCGGTCCGCGATAGCCCTTGGGCTTGCGCGTGCACTTGCACCTCGGCATGGTGTGCCTTTCCAACGATCTGTCATCCCTTTTGTTTCCTTGTCAGATGGACCTACGTTAGTGTCGTTGTCCCACACTAGTAACTATTAAGGTGAGTAGCACGTAGCGGCTATCTTCTTGACTTTTCCAGTCTCTTGCCCTCTCACAACCGGGTAGGCTTGTTCGTATGTTCTCTGGGCCTCACTCCCTTCTGCGCCGATTCTATGAACCTCTTCTCCTCCAGCGCACTCTGTCGGTTCTTCAATAACCCGTCCGATGTACTCCCCTATGTCTTATTGATCTGTTGGTAGATGGACAGTAGTCTGAATCTTGAATTGGATCTCTGACTCCCATCTAATCCCATCACCTCAGGCTTTCTCGCATCGCTCGCGACTGACCATCTGTCGTTTCGACACCTACGAGTACCAGACCGAGCGGTGCTTGAAGGACAAATAACCGAATAATCGCATTCCTAATTGTAACACGAAAGCCCGAGTTGTTTGTTAACTTTCTCTTCGATGCTCCAGCAACCGTTGTCCCAACCGCATAATGTATACATGCGCATTTATTGGTAGGTCTGCGGCCCGAGCACGGGTTATGACCAACAATGATACTGCAAGCAGACAGCTGTACAGAGAAGCAGCCCCGGATCACTCTCCAAAAGGACTTGGGCCCGGGCCCATCGCAGGCGGAAGTGTTCCGTTTGCATCCCCATTTGTTAGTGGGCGTCTGTCCTTCTCAACCTATGTAAGTGAGAGAATGAAAGTTATTAGATCAGTCAATGCTTCCCGGTCTGGAACCTGAAGGGAAAAAGCGGTGCCAAGCGGTCCAGGCAATGACCCGTCAACTCTACGGTCATACGCTAGCATTTCAGGTCTATTTCAGGTCAGGCGACCTGCGCATCTCAGGAGTTGGTCCGTTGATCGGTCCGCCCGATTCTTAACGGAAGTGCGAGTGCGCGCCAGGGTCGCGCTTTGTTGCCCAGCTTTACCCTCCAATCCATTCAACCAATTGGGCTAAAGGTGGACAATGGATAACCTGCCGACTGAATTATACGGCGGCATTCTTCGTCAAACTGCCAGAGACGATCGCAAAGCTGTTACCCTGGCGCTGACGAGAGCGATCCCTCGATCGCCTGTACCGCGAGAATACCTGTTCGAGACGATCAGACTTCACGACGCGACACAGGTTCTTCTCCTCTATCAACATCTCAGGAGAGTGGGAGGAAAAGGCTCGCAGGAGGCCGGATGGGTTCAGGAGTTCATACTCGAGACATGGACAGTCGATGCGCAAATCGTTGTCAACCTCCTTGAGCTACTCCCCCGTATAAGAGTCCTAACCTTGAGCATCGGTACCTCTTTCATGCCTGACCATCTCGAGGAGCTGTTCCAAGCGCCGAGGTCTGACCTCCTCTCTCTTTCTGTGCGTTTCCGACCGTATGTAGAACGCGCGACATATTATCAGTTCTTAAAAGTGAGTGAAACCCAGATGCGGATATGCGATGCTTTATCTTGACCGTTAGGGGAGCTACTTCGATGGGATGATTACGCGACTGGCCGCTTGGCCGTCCTCTTCTCTTCGACAGTTGTCTATCGTTCAGGACGTTCCTCCGACCCTCGAGCATTCATTCGCCCAACCTATTGTCTTCTTTTCTCTAGAACCACTCACGGCCCTATGCCGTTCCACAACCCTTCTCAACGTTCAACACTTCCGTCTTCGTATTCCGTCCCGTCAAATCGCGAGCTTTCTCAACACACGACTGTCGAGTCAAAACAACGTTATTCTTCTCGACCTTTCAACGACGAATGTCACGAATGACGGTTTAGCTGCCACCCTGGCCAGCTTCACACAATTAAACCATTTAGTGCTCGACGACTGTGGCTTAGTGGGGCGTGCAGTTGAAATCTCGGGCGAATTCGCTGCCCTAGGTATGTTATGTGCGTCTTCCGTACTCACAAAGGCTCGGCAAAGGGAAAAGGAAATCAAAGAATTCGTGGAAGCGAAGAAGCGCCTTGCAGGAGCAGCCGATCATCACACGGGCCCTGCCGAGTCAACCTTTGTCGAGACAGGGAGGGGGCGCAAGGGACGGAAAGGGGTTGCAACGGCCGCTTTTTCCTTTCGGAAAATGCCCGAACCAAAGACCAAAGCCTCGGTCCTACCCAGCGGTAGTGGTAGGGATTTGCCGCCAGCCCTCGCTTCCCTGAACAAGGTTCGCGTCCTCCCTTCCCTACCATGTCTCAAGAGTCTTTGCACCACGACATTCTCTATGCCGACCCCTACGGTGGCTTCGGAATGCAGTCACGGTTTCACCCGGGGGTGGCGTGAGGGGCTCAATAAGGTCACAGCCACTCGGATGAGACTATTTACGTCCAGGGCCAACGGTCTAATTCGTCTGTTCAAGTTCGACTCTTTCGCGGATCCAGAACTCGAAGCACCTTTGCAGGGTTTGAGTGAGCTTCACTTGGAAGATCCAGATTTTGGGGCTGAGCTTGCTGATATTATGCCACCCGCTTTGTGTCTTGCTGGTTCCAGAGCTCAGGGCGGTCACACTGAATCATGCGGCCACCTGTCCTCGTGGGAGATCTAGGAAGACGGTCACAAGGGGAATTGGATAGCATGAACGAACTAACAGATATTACAAAATGTACGGCACAAATGTACGGAATATAAGGTACATGACGAGAAAGGTGTACAATGACGCAGCTAACGTACAGTGCATTTATTGGGTCTATGACAAACACCCCGATGACACCAAACCCTCACACTTCACGTAAGCGTTAGAATGCCCCGGTATCGAGGAGAAATAAAATTTGGGCTTTTCCCGCGACGATGCCGATCTTCCCACTACTCTCTTCAAAAGCGACACTCTGTGTACTCAATTGAACCGCTTCAATGAAGTCTCGCGGCATCGGGAGGCTGACAAGACGACCAATGAGTTTGCCCGCAGGTATAGCAGGCGGTGGGGTTGGCAGGGTAGGCGGAGGACCGTCAGGTAACGGAAGCTGAGACGGCGGATTTGGTGCAGCCGTCGTAACTCCAGCAGGGACGCCCCCATTCGTAGGTACCGCGTTCGGTACAGCACCGTTAGTGTGCGTCACGTTCGTTTCGGCCACAGCGTTGGCGCTGGCTGGTGTATGCGCCTGGATTTGCGCCTGGATTTGCGCCTGGGTATATGCCTGGATCTGCGCCTGGGTCTGCTGCGCCTGGGGGGTCTGCGCTTGCGTCTGCTCATGGGTTTGCGCCTGAGTTTGCGCCTGAGCTGCTTGATAGGCCAAATAGCCAGGGCCGGGAGTCCATAACGATGGCTGGGGCATTCGCCATTGAGTAATGTATGCGAACAGGTTGAGCATGGGCGGGCAATCTGCCCGACTCTCTGCGGGTCGCGTCCACAGTAGCATCCTCGATAGCCCTGGAATAGCACTGGTTTTTTGATCGGCCTCCTCAAATTGGAAGGTAGAGACCTTTGTCGCAGGAAGGGAGTAAATTGGGACCAGACTGTCGTCATTTTCAGAAGGGGTATTGTTGCCTGAACGAGAATTGAGCGTGGGTCGTGAAACGATGCGCTTCGGCGGGGTGAGTGAGTTCGGAAGCTCTGCGACACCGCCACCCAAAGGATTTACCGCTCCTGGCCCAGCGATAGATCTAGGATCAGGAAGCAGCTCGGGTTGAATGACCCAATGAATAAACCCTCGTGGCTGCGCAATGTGTGCCACGATCGAAATCGGTGCAGCGTAAAAACTGTTCTCCATCATTTCCTCCTGCGTTGGATAATCCGCCGCAGGTTGGGTTGTGCTCATTTCTGAAATAACTACGGAACTAGTAGAAGGGCTTTCGAAGATTTGTTGTTGGACAGAGGGAGGGGCTTTGGCAGAGACGCCCCATGCGGGAATATCAAATATTTCAAAGGCTGTAACATAGTCCGCCTCACGATAGATGAGTCGGACAACTAGTACTTGATTCTGATACGGGAGTATGCGTGCCCCCCAAATCGAATGTCGCTATTTTGGGCCGTAAATAGAATCATTTGACATGAACATTGGAACACTCACAAAATCGGGGATTGCATTTCCGAGTTTAATTTGACAGTTCTCTTTGGTGAGCAGATTTACGAACATCAGGGTTCGAGGGCGGTGGGTGAGCAAGAGGATGTGGTCTTCCAGGGTGATCTGAGCGATTTGACAGCGGTTCTTGTGGGTGTGGACTTCTTTGAAAGGGAGTGCATCTAGTGTCAAGTCGGCAGACAAGCGATGGAGGTTGTCCAGGCTAATATGGACGACGTGAACCTCTGTTTTCTTGATCGCTCTCGTTCCGTCGAGGAGCCTCAACATAACAACCGCGAGGCCTTGCTCATTCTCCCACATCATCCACCTAGTGAGAAGGGAGGACAAGGTAGTGCGTGTTTGATATCGCACGAGCGCAGTTGGTGTGTTTGGTGTCTCTAAATCCCATATAACCACACCATAGACGCCATCGCGCACATTTCTAGTGGCAGCAACAACATAGCGACCTCCAGGTGCAAACTTGATAAAATAGGGTTTGTCGTAAGAGTCAAGAGCAACGCCGACCGCGCGTGGACGTGGCGCCCAGTGGCGATCCACGGAAATGGCCCTACGGATTACCTGCTCCGTTTGAGCAGCGGAGAGAGCCGAAATAGCACAAGGAAGATGCGGCAACGGGAGTTCGAGACGGCGGAGAAGCCGCTTCCAGACAGCCGCGTGCCGTGAGACCCGTTCAAAATGCTTATTGACCTGTGGAACGGATGAGTGCAGCGTTTTTGAAGAGAAACGGGTTTGCACACCTGCCGGAATCGCAAAACATCTGGAACGGCGAGATGGTCGAAGAGTTCAAAGAGGAC